>Ga0315286_10000901_pt1 | contig 26117 bp, 17 predicted proteins | sample YL17G10_0_MG_FD_205038 | JGI IMG/M metagenome (GOLD analysis project Ga0315286, IMG submission 205038) | Sediment microbial communities from Yellowstone Lake, YNP, Wyoming, USA - YL17G10_0 | ecosystem: Environmental > Aquatic > Freshwater > Lake > Sediment | place: USA: Wyoming | collected... | reverse complement strand
ACCACGCCAATCCGCGGATCGTGGCCTTCAAGGCCGGAGAGGGCGAGAATGTTCTCGAGACAAGCTATGTGCTGGGCAACGACGCCCTCCTTTGGGACGAATTCGCCCCGAATCTTTACCTTCTCAACGTGGAGTTGAGAGACGGTCGGCAGACCGCGTTGGATCAACGCGACGTCCAATTCGGCCTGCGCGAATTCCGGGCCGCCGGAACGCGGTTCGCGGTCAATGGCCGGCCTATTTTCCTCCGGGGAACGCTCGAGTGCTGCATTTTTCCGAAGACAGGCTATCCGCCCACATCCGTCGCCGAATGGATGCGGATCTTCGCCGTCTGCCGCGCTCACGGCCTCAATCACATGCGTTTTCATTCCTGGTGTCCGCCCGAAGCGGCTTTCGACGCGGCCGACCGCTCCGGTTTCTACCTCTACGTGGAATGCCCGGCCTGGACATCCGTCGGCGACGGCAAGCCGTTCGATAAATGGCTCTACGAAGAGAGCGAACGGATTGTCGGCGCCTTCGGCAATCACCCCTCTTTCTGCCTGATGTCCTACGGTAACGAACCCGGCGGAAAGAATCAGAACCGGTTTCTGGGCGATTTCGTGGCCTATTGGCGGAAAAAGGACGGCCGCCGCGCTTACACAAGCGGAGCCGGGTGGCCGCAGATTCCCGAAAGCGATTTCCACCTCATGGCCGAGCCTCGCATTCAACGCTGGGGCGAGGGTTTGAACAGCATTATCAATAAGGAAGAGCCCAAGACGACCTACGATTGGCGGAGGATCGTCTCCAAGTTTGACAAGCCCGTCGTCGGCCACGAAATCGGCCAGTGGTGCGTCTATCCGAATTTCAAGGAAATCCCGAAATATTCAGGAGTCCTGAAAGCCCGCAACTTCGAAATTTTCCGCGATTCGCTGGCGGCCCGCGGGCTCGGCGGCCTGGCCGACGATTTCTTGAAAGCCTCCGGCAAGCTTCAGGCGCTCTGTTATAAGGCCGACATCGAGGCGGCCCTCCGGACGCCGGGATTCGCCGGTTTCGAGCTTCTCGACCTCCATGATTTTCCGGGGCAGGGGACGGCCTTGGTCGGAGTCCTGGACGCCTTCTGGGAGGAAAAAGGATATATCCTGCCGGAAGAGTTCCGGAAGTTTTGCAACACCACGGTTCCGCTGGCCCGCCTGGCGAAGATGATTTATTCGCAGAAAGACGCGTTCCGGGCGGCGATCGAAGCCGCCCATTTCGGCCCGGCTCCTCTTCGCGGCGTCGAACCGGAGTGGACGGTTGCGAATGCCAAAGGCGCGCTCGTGACCCGGGGAAAGCTGCCAAAACAGAATATCGCCTGGGGCAATGGCGCCGGCCTGGGCTCGATCGTAATTCCTCTTTCGGAATTTCAAGCCCCGGCTCGCTACCGCCTGGCGGTCAAGATTGGAGAATACGAAAACAACTGGGATTTCTGGGTCTATCCCGCGGCTTTTCCCGATTTCGGGAAGTCGGACACGCTCTTGACCCAGGACTTGAACGGCCCGGCGATCGACCGCCTCAAAACGGGCGGCCGGGTTCTGCTCACGTTGAAAAAAGGAGCGGTCAAGCTTGAGAAAGGCGGCGACGTCGCCGTCGGCTTTTCGAGCATTTTCTGGAATACCGCCTGGACGGGCAAACAGCCGCCTCATACCCTCGGAATCCTTTGCGATCCCGGGCATCCCGCCCTGGCCGCGTTTCCTACGGAATCGCACAGCAACTGGCAGTGGTGGGATGCGCTCAGCCACGGCCAGGCCGTCAACCTGGGAGATTTCGGCCGCGCCTTCAACCCGATCGTCCGGCTCATCGACGATTGGTTCTCAAACCGGTCTCTGGGCCTGATTTTTGAAGCGAAGGTCGGCAAGGGCCGGCTTCTTGTCTCGGCCGTCGACCTGCTTACGAACCTGGAATGGCGGCCCGAAGCCCAGCAGCTTTTGTTCAGCCTGATGCAATATACGGCCGGGCCGGCCTTCAATCCGAAATCCGAAATCAAGGTCAAAACTCTGCAGAAAATCTTGAGATAGCGAGAACATTTTCAAGGAGGGCCGTTCATGGCGTATTTCACCAAAAAAAGAGTCGTTCGTATTGTTCTCCTTATTGTCCTGGTCGCCGTCGTCGGTTTCGGCTATGCGAACCGGGATTACGTCCGGCCGCTCGGGATCGCCGCCGGGTTTAAGGCGAGGATCCTCTGCGCGGGAGTCTTTGGTTCGGGCCGGACTCCCGAATCCGTGCTGAGCGAGGACATCGCCTTCGATTCGCGGTTCGGCATGCTGAAACCCAAAATCGACTATGATAAGAAGAGCGTTTCGGCCTCGCTCTTTGGAACCGGGATATTCAAGAATACCGCGATTTTCAACGACCAGCTCGGGGCGATCCTGCTCTCCGGCGTATCCGAGGAGACAGTCCGCGGCTGGAAGCCGAATCCTCCCGTCCCCGAACCTCAAAACCCCGAAGCCGTTGCCTGGCCCTCCGGAGACCTCGCCTCCAGCGATCAACCGCCGGAGAACGTGAATTTTTCCGCGCTCAACGCCGCCGTCGACAAGGTCTTTGCCGAGCCCGATCCCAATCATCGCCTCCGGACGCGGGCTATCCTGGTCGTTTCTGACGGCTTGATCGTCGCCGAACGATACGCGCCCGGATTCACCAAGGACACGCGCCTCATCAGCTGGTCAATGGCTAAAAGTGTCACCAGCGCCCTGATCGGAATTCTCGTCCGGGAAGGCAAAATCGATATCCGGCAGCTGGCGCCCGTTCCGGAATGGAGCGCCCCGGACGATCCGCGTCATGCCATCACCGTCGAGCATCTTCTCTGGATGAGCCCCGGCCTCGAATGGTTCGAAGCATATGAAGACCGCCCCTATTCCGATGTCAACCTCATGCTTTTCACGAAACCGGACATGGCCGCTTACGCCGCGGCGAAGCCGCTCATCCTCCCTCCGGGACAAAAAATGGAATATTCGACGGGAACGACGATGATTCTCTCGCGCATCATTCGCCAGGCCGGAGGAAGCCTGGAGGACTATTGGTCCTTTCCGCGGCGGGAGCTCTTCAATAAAATCGGGATGCGGAGCGCTATGTTCAATACCGACGCCTCCGGGACGTTTCTAACCGGCTCGGACTTGTTCGCCACGGCCCGGGACTATGCCCGCTTCGGATTGCTTTATTTGAATGACGGGGTCTGGAACGGTGAGCGCATCCTTCCCGAAGGCTGGGTGGCTTTTTCGACGACGCCGGCGCCGTCCGCGAAGAAAGGCGACTACGGGGCGCAGTTCTGGCTTAACAAAGGAGATCAAGCCGACCCCCGGAAGAGAATGTATCCCCGTCTGCCCCAGGATATCTATTTGGCCGAAGGCTACCAGGGCCAGATGATCGCTGTCATCCCTTCACGCAAGCTCGTCGCCGTCCGTCTGGGCATGACCTATGATGATAAGTGGGGCTTGGAGGAATTTCTAGAAGAAGTTCTGAAGGCGATTCAATAAGGAAGGACAGCGAAACAAGAGGGGTATCCGCGCCCGCCCGGTTTTTTTGAAAATATCGCCGATTCGCTATGCTTTTTTCGGGACGGGAAGAATACCGGCCATCTCGCCGATGACGTTGATCAGCTCCGTGTTCGCCGGGATGACGATTTTGGCGTTGTTGGCCAAAGCCTTTTCGACGGTCTCGAGCCGCCGCAGCAGCTGGGCGTTTCCGATAAAATATTGATTGGCGGCCTCGTTGACCAGCTTGATCGCCTGGGCTTGGCCTTCCGCTTCAAGAATACTGGCCTGCCGGATGCCCTCCGCCTTCTTGATCTCCGCCCGCCGCGCGCCGTCGGCCATGGTCTCCGTCGCCGTGGCGAAATCGATGGCCGCGATTTTTTCGTTTTCGGCTTTGACCACTTTGTTCATCGTTTCCTGGACATCCTTGGGCGGGTCGATCTCCTTGAGTTCGGTCCGGACGATCTCGATGCCCCAGCTCCGCGTTTCTTCCCGGAGGGTTTTCTGGAGCTCGGAATTGATTTTTCCCCGCTCGCTGTTGGCCGATTTCAAGGTGAGCGTGCCGATGATGTTGCGGAGGGTCGTCCGGGCCAGGTTCACGATCTGCCACTGGTAGTTGTTGACATTATACTGGGAGTTCTTGACGTTCTCCTCGTCGACTTTGACCTTGAAATAGACCTGGGCGTCGACGCGGGCGTTGAGGTTGTCGTTGGTGATGATTTCCTGCGGCTGGGCGTCGACCATGACCTCGGTGACATTGACCTGGAACATCCGGTCGATAACAGGGATAATCCAGTTAAAGCCGGATTTGGCGAAGCGCCTGTATTTGCCAAGGCGTTCGACGAGTCCCCGGTGCGTCGGCCGGACGATCCGGATGCCGCTGAAAAACAAAAACAGAAAGAGAATGACGACGACGACGATGATATTTGTCAGGAGCATATGTCCCTCCTTTCCGATGGATGAAGCTCTAATCTGTATTTTACTCTGCTCTCGTAAGCTTTTCAATCGCCGGGTCCCGTCAGGATTCCGGCGGTGCCGAAATCGTCCTCCGGCCCCCGGGGAACCAGTCCCATCGGTTCCCTGCTTCGGCCCCTTCCGCTATGGGGCCTCGAGGACGACTCCAGCACCGCCAGGGGATCCAACTGACGATTTCGGCGCCCGTCAACTCGATCGCTGAATGCCAACGGTCTTATTATTGAACTTTTCAGATTGAATTCGGGATTGTTTGTCACCGAAATTAATTTATATAATGGGCACTTCAGTTATGACCTCTAAAGAGCGGATGATGACGGCCTTGAACCGGGAGAAGCCGGATAGGCTACCGGTGTCCGTCCATCAATGGCAGGCCTATCATCTCGAGACGCTCATGAACGGCCTGTCCGCTCTCGAGGCGTTTCAAGAAGTCGGGATGGACGCCCAGATCCAGTATTTCGAGTCTATGGCCCAATTCTGGCTGGCGGATGCCGATTTCACGAAACTGAACTCGTCCGCCTGGCGGGACGAGGCGACGATCGTCAGCGCGGATCCCGACCACCGCATCGTCCATCACGCCATCCATACGCCCGGCGGCATCCTCGCGTACAAAACCGAGGGGGACCGGAAGACGACCTGGATCTCGGAGTACCTCGTCAAACGGGAAGAGGATATCAGGCTGATCGCCAAATATATGCCCGTGCCGGCATTGGACGTGCGCGCGGTAGCGAAAGCCTATGATGCCGTCGGCGACAGGGGAATTCTGAGGGGCTTCGTCTGGGGCGACCAGGCGGGCTGCTGGCAGCATGCGGCCTGCCTTTACGATATCAACGAGCTCATCCTGGCGACTTACGACAAACCGGACTGGGTCCACGAATTCCTGAGGATTCTTCTTGAAAAAAAGATGCGTTTCATCGAGGGGATGAGAGGCGCGAAATTCGACCTGGTCGAGACGGGAGGGGGTTCGGCGTCCTCGACGCTCATTTCGCCCAAGGTCCATCGGGAATTCTGTCTTCCCTATGACCGCATCCTGCACGATGCCCTTCACGACCTCGGATTCAAGATCGTCTATCATACCTGCGGAGGGACGCTGGGCATCGAGGACCTGATCGTCGAGAACGGCGCCGATGCTTCAGAGACGCTCGCCCCGCCTTCAATCGGCGGAAACCAGGAGCCGTGGGAGTTCAAGAAAAAAACCGGAAACCGGTTGGCGCTCATCGGCGGCATCGACCAGTTCCATACGCTGACTCTGGGAACAGAAGACGACATCCGCGGGGCCATGCGCGCCTTGTTCGAGAGGGTCGGCTTTGAGGGCGGATATATCTGTTCCGCGTCCGACCATTTTTTCGATACTCCGGTCAAGAACCTGAAGGCCATGGCGGCCGCCGCCCGGGAATGCATCTATTGAGATGGGGTCAGGTCGAGATCTGACCCCATCTCAATAAAAGGAGAATCTTATGAAGAATAAAAGAAGAGGAGCAATCGTCCTGTCCATCACGCTTGCGCTGGCTCTCGGCAGTTGGGCCGCGGCGGCGACGAGCGAAAACGCTTTGATCCTGACGCCGAAGCCGGGGCCGGAGCCTCGCATCAACGGGGCGAAGATTTTCGGAGTCAGGCCCGGCTCGCCGTTTCTCTTCACGATCCCCGTGACAGGCGATCGTCCGATGAGATTTTCCGCGGAGGGATTGCCGGCCGGACTTGCCCTTGACTCCGAAACCGGCCGGATCTCGGGTCTCATCGCGGCGAGAGGCGAATACCGCGCCATTCTCAAGGCGGCTAATTCGCGCGGATCGGCCGAACGGCCGTTCACGATCGTCTGCGGCGATACTTTGGCCCTGACCCCGCATATGGGCTGGAACAGCTGGTATGTCTGGGAAAATCACGTCACGGACCGGATCATGCGCGACGCGGCCGAGGCCATGGTCTTGAGCGGGATGATCGATCATGGCTATATGTACGTCAACATCGACGATTGCTGGTCGGTAAAACCCGGCGCTCAGGATCCGACTTTTCAGGGCGAGCCCCGCGACGCGAATGGCAAGGTCAACTCCAATCCCCGTTTTCCTGATATGAAAGCCATGACCGATTTCATTCATGCCAAAGGCCTCAAAGCCGGGATCTACACGTCGCCCGGGCCGACGACCTGCGCCGGCCATGTCGCGGCTTATCAACATGAGAAGCAGGATGTCGAACGCTTCGTTGAATGGGGATTCGACTTTCTAAAATATGACTGGTGTTCCTACGGCCGGATCGCCAAGGATAAAAGCCTGGAAGAATTTCAAAAGCCCTATCGGCTCGTCAGCGGAATCCTGAAGAAACAGCCGCGGGACATCGTCCTGAATCTCTGCCAATACGGGATGGGCGGCGTCTGGACCTGGGGCAGGGAGGTCGGGGGCAACAGTTGGCGGACGGCCGGAGACCTCGGCGGGACATTCGAGGATATTCCCAAAGCTCTCTTTCGCGACGGATTCGATGTCTTTAACGATAATAGCCTATACGAATATGGCGGACCGGGGGCCTGGAACGATCCCGATTATTTGCTGCTGGGCTATTTGAGCAACTGGAAGGGTCAAACCGTTCCGACTCCGCTCACCCCGAACGAGCAGTACACCCATGTCTCGCTCTGGTGCCTTCTGGCCGCGCCGCTCATTTTCAGCGGAGACATCACCCGGCTCGACGATTTCACCCTGAGCCTGCTGGCCAACGACGAGGTGCTCGAGGTGGACCAGGATCCGCTCGGAAAGCCGGGCCGCCGGATGGCCAGGGATGGCAACCTCGAGGTCTGGGCAAAACCGATGGAGGACGGGTCGCTCGCGGTCGGGCTGTTCAACCGCGGCGAGGGCACGCGCCTCGTCACGGCTAAATGGAGCGACCTGGGCATCGACGGCAAACAGCGGGCGCGGGATCTCTGGCGGCAGAAAGATGTCGGAGCGGCGGAAGACAAATTCGAAGCTTACGTCGCCCGCCACGGCGTCGTCCTCATCCGCCTCTGGCCGGAAAAATAATCTCTTGTTTTACTCGCCGCCGATCTGGAGAAGCTTGATCCGGAACGTCGGGGCGGTCGTGGCGCGGCTGAGGTCGAGGTCGTCGCCCAGCATGTCGATCCCGTTGAACATCTCCTCGGCCGTGCCCGCCACGGTCAATCCCTTCACCGGAAAGGCGACCTTGCCGTCTTGAATCCAGAAGCCCGAAGCGCCGCCGCTGAACTGGCCGTTGACCGGGTTGATGCCGTATCCCGTAATTTCCTTGAGCCATAGGCCGATCTTGGTCGCCTTGATAATGTCTTCGGGCTTGGCCGTTCCCGCGGCCAGATAAAAATTATGCGGCCCGATACCCGGAAGGCCCGCGAATCCTCCGCGCGAGGCGTTACCCGTGCTCTTGACCCCGGCCCGCTTGGCCACGATCGTGTTGTAGAGAAAGCCTTTCAAAACGCCTTTTTCGATAATGACCTGCTTCCGGGTCGTGACGCCCTCGCCGTCGAAGGGTGAACTGGCCGGGCCTTTGGGTCTGGTCCCGTCGTCGATGACCGTCAGCATTTCCGACCCGATCCTCTGGCCGAGTTTCTTCGCTAAAAAGCTCGCTCCCTGAAGGACGCGCTCGCCGTTGATCGCTCCGAGAATGCCGCCAAGGAGCGCTCCAGCCACGTCGGAGTTGAAGATGACCGCCGCCTTCTGGGTCTTGACCAGCTTCGGGTCGAGCATCTCATAGGCGTCCCTGGCGGCCTTGGCCGCGACCTCCTCGGGTTTCTTGAGGTCGGCGAAGAACCGCCGCGTGCAGAACTCGGAACCCGATGATTTCTGTTCGCCTTTCTCGGCGACGACGGACACGCCGAAAGAGCTGGCCGCCGCCTTCATGCTCTTGAGCAGGCCGTTCGAATTGGCGATGACGACTTCCTCTTCGCCTTCTCCGTAGGCGGAACCGGCGCTTTTCGTGATCCTCGAATCCTTCATCGCCAGCTTTTCGGTCGTTTTGGCCAGCTCGATCTTCTTCTCGAGAGCCACTTTGGCGATTTCCGGGTCGTAGAGGCCCGCGACTTCGATGACGGACCGATCGTCGGGAAGGACGTTGGCTTCATCGGCCGTCGTGCTTTTGGCGAATTCGATGGCCCGGCCGACGGCATCATCCAGGGCCGCTTCGCGAAAATCGTTTGAGCTGGCGAACGCCATCCGCCCTTGGACGAAAACCCGGATGCCCACTCCCGCCGTTGCCGCCTCCTGGACCGTTTCAATATCCCCGTTACGGACTTCGATCGAAAGCTGCCGGCCCGATTCAATGTAGATTTCGGCCGCGTCCGCTCCCTTCTTCAGGCTTTTCTTGACCAGTTGTTCGGCTAAACTCTTGTAGTCCATGATCGTCTCCTTCCGCTCTCAGCGCGCGGCCCGCGTCCCGCCGACGTTGATGCCCCTCAGGCGGACGGTCGGCTGCCCGGCCGTGACCTCGGCCGCCTGGCCTTTGCCGCAGATCCCCGGACCGAAGTCCAGGTCGTCGCCGACGGCGTCGATGTTCCGGATGATGTCCAGGCAGTTGCCGATGAGCGTCGCCCCCTTGACCGGATTCGTCTTTTTTCCGTTCTCGATGAGGTAGCCCTCGCGGCAGGTGAAATTGAAGACGCCGGTGATGGGATTCACGCTGCCCCCGCTCAAGCTCGTGACGTAGAGGCCGCTCTTGGTCGAAGCCAGGATATCGGCCGGTTTGTCCTTGCCGTTGGCGATGAAGGTGTTGGTCATGCGGGGGATGGGGAGGTAGCGGAAGCTCTCCCTCCGCCCGTTGCCCGTCCGCTCCGCCTTGATCTGTTTGGCCGAGAGGACGTCGGTCATGAACTTGACGAGGACGCCGTCCTTGATGAGGACGTTGCGCTGCATCGGCGTGCCTTCGTCGTCGAAGTTCGTCGTGCCCCGGAAATTCGGTAGCGTTCCGTCGTCGATCATGGTAAAGATGGAAGCGGCCACTTTCTGGTCCAGCTTCCCGGTGAACGCGCCGATTTTCTTGGCGATGTTGTCCGCTTCGAGGGGATGGCCGACTGCCTCGTGGACGAGGACTCCGCCCCACCCGTTCTGCATGACGACGTCCAGTTTGCCGGCGGGTGCGTCATTGGCCTCGAGCATGGCGATGGCCTCGCGGGCGCAGTTTTTAGCCGCGGTTTCGGCCGCGCCGCTATCGAACAATTCGAATCCCGAGTGGGCGCTGATGCGCTCTCTCCCCATGTGCGATGTCCCGTTCCCTACGCCGAGGGCTTGGATGATGAAGAAAAGAAGCGGCAGCTCGTCGGATAGCAACAGGCCTTCGGAGTTGGCGATGGTCCGTCCGCGGATCTCGTCGTAATAGTTGATCGACGCCATCGTGATCCTCTTATCATAGCCCAGAGCCGCCTGGTGGGCGCGCTGCATGACGTCGAGACGCTTGGCGTCGACCACGTCGGCCAGCGGAATCTTGACAGTGATGAAGGAGGGGCTTTTTCCGTCCTTGATGTTCACCGGCTTGGCCGCCTTTGTCCCTTTGGCCACGGCGGACGCGACCTCGGCCGCGCGGAGAAGCTTGTCGTCCGTGATCTCGTCGGTATAGGCATATCCGGTTTTATCGCCCGAGATGACCCGGACGCCGGCGCCCTGGCTGATGCCGAAGACCGCGCTCTTGAACTTGCTTTCCTCGAGAAGGATCGAACGTGAGATACGCTTCTCGACATAAACTTCGGCGAACTCTCCGCCGGCTTCAAGAGCTTTGTGGATTGTTTTTTGAAGGAGCCCGGTGTCAATCGCGGGCTTCACCCCGCCCGGTTTGGCTCCCTGACCGGCCAAAAGCGTGTCGAACAGGGCGGGCGTCGCCGCCAGGGCGATGCTCCCTTTCAGTCCGAGCTCCAGGAATCTGCGCCGGGGAATGTCGGAATCGGAAACATGATACATGCGGTCTGCCTCCTTATTTAAAAAAGAGGGGACGGTCTACGCGGACCCGTTCCCCAGAATCCTTATACGCGGCGATAGCCCGATGAGTTTTCATTAAAGGGATGGATTTTACCAGAATTCCGGCCGACGTAGTATTGCCAGAATTTTGCTGAGGGAATAAGAGAAGAGGCGCCGGAATTGTCCTCCGCCCCCGTGGGAACCAGTCCCGTCGGTTCCCCCCTCCGCCAAATTCAACCGGAATACGCAACCGTCTCGGACGTTTGCTTCCGGAGAACGAATCTGATAATTAGGAAGAAGCATGTCGCGGGCGTTGCGCTTCAGGTGCCTTTTTTTCCTCGTTTTTTTATCCGCTTTTCCTTCCCTCTCCGGTCAGACGAGGTTCGCCGTCATCAGCGACACGCACATCGGGGCCGGCGGCGCGAGCGCCGACCTCGGGGCAGTCGTCGAGGCGATCAATGCCCGGCGGGATATCGATTTCGTCGTCCATACCGGCGATATCACTGAGAAAGGCCGCGATGCGGAGTTCGGACAGGCCAAAGAGATTCTCGGCCGGCTGAACGTTCCCTATTTCATTGTTCCCGGCAACCACGATTCGCATTGGATCGGACGCGGACTTGCCGGTTTTGAAGATTCCTGGAAATCGGATAAATTCTTTTTCGCCGGAGACGGCCTTTATTGCGTCGGATTGAACTCCTGGGAATTCGGCCACATCGCTCCCGAAACGATTGAATGGCTGGCCGGAACCCTGGCCAATATCCCTGATACGGCCTCCATCCTTGTCTTTGTCCATAATCCTCCCGACGCAATCGACAATTGGTTTCAGGTCCACAATCTTTTGCGAAACAAGCTCTCTGCCGTGATCGCCGGGCACGTCCACAAGTCGCAGGTGCTGCGGAGCGAGGGAAGGATCCCGGTCATTACGGCCCGCGCCTCGATAAGCCGCGGTGAGGCGCAGCCATGGGGTTATCTTATCGTCGATGCCTCCCCGGAGACAATTGATGTCCGCGAGGTCAATGGTCAAGCCCCGCCTGTTGTTTCGCCGTCTTTCAAGCTCGACAATGCGGCGGCCTTGCCGGAATTGGCGGAAAAGACGTTCGCGAATTTCGGGGCCGAAATTCTCTGGCGCAAGGATTTCAAGTCGTTTGTTCTTGCGGCGCCGCTCGTTTCCAGGGATTCGATTTATATCGCGGCCCTCTCCGGTCGGATGACGTGCCTCGACCTCCGGGGCAATGTCCGCTGGAGCCGCGACTTCGGAGAGCAGCTCGTCGGCCGTCCCGCGCTTTGGAAGAACCGTGTGTATGCAGGCACGTCGTCGGGAAAAATCGTTGCTCTTGACACCCGTTCGGGAAGGGAGGTCGATTCGACGGATATTCAAGAGCGGGTGTCCTCGCAACTCGCAATTTTTCAAAGACGCATGGGGCGGACCGCTCTCCTGGTTGGAACGGGAACTGGGCGGATGTACTGCCTCGACGCAGAAACCTTGGCCACACTCTGGACCGGCGCCGGAGCGAAGGACATGATCCAAACCCGGCCGCTCGAGATCGCCGGCAAAATTATTTTCGGAAGCTGGGACGCGCGCGTTCATGCCCTGGATTTGGAGAGCGGGCGGGAGGTCTGGTCCTGGACCGAAAATGACAATTTCTACTATGCGCCCGCCGGATGCGTTCCAACCTCGGACGGAACGCGCGTCTTCGTCTGCTCTCCGGACGGCTATGTGTCCGCGATCGATCTTGCGACCGGGAAAACGGCCTGGCGCGAGAAGGCCTCGAGTTGGGAGTCTCTCGGGATTTCTTCGGACAAAAAATCGATATTTGTCAAAAGCCGGATCGATGAATTCAACGTTCTCGATTCCGCCGCGGGCAAAATTCTGCGCAAGACCGTTCCGGCACAGGGAAATGGAGATCTCCTTCCGGTCGAACCGCTGGCTTCCGGCGGAGAGATCCTCTTCGGCGGCCAGAACGGCAATATCTATCTCATCGATAAGAATGACCGGATCTCGAAACTTTTTTCAGTGGGGCCGGGCGGCGTCCATTCGATCCAAAATCCTAAGCGCGGCATCTTTATCGCGGCCGACATGGACGGAAGGGTCGTCGCCTTCCGGCTCAAACGAAAATAGTCTGCTCAACATAAAGAAAAGGACTTCAAGATATGGACGCCAACAGAAAAATTAACGCCGCAATTCTTTTCATCGTAACCGCCGCAATCATCGGGTCGGCTGCCTGCGCTCCGCGGAGCGGTCCTTCCGATTCCATCGGCTTGAACTATGGGTTCATCGGCCCGGGCGACCGCCCTTCCGACATCATCCGCAAAGCGGCAAACGTCGTGCCTTCGCCCCGCCAATGGACCTGGCAGGAGCGCGAGTTCATCGCCTTCGCTCATTTCGGGATGAACACCTTCACCGACCGCGAATGGGGGCAGGGCAACGAAAACCCGGCGCTGTTCAATCCGAGCGACTTCGACGCCCGGCAATGGGCCCGGGCCTTTAAAGAGGCGGGGATGAGAATGCTCATTGTCACGGCTAAGCATCACGACGGCTTCTGTCTTTGGCCGAGCCGTTTCACGAACCACAGCGTCAATAGCAGTCCCTGGCGCGGAGGCCGCGGGGATGTCGTCGGCGAGGTTGCCGCCGCCTGCCGCGAAACCGGCCTGGCCTTCGGCGTCTATCTTTCACCCTGGGATCGCCACGAGCCATCCTTCGGTGATTCGCCGCGCTACAACGAATTTTTCCGGAACCAACTTCGCGAGCTGCTGACGAATTACGGCCCGGTGGCCGAAGTCTGGTTTGACGGAGCCAACGACGAGGGGCCGAACGAAAAACGCCAGGAATACGACTGGCCTTCTTATTACGGAGTCATCCGCGAGCTCCAACCGGATGCCGTGATCGCGATCATGGGGCCCGACGTCCGCTGGGTGGGGACCGAGTCAGGATACGGCCGGGAGACGGAATGGAGCGTCGTCCCGGCCGGCCTCTCGAATCTCGACGAAATCTCGGCGCGTTCGCAAAAATTCCCCCTGGACAGCGCGTTCCTGCCCAAGGACCAGATGAATGAGGACCTCGGCAGCCGGGATAAGATCCTGAAAGCCAAAGCCCTGATCTGGTATCCCGCCGAAACGGACGTTTCGATAAGACCCGGCTGGTTTTATCATCAAAAGGAGGATGCCCGGGTCAGACCAGCGGAAAAACTCCTGGATATCTATTACAGCTCGGTCGGCCGGAATGGCCTGCTTCTCCTTAACGTCCCGCCCGACAAGCGCGGCCTCGTCCACGAAAACGATATCCGGAGCCTGATGGAACTGCGGGGCATCCTGGACAAAACGTTCAAGACGAACCTCGCTCTTGAGGCGCAGATCAGCGCTTCGTCGGCTAAAAAAGGATTCGGTCCGGGCCGCATCCTGGACAATGATAAGGATACCTATTGGACCACGGAAGACGGCGTCGAATCCGCCTGGATCGAATTCGCGTTCTCGAAGGAGACGACTTTTGACCGGGCCATGCTTCGGGAAAACATCCGCGTGGGACAGCGCATCGAAAGGTTTTCACTCGCCGTATGGGACGGCGCGGAATGGAAAGTTTTTGCTCTTGGGACGACGGTCGGCGCCAAGAGGCTTTTGCGCTTTCCCCCGGTGAAAACGGCGAAAGTCCGATTGATGATCGAGCAGTCGCGGACGAACCCGGCTCTTTCCGCTTTCGGCCTGTATCGAGCTCCGGAGACGAGGTGAATCATGTCTTATATAAATTGGTGATGTGTCTTATAAATCGGCGATGCTCATCATTTTACTGAATAAAAAATTATCGCCTTAGCCAATTCGCCCCGATCTTAGGGAGATTGAAAATATGCCCGCGCTTAATAACATGTCATCGCGGGGAGCGGAGCGACGCGGCGCCCTCTCCGGTCCCTCCCTCATTGCGCCTTACCGAAATTCGACCGGCTTCAGCCGCGGCGCGAGCAGCTGGATGATTCCCAAGGCCAGGAGATAGGCCGAACCGGCGATGATGAAATGGGGGTAATAGCTTCCCGTCAATTTGAGAATATGTCCGGCTGCCGCTGAAAACAACATGCCCCCTACGGCGCCGGCCATGCCTCCCAAGCCGGTGATCGAACCTACCGCTTTTTTGGGAAACATATCCGAAGCGAAGGTGAAGATATTGGCCGACCAGGCTTGATGGGAGGCGGCGGCCAGACCGATAAGCAGGACCGCTATCCAGAGATTTGACGCGCTTGGGGCCGCAATGACCGGCGTTATACACAGGGCGCAGACGAGCATGACCAGCTTTCGACTCCGGTTCACCGTCCAGCCTTTTTTAATCAGCGCGGATGACAGCCAACCGCCGCCCACGCTTCCGATATCGGTCATGAGGTAAATGACGATGAGCGGCGGCCCCAAACCGGTGAGGGATAATCCGAATTTCGCGTTGAGAAACTTGGCCAGCCAATAAAGATAAAACCACCAGATCGGGTCCGTCAGAAATTTGCCGAGGACGATCGCCCAGGTCTGCTTGTGGCGGAGGAGGTCGAGCCAGCGAATTTTTTCCGTCGCGGGCTCGGGCGGATCGCTGAGAATATGAGCCAGCTCGGCCCGGCTCAACCCTTTCTTTTTTTCGGGAATTTCGTAGAGAGCAAACCAGAAGAATAGCCAGAGAAAGCCTATCGCTCCGGTGGCGATGAACGCCGCGGGCCACCCGAACTGAATCGTGATCCACGGCACGACCGCCGGAGCGATGACCGCCCCGACGTTGCACCCGGCGTTGAATATACCCGTGGCCAAGGCCCTTTCTTTGCGCGGGAACCACTCGGCGACGGACTTGATAGCCGAGGGAAAGTTTCCCGATTCTCCGAGTCCCAGGGCGAAGCGGGCGAGGCCAAACCCGAAGGCCGATCGGGCAAGGGCATGGGCCATGGCCGCGATGCTCCAGATGATCAGCGAGGCGGCATAGCCGATCTTCGTCCCGAACTTATCGATGAATCGGCCGACGAACGTGAGCCCCAGAGCATAGGCCATTTGGAAGGCGGTGACGATATAGCCGTATTCGACCTCGCTCCAGCCGAAGATTTTTTGGAGATGCGGGGCGAGAATCCCGAGAACCTGGCGGTCGAGATAATTGACCGTCGTCGCGGCGAAGAGAAGGGCGCAGACCGTCCAACGGAAATGGCTTCGCTTTTCGAGCGTTTCTCCGGCGCCGCCATGAATCTGAGTCATGATCCGATTATCTCCCATCATATAGAATCAGACGCGATTTACAAGCGGGGCCGGGTCGTTTTTCATGAATTAGCGAGATTTTTCCGACAATTTCGCCTGCGGTCCGTATCGAAATCGACGTGTTCCCGATATCCGGCCGGGGTCTCGCGGGAAGCGGAAACCGGAATGAGACGGAAGGCTTGTCGATACCGTCATTCTCATATCCGGAACTGACGCGCCGCCACCGATATTTGAAATTCATCGAAAGCCGGAGCAGGGGCGGGGATTGACAAAGATGCATAAAAGGTGCATATATATGCATATGAGAACAACGATCAATATCGATGACGAGACGTTGAAAAAAGCATCTCAATTGACGGGAATCAAGGAAAAAACGTCCCTGGTCAGGCGGGGCCTCGAGGCCTTGATTGCCTTGGAGAGCAGCCGGCGATTGGCCCGTCTGGACGGCACGGAGAAACAGCTTCGGCCTGTTCCGCGGCGGCGTCCATCTTAACGAGTCCGATGGTCCTCGTCGACACGTCTCTCTGGATCCTTCATTTCCGCTCCGGCCAACCCGATCTCGCCGAAAGGTTAGACCGGGGCGAGGTTATCACGCATCCGTTCATCATCGGCGAATTGGCTTGCGGAAACCTTAAGAACCGAACCGAAATTTTATCCCTGCTTGAAGCTCTTCCCGCGGCGACGACGGCGCTGCCTGATGAGGTTTTACGATTCATCGACACTTATAAGCTTATGGGCCTCGGCCTGGGATTTATTGACATCCACCTCCTCGTGTCGGCGTTCTTGACCCCCGTTCCCCTTTGGACGAATGACGCTAGACTAAAAGGGTCGGCCGCTCGGTTAGGAGTCGGCTTCGAGCGATAAGACACATTTTGACACCCGTTCTTTCTTGTGCTATGGATTGAGCTCGCCGATGACATCGAGACCTAGGACCTTAACCATTTCCTTCCTTGCTGCAGCCGGCGCCTTTATCTTGTTGAGCGCCGGCTGCAAAAAAGCGAGCGAGCCTGATTCCCACGGCCAAAAAAAACTTACCCTGGCCGTCATCCCCATGGGCACGACCCACGAATTCTGGAAAGCGATCCATGCCGGCGCGCTGACCGCGGCCCGCGAGCTCGGCGTGGAAATCATCTGGAAGGGTCCGCTCAGGGAGGACGACCGGAACGAACAGGTCCAGATCGTCGAGACTCTGGCCAACGCCGGGGTGGACGCCATCGTCCTGACGCCCATGGATAACAAGGCCCTCGTCCGGCCCGTGGCGGATGCGATGCGGATGGGAATCCCGACGGTCATCTACAACTCTGCGCTTGACGGGGAAAATCACGTGGCTTATATCTCGACCGATAACTACCGGGGCGGAGAGCTGGCGGCGGAATACATCGGCTCGCTGATGCATGGCCGGGGCAACGTCATTCTCCTCCGGGTGATCGCCAGCGTCGAAGGAAGCACGAAGCGGGAGGAGGGTTTTCTCCGTGTCATCCGGACGAAATTTCCGGAGATGAAAATTCTTTCGGACAATCAATACGGCGGCGTCACGACCGAGACTTCCTATCAGACGGCCGAAAACCTTCTCAACCGCTATGGCGATGTCCAGGCGATATTCACTCCCAATGAATCGACGACGTTCGGATGCCTCCGCGCGCTCGAAGACCATGGCCTCGCCGGAAAAGTCATCCATGTCGGCTTCGATTCCTCGAAAAAGCTGATCGAAGCGCTGGAGAAAAAAAATCTCCGGGGACTCATCCTCCAGGATCCCTTCGGAATGGGCTCCAGGAGCGTCAGGACCGCGGTTGCTTATCTGCGGGGGGAGCCTTACGAAAAATATGTGGATACCGGTGTTTTTCTGGCGACGCCGGAGAACATGAACGAGCCGGACATCCGCCGCCTGCTTTCACCAGACCTGTCGATCCTCGATCGATAAATCTCGGGGGCGGAAGAAGCTTGGTGAACGCGACGCTGTGAGTTTTGACGGATAGCGTGTGATGCAAAATACGCCGTGAGGATGCCATGACAAAATTTCTCTTCGCTTTATTTCTTCTGGGGATGATAGCTTCCGTGGCTTTCGCCGCGATCCAGACGGGTCAATCCGATAAGAGTGCTCCTCCCAGGAATTTATTTGACAAGGGCGGCCGGATTTCCATCATTTCCTCGAGCCATCAGGATATCGCCTGGATGGACAGCCCGGAGAAATGCATGGAATACCGGGACAAAGCCTGCATCACTCCAGCCCTGGAGATGATGATCCGCAATCCGCAATACTGCTTTGTCATGGAAAACATGCTGAACCTCATGGAATATGTCGAGCGCCATCCCGACCGTAAGGCGGAAATCCTCCGCTATACGAAGGAGGGGAGGATGGAATGGGGCGCGACGCTGAACCAACCCTATGAATCGCTCCTCTCGGGCGAACAGCTTGTCCGCGAGGTCTATTTCGGCCGGCGCTGGCTCCTCGAAAATTTTCCCGGCTGCGATGCCCGCGTCTATTTCAATCCCGACGTTCCCGGCCGCGCCCTCCAGATGCAGCAGATTCTGGCTAAAGCCGGGATCCCGTACATGATCATCAGCCGCTTTCACGAGGGATTTTATCGCTGGGAGAGTCCGGACGGATCGTCCGTCCTGGCCTATTCCCCCGGTCACTATTCGAATTCATCGGCGCTGTTGAACGCCACGCCCGAGGAGGGCGCCAAGCTTCTTGCCCAAAAATTGAGCGCCTGGAATCCGTACTACGAGAAGCGGAACATCCCGCCCGAATTTCCGCTGATCCATTCCGAGGATTTTTCCAAACCGACGGATTTCGGCGGACTGATCCGTTTCTGGAACGAGGGCCGGGGCACGGCGGCCTCCGGTACGCCGTCCCGCGTCCAGTATTCTTCCGCCCGCGGCTTTTTCGAAGCGCTCGATCAAAAGAGCGCCGCCTTCGACCGGATCATGGGAGAGCGGCCGAACCTCTGGCTTTACATTCACGGCCCGACGCATCATTGGGCGATCTCGGCCCAGCGCGAAGCGGGCTATCTTCTTCCCGCGGCCGAGATGTTCAGCACGGCCGCGGCTCTGCTCCAGGGAAGTTTCAAAGGCTATCCGTCTCAGACGCTGAAGGAAGCCTGGATGGCCTCCATCTATCCCGACCACGGTTGGGGCGGCAAGGAAGGGCAAATCACCGACCGGCTTTTCCGGAAGAAATATGAATTCGCCCGCGACATCGGAAAAGAGGTGCTCGACACGGCGCTCGACGCGATCGGAGCCCGGGTCAAGACCGCCCCTGATAAAGGGATTCCGGTCGTCATTTTCAATCCGCTCTCCTGGGTGCGGAGCGACCCCGTGACAATCGAAATCAAGCGGCCCTTAACGCCGCTCACCATTCTGGATGCGCGCGGAAAAAGCATCCCCACTCAGACGCTGCCTCCGTTTCCGGGCCAGTCCGCGGACGCTCTCCGGCTGGAATTCATCGCCCCCGATGTCCCGGCCGCGGGTTACAAGACATTCTATGTCGCGCCCGAGGCGCTATTCACTGACGTTCGGCCGCAGAGGGTGATCATCAAACCGGTGAGCGGAGCCCTGGAAAACGAGTTTTATAAGGTCGAGCTGGCGCCGGGTGGAATTAAGAGCATTTATGATAAAGAGCTCAAACTCGAAATCCTGAACACCCAAAAATTTCTGGGCTTTGAAATTTTCACGATGCAGTCGGTCGGCAACGGGGCGGGAGAGTTCGGCCGCGTCCAGCAGCCGACCATGGAAGGCTTCGACAAACTCAGCTCCCACAAACCCTCCTGGATTTTCGAGCCCGAGGAATCCGGCTTCATCAAGACCGTTTACAGCCTGACCCAGCGGTTTGCTTCGTGCGTCATCAAAGAAAAGCTCATTCTCTACCATCCCGTGAAGCGGATCGATTGCGAAGTTTCGATCCTCGACTGGGACGGATCCCCCTATCGCGAATTCCGCCTGGCCTTGCCCGTGGCCTCCCGTGACGGGAAAGTCGCCTACGAGGTTCCCATGGGCGTTGTCGAGGTGGGGAAGAGCGAAGCCCCGGGGACCGGAGGGCCGGCCTACGGGAGCCTTGTCTACGACCAGCCGATGTCGGAGATCCGGCCGCGCGAGGTCCGGAATTTCATGAATGTGAGCGACACCAGGTTCGGCCTGACCATGAGCACGTCCGTGGCGGTCAACGATGATCTCGACCCGACGTCGGATCCCGCGGGATATCCCATCCTTCAAGCGGTCCTTCTCGCTTCGCGGCGAAGCTGCCACGGGCAGGGCAACTGGTATCTCCAGGAAGGCGACCATCATTACCGGTTTTCGATCGTCTCGCACGCGCCCGGGTGGCGGAACGGATACCGCCGGGGCATTCAGGCCAATGCTCCCTTGTTCGCCGTCATCCTATCCGCGTCGAAAAATTCTCCATCGCTTCCCGAGGAGCAAAGCTTCTTTTCGGAATCAGCCGGAAATGTCATCCTCAGCACGGTCAAAAAGGCCGAGGACGACGACTCCGTCGTCGTTCGGCTGTATGAAATCGAGGGGAAGGACGCCGAAACGCGCCTCGACGTTTTCTGTCCCATTCGGAAAGCCGAAGCGGTCAATATTATCGAAAACGAGGGAAGGGCGATCCCGGCCGGAAAAAACAGCCTTGCCTTTAAAATCGGCCATCAGGCGATCGAGACGTTCAAACTTCGGGTTTCAGGGCGCTGATCGTCTCGCGGAGGATATTTCCGAGGAGAAGAGTGTCGCTCCCGATACAGATGAGCGTCTGGCCTTCCTCGGCGGCGCGTCTGGCCGAAGCGGCGTCCCGGACGAAAATTCCTGACGGTTTCCGCGCTTTGGCCGCGGCCAGCCTGATATTGCTTATCGCTTCCTGGACTGCCGGCTCAGCGGTCCGGCCCGGAAGTCCGAGGCTCGCGGACAAATCATTGGGCCCGATGAACACGGCGTCAATGCCCGGCACGGCGAGAATGCTGTCGATATTACGCGCGGCGTCGATGTGCTCGGCCTGGGCGATGAGCGCGATTTCCCGATTGGCGTTTTCGAGGCTTTCCGCCAAACGCGCCCCGTAGCCTTGGGCCCGGGCGATCCCGATGCTCCGCGCGCCCTCGGGCGGATATTGCGCCGCGCCAACGGCCGCGCGCGCTTCCGCCGCGGTGTTGACGTGGGGAAAGATCAATCCGTCCGCCCCCGTGTCAAGCGCCTTGGCAATGGTCGATGCTTCGTTCATCGCGACTCGGACGAGGCAGGGACAACGGCCTCCGACGGCCTGGATGATTCTTTGGACTCCGGTCGCGTCCAACAGACCGTGTTCCATGTCGATGAAGAGCCAGTCGAGTCCGGCTTCGACGCAGATTTCGGCGATTTCGGGAACGGGAAGCGTCAGCAAAGTCCCGAACAGGGGCCGGCGGCCGACGATGAATTCCTTGTGCGTCTTGGACATGGCGTTACCTCCGCTGGCCGCATTGTCGGCGATTTTGGGTTTAAAGTCCAGAGCCCCGGCGTCCGCTGGCTTGTTTGAACGGCATTTTTGTCTGTGATATAACGGCCGGAGGAGTTTCCATGGCCGACATCGCAAAGGGCGTCCGGGCGTTCACGATCGGAACGGCGGTCAGCCGGGTCATGGGCCTCATCCGGGAACAGGTCTTCGCCTATCTCTTCGGGGCCGGGACGTCGACCGACGCTTTCAACGCCGCGTTCCGCATCCCCAATCTGCTTCGAGACCTCTTCGCCGAAAACGCGCTCTCCGCGGCTTTCGTTCCCGTGCTCACGGATCAAAAGAAAAAAGGGAAAGAGGCTGAGAACCTTTTCGCCTCCAACATCTTCAACACCCTGGTCGTTGTCGCCGGCGCGGTCTCGATCGCCGGCGTTTTCCTCTCTCCTTGGCTTGCCCGGTTCATCGCCCCGGGATTCAAGGACATTCCCGGGAAAATCGCCCTCACCGGGAGCCTGACCTCCATCCTTTTTCCATTCCTCTTCTTCATCGCCCTCGCCGCCTGGGCGATGGGCGTCCTGAACACCGAAGGCGAATTTTTCGTCCCGTCCCTCGCGCCCGCTTTCTTCAACGTCTTCTCGATCCTTATTCCATGGGCGCTGTTCGCCATTCTTCAGCAAAGGGGAGTCGACCCGATTTACGGTATGGCCATCGGCGTGACGGTCGGCGGGCTGATGCAGTTTGTCGTTCAACTTCCGCGGGCTTACCGCCGTGGATTCCGTTATAAGTTCCACCTGAGCTTCGGGGATCCCGAATTCCGGCGGGTGATGGCCCTCTTCGTGCCCGTGGCCATCGGATTGTCGGGATCGCGGATCAACGTCTTCGTCAACACCCTGCTCATCTCCCAGCTTCAGGAAAGGAGCATGACTTGGCTCAACTACGCCTTCCGCATCATGCATCTTCCGCTCGGCCTGTTCGGTATCGCCGTGGGAACGGTCGCGCTTCCGGCGTTCTCCCGCTTGATCGCCGAGGGACGGGGCGAAGAGATCAAGGGCTCTCTATCCGATTCGCTCAAAATGGTCCTTTTCCTGACGGTGCCGACGTCCGCCCTGATCGGATTTCTCGCAACCCCCATCACCAGCGTCATCTATGAGCACGGACGATTCAGCGCCGCGGACACGCCGCCCGTCGCGGCCATTCTCGTTCTCTACATGATCGGCGTGCCCTTCATTTCGGCCCTGCGCAATGTCGCGAGCGTTTTCTACGCTTTCAAGGACGCCAAGGCTCCGATGTTCGCCAGCTTCGCCTCGGTCGGCGTCAACATCGTCTTGAACCTCTCGCTCATGAAGGTTATGGGATACCGCGCCTTTCCGTTGTCGGCGACGGTCGCGGCTGTGATCAATATTCTCATCCTCTATATTCTCCTTCCGAAAAAGATCGGGGCGATGGACCACAAGCGTTTGCTGACATATTCCGGCCTTTTGGCCGTCGCCTCGCTGCTCGGTGGTGCTTCGGCTTGGGCGATTTTTGCTGCCGTCCGGGCCGCCGCCGGCGCGGGTTTCCTGGTCAGACTCGGCGGCGTCATTTTGGCCGGCGTGGCGGGCTTTGCCGTTTTTTACGCCGCGGCCCGGCTGTTCGGCCTCAAAGAAGTCCGGGATTATGTTCGAAGGCTGATTAGAAAATAATTTCGGTGACAGACGATTGCCTATTTGTGGTGAAAGATAGCTCAATCACCTAATCCCCGCAATTAAAACTGTCGGCGAGTCGCAAAGCTACGGAGTTCGGTCATTGTCTGGCACCGAAATAAAAATCAGACAATTCTCGGTGCCGGATTCACCTTGAGGCCCATAGCGGAGAGGGGCCCCATCGTATCGATGGGGGGAACCGACGGGACTGGTTCCCAAGGGCCGAGGGTGATTCCGGTACCGAGATGAAACCGCTCCGATTGAATGCGATGATTGAGATATCTTTCGCCGAAATTAGAACGCGGGAATGAACTCCACCAGAAATTGCTTGGAAATACTCCTCCAGATGAAGCGGAGGTCGAACCGTCCGGCGTGCCGGATCAGGTAAAGGTCGACGTTGCCGATCTTCTTTCGAAAGAAATCATAATTGAGCAGCGTCTGAAATCTCCAGCTTTTGATGAGCCCGATGGTCAGGTCGGCGAAGGCTTGCTTCCATTCGCCGTCCTTGGGATTGAAGGAAAGCGAGAGCCAGCCGCTGAGCCGTTCGGAGGCCTGAACCCGAAAGACTCCGCTGAGGTCCTGGCTGGTCGTTCCCTCGATCAGCCAGGTCTTGCTTTTGCGCCGCGATTGGAGGCTGTAATACGCCTCGAACGTGATTCCGGGGCCGAAGCTCTGCACGGCCCGCATGATAAGCCCTCCCGAAGTGAAATTCCGCCGTTCCTTCTCGAGAAATTGCTCGAGGGCCAGGCTCACTTGGAGATTCAGGCTCTTGCTGAGCGAAAAGGGCAGGGCGGCGATGTTCAGGAGCGAGTTGTTGCTGTAGCTCTGGGTCTCGGACGTTCCGCGCTTGACGGCGTTATGAATGAAGACATCGGAGAGGGTCGCGGACAGCAGGCCGGCATAAAACGTCAAGGGCCGGAAGCCGAGCCTCAATTGAGGACGGGTCAGGCGCTGGCTGCCGAAGAGGTCATAGTTGAGATAGTAATCCGAGGCGATATTCATGAAACTTGCGTTGTAAGACAAGGCGACGTCGCCGCTGAAGATTTTTGAGAGGGAGCTCGTCCCGCCGATAAGGATCTGGGAATAGGAAGACTGGAGATGAAAGGCCATGTTTTTCAGGGGCTGGGCGGCGTAGGAGAGATTAGCCAAAACCTGGTTATGGACTTCATATCTCCCCTGGAAAGAGAGCTGGCCGCCCTTGGCGAAGTCGAACGACGATTGGAGGCCGAGCCAGCTTTCTCCGCGAAAGCGGAGCGGCTTGTTGTAGGCGAAATCCAAAAGGACGCTGTTCTTGTCGTTTTTCCATTTCTTATCGAGCCAGATGCGGGCATTCCAGAGGCTCGTCGAGTTGTAGTTTCCGGCCAGGCCCAAGTTGAGCTTTTCCTGGACGCGCCAAGTTGTCGATGTCTGAGCGTCGAGCTGACGGGGGAGCCCGACATAATTTTTGAGGATGGAATGCTCTTCGTAGAGGACCTGGGTGAGGGTCTGGAAACGGTCGGGGATTTGATAGGAATAGCTGGCTCTTCCGAAAAGACCCTGTTGTTTCGTGAACCAGACCTTATCGAACGAAAATCCGTTCGACCTGGTCCTGTCGCCGATGGACAGCTTGAATCTCGTGAATCCGACGGATTCAAGGCCCTCGACGAAGACCGTAACGCCGGTGCCGAAGACCTCGAGCCGCGGGGTGATCTCGATCCCGGTGGCTGTGGCATAGAAGAATGACGACGTGATCTTCGTCAGGCCGACGCTTTCCAGGCCGCGGCGCTTGGCGGCCAGGCCCTGTCGGGTTTCGTCGTTCATGGTTTCCAGGGATTGGACATCGATCTCGTCGCCATAAAGAAAGAGAAGGCCGTTTTTCGTCTGCGGGTCGAAAAGAAATTCGTCGGCTTCCCGCGACACGTCTTTCTTCGCGATGCGGACCCCTCCATAGACCAGGAACGTCCTCGAGGCGAGGTCGATTTTCAGATAATGGCCGCCGATGTCATATTCTCCCAGCCTGAACGTCACGTCTTCTCCGTAGATTTGGTTAAAATCGTAGCTGTAGGCGAGGTAGCTTCCGGTGAATCGGGCGAGGAGGTCGTTCTCGGCCGTATACAGGAAGGCGGATAAGAGAAAGAACCCAAGAAGAAAAGCCCCCGTCCGCCTCCTCATGCTCACCGGTATCTCAATTGATAAATTTTTTGGTCGGAATCGACATTCCAGAGGAATCGCCCGTCGAAGGCCAAACCGTGGGGCGACTGTCCCGGCGAGAGAAACCTGCGCAAGACCTGGCCGCTCAGGTCCATTTGGTAGATCGTCAGAGTGCTCGCGTCCGATAGCCAGAGATGGCTTCCGTCGAAGGCCAGCCCGCCCGCCCTGATTCCGGGATTTTGGATGGAAGCGAGGACTTCGGCCGTTTCGGGGTCGACCTTGAGAATTTTATTGGTCTGGGCTTCGGCCAGCCAGAGGAGCCCCTGGCCGTATTCCATGGCCGTGAAGGAGCCGCGCTGCAGGCTCAGCCTTTTGAGGGGATCTCCGTTGAAGATATTGATTTTATAAATGTTGGTGTCGGACGCGCTGCAGACCCACAGATCGAGGCCGTCATAGGCAAGGTCGGTCGTGTCAAACAGGGGAGATCTCAAAGCGCGGACGAGAGAGCCGTTGGCCGGGTTGAGGCTGTAGAGGATATTGCTCGAGGCATCCACGTTCCACAGCGTCGTTCCGTCCCAAGTCATGCCCAGGGGGATGGCAGACGGGGTATAAACGGTTGTGATGACCTCGAAGACGATCTCCCCGGCCTCGGGGTCAAGGGGATTATCGAACAGCCTGTCCTGACAGGCGGCCGACGCAAGAAGGCTAAAAACGGCAAGAAGCGTCGAGGCCGAAGAGAAAATGTTCGCCCCGTGAGATTTTAAGCTCAAAGCGCGCGTCCTTCCGTTTTTTATTTTTGACGATGAGATAAATATCGAGGAGATTCGCCGCCCAGACGGCCGCCCCGGCGAGGAGAGCCTGGTTCCGCCGCTTGTCGTATTTCTCAGTGAGGCGGCGGAAAGAGACGGCGTCGTCCATGGTCCCGGCCGCTTTGTAGCGGGCGTAGTTTTCATTGCCGAGGTGGTTGTTGGCAACGATTTCGTAGAGACAGGCGGCTTCAGCGGCGAGAAAGAATATTCCTTCGATAAGCCGTTTTTCGGATAGCTGACCCCACCCGGGGAGGAGGAGCGATTTTTCGAGGGGTCCGAACGTCTTTTTCTGAGGCTGCGTCTCTTCGCCGGCGGAAACCGGGAGAGGGACGGCGCCGAAGAGACATAAGATCAGGACAGCCATCGCCAGGCGCGCGGGAAAATTCGGACTTTTCGGCATGGAAGCAAAATCCTCGACTGTCCCGCGAAAACACATAGCATAGAAAAAAGGGGATGTCCAGAGGAACCTCCAAGCGGAGACGCGGCGACATTGACCCGCCGGCGAATGAGATCCCTTCTCCGCGTCTTCTTAA
>Ga0315286_10000898_pt1 | contig 26145 bp, 27 predicted proteins | sample YL17G10_0_MG_FD_205038 | JGI IMG/M metagenome (GOLD analysis project Ga0315286, IMG submission 205038) | Sediment microbial communities from Yellowstone Lake, YNP, Wyoming, USA - YL17G10_0 | ecosystem: Environmental > Aquatic > Freshwater > Lake > Sediment | place: USA: Wyoming | collected... | reverse complement strand
CAGGCGACCGCGGTACTCCGGGTTGAACAGGGACTTCCACGCCTCGTGCGCGAGCACGAGGGGCGCGACGAGATAGATCAGCAGGACGTACAGCAGTCGCATGGCTTGGGTTCAGCCTGTCCCGGCACCGGCCAGCAACGCTTGCCAGTGCGCCGCGGTAAAGCGGTCGACCGGCAGGCCGGTGGTCACCTTCAGCAGCGAGCGCCGCAACCGCGCGAGCACCGCCCGTTCCCACGCTCCACGCGCACGGATCCGGCCGCGATCGAAGTCGAGCACGTAGATGTCGTTGCTCGCGCCAACGAGCAGGTTGTGCGCGTTCAGATCCGCGTGCTGCACGCCGCGTGCATGCAGCGATCCGACGCACTGGCCGATGGCATGCCACGCCTCGATCGGCAACGGCGCTTGCTGCAGCGCCTGGGCCAGCGTACGGCGCACTGGCAATTCTGCGGTGAGCAAGTCGGCGCGGTAACAGAGCCCGGCACGCTGGTACCTGGCCGCCACCGGCGTGGGCACCGGCAGTCCCCACGCGCGCAATTGACGCAGCAGGCGCCACTCACTGAACGAGCGCGTGCGGTCGGCGCCGGTCCACACGTAGCGATCGTCCGCAAACCGGGCAATGAACCCGCCGCGGCGATAGTGGCGCAGCACCCAGCGCTGGTCCCAGCTTGCGCGCACGAACGCGACCGTGCCGCGGCCGCCGCGAGTCGTCTCGAGCGCTCCCTGCGCCTGCCAGTGCGCCGGATCGAACACCGCAGTGTCCGGATGGTGGAGACAGGAGGCATCGTATAGCATCGCGCCGCCCGCTCCGCGCGCGAGCGCCTCCTCCCCGGCGGCAGCTGTTTCGTTCATCGGTGCGGATTGTTCACGATCCCGACGCCGCTGCCTACCGTTTCGAACCGCAGATGAAGCAGCCCCTGTTCACCACACCGCCGTCGTCCGTCTGCATCCTGCGCCTGTCGGCGCTGGGAGACGTGTGCCACGTGCTGCCGGTCGTCCGCACGCTGCAGGACACCTGGCCGTCGACGCAGATCACGTGGATCCTCGGCAAGCTCGAGCACAAGTTGCTTGGCCACATCCCTGGCATCGAATTCATCGTGTTCGACAAGAAAGCCGGCGCCCAGGGGTACCGCGACCTGCGCTCGCAGCTGCGCGGCCGGCGTTTCGACGCATTGCTGCACATGCAACTCGCCCTCCGCGCGAGCATGGCGTCGATGCTGGTGCCGGCCCGGCACCGGCTCGGGTTCGACCGCGCCCGGGCGCGCGAAGGGCAGTGGCTCTTCACCAACGCCAAGATTGCGGCGCGGACGCGTGAGCACGTGCTCGACAGCCTGTTCGGGTTCGCCGAGCGGCTCGGTGTCACCACCCGCTCGATGCGCTGGGACATCCCGCTGCCCGATTCCGCGCTGGCCTACGCCATCGACGCGATCCCGGACCCGGCCAAGCCCACGCTCGTGCTCAGTCCGTGCTCGAGCCATGAGCTGCGCAACTGGAGCGCCGCACGCTATGCAGCGCTCGCGGATCACGCCGTGCAGCGTCACGGCATGGAAGTGCTGCTGTGCGGCGGTCGCAGCCCGCTCGAACTCGACTACGGCGCGCGGATCGCGCAGGAAATGCAGCAGCCGTGCAGCAACCTCATCGGGCGCGACACCCTGCTCGAATTCCTGGCGACGCTGCAGCGGGCGACGGTATTGCTCGCGCCCGATTCGGGCCCGGCGCACATGGCCACGACGGTCGGCACGCCGGTCATCGGGCTGTATGCCGCCACCAATCCGGACCGCAGCGGCCCGTATTACAGCCGCCGCTGGTGCGTCGATCGCTATGATCGCGCCGCGACTCGCTTCCTCAACCGGTCGGTTAGCAACCTGCCCTGGACCGAGAAAATCGAAATGCCGGGCGTGATGGACCTGATCGAGGTCGACGACGCCATCGAAAAACTCGACGAACTGATGTTGGCGGGCGCTCCCCGCACGCCCATCGCGTAGCGCGGGCGAGTGCAGCTGCGCGATAATGCGCTCCCGAACCGGGCCGGCCCGTTTCCCACTTCGACGCAAAGGCAGCAGCACCGTGACGGCCGTACGCAGCGACAAGCTCATCCAGCCGAATGCCCAGCACCATTATGAGGTGACCGCGGCGGACCTGCCGCTCGCCTGCCCGATGCCGGGCATGCATCTGTGGAACTCGCATCCCCGCGTGTTCTTGGCCGTCGAGAAGACCGGCTCGGCGAAATGCCCGTATTGCTCAGCGGAGTTCACGCTGAAGAAGTGAAGAAGGGGTTAGTCGGAAAGCCCTCCCTCGACGAACGGTTGCACCGGCGTTATCCGACATAACGTAACGCGAGGTGCCCGGTCGACCGGCTTGTCCGCGTCGCCGAGAGCTGGCCAGTGCGGTTCCATCTCCCGATCTGTGACGCGGCGCAAGGTTGGGAAATGCGCCTTATTTACACTCCTGTGTGCAAAAGCCATTGCGCCAACGCAGCGGCTCGGCGTCCTGACAGGAGTGTTCCCTTGCCTGCGATACCTGCGCCCGCTCAGGCGCTCCCGACCCCCGCAACGGCTGGCAAGCCGAGCGTCTTGCGCCCACCGCGCGTTGAAATCATTGCCCTGACCGGCGATGACGCGCTGCTCGAGCAGATCGGCCAGTCCCTGGATAGCGAAGCCACGTTTCGACACGTTGAGTCGGTCGCTGCAGCCCGTGAATTTGTCCGGCCATTGCGGCCGTGCGTGCTGCTCCTGGATGCGCGCGGCCAGCAGGACCTTACAGCGACCGTCGAAAGCGTGCAGTCGCCCGACGGCACCTGCATCGTCGTGGTGCTTGCGCCGCCCGACGAGATCGAAAACGTCGCGCGTTCCCTCAAGGGATCGGCAACCTTTGCGATCCTGTCGATTCCCTTCGAACAGAGCCAGACGATCGCCGTCCTCGGCGGGGCACGCGAGGAAGCCCTGGCTCGGCTCACCTTGGCCGCGCAGCAAATCGTCGAGCCGACTGCCTCCGCCGCCATCGCTCCAGCGACGGCCGCAACAACTCCGCCACCGCCGATCAGCCTGGCCGCCTCCGGGTCCGCGCCGACCGTTGTCGCACCTTCTCCCGCGCGTGCAATGGACCAGTACGGACTCGATGTCCGTCGAGCGCCTGCAGCGGCGATCAGCACCGCCGATTCGGCGGGTGGCAGCAAGTTGCCAACATGGGCCCCCATCGCGGCTGGGTTTGCGCTCATCGCGATCACTGCGGCGTGGTTCACGCTGCGTGCGACGCAGACTGACGATCACGCTCCCGCGACCACCGCCCCTGCAAGCAAGGTTGCCAAGCCCGTCATCGCGCTCCCGGCGACGGACGCCGCAGATGTCCAGACGGGCTCGAGCGACGAGCTGCTGGACCGGGCGCGCGCGGCCTTGAGCGCGCGTCACTACACCGATCCCGCAGGCGACAGCGCCCTCGCCTACTTCCGTGCGGTGCTCGCGCAGGATCCCGCAAACGACGAAGCTAGGGAAGGCCTGCAGCGAATCGGTGTGCTGCTCGACGAGCGTCTGCAGTCGGAACTTGCGCAGCGCAAGTTCAATGACGCCGCAGGCACGCTCGCCCAACTCAAGCTCATTCGTCCGGGTGATCCCGGGTTGGCGCAGATCGATGCGAAGCTGGCGGAGGCGCAGACCGCGGCGGCAGACGAAATCAGTCGCCGGCAGGGCGACGCGCGCGCGCACCAGCTGGCGCAACTCGTCTCGACACGAATCCGCGAGGACAAACTGGTCGACCCTGCCACGGACAGTGCAAAGGCCTATCTAATGCAACTGCGCAGGATGCCGGACCCCAAAGGGTTGACCGATGCGGCGACGGCCGAGCTGACGCAGGCGTACCTGATCAAGATTCGCGAAGCTGCGGCACAACCGCAACGCGACGACCTGGAACGGTGGCTCGCGGAAGCGCGCGTTCTCGGCGTGAGTCCCACCCGAGTCGCCGCCGCGATACGCGCCGCGCCGCCCGCAGCCACCGCACAACCGACCATGACGCAACCCGAGCGACTCGCGCAACCGGTGCCGGATCGCAGCAATGACGGACGCCCGGTCGAGCCGTCACCAGACCGCACCCTCACCCACCTGGATGCGCCGCGCAAGCTGACACCGGATGATTTGAAGCGCACCAGGTACGTGCCGCCGGAATACCCGCAAGACGCCCTGAAACGGGGCATCGGTGGCGAAGTGCGAGTCCGCATGACCATCGACGCGGGCGGCAAGGTCAAGTCGGCGGAGATCGTGAGTTCGAGCCCGGCCGACGTATTCGATCGGGCCGCCCTCGATGCCGTCCGACGCTGGCGCTTCAAGCCACTCGCGGTCGGCATCCCGGCTATCGAGGCGACCGTCGTGACCAACATCGTCTTCCGACCCGACGACGCAAAAGCGCCATGAGCAGTACGGACCGCTCGCCATCAGGACAGCAAGGCAACATGACCACACACTTGTCAGGACGCTTGCGCGACCGGGCCGCGACCGTCGGCTTCCTGGTCCTGCTCGTAGCATTCATCGGGCTGGTGCTCGTCCCCGGGTACCGGCTTGCCAATCAACTGTCGGCCGACACCGCGGCACTCAAGCTGGCGAGCGAGCAGCGTGGCCAGCCGGTCGCGATCGCCAAATCGCTCGTCGCGATCCGCGACCGCCTCGGGTCGCGGACCTTTGTCGGTCAGGCGGTGAAAGACCTGGGCAGCGCAGTGCAGAACTTCGATCGGTCGCTGGCGCAGCTCAGGCTGTCGGCGGCCCGCAACTCTGCTGAACTGGGTGAAATAGAGGGTCTTTGGTCCGATTACCACAAGGCCCTGGATCCCGTCGCGGGGTTTGAAGGTCTACCCTACCGCGATTCCGATTCCGCCGGCACGCAGCTCAACTCCCGCGGACGCCAGCTGCTGCAGGACACGCGCCAAGCCATCAATTCCAGTCGCGGCGGGACGGAGCGCTTGAACTCGGCCCTGTCTGCGGTCGGCGCCAGCCTCGAGCAGAAAGTGGTCACCGCGTCTGCAACCCTGCGCAAGCTGATGCTCACCGGCGTCGCCTTCGCCTGCCTGCTGGTGGCGCTGCTCGCGTACTTTCAGTGGCTGAAGGTCCGCCATGAGCGACTGGCTGTCGAGGCCCAGAACCAGACGCGCGACATCCTGGGCACGGTCAAGGACGGGCTATTCCTGATCGACGCCGACTTCCGCATCGGCAAGGCACACTCCGCCTCCCTGTCCGCCCTGTTCCGTCGCGACGACTTCAGCGGGATGACGCTGGAGGAATTGCTCCGCGACATCGTGACCGAGAAAACGTTGGCCACGGCGACGAAGTACGTGAAGCTGCTCTGGGGGGAACGCGCCAACGAAAACCTGATCCGGAGCATCAACCCACTCGCACAGGTCGAGGTTCATTTCGATCGTGGGGTCGGCAGCCGCGATCTGCGCTATCTGGAATTCGATTTCCATCGCGTCAAGGGCGCCCGCGGCGTGCGCCACATCCTGGTATCCGTGAACGACGTGACGTCCCGGGTGCTGCTGGCGCGCGAACTGAAGGAGTCGCAGGCCAATTCCCAGGTGCAGATGGACATGCTGCTGGGTCTGCTGCAGATCGACCCCGACCAACTCGTGTCGTTCCTCGACGACACGGGCGCGGCGCTTGCACATATCAACAATGTCCTCAAGGTCCCGGCGCGCGGCGATGGCGATTTCCGCGCCAAGATCGACCAGTTGTTCCGCGAAATGCATCGCATCAAGGGCGACGCCGCGACCCTCGGCCTGGCTTCCGTCGAGAGCCGCACGCACGCGTTCGAGGATCTGCTGAAGGATTTGCGGGACCGCCCGCAGCTGTCCGGCAACGATTTTCTGCCGCTCGTCGTGAGTCTTGACGAAATCTTTGGCCATCTGCAGTCGATCCGTGAACTGGCCAGCCGCGCCGAAGCCCTGCGGGCAAATGCGTTACTGACCGCCGCTCCGCCCGCGCACGCAGCGACGATGCCAATCGATGCCGGCAAACACGACATGACGGCTCCCCTGGACGCGCTGGCCCAGCGCATCGCCACGGACGCCGGCAAGAAAGTCCGGCTCGTCACCACGGGCCTCGACGAGGTGCCCGGAGACGTTCGCAAGACGGTGCGTGACATCGCCATCCAGCTCGTACGCAATGCGGTGGTACACGGCATCGAGGACGCTGGTGCCCGGCGTGGACTCGACAAGGACGAAATCGGGCTGTTGCAGATTCAGTTCAAGTCGTGCGATCAGGGATTCGAACTGGTGTTCCAGGACGACGGGTGCGGCATCGTTCCCGAGCGGCTGCGCGAAGCCGCGGTGCGGCGCGGCGACCTGAGCGCGGGCGAAGCCCAGCAACTCGACACGAAAGCAAGTCTCGCCCTCATCTTCAGGCCCGGCTTTTCGACCCACGACGGCAATGGCCGGGACGCCGGACGCGGGGTGGGCCTGGACTTCGTGCTGAAAGCCATCCATTCGATCGGCGGCAGGATCAGCATCTCCACTGCGTCCGGCAAGTACACCCGCTTTTCCATCCTGCTGCCCGCGCGCAGCGGGCAGCAAGACGCGGTCGCCTGACCTCCGCCCGCTCAGGAATCCTCGCGATGGCCGCCAACGCTCAAGCCCTGACCACGCAGCTCAAACTGCTCATCGTCGATGACTCCAATGTCATCCGCCGGCGCATCGAGCGCTGCCAGCAGATCGGGCACTTGCAGGTCGTGGGGGTCGCGGCGAACGGCGTCGAGGCCATCGAGGTCTTCCGCCGGACCGACCCGGACGTCGTCACGATGGACATCACGATGCCCCGGATGGACGGCATCGAATGCGTCGAACAACTGGTCGCCATCAAGCCGCAGGTCCTGATCCTGATCATCTCCGCTCTGGCCGACAAGGCCACAGCGGTGGAAGCAATGGAGAAAGGCGCCAATGGCTTCCTGAACAAGCCGTTCTCGGACCGCCAGCTCAACGAGGCGCTGCAAGAACTGATCGGCGGCGCCTGACACACCCATGCTCGAAGAACAGGACATCCGCGCGTTCGTCTATGGCACGACCCGCTATTTCGAAGTCGCCGCGCAGCAGGCGGCCTCGGTCGGCTCACCGTACCTCGTCACCGTGGGCGCGCCCGACATCCACGACTACAGCGGCGTCATTGCAGTCTCGGGCCGTCGCAACGGCATCGTCTACTTTTCGGCGCCCCGCGGCATGCTTACCGTGCTGCTGATGAAGATGAACGAAAGCAATGTCTCGCACGAGTACCTGTGCGACCTCGTCGGCGAGGTCGCGAACACCATCGCCGGCAACGTGCGACGCGATCTGGGCAAGGATTTCGTGATCTCCGTGCCGACCGTCGTGGCCGGCGCAGGCAACACCGTCGATCTGCCGGCCGGCGGCCGGCCGGTCGTGATCCCGATCCACTGGCGCAGCCACGTGGCCAAACTGGTCGTGTGCCTGCAGTAGCCCCCAACCCCTTCCGCTACTTCCTGTATTCCTGGTAGCTCTTCTCTTCCACCAGCGTCGACCCGAGCTTGGTGTTGATGCGACGCTTGATCGCCGCCCGCTCGTCATTCGTCACGTACACCGCACGCGCGAGTTCGATGAATCCGGCATCGAACCGGTCGTCGCGCTCCCTGTCGCGGATATGGTCCTCGATGTCCCACAGCTGTCCGTTGACGTCACGCAGCCCGGTCCATTCCGCGGTGATGTCCGCGGCTGAATAGGCGGAGGCACGCCACGTCTCGTTGAGCAGAGTCAGTTCGGCGCGCACATTGTGCAGCTTCGCCGCGTCGGTCATGCGCGCAGACTTGATCTCGAGGATCGTGATCTTGTCGATGAGTTCGCCGGGCGAGATCGGGACGAGGAGTTCGGCCATGAGGGATAGGGGTTGGGGGTTGGGAGTTGGGGGTTGGGGGTTGTGGGTTGGGGGTTGGGGGTTAGTCGGAAGTAAATCATCGACCGTGAGAGTGGCCGCAACCTCCGGGCAGTCAATAGCCACGAGTCACTGATTATAGTGGCTATTCCATCGTCGCCCGCCAGATCGCGGTGACCGCGGCGCGGGTCGACTCGAATCCGGCCGCGGGCGCGACGTTTTCACCGCCCTCGAGCGACAGGTGGTGCAGCCGTTGCCGGTAGGCACGGTAGGAGGCAGTCAGCACGTCGACGGTTTCCTGCGGCACCAGGCAGATCGAGGCCAGGCTTTCGAGCTGGCGGATGTTGTCGGAGAAGGTCACCAGCTCCGCATGCCGGGCCGACCAGAGCAGCGTCCAGTACTGGGCGAGGAATTCGACGTCGGTGATGCCGCCCGCATCCTGCTTGAGGTCGAACTCGCCGACCTTCGATTTCGACAGCTCCGCCCGCATCCGTTCGCGCATCGAGCGCACGTCCTCGCGCAGCGTCGGACGGCGCACTGCCGTGCGCAGCAGCTCGACTCGCAACGACTCGTAGCGATTGCGCAATTCCACACCGCCCGCGACGGCGCGTGAGCGCAGCAGCGCCTGATGCTCCCACGTCCACGCGTCCGTGCGCTGGTAGTCCGCGAAACCTTCGATGCTCTGCACCAGCAGACCACCCTTGCCGCTCGGGCGCAGGCGGGTGTCGACTTCGTAGAGACGGCCGGCTGCCGAATGCACCGTCAGCAGGTGCACGAGCCGCTGCACGAGTCGCAGGAAGAACACGCCGTTGTCGACCACGTGGGGGCCCGCGGTGCGCTGCACGTCACCGCTCGAATCGTGCAGGAACACCAGGTCGAGGTCCGATGCGTAACCGAGCTCGATGCCACCGAACTTGCCGTACGCCACGACGATCACATCCGCCTGGCGCAGCGTGTCGTCCGTCGGTCCGCACACCGGCACGCCGTGTCGCGCAACGATCTGCTGCCAGGCCAGGTCGAGCGTCTCCTGCACCAGCAGTTCGGCCAGGTCCGTCAGGCGGTCGCTCACCTTCATGAGCGGCAGGCGTCCCGTGAGGTCCGGAACGGCGATGCGGAACATCGCTGCGCGCTGGTACTGCCGCAAAGCTTCGACCTGTTCCTCGGTATCGTCGACCGCGCAGTTCGCCATCCGATTCTCCAGTTCGACGGCCAGCTCGACCCGCGTCGGCGTCGCGTCGAACAACCGCTCATCGAGCAATTCGTCGAGCAGCAACGGGAACGCCGCGATCTGGTCCGACAGGAACTGGGAATGCGCGCAGAGCTCGAACAACCGTTCGCGCGCCACCGAGTTTTCGTTGAGCAGCGCGAGGTACACCGTGCGACCGCCGATGCGCTCGATCACGTGCAGCACGCGCGACAGCGCAGCCTCGGCATTCGGGACGCGCGCCAAGGCTCGCAGCAGGCGCGGCAACAGGACCTGCAAGCGACGGCGCCCGGTTTCATCGAGTCGCCGGTAATAGGCGCCCTCGCGCAACTGGTCGAGTTGCCGCAGGAACGGCCCGACCAGAGCCGGCGCCTGCAGCGCTGCGAGCCGTTCACGCCTGCGCGCGTCGTCGAGTTCGGGATCGAGGACGTGCTCGAGCCCCGCGCTCGCCTCGTCGTCGGCAGTCGAGGCGCCGGGCGCAAATACAGCGCGCTGAAAATGCGCACTGACGCGACCGCGATGGTGTTCGAGCTGGCGCGCGAGCTCAGGCCAGCCGGGCAGCCCCATGGCGAGCGCCAGTCGCGCACGGGCGTGATCGTCGACGGGCAGTTCGTGCGTCTGTTCGTCGTTCCACTCCTGCAGACGGTTTTCGACACGCCGCAGGAAACGATAGGCCGCGAGCAGTTCGGTCACGGCGTCGACCGGCAGGAGCTTCTGCCCGGCCAGTTGCGGCAATGCCTCGAGCAGGCTGCGCGTCTGCAGGCGTTGCGTGTTGCCGCCGCGCAGCAACTGGAACGCCTGGACGATGAACTCGATCTCGCGGATGCCACCGGGCCCGAGCTTGACGTTCTGCTGCAGCTCGCGGCGCTCGACCTCGCGCGCAATCAGTTCCTTCATCGCGCGCAGCGACTCGAACACGCTGAAGTCGAGGTAGCGGCGATACACGAATGGACGCAGCGCGTCGCGGTAGAGGCCACTGAAGCCCGGCTCTGCCCCGTACACGGGACGCGCCTTGACGTAGGCATAGCGCTCCCAATCACGCCCGTGCTGCTGCAGGTATTCCTCCATCGCGTCGAAACTCACTGCCACGGGACCCGAGTCGCCGAACGGTCGCAGCCGCAGGTCGACGCGATAGACGAAACCGTCGTCCGTGGGCGTGCCGAGCAGTTGTGCCACGCGCTTGCCCGCGCGCACGAAATACTCCTCGTGCTCGAGCGGGCGCGGACCCGCCGTCTCGCCGTGTTCGGCAAATAGAAACACGAGATCGATGTCCGACGAGAAGTTCAGCTCGCCACCGCCGAGCTTGCCCATGCCGAGGACGAGCAGCGGCAACTCGACGCCGTTCTTGTCGTGCGGCAGGCCGTGACGCGCGCCGAGCAGCGCAGCCGCCTGGCGGCACGCGACGTTGATGCAGGCATCGGCGAGCCACGACAACTCGGCCAGGACCTGTTCGATCGGCGCGTACCCCGCGAGATCGCGCCACGCGATGCGCACGAGCTGCCGGCGGCGGAAAACACGGAGCGCCGACATGAACCTCGTGTCGTCATTGCTGCCCGGCTGCGTGACGGCGTCAGCCGTCTGCGCGTACCACGCGGCGTCGGCAGGCTCGAGCAATCGTCCTTGTGTGGCGAGCCACTCGAGCAACCCGACATCGCGCAGGCAGGCATCCGCGGCGAACGCACTGCAGGCCCAGACGTATTCGAGGCTCTCCGCCATTGGAGCGGCGGCCGGGCTGTCCGGCAGGATCGGGCGTGCCGCGAGTCGCTCGAGCTTGTCGACGATGCCGGCCCGGATCGAGTCCGGCACCGCAAACTTCGGGGTCACTCCGCCACCTGCGGGCGCGTGGCCCGCTCGGCGATGATCGCGGCGACGACGAGCAGCAGGCCCGCGAGCGCATAGGCCGAGCCCGGGAAATGCCACGACGCACCGTCACGGATGGACCACGCGAAGACGGTCGCAAAGAGCGTCGGCCCGATCACCGTGGCAATGCCAGCGAGACTTCCCATGGCGCCCTGCAACTCACCCTGGGCTGAACTGCCGACCGCGCGTGTCATGATTCCCTGCGACGCGGGTCCGACGAGACCCCAGAGTCCGACGACCGGAATGGCCGCGACGAACCACAGGCCAGTCGGGGCGAAGGCGTACAGCATGAACCCCGCGGTGCCGGCGAGGAGGCCCCCGATCATGACGCGACGTTCGCCGAAGCGACGCACCAGCGGACCCACGAGCGCCCCCTGCACCAGGGCCGAAGAAATCCCGACCCCCGCCAGCGCCAGGCCGACCGCCTTTGCGTCCCAGCCGTAGCGGTAGGCGGAATAGAGCACGAAGACGGCGGGCAGCACCGCATGCGTCAGGTTGCTGAGAAATGCGGCGCCCGCCAGCGCGAACACTTCGCGGTGCGCGCGCAGGAAGCGCAACGAGCCCAGCGGGTTGGCACGACGCCACTCGAACGCGCGACGTTTTTCGCGTGGGAGCGATTCCGGCAGGATGAAGAATCCGTACGCCGCGTTGAGCAGGCTCGCGCAGGCGGCGGCCCAGAACGGCAGGCGCGGATCGACCGACCCGAGCAAGCCACCGATGGCAGGACCGAGCACGAACCCGAGGCCGAAGGCGACGCCGACGAAGCCGAAACTCTGCGCCCGGCGCTCGGGCGGCGTGACGTCGGCGACGTAAGCCATCGACGTACTGATGCTGGCTGCAGTGACGCCGGAGATCAGTCTCCCGACGAAGAGCCACGACAGCGTCGGTGCGAGCGCCATCAGCACGTAATCGAGCCCCAGCCCGAAGTTGGACAGCAGGATGACGGGCCGGCGGCCGAAGCGATCCGACAACGCGCCCATCACCGGCATCGAGAAAAACTGCATCACCGCCCACACCGTGCCGAAGAATCCGACCAGCTGCGCGGCGCGCGGGATGTCGCCGCCGAGAAAATCCTCGATCAGGTGCGGCAGCACCGGCACGACCATGCCGAGCGCCAGCATGTCGAGCACGACGGTGACGAAAATAAACGTGAGCGCAGCGCGGCGGGGTGCCTGCAGCGTGCCGGGCTCGCTCATGTGGTGGTCTCAGCCGTACCGCAGGACGATGCGTGGCACGTGGCCCTCGCAGCGAAAACCGGGCGCAATCCCGATGTCGATCAGCACGCCGATGCCCTGCACGACGTACCCCGCCTGCCGACTGAGTGTCGTGGACGCGGTGAGCGTGCCGCCCGTGGCGAGCACGTCATCAATCAACAGCACCCTGCCCTGCCCGGCCTGCATCTCGAGCACGCCCTTGCCGTATTCGAGGTCGTACGCGATGTCGACGACGGGCGGCGGCAGCTTGCCTTTCTTGCGGACGGGCACGAAGCCCTTGCCGCGGCGCTCGGCCAGCGCCGACGCGAGAATGAACCCGCGCGATTCGATGCCCGCGACGGCATCGACGGCATCCCACTCCTGCTCGGTGAACAGGCGCTCGATCGAGTCGATCGTGGCCGCAAAATGCCGGCGCAACAGCGGGCTGATGTCGCGGAACAGGATGCCCGGCTGCGGGAAGTCGGGAATGTCGACGACGAACTTTTTCAGGTCCTGCATGCACACCTCGGCCAGCGCGCGCGCAGCGTAGCGAAAAACGGCTGCCACCGCGACAAGGTCAAGCCGCAGCCTCCGGCTTCTGGCAAAATCGCCCGCCGCCAGGAGGAACACCAGTGAACGTGAGCGAAGCCGTAGCGAGCCGCATGAGCTGCCGCGCGTTTCTCGACACCCCGGTCCCCGGTGACACACTGCGTGCAATCCTGGACGCGGCCAGACGCACCCCGTCCGGCGGCAACCTGCAGCCATGGTGGGTGTATGCCCTCACCGGCGAACCGCTCGCCGAGTTGAAGGCGCTGGTGCGCGAAAAGGTCATGACGAACCCGCGCGGCGACGGTACGCAAGAGTACGACATCTACCCGCCCGGTCTCGGTGAACCCTATCGCACGCGCCGCTTCAAGGCCGGTGAAGACCTCTACGCGACGGTCGGCATCCCGCGCGAAGACAAGCTGGCGCGGCTACTGCAGCTCGCACGCAATTACGATTTTTTCGGTGCCCCGGTCGGACTGTTCTTTTACCTCGACCGCAGCCTCGGCCCGCCGCAGTGGTCGGACGTCGGCATGTACATGCAGACGGTGATGCTGCTGGCACGCGAGCACGGCTTGCACACGTGCGCCCAGGAAATCTGGTCGCTTGTGTCTGTTACCGTACAGAAGCGCCTCGAAGTACCTGCGAACCTGATGCTGTTCTCCGGCATGGCGCTCGGCTACGCGGACCTGGCGCACCCCGTCAACGCACTGCGCACCGAACGCGCCGCGCTTGAGGAATTTGCCAGGATGAAAGGGTTCGACGCGCTGTAGGCGTCCGCCGCTGCCGGTGAACCTGACACGTCAAGCGTACGGGCAGGCCATCAGGCACGGGCCATGGAGAGCATCGAAATGAACCTAAGCTGGATCGGCCACAACCGCAGCCTCGTACTTTCGCCGCGTGCACGCCTGGTCGACGACCTCGACGCGGAAGTCCTGCAGCGCAAGCGCGAAGCGCTGGCCTGGCGCCCGCGGAACGGATTCCTCAGGGACGAACGGGACGAACGGCTCGAATTCGACGTACCCGCCGACTGCGCCGCCTGAGGGCGGGATTCAGCCCCGATCGCTGCGGCGACCCCGTGCAGCCGGCGGATGCTCGACCCGCCGCGCCTTGTCGATGACGTGCGTCAGGGTGAGCCACGGATGCCGCAGCATCATGCGCGGCCCCGCGTAACGCATGACCTCACGCGCAAATTCCCGTGGCTGTGGCTTGTAGCAGTGGATCGGGCACTTGGCGCAGGTGGGCTTGACCGCGCCGTACGGGCACTTCTCCAGTCGGCGCTCCGCGTAGTCCAGGAACCCGCGGCAGTCCAGGCACAGCCCGTCCGTGGCCGCGTGTTCGTGCCCGCGACAATAAATACCCACCATGACCTGCATCGTGCGCCATTCGCGCCGCAGGCGGCCGGCGTCGAGACGGGATTCCATGGCGCAAGCTTGACCTGAGCGACCGGCGGCTGCGCTCCGGAATTACCACGACGCAACGCAGGAGTTGCAGCGGCGGCGCAATTCAGCGCTGCGTCACGACCGCCATGGTCGCATTCAGCTTGGCGACGAGTTCCGAACGGCCCCCGGCCTCAGACCACACCTGCGCTTCGATCACGGCGAGGCGCCGGCCCGGCTTCAGCACTTCGGCACGGCAGCGCAGCTTCTCGCCGCGGGCACCGCGCAAGAGGTTGATCTTGTACTCGGCAGTGACGACGAACTCGCCGGCCTGCAGGTCCGTGGACGCGGCCGCGCCCGCGCAGTGATCCGCCAGCGTGGCGATCACTCCGGCGTGGACCACCTGTGTCTGCTGCAGGTGCCAGGGTTGAATGGCGAGACTCGCCTCACAGAACCCGGGTCCGAGGTTCTCGAGTTCGATGCCGAGGTGCGCGATGAACGGCGCCTGCCTGAACCCGTTGCGCAGTGTTTCGTCGATGTCCATGGCCGCAGACCTCGTTGTCGGTTCAGCCCGATGATCGTGCCTATCGTATACCGCAGCGCCGCGCGAGACCTCCACTGGCCGCAGCGATTCTCGGGCTGCTGCCGCCGGGATTTGCCACAATGCGCGCCCCATGACCGGCCCGACCACAGCGCAAGATAAGCCAGCGACACCGCGGCAGGGCGGCGGGCTCCTGGCTGCGATTGCGGCCTTCACGATCTGGGGCGTCCTGCCCCTCTACATGAAGCCGCTCCACGCTTTGCCTGCGCTCGAAATCATGGCGCACCGCATCGTCTGGAGTTGCCTGCTCGTGTTCGCCTGGCTGGCCTGGCGCGGCGATGTCGGCGCGGTGCGCACTGCGCTCGCGAACCCCGGAACGCGCTACCGGCTGATGGTCACAGCGGTGCTGATCAGCATCAACTGGTTGATCTACGTCTGGTCGATCGCCCATGGCCACGTGATCGACGCGAGCCTCGGGTACTTCATCAATCCGTTGCTCAACGTGGTGCTGGGCGTGCTGGTGCTCGGCGAGCGGCTCAATACCATGCAGAAATTCGCGGTCGGCCTGGCCACCGCGGGCGTGCTGTACCTGGCGATCGTCGCAGGCCGTCCGCCCTGGATCGCGCTCGTGCTCGCGGCCAGCTTTGGCGGGTACGGCCTGATCCGGAAGGTGGTGAAGGTCGAAGCCGTGCCCGGACTGGCCACGGAAACACTGTTGCTCACACCGTTCGCCCTGACCTTCCTGTTGTGGATGGAGACGCAGGGCACGGGTGCGTTCGGTCACGACGCGCCACACATCAACGTTTTGCTGCTGGGCAGTGGCCTGGTCACCGCGTTGCCGCTGGCTCTCTTCGCCTACGGCGCACGACTGATACCGCTGTCCACGGTGGGGCTGGTGCAGTACATCGGTCCGACACTGCAGTTCCTGCTGGGCGTGGTGGTTTTCAAGGAGGCCTTCAGCGTCGAGCGCGGCATCGGCTTCGTGTTCATCTGGACCGCACTCGCGGTCTATGCGGGTGACGGCCTCTGGCGCAGCCGCAAGCAGATGCCCTACTGGGGGCGCTGAGGGCTCACGCCACCGCGAGGAAAAGCGCGACCACGCTGCCGGTGCCCACGAACCAGGCAAGGGAACGCAGCGTCGACATGTCGGCGACGTAGAACGCGATGTAAAAGAGACGCGCCAGGACGAAGACGACCGCGAACAGGTCGATACGGCCCTGCGGGGCGCCGGCGACGTGGGCGATGATGACCGCGGCCGCGAAGAACGGGAACGCCTCGAAGCTGTTGTGCTGCGCCGCGTTCGCCCGCTTGCGGAAACCCGACTGCGAGTCGAGCCAGTCGCGAGGGTTGCTGTTGTCGAAGCGCTCGCCGCCGATCTTGGCGGTCAGCGTGCCGAAGTACGGCAGGAAACCCGCTACCAACACGCACCAGAAGGCTACCGTCATGCTCGTTCCGCTCCCTTGGCGTTGCCGACCCGAGCATACCCGATGCCCGCGGAGGGGGATGGCCCCGACTGTGAAGTTGGCCCCCGAGCCGCTAATCTTGCGGAACAGGAAGATTCCCATGCCTTCATTCAGATCCACCAGTAACGGACGCCGGCTGCTCATGCACCACCGGCTTCGCGGTCGCGCCTATCCCACCTTCCCCTACTGGGAGCGGCTGCACCTGATGCTGTTGGAAGAGGCCGAGAAGCGCGGCAAGACTCCACCGCCGGCGCCACTGGTGCACGGGTTGGAGTCCGAGCCCACGAAGGTAGACCGCATGGAACGGCTCGACGAACAGGTCGCCTGGGCCGACCGCAATAAGCTGCTGCACCGGATCCAGATGTTCTTCGATGCCATGCCCGCGTCGGGCTGGGTCCAGACGGACAAATAGCAGCCCGCGCTTGCGCATCGCCCGCCCGATCCGGCTCGTCTCGACGGCAGAGCGCACGAACGCTGATCGCTCATCCGGTCGCGCGGTCGAATTACCGGCTCAGCGTCGGTTGACCAGCCACAGCCCCGCGAGACACAGCACGATGCCAACGCCGTGCGAGAGGTCGAGCTTTTCGCGGAATACCAGCACACCGATCCCCACCAGCAGCATCGCGGCCGCGGTCTGCGTGACCAGCGCACCGAGGCTGACCTCGAACCCCGTGCGGTAGAGCAGGATGAAGCCGAGGTCGAGCCCGATGATCGCGAACGCCAGCGCGATCGCGGTCCAGTTGAGGTGGCGAGCTTCCTCGCGCCAGGCGAACTCGCCGGGGCCGAGCACGAGCACGCCGGCGAACAGGATAGCGACGGCACCGTACGTCACCATCAGCGACAGGAACGGGTTCACGCCGGCCGGCGTCAGCTTGAGGACGACGTGGTAGGCGACCGTGGCAACGATCGCGAGGGAAAGCCATAGGAGTTGCATGAATTGGGTCCGATGGGTGAACTTCAGCCTGCCAAGTAACTTGTTCGGACTTTTCCTCGTTGCGCGTGAAGTCTTGCCAGACGTTCCAGTGGTGGGTTGGCGAATGCTTCGATCGCCTGTCGCAACCCGGCTGATGCGGCCGCCTGCTTCGTCGCAGCGTCGCTGGCAAACTGCACAACCTGGCCGACCGGCGCCTTCGCATCGATGCGCGCGGCCTGCGCCATGCGATCTCGTTGCTGGCCATCGATCGACTGCGAAAAATGCGGCACCACGATTTCCCATGCGGCCGCGGGCAGCGTCTCGTAGCGCACGAGCCGGCCCCGCCCGGCATCGAGACGACCCACGGCTGCGCAGAACGCTCCATAGAGCCGCGCGACAAATTCCTCCGGTGACTGCGATGCGCCGTCCGGATCGACGTATCTTCTGAGCTCTCTGGCAGGCCCGTCCGCGTCACGCATCCACCCGGCAGGCTGATTCAGGAGCGACACGCCGACTTCGACCGGATCGCGCAGGCTGAAGACCCAGGGCGAATCCGGAAATGCCTCTGCCAGGAGGTCGCAGAACAGCGTATTCCAGCTGCTGAATTTCAGGACGTAGGGCCCGCGTGCATGGCGGGCGAAGGCGCCGCCGAGAGACCGCAGGGCAGCGACCAGTTCGTGACGCGGCCATTGGTGGGGCGGCAGCAGCAGTTCGTTGAACGGCAAGGGCTCCGCATAAACGACGAGGTTGTCGTGCGTCCTGAGCAACTGCGAAAGCAACGTCGAGCCGCAACGCGCGACGTGAAATATGAGGCCAGCGGGCGCGGTAGCAGGGGTCGCTTTGCCGATGTCCTCCCGGGCGATGTGGACGAACGATTCCGCTGCGGGGACCCGCACGATGGTTTCCTGCATGAAGGCGTCCCGGAGTTCCCCGGGGCCGATGGCGCGCAGCGCAAGGTACAGGCCGTCAGGGCGCAGGACCGCGCGCGCTGGCAGCTGATTCCCCTGGTTTTCACGCATCGGGCGGCACCCGCGATTCATGGACAGCAACGGATGGCCAATGCTAACGTCTATTCGTCATGGAATTTTCAGATTTCATCGCGCCATTCGATGCGGCGAGCTTTCGCACGCAGTATTTCGGCAGGCTCCCGGTTCACATTCCCCGCAATGGCGGCAGCCGTCCGAGCCTGTTGCCGTGGTCGCGCTTCAATGAAGTGCTCGCGCTCACGCCGTATTGGAACGAGGATACGCTGAAGGTCTACTTCAAGAGTCGCGCAGCGCTGCGGGAGAACTACTGCGACACGACCGACCTGCGCGCGGGCGTGAGTGCGCCGGTCAGCCCCGCCAAGGTCAAGGCGCTGATGGGACTTGGGGCCAGTCTCGTCGCGAATCACGTGCACCGTGTCTGCCCGGAAGTGGGTGCGGTCGCCAGCATGCTCGAGCATGAGTTCGCCGCGCGCGTGGCCGCCAACGTCTACTGCTCGTTCAAGGGCGTACAGGCCTTTCAGACCCACTTCGACCTGCACGATGTTTTCGCCGTGCAGGTGGAAGGCGAAAAAGTGTGGCGCGTGTACGAGTCGCGGGCGGATGCGCCGGTCCTGCCGCTGCCACCGGGCGATGAAATCGAGAAGTGGCTGACCGAGTCCCGCGGTCGCCTGCTGTTCGAAGTGACCATGCAGCCGGGCGATGTCCTCTACCTCCCGCGCGGCCAGTACCACGACGCGCTGACCGGCTCGCAGGCGTCGCTGCACGTGACGTTCGGGGTCTCACCGGCAACCGGTCTTGCGCTGTTCAAGCTGCTCGAGACCGCGGTCACGCAGGAGTCGGCATTCCGCGCCTACCTGCCGGACGCTCGCAATCAGGGGGACCTGCGCGACCGATTGGGCGCCCTGGCAGAGCGGATCAAGGCCGTGATGACGTCGCCGTCGTTTGCCATCGACGTGCTCAATCATCAGCGCGACCTGGGCCGCGCGCAGGCGAATTACGAGTTGCCGGCACAAACCCGGCCGTCCTGGTATTCCGTCGGCCGGCGGGCACACCTGGCGCGTCGCGATAATGGGTTCGCCGTCGTCTTCGACGATGGCGAGATCCCAGTTGGCGCCTCGTACCCGACGGTCGAGTGGATTCTCAGGCAGCGGCTCTTTTCGATGGACGATGCTGCAGCCCGGCAACCGAGCGTCGACCGCGCAGAACTGCGTCGCGATCTCGAACTGCTCACCCGCGCCGGCATCCTCGTCGAAACCGAGATGCAGCAGTAGCACGCCGCACGCCCGCGCAATGCGACAACCCAAAAAGAAGGCCCCGCAATGCGGGGCCTTCTCGTTCGCCACCCGAAGGTCGCGGGGCAGTTACATGCCCATGTCGCCCATGCCGCTCATGTCCGGCATGCCGCCACCGTGCTTGTGGTCGTCATCCTTCGGAGCTTCGGCGACCATCACTTCCGTCGTGAGCAGCAGGCCCGCCACTGAGGCGGCGTTCTGCAGCGCGAGACGGGTGACCTTCGTCGGGTCCAGGATGCCCATGTCGAGCATGTCGCCGTAGGCGCCGGTCGCGGCGTTGTAGCCGTACGTGCCCTTGCCTTCCTTGACCTTCGCCAGGACGACGGCAGCGTCTTCACCGGCGTTGGCCACGATCTGGCGCAGCGGTTCTTCGATCGAACGCGAGAGGATCTTGATGCCGATCGCCTGGTCTTCGTTGGAACCGGTCAGGTTCGCGAGGGCCTTCTGCGCGCGGATCAGCGCAACGCCGCCGCCCGGGACCACGCCTTCTTCAACGGCCGCACGCGTGGCGTGCAGTGCGTCTTCGACGCGGGCCTTCTTTTCCTTCATCTCGATTTCGGTCGCAGCGCCGACCTTGATCACGGCAACGCCGCCGGAGAGCTTGGCCATGCGCTCCTGCAGCTTTTCCTTGTCGTAGTCAGACGTCGCTTCTTCGATCTGCTGCTTGATCTGGGCGATGCGGCCCTTGATGTCGCCCGCCTTGCCGTGTCCGTCGATGATCGTGGTGTTTTCCTTCTCCACGACGATCTTCTTGGCCTGGCCCAGGTTGGCCAGCGTGGCCTTCTCGAGCGTCAGGCCGACTTCCTCGGCGATCACTTCGCCGCCGGTCAGGACAGCGATGTCCTGCAGCATGGCCTTGCGACGGTCGCCGAAGCCCGGGGCCTTGACGGCCGCGACCTTGACGATGCCGCGGATCGTGTTGACGACCAGCGTCGCCAGCGCTTCGCCTTCGACGTCTTCGGCGACGACGAGCAGCGGACGGCCGGACTTCGCGATGCCTTCGAGCAGCGGCAGCATCTCGCGGACGTTCGACACCTTCTTGTCATAGAGAAGGATGTACGGGTTCTCGAGTTCGGCCGACTGGCTGGCCTGGTTGTTGATGAAGTACGGCGAGAGGTAGCCGCGGTCGAACTGCATGCCCTCGACGACGTCGAGTTCGTTCTGCAGGCCCGAGCCTTCTTCGACGGTGATCACGCCTTCCTTGCCGACCTTCTCCATCGCGTCGGCGATCGTCTTGCCGATCGACTCGTCGCTGTTGGCGGAGATGGTGCCGACCTGGGCGATCGCCTTCTGGTCCTTGCACGGCTTCGAGAGCTTCTTCAACTCTTCGGTGGCTGTAATCACGGCCTTGTCGATGCCGCGCTTGACGTCCATCGGGTTGGCGCCGGCGGCGACGGCCTTGAGGCCTTCGCGCACGATCGCCTGGGCGAGAACCGTGGCGGTCGTCGTGCCGTCACCGGCTTCGTCGGAGGTGTTGGAAGCGACTTCCTTCACCATCTGCGCGCCCATGTTCTCGAACTTGTCCTTGAGCTCGATTTCCTTCGCGACCGACACGCCGTCCTTGGTGACGGTGGGGGCGCCGAAGCTCTTCTCGAGCACTGCATTGCGGCCCTTGGGGCCAAGCGTCACCTTGACCGCATTGGCCAGGATGTTGACGCCGCGGAGCATGCGGGTGCGGGCGTCATCGCTGAAACGTACTTCTTTTGCTGCCATGTCTGTGTTCTCCGATTACTTCTCGATGACTGCCATCACGTCTTCTTCACGCATGACGAGGTATTCCTCGCCATCGACCTTCACTTCGGTACCGCTGTACTTGCCGAAGAGGATGTGGTCGCCGACCTTGATGTCGAGCGCGCGAACGTTGCCGTTCTCGAGGATCTTGCCCTTGCCGACGGCAACGACCTTGCCGCGGATCGGCTTCTCGGCGGCGCTGTCGGGGATGACGATGCCGCCCGGCGAGCGGGTCTCGGCGTCGAGCCGCTGGATGATCACGCGGTCGTGGAGCGGGCGAATCTTCAACTTGTCTGCCATTGCTGCAAACTCCGTGCTGCTTTGTTCAGCCGTTAGGGGGGAAGTCGGGATCGCGCAATTGTTAGCACTCTCCCGATACGGCTGCTAATAATAGGCGGACCGAGCCGCTTTTCAAGGGGAACGTGGGGGCGGCGCAACGTTTCGAACCCGGCTGGGGTTGCCGGAATACCCAGTTCAAACGACGTAAAGTATTGTTTTTGTTGATTAATACTGCCGTTTCCAACGCGACGATGGCGCCTCGCCGATCGGGTCAACCGATTGCCATTGATTCTTGAGCAGAATCACGCAACGACCGTGAACGTCGTCCCGGCGAGCCGGTCCATGTATCGTTCGCGCTCGCATCGACGCCACCCGACGGACTCACCATCCCATGCCATTGATCGCCGCCCTGCCGGTCCGCCGGTGCCTGCACCTGTTGGCGCTGCTGCTGCCGCTTTTCGCCGCCGCACGTCCGGGCCTGGCCGCCGACGAAGACTTCCTCCCCGTGCGCTCGGCCTACAAGGTGGCGACGTCGGCCGAGCCGGATGAACTCGTCGTTCGCTTCGATATCGCTCCCGGCTATTACCTCTACCGCGACCGGCTCGGCTTCGAATCGGCAACGCCCGGAGTCACGCTCGGTCAGGCGAGCCTGCCCGTCGGGCTCGACCACGAGGACGAGTTCTTCGGCAAGCAGATCATCTATCGCGACAATGCGCAGGTCGGCGTGCCGGTCACCTTCAGCAGCGCGCCCCAGGATTTCGACGTCAAGGTGAAGCTGCAGGGCTGCGCCGATGCGGGCCTCTGCTACCCGCCGCAGACCTGGACCGTGCGCGTGCCGTGGCCCAAGGGCGTCGCCGGAACTCCACCGGTTCCTGCCGTTGGCGCCACGCCCGCGAAAAGTGGCGGCTTCAACCTGCGCTCGCTGCTGGGCAGCGGGGCGAAGTCCGATGCGGATTTCCTGCCCGCCGACCGGGCCTTCGTGTTCTCGACGGAGAGCACCTCGCGCGATCGCGTGCGGCTGCGCTGGGATATCGCCGACGACTATTACCTCTATCGGGACAAGGTCACGGTCAAGTCGACCGCGACCGGCGTGCAGCTCGGCAACGTGTCGATCCCCGGCGGTGAAAAGCAACACGACGAGTACTTCGGCGAACAGGTCATCTTCCACGACCAGATGCTCGCCGACGTGCCGGTCATCGCCGCAGCGGGCGTCGCCGAGGTGCCGCTGGAGATCACGTACCAGGGCTGTGCCGATGCCGGCCTCTGCTACCCGCCGATCAAGAAGACCGTGGTCGTGAAGCTTGCAGCGACGATGGTCGCGGCGGCTGCGGACGGCGCTCCCAAACCCATGCGCTCGGAGCAGGACCTGCTCGCCGACAAGATCCGCGACGGCAACCTGTTCGCGGTGCTGGCGACGTTCTTCGGCTTCGGCCTGCTGCTCGCCTTCACGCCCTGCGTGCTGCCGATGGTGCCGATCCTGTCCGGCATCATCGTCGGCGCGGGCGGCGGCAAGCCTGTCCCGCGCCGCCGCGCGTTCGCGTTGTCGGTTGCCTACGTGCTCGGCATGGCTCTCACTTATACGATTGCGGGCGCCGCCTTCGCGGCCGCCGGCCAGCAGGCGCAGGCGTTCTTCCAGAAGCCGTGGATGATCGCGCTCTTTGCCGCACTGTTCGTGTGGCTCGCGCTCGGCATGTTCGGGCTCTTCAACCTGCAGGTGCCCGGCTGGCTGCAGGAGCGCGTCTCGCGCATCAGCGACAAGCAGCAACAGGGAACGTTGCTCGGCACCGCAATCATGGGCGCGCTGTCGTCGCTGATCGTGACGGCCTGTGTCGCGCCGCCGCTCGTCGCCTCGCTCGCGGTGATCGGTCAGAGTGGCGACGTGTTCCGTGGCGGCGCAGCCCTGTTTGCGATGAGCCTCGGCATGGGCGCACCGCTGCTGCTCGTGGGTGCCTCGGCCGGCGAACTCCTGCCGCGTGCGGGCGCCTGGATGGACACCGTCAAACAGGTGTTCGGCATCATGATGCTCGGCGTGGCGATCTGGATGCTGAGCCGTATCCTGCCTGGCCCGGTCACGCTCGGACTCTGGGCAGCACTCGCCTTCGTCACGGGCTACTGGCTGCTGCTGATGGGCGGCCGCGATAAGAACCGCGGCGCGACCGTAGTCCGTCGCGGGTTCGGCGCGCTCGCGGCGATTTACGGCGTGCTGATGCTCGTCGGCGCCCTGTCGGGACGCAGCGATCCGCTGCAGCCGCTGGCCGGCGTGGTCGGCGCTCCTGTGGGTTCTCCCGGTGCAGCGGCCTCGGGCCCGGTCCATGCCGGGGCGCACTTCAAGCGGATCAAGAGCCTCGCCGACCTCGATGCCGCAATCGCCGCCGCGAATGCTTCCGGCAAGACCGTGATGCTCGATTTCTACGCGGACTGGTGCGTGTCCTGCAAGGAGATGGAGAAGTACTCGTTCCCCGACCCGTCGGTGCAGGCTGCGCTCGCCAACACAGCGTTGCTGCAGGCCGACGTCACGGCCAACGACGATGTCGACCAGGCGCTGATGCAGCGCTTCGGCATCCTCGGTCCGCCGTCAATCCTGTTCTTCGGTCAGGACGGCGCCGAAAAGCCGGACTACCGCGTCGTGGGGTTCAAGCCGGCGACCGACTTTGCAACGCACATCCGGCAGGCATTCGGGGGCCAGTCGCAATGAACGGCCGCACGCTCATCTTCATCGCTGCACTGGCCGGACTCGCCGGCGCGGCCGGCTATTACTTCGTCGTGCAGCCACGCGCGACCGCCCCGACCGTCGTCGAGACGCCGGCGCCGACCACCACCGGACCCGCGGCCGCACCGAAGACCCAGCTCGCTGCCGTCATTCCCGAGTTCAAGCTCGCCGACCGCGAGGGCATCCCGCGCTCGCTGAAGGACGACTGGAAGGGCAAGGCGCTGATCATCAATTTCTGGGCGACCTGGTGCGCGCCCTGCCGCCGCGAGATCCCCCTGCTCAACAAGCTGGCCGCGGATCGCGCCAGGGAGAACTTCCAGGTCGTCGGCGTCGCCATCGACTTCCGCGACAAGGTCCTCGAATACGCCAAGGAAATGCAGATCGGGTACCCGATGCTGATTGGCGAGCAGGATGCGCTGGACGCAGCCGCCGCCTTCGGCGTCGACGCGGTTGGGCTGCCGTTCACTATCTTCACCGACACGGGTGGCCGGGTGATCGCCCTGCACATGGGTGAGTTGACGGCTGACGAGGCTGGCATCATCCTAGGTGCCGTCGCCGACGTGAATTCGGGCCACACCGATCCCGCCCAGGCCCGCCAGGCCATCGCCGCCGCCCTCGCGGCGCTGCCGCCCGAACCGCAACACAAAAGCGGCGGATAAGCTTAGATAAGACGCTATCTCCGGCGAAACAGGTTAAAAATCTGTCGCCAATTGGCGACAGATGGAGGTAGACTGCGCGCCCAACCACGCCTCCACCTACCGCAGGCCATGGCGCACATCCTGCTTCTTAACGGACCCAACCTGAATCTGCTCGGCAGCCGCGAGCCTGGCGTGTATGGCCAGGTCACGCTCGAGCAGATTCATGCGCGAGCGACGAAGCTGGCCGCGGAGTTTGGACATAAGCTGACGGCGATGCAGAGCAACGCGGAAGCCGAGCTGATCGAATGCATCCACCAGGCGCCGGACAGCCACGTCGCCTACATCGTCTTCAACCCGGCCGGCTTCACGCACACGAGCGTCGCGCTCCGTGACGCGCTGCTGGCGGTGAAGATTCCTTTCATCGAGGTCCACCTGAGCAACGTGCACGCGCGCGAAACGTTCAGGCACCACTCCTACTTCTCCGACATCGCGGTCGGGACCATCACGGGTCTCGGCGCCGTCGGTTACGAACTGGCGCTGCGCGCCGCCAGCCTGCAGCTGGCTGCCGGCAAGTCCGGCAACGCGCCGCTGCCCAACTGATTCGCGATCCGGGGGGATCACACCAAGATGGATATCCGCAAGGTCAAGAAGCTGATCGAACTGCTCGACGAAACCGGCGTCGCCGAAATCGAGATCAAGGAAGGCGAGGAATCGGTCCGCATCAGCCGCAACCCGAGCGGCGCCACGTTCGCGATGATGCCGCAGCACATGATGTACGGTCCGCCCCCTGCGCCGGCGGCCGCACCGGCCGCGGCTGCCGTTACGCCCGCGGCCGCCGCCGCAGCGGTAGCCGCTGCCGCCGCTGCGACTGCGGACCAGACGGTCACGGCGCCGATGGTCGGCACGTTTTATTCGGCTCAGGCACCGGGCGCCAAGCCGTTCGTCGACATCGGCTCGGAGGTGAAGTCGGGCGACGTCCTCTGCATCATCGAGGCCATGAAGATGATGAACCAGATCGAGTCGGACAAGGCAGGGCGCGTCGTTTCCGTGCTGGCGAAGAACGGCGATCCGGTCGAGTTCGGCCAGCCGCTCTTCGTCATCGAATAACCGAGCACCGCCCAGATGCTTGAGAAAGTCGTCATCGCCAACCGCGGCGAGATCGCACTTCGAATCCTGCGCGCCTGCCGTGAACTCGGCATCAAGACCGTGGCCGTGCATTCCACGGCCGACCGCAACCTCAAGCACGTGCTGCTCGCGGACGAGACGGTCTGCATCGGTCCGCCGAATTCACGCGACAGCTACCTCAGCATGCCCGCGATCATCAGCGCGGCCGAGGTCACGGATTCGGTTGCGGTCCATCCGGGCTACGGCTTCCTGTCCGAGAACGCGGACTTCGCCGAGCGTGTCGAGAAAAGCGGGTTCAAGTTCATCGGCCCGCGTCCCGAAACCATCCGCCTCATGGGCGACAAGGTCTCGGCCATCAAGACGATGAAGGCCGCGGGCGTGCCCTGCGTGCCCGGCTCCGACGGCCCGCTGAGCCAGGATCCCGACGAACTCTTCCGCATC
>Ga0315286_10000897_pt1 | contig 26147 bp, 33 predicted proteins | sample YL17G10_0_MG_FD_205038 | JGI IMG/M metagenome (GOLD analysis project Ga0315286, IMG submission 205038) | Sediment microbial communities from Yellowstone Lake, YNP, Wyoming, USA - YL17G10_0 | ecosystem: Environmental > Aquatic > Freshwater > Lake > Sediment | place: USA: Wyoming | collected... | reverse complement strand
TTTACGTCATTTTCTTTTGGAATATATGACATGACATACGCATTTGCCTCTTCAAACGTCTTCACCATTGATTAACGATAAAATAGATTTAATTTTTGTTGCTTTAATCCGTCTAAATGTTTTTTTAGTAATGAAATATCTTCATAATAAATGGTTACTTGGGTTTCTGCATCACATGTTTCAATACTTTCGGTTCGCAGATAACAGTATTTCCATTGTTCAGCCCCTTCATGCATACTACGAGCTTGTTTTATGGATGATTGACGTGATGTTATTGATCCATACATATACAGTATCAAAACCATTATACCAATACCTATTTCCCATCCTTTTAGGTGTATACGACTAATAAGATACATGCCAAAAAATAACGGGGATAAATAAGTAACGTATCGTGAAGTTTGAGCAGCTTCAATACCAAGTCCGCTTCTTCCCAATGTTATAAAAAATATGAAGGTAAGTGAGTAAAATAATAATGAAATAATCGGATAATATCGTTGGTCAAATCGTTGTTTTATATACCAATACGTACTTATACAAAGACTGCATAATACTGCAAATGGTGCAACCCAAAAGTAGAACACTTGAGAGCGGATCCCGATTGCTGCATGCAAAAAATGAAGACATGAACAATAGCATGCCTATACTCATAGTCTCATACAGTAAGTTCCAATGTGTTAGATGGGATAAAAATTGTAAATATATATATCCTGTTCCAACGCGATGTTCACTTGTTTGCGCCATAAAAAAATATTGAAGTCGTATCTTATCGAGTACCATATCAACTACCCCCCATTCATCTGCAAATGGGATAGAAATAGTATAGGAATAGATAAAATGGAAAAATGAGTACCCCAAAACAACATATGCAACAATAACAAACACTACTGGTAATTTTTGTACGATTCTTTGCATAAAATTAATACATACTATATGTTTTTTGATTGATCCTTTTGAGAAGGTCTGCTCCGGTGTTTCCCCCGGAACGAATACGGACAAGTGCAAAGCGATCGTTCGGATCTATATCGACACCGGGTTTGGTTGCTACTGCTGTCGTAAAACCGGAAACAGAGACTTCTTTTATTGCCATATCATCGTATGATCCATTTGGATACGCAAATGAAACGACCGGTTTACCAATAAGAGTTTCTAATGCTGTTTTACTTTGACTCAGTTCGTTTTGTACTTGTTCAATAGGTGCATATTTCAAACTGACATGGTGGACCGTGTGAGCACCTATTTCGACTAGCCCTTCACTCGCAATCGTTTGAACTTCTGTATCCGTCATATAATTCCTGTACCCCATATATCCAGAAATAATATACGCGGTTGCTTTCACACGGTATTTTCTAATAATTGGATATGCATCCGTATAAAAATCGCGGTACCCGTCATCAAATGTAAGAAGAATTGGCTTAGCAGGAACTTCCCGAATACCATCAAACATCTCACCTAACTCACTAGCGGTAATAAACGTATATCCGGCATTAACAAGTGTCTGTATCTGAAGTTCAAACGTATGGGGCGTAATATCCAGTGACTGCCTGATAGTATCCCCTTTGTCCTGTACATACTCAACATAGTGGTACATGAGAATGGGAATCCGTTTAGGCCAAGAAACGCTCATAGAAGGTGTTGGCGTTGCAACCGCTACAGAGGGAGTACGATTAGCTATCACGCAGATCGCCGCAAAGAGTACACAAAATAACTTCATATTTCTATCCTATCACATGGTATAATAAAATCTTGATGCTGAAACGGGCCTGTCCCGTACATGATACGGGATTCAGCATGATATAGTATGCTCATTCCACACGTACTACATAATCATAATTTCGATAAACTTTGGATATCTCAGATTTGTACGGTTCTTGGCATAAACATTGTTAATTATGTTCTTCTTTTGAGACTCTATCATAGTACCAACTCTACCCTTGCAGCATCATTTTTGTGGATTGCGTTTAGTTTGCCCGTGCTTCTTGTTGGCCCGTTTGCATCAACTATTGTTGATCTAGTAAACCGGAAAAAATTATTAACCGCAACGACACTGCTCCAGTGTCTTACAATACTCCTATTTCTTCTTCCGGGAGAGCGATATTTCCTCATCTATGCCATCATGTTTATCTATTCTCTTTTTTCTCAATTTTATGGTCCTTCAGAATCGGCAACGCTTCCCATTATCGTATCCAAAGAAGATCTTGCTGAGGCAACAGGCATATTTCTATTTACCGGGCAAGTTGGACGGCTTCTTGGATTTGGGGTAGCAGGGTTCTTGGCAAAATTTATCGGTTTTAACCCAACACTTATTGCCTGCTCCATGCTTCTTGGCATAGCGTTCTTAAGCGTATTATCACTTCCGATAATCCATTACAGAAAAGCTGTTGATGTTGAAAAAGATCTTGCTCATTTTTTTGGAAAAGTGGTGGAAGGATATCAATATATTAAAAATAACCGCTACGTGCTCCAACCGCTGCTTCTTTCCTCAGGAAGCGAAATTACGATGCTTATCATTGCCATCACAATACCAGCAATTGCAAAAGAAATTGTCGGCATACCTCCTGAAGATGCGGCGCTCTATGTCATTATTCCAGCTATGTTTGGCGCTATGACTGGGATCTTTTCATTTTCGCGACTCCTTCGACACGGCATTCGAAAAATTGCGCTTATTAAAAAAGCACTTCTTGGACTTGTTGTCTCGTTTTTTATTATTGGTCTTGTGTTGGAACGCATTCCACTTACCGCTCGTTTAATTCTGCTTCCCATTATCGCATTTGTTGCCGGCATGAGTTTTACCGGTATTCAAGTCCCATCTCAAACATATTTACAGGAAACTACACCAAAAGATATGTTGGGAAGACTCTGGGGGAACCTCTGGTTTATGATGACCATTATCACCATCATTCCCATATTTCTCTCCGCGACCCTGACAGAATTTCTTGGGGTACACACGCTCTTTACCATCTTAGGGATTGGCATTTTTGTCGTCTATCTGTATATTAAAAACCATTCAACACTTGTAACACTGCCCAACCCAAAGGAGGAATCGTGAAAGCAAAACATCCGGAATATCAGTATCTTGATCTCATGAAAGACATCATGAAACATGGAAAATGGAAAATCTCTCACTCAACCGGCGTAAAGCTGAAAAGCGTATTTGGAAGGATCTGCCGATATGACCTATCAAAAGGATTTCCACTTCTAACCACCAAAAAAATGTTTACCAGAGGCATCATCCATGAACTCATCTGGTTTCTTTCGGGAAGTCCCAACATCAAATATCTGGTAGATAACAACGTCCACATCTGGGATGAATGGGCCTACAAAAAATATGAATGGGCAGTAAAAGACCTGCCTGCCGGCAAGGCAGGTAGCAAAGCAAAACCCATCACGTATGAAGCATTCATGGAAAAAATAAAAACTGATCCGAAATTCCTAAAAAAGTGGGGGGAATTAGGCCCTGTCTATGGCGTTCAATGGAGACATTGGCCAAAAGCAAGAGGTGAAACAGTCGATCAACTCGGCTGGGCTATTGAAAAAATAAAAAAGTATCCGCAAAAAAAACACTACATCATTTCGGCTTGGAACGCAGGGTGCATTTATGAAATGAGCGGATCACATAGCGCATCCATGGTTATAGCACCGTGTCATACGATGTTTCATATCAACATCACAGGAGATAAATTGTCACTCCTTCTTTATCAAAGAAGTGCGGATCTATTTTTGGGTGTTCCCTTTAACATTGCATCCTATGCACTGTTAACCATGATGCTTGCGCAAGTAACCGGCTACAAACCAGGTGAATTTGTCCATGTGTTTGGTGATGTGCATATTTATGAAAACCATTTAAAACAGTGCAGGGAACAACTCAAACGAAAGCCATATAAGTTTCCAACCCTCAAACTAAATCCTGACGTCAAAACAATTGATGGATTTAAATTTGAAGATATCACCATTGAAAACTATAACTATCACCCGCCAATCAAAGGTGACATCACAGTTGTAGGAGGATTTTAACAATGAACATTTCAATAATTGCTGTCATGGATGAACACCGGGGCATCGGAAAAGATGATCGCATCCCATGGCACATAAAAGAAGATCTTATCCGATTTAAAAACCTCACCGTCGGTAAAACCGTTATCATGGGGCGAAAAACATTTGAATCAGTACTTTCCTATTATGCAAAAAGCAAAAATCCAATCCCAAATAGAAAACACATTGTCGTAACCCACGACGCTATCTATCATCCAACCACTGCGGACACCTATGTAGCCCACTCCATTGAAGAAGCCATTGAATTAGCAAAAAAAATCGAACCGAATGAAGTATTTATTTCCGGCGGCGGACAACTATTTACCCAAGGCATCCAGTATGCGGATAAACTCTATCTCACTATCGTAAAGGGAACATTTGATGCAGACACCTATTTCCCCGACTATTCCCGATTTTCTAATGTTATATCGAGCGTTCAAAAGCAGGATGATACATATACGTACACGTTTTTAGAATTATCTCCCTAAGGCCTATTCCAATACTGCTTGATAAGATCCTATAATTTACTTGCTATAATTTTAGCTTCGCAAGGCCAGGCCTTGCGAAGCTAAAAAACAATTATATAAATTATAGGTTTTACTACAACAAAAACTCGCCTACGCGAAGAAATGTTGCGATTACAATTCTGCATAGAATAATACTGCATTGTCTTCATATCGAAAAAACGGTTATAATTTTAATATGAATATTACTGATATCCAAGCCAAACAAATTCTCGACTCAAAAAATCATCCAACCGTTGAAGCAACGGTCATTCTTGAAGATGGACAATCATTTATAGCCGCTTCTCCCTCAGGAACCTCTACAGGAACAACAGAGGCCGTCGAGCTACCTATCCAACAAGCTCTTGATGCCATAGCAACCGGTATTAAACCAGCGCTTGTTGGTAAAGACGTAACCAATCAACACGTTCTCGACGCAACGATGATTGCTCTTGATGGAACAGAAAACAAAAGCAAACTCGGCGGAAATGCAACAACGGCAGTATCGTTGGCAATAGCCAAAGCCGGAGCACATACAAAAGGTATTCCTCTGTACCAATATTTCGGAACTCTTATTGGCAACACATCATTCCAACTCCCCACTCCACAATTTCTTGTTATGGAGGGAGGGAAGCATGGCAATTGGGCTACCGACATTCAAGAATTTCTGATTATCCCCAATAACAAAAAATACCTAACGTTTCAAGATCGTTTTGCCATCTGCAACAATATATTTACAACGCTCGAACATATCTTGCAAGAAAAAAAATATTCGCTTACCATTGGTTTTGAAGGGGCGTTTTGTCCGAAAGAACTAATCTCCAATGAAGAAGCGCTGTCGCTTATAACGATGGCAATAGAAAAAACCGGATGCGTTCCGGGAAAAGATATCCATATAGGAATCGATGCTGCAGCATCAGAATTTTATAAAGAGGACAAATATAATACGCTCACAGGAGATGAGTGGCAGCAGCGCATTATCCAGTGGTCGAAAACCTATCCCATCTTGTCTCTTGAAGACATGTTTGACCAGGAAGACTGGGAACATTGGGTACAACTGACATCACTGCTTGGCAGTTCTCATCAAATTATTGGAGATGACCTTGTAACAACTAATACTAAACGAATCCAAAAGGCAATTGACATGAAAGCAATTAATAGCTGCATTATTAAAGTCAATCAAATAGGAACAATCTCTGAAACATTTGATGCAATACAACTAGCCCAGCGTTCAAACATTACCACCGTCATCTCCCACCGCGGCGGAGAAACAATGGATACAACAATAGCTGATCTTGTCGTTGGCACTTCTTCATATTGTAAATTCGGAGGTCCCCGCCACCCCGAACGCATGGCGAAATATAACAGATTGCTTCAAATAGAAATAGAGTTACATGAAATAACAAATTAATCTTCCAATGTTGAGGTGTCGCCGACGGGTTGGCCGAGTTCTTTCGCTCGCAGGACACGGCGCATAATCTTGCCTGATCGGGTCTTCGGAAGAGACAGGACAAACTCGATTGCGTCAGGGGTTGCAATCGGTCCGATCATAGTACGCACCTGGGTCACCAATTCCTTTTTTAGCTCCTCCGATGGAGTGACATCTTTTTTCAAAATGATAAACACTTTGATCGATTCCCCTTTTACTTCATCAGGCATTCCAATCGCAGCAGCTTCCGCAACCGATGGGTGTGCAACACAAGCAGACTCGATTTCGGCTGATCCCAACCGGTGGCCGGAAACTTTCATCACATCATCGTTTCTCCCGATAATCCAATAGTAGCCGTCCTCATCTTTCTTGGCAGAATCTCCGGTAAAGTACACATTGGGTATTTTTTCCCAATAGGCTTCTTTATATTTCTGGGGATTGTTATAGACATCAAGAAACATGGAAGGCCACGGTTTTTTAATAATAAGAAACCCCTCCGTACCTACGGGTACCGGATTCCCTTTCTCATCAACGACATCCGCTTCAACCCCAAAAAAGGGTTTGAACACGCTCCCAGGTTTGAGTGGTACGGACGGAATGGGAGTGATCATGTGCATACCGGTTTCCGTCTGCCACCATGTATCCATAATAGGACACCGTTCTCCCCCAACGTATTTATAAAACCAAAGCCATGCCTCAGGATTGATCGGCTCACCGACAGAACCTAATATCTTCAGTGACGAGAGATTGTATTTGTTCGGCCACATCTCTCCATAGCGCATGAGTGAACGGATTGCGGTAGGAGCGGTATAGAATTTCGTAATCCTGTATTTTTCAATTAATTGCCACCATTTACCAGGATCCGGATAATCAGGGACCCCCTCATAGATAAAGGTTGTAATCCCGTTCATAAGCGGTGAATAAACGATGTAACTATGACCGGTCACCCACCCTGCATCAGCTGTGCAGAAATAGATATCAGATGGAACCAGATCAAAAACATATTTTAATGTCACATATGTCCCCACCATATATCCGCCATGGTCATGAATAATTCCCTTCGGTTTCCCGGTCGTTCCTGAAGTATAGAGAATATAGAGAGGATCAGTCGCGTTCATCACCTCCGTCGGGCAATCGTTTGGTTGGTTCAGCGTCAAATCGCTCCACCAGATATCCCGATTGGGCTGCATTACCACTTCTTTCCCTCCACGTTTCACAACGATCATGTTTTTCACTTGCGGAAGATCCTTAACTGCCTCATCGGCATTTCTTTTGCACTCAATATATTTTTCCTTGTATGGATACCCATCTGCGGTGATGATAACTTTCGATTGTGCATCTATGATCCGATTTTTCAACGCTTCAAAGGAAAACCCGGAAAACACAACCGAATGCACAAGCCCGATCTTGGCACATGCAAGCATTGCGATATCCTGTTCCGGTATGCGCGGCAAGTAAATAGTGACGTGATCACCTTTCCGTAACCCTAATGATTGTAAACCGTTGGCGAGTTTACATACCTCCATATGCAATTGGCTATATGTAAACTGTCGAACCGTACCATCCTGTCCTTCCCAAATGATGGCTAGTTTGTCTTTTGTAGGCGTTTGCAAATGCCTGTCTAAAGCATTCGCAACGATATTGGTTTTTCCGCCGACAAACCATCGGGCGTACGGATATTGCCAATGTAACACCGTATTCCATGGTGTATACCAAGATAATTCTTTCGCTATCCGTTCCCAAAATAGTTCGGGGTGAGCGATGGATTCCTTATAGATAGACTCATATGCTTTTACATGGGATTGTTCAATAATTTCCGATCTTGGGTTAATAATCATATCTTTATCATGAAGAATACTGACAAATAATGCAACGGGAAATACATTGACAGTTAGAATGCAACCTGAAACAATAGAAAGTATGGATACGAAAAATAAAAAAGATAATACATTCCTGTATATCATCTCTACCCTCTCATTTATTCTTCTGGGGATCATCCTTACATCTGTCATTAATCAAACAAAATCAAAAGATGTACGTATACGGGCAAGTGCAACTGCTGGCATAGAAGCAACAGCAATTGTTTCGGCAATTGATAGTGAAACAAATAGCGTTACGATAAAGGATCTCGCTCTTGCCAGTAGCAAAAACAAAAACTTAGGAACCTGGGTGATGACTCCCCCTTCCTCATTTGTATTTTCTTCTATTATCCCCGGAAATACCATAACAATAAAAATTGATACAACTCGTTTTGATATTCAAAACCACACCCTTACAGCAAAAGAAATAAAAAAGAAGTAAGTTATTGTTTTTTTACAACTGTCCCCTGAGATGTGTCCTCGATTGTATATCCACATGCAACAATTCGATCCCGAACGATATCAGATGCAGCAAAATTATTTTTACTTCGGAGTTCGTCTCTTTGCTTGCTCAGTTTCATAATTTCTTCAGGAATCTCCTCTTGTTTCCAATCAGAAAGTCCAAGTCCAAGTACTCGATCAAAATCAATAAGAAGAGCTAACTTTTCAGCATTCGTGATACCTGCTTTGGTCATCTCCCATACAAGACCAAGCGCTTTGGGAATATTTAAATCATCTGAAATAGCCTCAATAAATTGCTCGGTATATCTCTTCCCGCGACAATCAACTGTATTTTTATCGCGTTTCCATGCAATAACTTTTTCCCGCAGTTCCCTTAGTGCCTTTTTTGCCCCATCAAGGGCATCCCAGGTAAAATTCTGTTTTGACCGGTAATGCGCTTGTAGAAAAAAATATCTTAATATCAATGGATCATATCCACGATCAATTATTTCAGCAAGTGAAAACACAGTCCCCTCTGACTTTGCCATTTTTTTATCATTGACAAGCAGGTGCTCGTTGTGAAGCCAAAAATTTACGAACTTCACACCATTTGCTGCCTCACTTTGCGCAATTTCATTGGTGTTGTGAACCGGAATATGTTCAGCTCCACCAAAATGAATATCAAGGGTGTTTCCAAGTAGTGCTTTACTCATTGCTGAACATTCAATATGCCAACCGGGAAATCCAACACCATCCCGTACAAGAAGGGATTGAAATGGAGATGTCCAATATTGAAGAGCATCTGAATGTACACCTGCCTTAAAAAACCACAACGCAAAATCAGCTGCATGCTTTTTCCTGGGGTCTGACACATCCGCTTTCCCTGCTCCTTCCATGAGCTTATCCATCTGTTGATGAGAAAGATTTGTATAAGAATCAAATTTCGTGACATCAAAATACACCGCTAAATCAGTCGTATAGGCACATCCTTTCTCAAGAAGGGTAGCAATCATATCAATCATTTGTTGGATATACTGGGTTGCGCGTGGTTTGAATGTTGGTTCAAGAAGATTAAGGGCTTTTGAATCCTTTTCAAAAATATCAATGTATTTTTTTGCAATTTCATCCGGCGTTTTCCCTTCCCGTTTTGCTCCTTTTTCCATCTTATCTTCTCCAGTGTCACTATCACTCGTCAGATGTCCGACATCGGTGTAATTACGAACGTGTTTCACGTCATATCCAAGATACTCAAAACTTCTTCGAAGCAAATCCCCCATGGTCATTCCCCGTAAGTTACCAATGTGTTGTGTCCAATACACGGTCGGTCCGCAGTGATAAAAAAGAACGTTTCCTGGAGTAAGCGGAGTAAACTCTTCTTTATATCTAGTTAATGTATTAAATAGCTGCATATAGAGTATTGTACTTAATCTTGTCTTACATTCCTACTTTTTTCGCTCGATGCTTTGCCTTGAATACCATACATATCTCCCCGCCGTTTTTTAGAACTCATTCTCGGTAATTCCTGCATAGCAATTTTTTCTTTCTCTCGCTTCTCGAATTCTTTTTTCTCTCTATCTTCTTTCTCCCGCTGTTCATACGGTGTCGGTTCTTGTTGTTTAGGGGTTGCAAGTTGAGCTAGAGCTGCTCTGGCAATAGATTTTTTTACTTGTTGATCATTTGTTTCTTCTATCTTCCCAAGTGCTCCAGCTTGCTTTTGCTGTTGTTGGTTTTGTTGACCTTTAGATCCGGTTGAACCGGTAAGACTTTCCAATATTTTCCCGCCAATATCTGTCGGAATTTTTGCTGTTTCGGACACAACATCTTTGCCGATATCCTCAAACGATCCGAGAATTGGTGGTTTAAATGCGGTTTTCATATATTCATTCCTAACTCTATTTTAGCAGTTTTACTCATACAATCCATGGTCCATGGCGGTTCGAACGTTAATTCAATATCCACAGACGTTACCCCAGAAATTGCGCTTATCTTTTCTTTAATAAGACCCTCCATTGTAGAAAATAACGGGCAACCGATTGATGTAAGCGTCATAAGAATTGACACGGTTCCTTTATTCCCCACAGAGATTTTATAAATAAGCCCAAGGTCCCATAAGCTGACATTAATCTCCGGATCAGGGATCATTTTGAGTACTTCTATAATCATTTGTTTAGTTAGTTTTTTTACTTGTTTCATATTAATACACACGTCTTCCTTCAAGCGCACGCTTCAGCGTCACTTCATCGGCATATTCAATATCTCCGCCAATTGGTATACCATGCGCAAGTCGTGTTATTTTAATACCACTCTTTCCTATTTGTTTCTGAATATACATCGCTGTTGCCTCGCCTTCCATTGTGGAATTGACGGCAATGATGAGCTCCTCAACCGCTGGTTTTTGCTGCCTAATACGTTTCAATAAATCAGCAATATAAATTTCGTCCGGACCGATATTATTGAGTGGATCAATAATCCCATGCAGCACATGATAGACCCCATTAAATGCCCGTGTTTTTTCAATAGAGAGTACATCTGTTGGTTGTTCTACGAGACAAATAATCGTATGGTCCCGCCTGGGATCTCCACAAATCTGACAAGGGGCCTCTTCAGTGACGTTTTTGCATACATCACACAGTACCGTATTTACTTTCAGTACTTTGATATGGTCGCTAAACCGATCAAGATCTGCTTGTGGAATATGGAGTAAATAAAACGCTAACCGCTGCGCAGTCTTTGGACCAATTCCGGGAAGCCGTTCAAAGGATTCAATCACATGCAATACAGCTTTGGGAAGGATATTCATAATGTAAGTATAAAGTATTAGGTATGAACTATAAAGTATTCTATACTATCGCAACATTTTTTCGCCTAGGCGAGATTTTGTTGCAGGAAGAAAACCTATAATTCATACTGTGATTATTTAGCTTCGCAAGGCCAGGCCTTGCGAAGCTAGTATTACAATAAGTGAATTATAAGATATCTAAAATCTAAAATATCAATGGAGAACGTTTTGCAAAAGCGGAGCAATGGAAACAATCTGCGTTCCTTTTGGTAATTCATCGATTGTTTTTGCAATCGTATCTGTCACAATCAGCTGATCAATTTTTGCTTGCTCAAGTAAACTCTTTGCATTTCCTGCAAACACTGCGTGTACTGCAAACACAATCACCTTCTTACATCCATTATCTTTCAACAGTTTCGCTGCTTTTGCAATTGTTGTGCCGGTTGAAATAATATCATCAACAATAATCGCTGTTTTCCCTACAACATCACCGTTCATCTCCAGGCGTGTAATTTCATCCCCTTTCTCAAGTGGCCGCTCTTTTTCCATCACCACCAGTGGAACATGCAACTCATCGGCTGCAACTTTTGCTCGTTTACTACTCCCCTGATCTGGCGACACGACAATTGTTTCTTTATCAACTTGTATTTGTGATGCAATCATGGAAATAGCGGATATTTGAACAACAGGAATGGAAAAAAATGAGAGAGCAGATTCATTATGTACATCAAGCGTTATCATTCTATCAATTCCGGATTCAGATAGAAGATGTGCGATAACTTCAAACGATAGTGATTCACCATTTCGATGAATTCTACTTTGGCGAACATATGGCAGATATGGAATAACACCTGTGATACGTTTTGGATTACCGCGTTTTATCGCATCAGCAATCAACAAAAATTGAATCAACGCATTGGAAATATCCGGATACAACGGATAGTTCAAGACAACGTGTTTTTTTGTAACGTTTGCTGATATATACGGCCGTACCTCACCATCCGCGAATCGCGTTAATTCAATATTCTCTGAAGATAAAACAACTCTATTATCCTGATCCATAGAGAGCGAGTGCTTTTTTTAGTATCTCAATACTACGCTTCAATGCGTCAACGTGCAAAACATACGCAATACGGATTTCGTTCTTCCCCTTCCCCGGTGTTGCATAAAATCCGGAAGCAGGAGCCACCATCACTGTTTCATTGGCATCTCTGAATGTGGTTAATAAATATTTCGCGAAATCTTCAGCATCTGCTACGGGTAACCCAACAATGGCATAAAATGCTCCTTCCGGTTTTGGAATCGTCACTCCGGAAATAGCTTTTAATCCTTCATATAATACATTTCTTCGTTTTTCATACTCTTTCTGAACACTCTCTATATAGCTTGTTGGCACATTTATCAGCTTTGAGGCCATCATTTGATCGATTAGTCCGCTCGATAACCGTCCTTGTGCAATCCGTAACACTCCCTGCATAAGGTCCGCATTCAAGCTCACAAGCATTCCAAGTCGGGCACCGCACAAGCTATAGCGCTTAGACAAGCTATCAAGAACCACTGCTTGATTGGGAATATCCTGCATATAGCTCATAAGTGACACATGTGTTGTCCCATCGTACGTAAACTCCCGATACACTTCATCAGAAAGAAGAAAGAGCCCATGGACTTTGACTATGGCTACCAGCATATCCATTTCATTTTTTGTATACACAGTGCCCGTTGGATTATTCGGAGTACAAATAAGAATCGCTTTGGTTTTCGTCGTGATATGCTGCTCAATTTCTTCTTTTGTTGGTAAATGAAATCCATTCTCAATATTTGTAGGAACTGGTACAAGCGTCACCCCGTGAATAGCTGCATATGAATTGTAATTTGCATAAAAGGGCTCAAACACAATAATTTCATCTCCTAGATTGGCAACGCTAAACATAGCCATGGCAATTGCTTCTGATCCGCCGGTCGTCACTTGAATATTTTTAGGAGAAATACATGAATATCCACATGCTTGATAATATGAATCAATGGCGTTTAAAAATTCCGGCTCTCCATGCGACTGACTATACGAAATTGGATTTTTGTCCCATCTTCGTAACACTTCCAACATTACATCAGGTGTTTTGATATCCGGATCACCAATATTAAGATGATATACATGGACACCTTCTTTTTTGGCAGCGTTTGCAAAAGAAACTAGCTTCCGAATTGGAGAAGCTGGAACATGGGCTAACCGGTCAGATAGTACAACGGACGGCATATATAAGGATTATTGCAACATTTTTTGTATCTCAGTCATCTGGCCTGCTGCAGCCTGTTGTGATTGTTTAATAACATTATTTATTGCCCGCCTTGCTGACTCATTCGGGGTTCCTCCCAATGAAATTGACTGCACTTCTTGGTTGCCGTTCATCACAATCTCAACATCTCCTTCACGAACGGTAAACGACATGCTCCCAAGTTTTTTTTGCAAATCCAAAGCGATTTTTGCCATCTTGGTCATGTCGCCACCGGATTTGAGCATGTCACCAACTCCACTTAATGCTTTTAACGGATTAAACATATGCGTTACTCCTTTATATTTTGGGGCTTAATACGATTTTTACGGAAAGTTTTGCACCAAATAATTTTTTAAAAACTACTGATAGGATATCACGAACTTTCGGATCAGACAACCGATCCTTATGAAACGCGTACTGCGTTTCAATGGTTAGCATTTCACTTGATAGTGCCTTTGGATGAGTCGACCGTAACACGCCAGCTATAGAATGGTTGTAGGGTTTAACTGCTTCAATCACGTCCTTCCAACTCTCAACCAATTTTTCAATTGATACCAAATCGGTATCCCCGCCTGCATCGCTATGCGGAGTATTGCGGGCAGGCAGTTTCTCATCAACAGTTTCTTTCTTCTGAACCTCAAGCTGTACAACATTCTCTTTCCCGCAATATTCCATGACCGCTAGCTCAAGCGGAAGCTCTGCAATGGGAGAAATCTTCATTTGCCCAAACGCAGCAATACAAAGCGTAATAAACCGTTGACAGGATACGCTATCCCATGACGTTGGACCACCTGTTATGTGATGAAGCAGTATATTCTGGCTATCTTTCAATATATCAATAGTGAATTGTTTTATATCTTTCCCATTTGTCACCAACTCACTAATGAGTTTTAATGCCTGGTCTTGATCTTTCGCACAAATGGCTTGGATAAATCGTTCCCGAATACCAACATCGCTTGTTGCAAGCATTTCTGTTACTGCGGCGAGCGTTATTTTTTTCGTAGAAAAACTTACTTGTTCAAGTAACTTCACTGCATCCCGAAATGCGCCATCTGCAATACTAACAATAAAGGCAATGGCATCACCATCAACATCAATATGCTCTTTTTCAACAATCTTTGTTAGTGCTGACACCAGTTCATCTTGGTTGGCTCTTCGAAATGGTATCTGAATACACCGGGATTTAATGGTAGCTGGGACCTTTTGCACGTCCGTGGTAGCCAAAATAAAGACTGCGTGTTTTGGCGGTTCCTCAAGTGTCTTAAGAAGCGCATTAAACGCTTCGGCAGTCAACATGTGCACTTCATCAATAATATATATTTTGTAAACTCCTGACACCGGTGTGAGAGCTATACGATCCCGTAGTTCCCGGATTTCATCAATTCCCCGGTTACTCGCTGCATCTAGTTCCAATACATCCATATGCGTACCACGAGCTATTGACTGGCACGAATCGCATGCTCCGCATGGTCCGGTTTTTTTGGAAAACTTCGTACAGGTATACAGTTTGGCTATTATTCTTGCTGTGGTTGTTTTTCCTGCGCCTTTAGGGCCCGTGAGAAGATATGCATGAGGCAGTTCTGATCGGTCTTTTTTCAAAAGTGACAGTACCTGTTCCCGGACATGGGCTGTATCTATTTCACTAATCAGTTGTGGTCTGTAGGTTCTATAAAAAGACATACGATAATACCCAATAATAGCACACTTACTCCGGGTGATGAATACCAAGTAAATGATCTATCCCATGAAGAATCAGAAAAATAATCTGATCATCAACAAGCTTGTTTTCTTCCATTGCCTCAGTACGGGCTTGTGGATAAGAAACAACAATATCCCCTAAGCGAATCAGACTATCCGGCGGATCCACAAACGGAACAGGATTGGGTTGAGACGGATCATTATGAGGAAATGATAAGACATCTGTTGGATAATCTTTCCCCCGATACGTTTTGTTTAACTCGTGAATCTGACGATCTCCGACAATCGTAATACTCACCTCGACATCACTTTCAACACGTTTTTGGAGATATTCGACAACGGCTGCTTTAATTTTCTTCCGATCCACAGGATAATGCGATTCCGTTAAAAATAGTACCGTGACCATAGTTATTTATTCGCAATCATGCTTCGAAGCAGTGCTGACACTCTTCCCCCATCTGCCTTGCCGGAAACAACACCCATTGCCTGTTTCATAAGGAGACCAAAATCCTGCCTGCCGGCAGGCAGGTTGGTTTCTCCGGATACTGCAATTGGTTGGAGCAAAATTTTCAACTCTTCATCGGACATCTCTTTCGGAAGAAACGCTTCTAATATGGTTAATTCTCCCTGTTCTTTGGAAACGAGTTCAGATCGATTTGCTTTGGTAAATGCATCAATTGACTCTTTGTGCGTTTTGACCTGTTTTTTAATCACATTTAACACATCTTCATCTTTCATTCCCGCTTCCCCAGCTGCAGCATATTTGGCAATAGCAGCGTTCCTCACAGCTGCAAGTAAAAACCGCAACGTATCAACACGCACATGATCGCCTTGTTTCATCGATGTCAGAACATCCGCTTTGAGCTGGTCAAGTAACATATGTACTCCTTAATAATTAGACCGATTTGGGTGACGAAGTCTTCGGGCAAGTTCCCGTTTCTTCTCTTTTTTAATTTCCGCCGGCTTCTGGTAAAATTCCCGTTTTTTCAAGTCCTGAAGAATGCCTTCCGTTAAGACCTTACGGGTAAATTTACGAATGAGCGAATCTGAATTATCTCCTGGTTGTGCTTTTACAAATACCATATAACAAAAACACCCCCTTTATTTAATTTCTTTTTTGATTTTTTCTGCTATCCCGGTCAATGATTCTTTTACTTCTTTCTCTACTATGGATTGTATCACACCGCCACCGTCACCCGGAAACCGAGGCAAAACGTGAACATGGAGATGATGAACTCCCTGCTCTTCTTTGTGATTAATCCCAAGAGTAAATACCTCAGTCTTGTAAATGACAGTGATTGCCCGTACAACTTTTTGTACGGTTGCCATCAGGTGAGAAAATTCTTCCGGAGAATAGTCAAGAATAGTCCATCCATGCTTTTTCAAAATTACAATCGTGTGTCCCGGCACGGATGGATAAATATCCAAAAACGCACGGGTGTGTTGGTCTTCGTAGACCGTATAGGAAGGGACTTCGTTGGTGACAATCTTACAAAACAAACAATTATCCATAGACCTGTTTAACAAGTTCTATAACTTCAGAAAGTGTCAGCTTTGTTGGTTTCATATCCGGATTTTTCGCACTCCCATTGAGAAGCATATGTTTGCTTGCGTGCAAAAACCAGGTCGCCTCCGGGTCCCTTTTCTTCAGCTCTTCATAGAGAGCTGTTAGATCAATTTCGTCTTTTGGAACGGCCTTGATCTGGATACTCCCCATCTTTGGATCTTTCCGAACAGCTATCACGTAGCCCATTTTTTGCCCAACGTGCACTGCTTCCCGATTGACCGTCTCCATACCAAATGCTTTGCCAAATCGTGTCGCAAACTCAATTCCTTTTTCTTTGATTTCTTTTTCTGCCCACACTTTGTTTTGAAACATTTTATATGCTGCATCAAGACAATCCATAATTCCATCAATCATGCCAAGCGGATTGTTCACCATCGTCATCTGCATGCCATCAATAATCGATCCAAGCGACAAATCCCATACATCAGAGGTTGGATTCGGAAAAAACACTTCCCGGAAATGATCCACATCATTGACAACACGAAGTAACCGTTCTAACGCTTCATCATGCATTCCAAGCGATGCATAGACTTTGAGTGCTGCACAGGTATCATCAGCACTTTGATGATGGTCAAACTTCCCAAACCCGGTATCCACATGCAAAACCTCCGGATCACTGTCAGGAGAAGCGTCATGAAGCGTTTTTCCAGCAGGGACAAAAACAATAGCTGCCTCTTTCCACTCAGGCAAGAACGTCTTTAATAGCCAAATAGCGGTAATGCCGTCCAAATCCGGCGCAAAATGGGTAACAATCGTTTTCATTACCCTAAGTATACTGTTATTTCAGTACTTTTGGAAGAATAAATTCTAACAGAAAATTAGCTTCGCAAGGCCAGGCCTTGCGAAGCTAGGGAATTTAGAAGAGTTTAATAGCGTCTTCTATAGAAATAACTTTTGACTCTGTGACACTCCGTTTTTTGACTTCTACCTGATCTCCGGTTTTTGACGACACAACAAACCGCCATGGAATACCAATAAGGTCACCATCAGCAAATTTCACTCCCGCTGATACGTCGTTGCGATCATCCCACAATACTTCGATTCCTTTGCTTTGTAATTCTTTGTATATCTTTTCTCCCTTTTCAACTCCTCCTGGAAGGGTAATAAGATGGACGTGAAACGGAGTAATAGATTCCGGCCATATCATTCCTTTATCATCATGGAATAGTTCGACAACCGATCCAATAATTCGTGTTGTTCCGATTCCGTAACAGCCCATAACAACCGGCTTTATTGTTCCGTCCACATCAGTAAATGTGACCTTGAACGAATCAGAAAACCGTGTCCCAAGATCAAAAATATTTCCTACTTCAATGCCCTTTCCAACAACAAGTGTTCCTTTTTTGCATGATGGACAGCTCTCTCCTTCAATGTGAGTTGATAGTTCGCTATTTTCTGCAAACGAACAGTTATCACAATACGCAAGATCCACTTCTCCTGCCGGCGTTAACACATTAAACTCATGCGAATGTTTTTTCGTAAATGATCCACCCGATGCTTCTGTCATTTTTACTTTTGTTAGTCCCATGCGGGAAAAAATGGCAAAATATGTTTGAATCACCTTGTCATAATACTCATGAAGATCGTCTAAGGACACATGAAAGCTATACATGTCCTTCATGCCAAATTCACGTCCGCGTAATACTCCTGATTTTGCCCGAAGTTCATCACGGAATTTTGTTTGAATCTGATAAATGGAGACCGGCAAATCCTTATACGAATGGATATATTGTTTCGCAAGCGGTGTGACAACTTCTTCGTGCGAAAATCCCAATCCGTATTCTTTATCTGTCTGACTTTTCATTTTAAATAAGATATCAATACCATTCCACCGACCACCCTCTTCCCAATTCCCTTTGGGAATAAGAGCCGGCATCATTACTTCTTGTGCGCCAATGGCGTTTAATTCTTCCCGAACAATGGATTCAACATTACGAAGTACCCGAAGCCCTAAGGGCATCCAAGTAAAAATTCCGGCAGCAAGCTGGTCAATAAAACCGGCTTTTAACAAAAGTTGATGATTGACTGCTGTTGCATCACTGGGGATTGATTTTTTAGTTTTAGCGAAAAGATGGGAATATTTCATGTCTGTATCGTATCACAAACCAGCCAGTGAGAAAACGGTTATCCGCGGACAATCCGAAGAATATCATTGACCGTTATAAGAAGAAGAAGCGCAAGGAGTATCATCATGCCGATTTGATGAATCATCCGTTCAACGGCAGGTAGCGTCTTTTTCCCTAACTTTTCAAGAACAACAAACAGAATCCGTCCCCCATCAAGAGCCGGAAACGGCAATACATTTAATATCGCAAGATTTAACGATAAAATGCTCACTATTCCAAGAACCGCTTCCCATCCGTATTTCATCGAATCCCCAACAACTTTCGCAATCCCCACTGGTCCGGATACTTCCTCTGACTTGACTGTTTGACCGGTAACAAGCCTCAACAACATGTCTCCCAAGGAATAAAGCATCTGATATGCCCGTGAGAATGTCACTTCAACGGATTTCAGAGGAATCTCACGCCATGGATACACATGCCGTTCATAATTATTCAGTTGCACTCCAAGTGCTCCTTGACCAACCGGAGGGTTCACTCGAGGAATGATGGAAAATGATGTCACAATTCCATTTCTCTCGACGGTAAATACAATTGATTCTCCTTTATGAGCATTGACGGTTGTTACAACCATCTCAGGCTTGATCGGATGAACTTCCTCTTTCTTTCCATTTGTTGTAACCGTAATGACTTTAATAACATCTCCAGCAAGAAGCCCAGCGGTTTGTGCAGGACTTTGGGCTACCACAGTTTCAACCCGCACTCGTGGCGTTTGTTCAATGATCCCGCGAGATAAAAGAAATCCGGTAATGCCAATGGCTAGAATAAAATTCATGATCACGCCAGCAAGAAGTATTGCGATACGCTCTTTTTTAGATTTTGCCCAAAAATAATGACTACGACCCTGTTTTGTCTTTACTGAGTGCTTTTCCCGATCAATATCCTCTGCATCCTCACCGGCAAGTTTTACAAATCCACCAATAGGAAGAAGATTTAACGAATACAAAGTCCCGCGGATTTTTTTGCCAAATACCATCGGCGGAAGCCCAAAACCGAATTCTTCAACGTGAACACCAAAAAGCCTGGCTACAGTAAAATGACCAAATTCATGCACAAACACGAGGATACTTAAAATAAGGATAAAGACAATGATAGTGAGCAGGGTAGAAACCATGTTATACCTGTAATAACTCTTGTTCTTTTCTCTCTCCGATTCCGTCAATTTCGCCAATCATCTCATCAGTTAATTCCTGCACTTTCTTCTCCCCCACTTTTTCCTGATCTTCGGAAATCAAATTTTGTTCAAGTTCCCGTTTTAAATCTTTCATCGCTTCTTGTCTCACTTGCCGGATCATAATCCGACCGCCTTCGAGCTTGGTGTGCGCAAGTTTTATGTATTCTTCCCGCTGTTCCTGACTCATTGAGGGAATCGTAATACGAAGGACATCACCATCTGAAACAGGGGTTAGGCTCGCGCTTCCTGCTTGAATCCCTTTAATCAAATCTTCCCGGGTTGTGGGATCATACGGAGTAAGCACAATCATCTTGGCATCAGGCACCGAAATAGTGGCCATTTCCATAACGCGAAGTTTCTGTGTCCCTTCATAGGCCGTAATGACAATATTTTCAACGAGCGATGACGTTGCGCGTCCTGAACGAATGGATAACAAATCAAGACGCGTTACCTCAACGGCCTTGCGCATTTTTTCTTTTGTTTGGGAAAGAATGACATCTATCATAGTATGGATATACTATCATATTTCCCCGAGCTGCATCCGAATAAACCGGGCAACCGTAATGTTTTCACCAATTTTGGCAATGGTAAGTTTCACAAGGTCTTGCATTGTCATCTTTGCATCACGGATATATGGACTTTTCAGAAGTTCTTCCACGTTTTTCGGTTCCATTGCAGCAATTTGGAGTGCTATCTCATGGGCAAGTTTTTTAAACTCCTCATTTCGGGCAACAAAATCCGTTTCGCATCGAAGTTCAACTAATACCCCCACGTTACCATTGGCATGAATATAGGATTCAATAATCCCCATCGCAGTTTCCCGGTCTTCTTTTTTTGCTGCTTTCTCAACCCCTCGTTTAACGAGAAGTTTTTTTGCTTTTTCATAGTCTCCTTTTACATCTTCTAATGCTTGTCTGCAATCAGACACGCCTGCCTGCGTTTCACTTCTGAGCTTTTTAATCAAATCAAGAGAAATAGTCATATGTACTCCTATACTATATATTATTTCGTTTCGACCTTTTTTGCACGAAGCTTTTTAACTGGTTTAACCTCTACTTTATTTTCTGCGCTCTCCGCATCCCGCGAAGCCTTGGCGAAGTGGGACTTTCCTTGTTCATACGCAGCTGCAATGGCCTTGGTAATAATGGTTATTGATCCGACTGCATCATCATTAGCCGGAATCACATGCGTAATCCCTGTTGGATCGGAATTGGTATCAACAACGCCAATAATGGGGATCCCACAGCGAAGTCCTTCCCGTACCGATGATATTTCTTTTTTAACATCCACAATAAAGAGCGCCTGCGGAGGAACATGTAATTGCAATACTCCCCCATAAAACACTTTAAGTCGGCTCAAATATCGGGAAAGCTTCATTTGTTCATGCTTTGGAAACTTTTTCCACGCACCGGTTGTTTCTTCTTCAGTAAGTCGAATAATTTTCTGAATGTTTTTGTGGATACCATCCCAGTTAGTCAAAAATCCGCCAATCCACCGTTCAGTCATATAGGGAGCTCCGACACGAACCGCTTCCTCTTTAACAATCCCTTTTGCTTGTCTTTTCGTAGCGACGAAAAGAAGTTCGCTTCCGCCAGCAACTAACTCTTTGACAAACTTAACAGCTTCATCGAGGCCTATTTTGGTTTTGGCTAAATCAATAATATGAATCCCGTCTTTCTTAGTATAGATAAATGAAGATGCTTTTGGGTGCCACCGTTCTGATTTATGCCCAAAATGACATCCTGCTTCTAAGAGATCTTGTAGTGTAATATCTTTCATATTCTCTCCTTATACGACAAAAGCACCGATACGCTGGTGCTTTCAATACGATAACATAACCCGCGTATCTTCTTCATCCTCCGTCCACCTGTCTGGCTTCGCCAGAAGAAGATACTGATGCGGACGTGTGTAATAGGGAGAGTATACAACAATATCTACTTACCTGCAAATGCAGCCAATTCTGTCCGAGGAGAACGCATTAACGTGCGCAACAAGCCGTGTCTTTGCTCGTCGTATGCAACAAAACGGGAAGGTTTTATTCCCTGATGTATCCTCTTCGCTTCATTTGCCTGTTGTTTTGCTTCATACATAGCTTTGTCCGCACCAAAAATAGCCGCTCTGACATCTTCGTCTAATGCTTTCGAACCTATCCAAATACCACCGATACACACAGTTGGACGCAATTTTTTTTCCTTATCATGCCCACCCAAAAATACGTCTACCAATCGTTGACCTATTTTTTTCATGTGCTTGTCACTTTTCACTCCCCGTGAAATAATAACAAATTCATCTCCTTTCCCGAATCGGTATTTCAAATCAGTTTGAATTGCGGTGTTTTCCCGTAGTAAATCTGCTGTTCGAACGATAATATAATCACCAAGCGCATGGGTTTGATCTTGATCATTAAATTCTTTTAAATTATTTACATCTATAAAAAAGAATGCAAGATCGCGCTCCCCAGTACTTATAATATGCTTAAGATCCGCTGCAAATCTTCGGTCATTTGGTAACCCGGTGAGCATATCTGTTTGTGCTTTCTTTTCTGCTTCTAAATAATCTTCTATTAAAACATGCGTTGGTTGTAACGAAGGATCATCTTCATTAATTGCTTTTATGAGTGCATCTTTATATCCGTCATCATTCAAATTATTCTCTCCCATATGTGTATTATATACATTTCTACTTTTTTTAGTATCTCTGTTCTTTCCCTCCCTCTCGCCCTGTTTCACCACCTTGCCAAAGAGATAGAATTTCAGGTAATACCGCATGAAGCTCTTGTTGTACTTCATCTCTTCCTTTGTTATGAATAGTACGAATAAGTGGAATGCCATGGCCTTGTAATACTGAAATAACTGACTTAAAATCATCTTCTCCAAAAATACGCATGGCAGTAGCATCCAATTTCCACGAGGCTCTACCTTGCCGGATCATCTCGTCTGAAGGAATGCCACGACTCTCATTTAATAGCACCCTATGTTCTCTGGATGTTTCCATATGAAGCACAGCTAATACCCGATCAAGTCCTGTAGAAATAATAGTCCCTTCTCGTAATAATCTACTAATAGTAGTAAATGATATATCAGCTCGTGACGCAGGGTCGTCTGGAGGATTAATATTTTTTCCTCCTGACCATTCTGCATAATGGATTACTCCATCATCAGGAACATAGGATAATGCATCAAAAAAGTCTTGCATAAACGCAACCCCTATTTCATATCCAGCTAAAGTAAGAGGGGTAATTTCTGGATGACTATCATGATTATGACCGATTCCACCACCTTCCCATGGATGATAATGATTTTGTGAACCACGTGCATCATCTTCCCGTACACGGTCTAATATCGTATGCGAATCAGATATCGGAATAAACTCATGAGCCAATCCGAGCTCGCGAATTTCATGCCGAATGGTATTCAAGGTATGTGTTTTTCCGCTTGCTGATGGACCAGCGACAAGTATGATATTGCGTGTTGGGTGCGTCATCCGGAATATATTTTGTGGCAGGAAGCACACACCGGTATATACATCGCTTTTATTTTTCCAGTTGTCCCAATTGATTGTTCCGTTCCACCCGCTATACGCTCTGTATGCTCTGCACGGTGAGCACACCGTACGCAAATGCTATATTGCACCAAACATTCATCCGCTATGTCCATCAGTGCTTTCGTAGCTCCGAATTCACGTTTTTTATAATCGTAAATCAGCCCGTCACAATAAACGTCAATTCCCATAGCGAGCAACTTTTTTACTACCATAAGAAATGGTTTCTTTGCAAAAAACTGTACAGCATCAATAATTACTTTTTGAATTCCGTCTTTGCCAACATACTCCAAAATCCGCACCGGTTTATTCATATCTATATAAATAACCGGCAAAAGCCGTTCATCATGAGACCGTGTATGTCCCATCCCGCCGTTACTTTTTGCCTCTGCTTTAAAGCATAAGATGCTGTATCCTAAGTTGGAAAGAACAGAAAAAATAGTTAACAGTTTCGTGGTTTTTCCGGCAAACATCGGGCCGGCAATAACCGTTAATCTTCCTTTTGATGTATACCTCTTTTTTTTATCCATTGTTGAAGTGTTTTTTAATTTTTTTACTGACGATATTCCGGATTTCTGTGGCAACTTGTTCAACTGATTGTTTCGCATCAATAATAACATATCTATCAGCATTCGTTCGGGCAAGTGTTTGGTATCCTTTATACACCCGTTCATAAAAATCCTGTTGCTGAAGGTCCAACCGATCAGTTGATTTTTTTGAATCATGTCTTCGCTTCATACCTATTTCAAACGGTATGTCCAACAATACCGTCACATCAGGAACCGCACCATTCACAGCTACTTCGTTCAACTTCGAAATAAACTCAGCCCCTAATTTTCTTCCATATCCTTGATATACGATACTTGAATCTACAAACCGATCACTAATAACAATCCGACCGGCATCAATTGAGGGGGATATCACTTCCGCGACATGTTGGGCACGTGCAGCTGCCATAAGATACGCTTCTGCTTTGGAGTCCAAATCCACATTTTCCTGACTATGCGTAATTGATCTAATCTGTTCACCGATACGCGTACCACCAGGTTCTCGCGTAACTGTTACCTTGTATCCTTCCTCACGTAAATAACTCGCAAGGATTTGCACCTGAATAGATTTCCCCGCTCCTTCTCCACCTTCAAATGTAACAAAAAAACCTTTTCTCATAATGATGAAATTATTTTTTTGTGGATCGTTGAAATAGCTAATGCTGCATCAATAGAAATATGAGGCATATCGTGGAGTACGTCTCTATACGCACGCAGTTTATTCTCAAGAGCTTGAATATTTTCAAATTTTCCAATCGCTTCTCCTGTTTTTTTGTGTCGTTTCATAATCCGTTTCAACGCTTGTTCCGGGGTAATTGTAAAATGAAAGAGTCTGTAGGGAATTGGCTCGAATCGAGAAAATTCCTTCCGAATCCAGCTGCGCATTTTAGGTGTTGTCCCTTGGTATACTCGGGCACTCACAGCATTACGAAGACTAATCACCCACTGTCCTTTTTTTAGCGCTGGATTAATAATTTGTCGCACTCGATCATAACGATCTGCAAGTAAAAGATATACTTCTGTTGTTACGTCAATATGTCTTTGTTTTCTCCAGTTTAATAGAAGTTCTTTTAATTCAGGTGTCGGATGATAGACAATGACAGATTGAATATGTTTTTTCTCTAAATAGCGTTGCAGTAATTTCGCCTGCGTTTCTTTTCCTGTACCACTAACACCTTCAAATACTATAAGTTTTCCTTGTTTCATATGAGTATTCTTTCTATATCATACACCGTTTGTAATGTCATATCGGCAAGAGAGCTCTTCTCGTCTGACCATACAAGACACGTTTTCATTCCAAGATCCTTTGCCGGAACAATATCAACTTTTTCCCGATCTCCTATCATGAGATGGGCACTAGGAGGTAATTTTGAGTAGTTAAGGATATACTGAAACCCGGCTTTATCGGGTTTTGTAATCCCAACAAGTTCAGGAGTCACATATAATTCAAATGTATCCGGCGACAGACCTAACAAAGAAATCGTCTCTTTTTGTCTGGCAACAACACCATTGCCAAAAATAATATGTCTATACCCTTTCAACTTTTTAAATAAACGGATAAGTTTTTTATCACGCTTAAGATACGTTCGACGATCAAAATATGTCTCCATCTCTCTCATTGCGTCCGGAATAGTAACTCCAGAACAATAAGCTGTAACTGCACTAGCACTCTGGATTGTTTTTTTGTAGAGTGCGTGAAATTCTTTATCTATTCTGTCTAACGACCATCCAGTGTGATGCGCTATTGTTTTAAATTCGGCGTCCCGTATAGTTTTGAACAACTCTTTATTTGGAAGATAGAGCGTCCCATCAAAATCCCAAATCAACATTTGTATGTTTTGAAATCGTTTATCCATACGTATCACAATTGTAGTCTATCTTGAACGGTTTGAATCATTTGTTGTTGTGCCTTTTTTGACCGCACAATATTAAATCCATCAGTTTGAATGGTCAACACAGGAATTTCTTTTTGCTCGGTAATCCATTTATGATTAAGCATGTCTAATAGTTCTAAATAACTCTCCGGAATTTTTTGCTCGTATCCGCGCCCGCGTGCACTGATCCTTTTTTCAACTTCATGAATGGTTGTTTCCAAAAACACAATCAAATCCGGTTTTGGAAATTGCGATTCAAACGAATAATATATTTTCTGATACAATTTCCATTCTGCATCATCTATGT
>Ga0315286_10000896_pt1 | contig 26153 bp, 20 predicted proteins | sample YL17G10_0_MG_FD_205038 | JGI IMG/M metagenome (GOLD analysis project Ga0315286, IMG submission 205038) | Sediment microbial communities from Yellowstone Lake, YNP, Wyoming, USA - YL17G10_0 | ecosystem: Environmental > Aquatic > Freshwater > Lake > Sediment | place: USA: Wyoming | collected... | reverse complement strand
CTGCTGCGCGCCCCCCGGCCCTGAATTCCACTCCGCTTTCCACTTCAGGATACGACGACACCACTTCATGCCCGGACCACCCCATAGCAACTCTCGTGCCGAACAGGATTGGGACAGTCACCTATTTTTCTGTTGACGCAGGCTGGCGCGGGGCCGTAGACTGGCCGTATGCCAAGGTTAGCCAGAGCCATTGCCGTTGGGTGTGCCCACCATATCACGCAGCGTGGGAACAACCGCCAGGACGTGTTCTTTGTGGACGACGACCGGCAGGTATACTTGCAACTCCTGAAGGAGCAGGCGGACAAGTACGGCCTGGAGATCCTCGCCTACTGCCTCATGGACAACCACATCCATCTGGTGGCGGTTCCGCAGCAAGAGGACTCTCTGGCGAAGGCCATCGGCCGGACGCACTTTCGCTACACGCAGTACATCAACCGCTTCCAGAAACGCAGCGGCCATCTGTGGCAGGGACGGTTCTATTCCTGTGCCTTGGACGGACGGCACCTGTGGTTGGCGATTAAGTACGTGGAATTGAACCCGGTGCGGGCGAAGCTGTGCCGGAAACCCTGGCGGTACGAGTGGTCCAGTGCCGCCGCCCATACGGATGAAAAGGCGGAATCGGAGTTGTTGAACCTGCCCCGCTGGTACAAGCAGATCACCGCCGAGGCATGGCGAAAGGAGTTGGCGGAGGGCTTGACCGAGGCCGAAGTGGCGAAGATTCGGCTGCGGACGCACACGGGCCGGCCTCTCGGCAGCGACAGCTTCCTGAGCAAGCTGGAGACCCTGCTCGGCCGGCGGGTCCGGCCGCTGGCGGTGGGCAGGCCGAAAAAGAGGCAGACGAACAGCCAGACAGCGAAAGCGAGACAGAAATAGGCTGACTCTCCCCGGTTTCCGCCCCGAAACAACACCGACAAACGAGTTTGCCGGCGCCAGCCCGATTGACCACCGTTTCTTGTCGTGCTCCCGAAGCGTTTGACACCCTTGGAGCACTCTCGGCGACGCAAAATGCTCGAAGAATTGGTCAAAACGCATAGGACGTAGGTGATTTCCCTGGTTTCTTGTGGATTTGGACGCGGCAGACGTTGCAATTATGTGACCAGCGGTTATAATAAAATCGAAGGCCCGATGGGTATGACGATCTGTGTGTGAAGTCTGTTCTTCCCACCCTGAGGGTAGGGGGTTGCTTTGGTTGGAGCAACCGATAGTGGCAGGAGTTCGCAGAAAGGCAGTGGTCGGCGGCAACGGGGATACCGTTCAGATGGCCGCCGGGATTTTCAGAGAATATGGCGGTTTCATACGCGCCATCATCCGCTATCAGGTTCACAACAAGCTTGATGAGGAGGACTTGTTTCAGGAGTTTTTCCTTGCCCTGGTCCACAAGCCTGTGCCCGCCGACGTGCGAGAGATCAAGGGCTACCTTTATCGGGCCGTCGTCAGCCATGTCGTCGATTCCGTGCGGGCGAGAGGGAACTACCACCGCGCGGTAAAAAAATATGTGAAAGAAAATGAGAATTTCATCAACAATTGTCCCCCGAGAAACGCCTTCATAGAGGATGAGGAGAGAGATGCGACGATTGCCCATTACGCTCGGCATCTGCCGGAGCGGGAAGCGCAGGTCTTTGTCCTGAAATATCGGGACAACTGCAGCAATGGAGAGATTGCAGCGAAGTTGGGTGTGGACGCGAGAACGGTCAGCCGGTATTTGTCCACGAGTCTTGGCAAGGTTCGAAGGATGCTGGCCACTCAGTGAGGGATCTTTATGAGAGCTTGTGACGGCAAACACCTCTGTCAGGAGGCGCAGGGTTATCTTTATGACCTCCTCGGCCCGGACGAGACGGCGGTCCCGGCGTCCGTAAGACACCACGTCCAGGCGTGCCCCGCCTGCCAGGAGCGGATGCGCCGCCTCCGGGATGCTCTCCTGGAAGCCCAGACCGATCCGAGCCCTGCTGAATCCTCGGATGAAAAGACCATTGAGACATTGACCGAGCAGTTCCAACTGCTCGATGAGGATGCGACCTGCACCCGCATTAAACCTCTTCTTCCCGGGCTTCTCGGGGCGTCGCCCCAGATCAGGATCCCCACGCCCGTGACGGTCCACGTGGACCACTGCCCGTCGTGCGCCCAGGACCTGGCGGCCCTGGGCGGGCTGGACCTCACGGCCAACCAGTTGAAACGGCTGGGCCGGCTCTTCGAACCATCCAGGCATCCCGATCCGGTGGCATGTCGCACCGCCCGAGCCACCGTGGCGGCCCTGGGGTCCCTCTCCTTCGAAGGCGCCGATGTGGACACCCTGAACCACGTAAGCATGTGCCCGCAGTGTCGAACCGAGGTGTACCAGCGAAGGGAACGACTCTCGGGCGCCGTCCGCGAGGACGACAGAAGCCGGGAGGCCGTCTCCTGCCGCAACGTCTCGACGACCGATGTTTTCGACTACGTCGTCCCCTTCGGCCTGACGCCCGCCGAGGCGAGCCCACTCGGTGGGGAGCAGAAGGCCGCAGTCTCGCACGTCCGAGCTTGCCCGGCGTGCATGGAGAAGGTGCAGTCGCTGCATCGCACGATCTACGACATCCTCGAGCGAGCCAACTCTGAAATAACGACCGTATATCACGTGGAGGACGGCGCCGCGGGCGGGCGAGGAGAGACCCAGGATGCTCTCTCTCGCTATCCGGTCAGCGTGCAAATCGTGCACAGCGAACCCGTCTGTGCCATGGATCAAAGCGATTCCTCAGCGGCTCAGGCCATCCGCAGGCGCGGGCCCGGAGGCTCGAAGCGATCTTTCGGGAGGATGGCCGTGACGGTCATCGCAGGAATCGCCCTGGCCTTGCTTCCACTATGGACGAACACTCCGACAGCCTCAGGCACAAGCGTCGGTGACATGCTCAAGGCCCTGGAAGGGGCGGAAAACGTGTGCGTCACGGCCACGTGGCGAGGCAGCGACCGGCCGTCCCAGGAATTGTTGATCGCACGCCGTTTGGGCCTGCTGGTCGTAAGCGACAGCCGGGGGTGCGTCCTATACGATCTCGGCCACGACTGCATGAGAACGATCGACCCGGAGACGGGAATCAGCGATCGCGTCGGCCTGAGCCGGTTTGAACGGGATCGTGCCAGACAGTTCATGACAAACTGTCTGGCAGACGTACTCGCCCGGACCTCCCCCGACACCAAACTCCAGGCCCTACGGAACGATGCCACGAACGATCTCGATGTCTATGAGGTGCCTTTGTCTCCGGGTCCCAACCAGGGATCACCGGTGTTCCGGGCATTCCTCGATCCCAAGACGGGACGGCCGCATAAGACAGAGTACTATCGCAGCAGGCCCCGGGAAGACCCATTGAAACCCGAGACAACCAAGGTATTCACCTACCTCACCGAGCCGGAGATGGGCAACCGCATCCAGGCGATGTTCCCGGCCAAGTAAGGACGCATCACCGGCGGATGGGCGACGACTGCCGCGGCTGGAAGTCATCGCAGTGACTGTCGGCCCAGGTGAATCGGGGTTGCAATGGGCCGGGGCCGCAACGGTCTTGCGCCTTGATCAGCCTCATGCAATGGCCCCATCTGGGCTTCTCAATGCAACTGAGGGCCGGCGAGAAGAACTCACACGCTTTGCACAGGTACTCAACCATCACAAGTCATTCTCCACGAACATTCCGTCAACGGGCCTGCCCCCGGCGAGGTCGAACGGGTCCGGCCGGCCCTGATGCAAGACCCGTCCCCGCAGACCTTCCTTATAGAAGGCGTCTGCGAGCGGCTCCGTGTTGACATCAAAATGGAGTCCGTTGGGGGACCATCCGCCGCACCGCTAAAGAAAACCGTCCTTATGGCCGATAACAATGGGCAAGGATCGAAGGAGATGCCTCGATCTCTTCGGATTGCCGGGACATCAGGCCTGATAAGAGGGGCCCGATCGCCCGGCCAACGGCGGATTCTGGGTGGACATGGTGCTGAAGACCTTGCACGTGCGCAGTGCGGCCGGTGCGGCGAAGCTCCGCGATTTCACGATCGAAGGGGCCGCCGAGATCGGCGAATGCATCGGGGCGCAATCCTTCCGCGCCACGCGCCACGCTGACGGCCGACCGGTCCTGCTGCACAAGGTTCGACCGGCGGGACCCCTGGCCGATCTGGGACCCATCGTCACCGAGGAGGAGCCGCCGGACTTCACAAAGCCGTTCATCACACAATTCACCGGCTTCTTTGTCGTCGCGGGCAGCGCCTACCTGGTCGAGCCGCTGCCTCCTTGCTTCACTTTGGGCGACCTGTGGCGCCACGTGCTGCAAAAACGGCCCGACCAAGCATTCACTGTGATCACCATCGTGGTCAGCCACGTGCTTTCCATCGTACGCCAACTGATGCGCCACGACGAAAGTCACGGCGCCTTGAACGTCGAGAACATTGTGCTCGCCCCTGCGGCCCGCTTCGGACTCCTGGCGGCCCACCTTCCCTGCCGGGAAGGCCGGCTTTGGCTTCGCAAGGACCCCCGGAGTCCGGTAAAACCCGACTTTTGCGCCTTTGCCGACGTTTTGGGCACACTCCTGGACATCGAGGCCGAGACAGCGGCTCTCCGGAACGCGCCCATGCTTCTGCCGGAGGAGGTTCGGCACAGCATTCAGGAGATGCTCTGCGCCATCGAGCAGACCACGATCCGTGCGGGATCATGAGCGGAGAAAGTGTGCACGGCACACCCTACACGGTCGCACTGGGTGTCATGTCCGCACTTGCGCGCGTCTGTTGAGCCTCAGACGATCAATCTGGAGTCTGGGTGGCACGGCCAACCTTGCTTGACCGTGCTGGCCTGGATATGTTTCCCTGCGTTTGAAAACACGCTCAACGCCAGTTTGAGCGTGCCGCCCGATTTGACACCCGTCAGGCCGAAAGTGCGCTTGTCCACCCGCGAGCCCCCTCTTCGCGCCTCTCTCAAATTCTCCTCTATGCCCTTTGAGGCAGCCGGGGTCCGGAGTACAATAAATCGCTCAATGTGCCTGCAAACAAGAAGTCAACGCTTTGCGAAAGGAGAACGTGAATGATGACAGTTCGACAGTGGATTGTCTTGGTGGGGGTGATCGTGTTCGTGATGGCCGCTTCAGCGGCGTTTGGGGCCGACTGGCCCTGCTATCGGGGGCCGAGCCATGATGGGATCAGCAGCGAGACCGATTGGAATTCCAATTGGGGAGCTTCCGGGCCGAAGGTCCTCTGGCAGAAGTCCATCGGCATCGGCTTCTCTACGACCGCTGTCGCCGACGGGCGGGTCTACAATATGGGCAACAGCGACAAGAAGACCGAGACGGTCTATTGCCTCGACGCCAAGACCGGCAACGAGCTCTGGACGCGCTCCTACCCCTGCCCGCTCCTGCCCAACTCCTATGAAGGCGGCTCCCTCGCGACGCCTACCGTGGACGCGGGGAAGGTCTACACCCTCAGCAAGGTCGGCGACCTGTACTGCCTCGATGCTGCCAAAGGGACCGTGCTCTGGCACAAGCAGTTGAACAAGGAACTGGGCTTCGAGCTGCCGACGTGGCATTTCTCCAGCTCCGCCTTGATCGCGGGCGACATGCTGCTGCTCAACATGGGCGCCGCCGGCGCGGCGCTGAACAAGAATACCGGCGACATTATCTGGCAGAACGGCAAAGGCAAGTGCGGCTACGCCACGCCCGTCCCGTTCGAGATGGATGGACAGCCGTGCCTGGCGATCATGAGCGAGGTCTCGCTCATCGTCGTCAAGCAGGTCGACGGCAAACAACTATGGCAGTACCCCTGGAAGACGAGTTACGAGGTCAACGCCTCCGACCCGGTCATCGTGGGCAACCAGATGCTCATCACGTCCGGGTACAAACATGGCTGTGCCCTGCTGGAGTTCACGGCCGCCGGCGCCAACAAGGTGTGGGAAACCAAAGCAATGGCGATGCAGATCAACTCCCCGATCGTCCGCGACGGATTCGCCTACGGCTTCGATGAGAGTGTCTTCAAGTGCCTCACGCTCCAGGACGGCAAGGAGCAGTGGGCGGACGAGAGCCTGGGCAAAGGTTCCCTCATGATGAGCGCCGACGGCAGACTGATTATCATGAGCGAAAAGGGCGAGCTGGTGATCGCGAAGGCCAATCCACAGAAGTTCGACGTCGTGGCCCGCGCCCAGGTCCTGCCCAAGACCAAATGCTGGACCGCGCCGGTGCTGGCGAACGGCAGGATCTACGCCCGCAACGCCGCCGGGGATCTCGTATGTGTGGACGTCAGCGGCAAGTAGCCGCCGAGTTTCAAGTGTGAAGTTTGAAGTTTCAAGTGCGAGCCAATCGCCTCTTGCTTCAAACTTCACACTTCCAACTTCAAACTCATCCAGATCGAGAATAGAGTGCTGCGGTTATGAAGACGTACGAACAGATCAACGATCGGATCGAGTCGGGCAAGGCCGTCGTGCTGACCGCCGACGAGATCATGGATTACGTCGATAAGAAGGGGGTCGCGGCGGCGGCCCAGGAGGTGGACGTGGTCACGACCGCCACCTTCGGGCCGATGTGCTCGTCGGGGTGCTTCCTGAACTTCGGGCACTCCAAGCCCAGGATTCGCATGTCCGAGGCGTGGATCGAGGACGTGCTCGTCTACGCGGGCGTCGCGGCGGTGGACGTCTACCTGGGCGCGACGCAACTGCGCCACGCCGACCCGGCGAACATGTACTATCCGGGCGAGTTCCGCTACGGCGGCGGCCACGTCATCGAAGACCTTGTCGCGGGTAAGACCCTCCAGCTCTTCGCCCTGTCCTACGGGACGGACGAGTACCCGCGCCGCGAGATCCGCACCTACTTCACGATCCACGACCTCAACCAGGCCATCATGGTCAACCCGCGGAACTGTTACCAGAACTACAATGTGGCCATCAACGACTCGGATCGGACGATCTACACGTACCTGGGCGTCCTGGAGCCCGGCCGCAAGAACGCGACGTACTGCTCCGCCGGGCAATTGTCGCCTTTGCTGAACGATCCGTGCTACGAGACCATCGGCGTGGGGACGCGAGTGTGGCTGGCGGGCGCGCACGGGCACGTCTACGCCGAGGGGACCCAGCACGCCGGCGGCTGCGAGCGGACCCCGAATGGTGTGCCGAAGGAAGGGGCAGGCACGCTCGCCCTGACCGGCGACATGAAGCAGATGCGGCCCCAGTTCGTGCGAGGCACGAGCTTTCGTGGCTATGGCGTGTCGCTGGCCCTCGGGGTCGGGGTGCCCATCCCGATTCTGAACGAGGAGGTCCTCCAGCGGACCTGCGTCCGCGACCGCGACATCCTGGCGCCCGTGGTTGACTATAGCCACGACTACCCGGAAAAGACCGGGCGGGTGATCTGCCACGTCAACTACGAGCAGTTGCGCCGCGGCGAGATCGAGGTTGAGGGCAAGAAGGTCGCCGTCGGCTCGATCTCGTCCTACTACAAAGCCCTGGAGATCGCCCACCTGCTGGCCGACGAGATTCGCCGGGGCGAGTTCCTGGTGAGCCGGCCCATCGCCCCGCTGCCCCGGGATACCAAGATGAAACCCCTTCTGATAAGGGAGAAACCTGCATGAGTCAGGCCGTAACGAAGAAGCTGATGCTGTTCTTCCCGCGCTGCGAGTGCGAGAAGCCGATCATCTACCACTTAGTGAAAGACCACAATCTGATCGTAAACGTGTACCGCGCGAAGGTGACGCCGGAGGAGGAGGGCTACCTGGTCCTGGACGTGACCGGGACCCAGCAGGACATCGAGGGGGCGATGAATTTCCTGCGAACGTTCAAGGTCACGATCAACGCAAGCGGCAAGGGCGTGACCTGGGACGAGCATCGCTGCACGCATTGCGGCCAGTGCGTTCCCCATTGCCCCACCGAGGCCCTGCGCCTCGCGGACAAGGCCACGCGCCAGGTGGCGTTCGACGAGGCGGAATGCATCGAGTGCATGGCCTGCATTCGCGTCTGCCCCTTCAACGCCTGCGCCTCGGCCTTCTAAGAAGATCAAGAGTCAAAATGCAAAAATCAAAATGAAGGAAGTCATCGCGGCACCGCCGCGATTCCACATTCTTGACATTTGATTCTTGATATTTGATCTGAATCCGATGGCTTACAATCGCACCTACCGGACCTTCACGCATCACGAGGCGGTCCTGCGCATCTGTTGCGACAAGTTCGACGTCGTCGCCGCGGAGATCGTGCGCCAGCGGCGGATTCTCGAAGAATACATCGCCCGCCATCCCCGGTTCAAATCGGCGCTTGCCCCCATCGACCTGCAGGCCGATGCGCCCCAGATCGCCCGGCGCATGGCCTGGGCGGCCCAGCGGGCGGGAGTCGGCCCGATGGCGGCGGTCGCGGGCGCCATGGCGCAGCTCGCCGCTGAGGCGGCGCTGGCCGCCGGCGCCGAGGAGGCCATCGTGGACAACGGAGGAGATATCTACCTCAAAGCGGTTGAGCCGGTCCTGGTCGCCCTCGGCACGGGCACCGCCAGGCTGGCCGACCGGCTGGCCTTCTCGGTCGAGCCAGGGGACACACCGATCTCGATCTGCTCCTCCTCGGGCAAGATGGGGCACTCGATGAGCTTCGGCCTGTGCGACCTGGCCACGATCATCGCGAAAGACGCCGCCCTGGCCGACGCCGCCGCCACCCAGGCCGGAAACCTCGTCAAGACGGTCGATGACGTGGACACGGCTCTGGAACGCATCATCGCCATCGAAGGCGTGGACGGCGTGCTGCTCGTCAAAGACGACCGCGTCGGCCTCGCCGGCCACCTGCCCCGCCTGGTCAAGGCACATCAATAAGGGGCCTGGTGCCATGTCTACGTTCGCGTAGACATGCTTTCTCCCGGAGCGCAAGGATTCGTAGGATGGGCAGCTTGCTGCCCATACGGATGCTCTCCGTGGCTTCACCGCTTTGTGTGAGACCAAATCCTTGCGCAGGCAGCTGCGGACTCCAGATTCCGGACCGAAGTCTCCTACGTTCCACCACTCACGGCTTCTTGCCTTCGATCAGTCCCTCCGCCTCCACCAGCAGGGCCTTTGCCTCATCATCGGCAAGACGTTCGGCATCGGCAAGACGTCCGTCCTTGAGCAAAGTACGGACCTTTCCAACAGCGGCCTTCGCTTCTTCCGTTCGCCCAAGCTTGTGGAGAACCATCGCCGTAAATGCCACAGCAGCCCGGTCGGGTTCACCTCCTTCATTGGCCCGCAGCTTCTCGGCCTTCTCGAACGTCTTCAAGGCTTCCTCGTATACACCTGTTCGGTATTGGGCCGCACCGAGTGTCCCAAGAATGGCAGGGTCGTTCGACTCCCAGCCGTCTGCTTTCTCCGCCTTCTCCAAAGCGGTCCGGTATGCCTCGATGCCCTTGTCGGGTGAATTGATGGCCTGCCACGCATCGCTTCTGAGCTTCTCGGCATCCTCCCACTTGCGGCAGTTAGCGATCCGCAGTGCAAATCCCCGCACTGGTTCATCAAGCACCTTGTCGACTTGAAGTCCGTTTATAACCTCATGGTAGAAACCAAGCTCGCTGTGCCATCGGTCAACTATCCCTCTCGCTTCCTGGGCCGTTTGTCGTTGCCCATACCCGCCGAGAGGTGGGGCAGACTCGAAAAGTGTCACGTTATTTCCGTCGGTGATAGCAATTGTCTTACCATCCGGGCTGAACACCGCCGACCAAACAGCACGCTGCGCTGGCAGAGCCATCACTTCGGTGCCTGTTGCTGCGTCCCACAACCTCACGGTTTCATCCCTACTTCCCGAAAGGATGCGTTTCCCGTCCGGACTGAACGCTACCGAGGTGACTCCCTTTTCGTGGCCCTGCAAGGTCATGACCTCGCTACCACTATCCGCGTTCCAAACCTTTATCGTCCTATCTCCATCTGATCCCCCAGAGGCAACATACCTGCCGTCAGGACTGTACGCAACGGAGAAAACCCCGACGCCGTGGTCACACTTTATAAGCTCGCTGCCGGTCTTCACATTCCACAGTCTAACTCCATCTTCCCCGGCGCCGACAGGGCAACCACCTGAGAGCAACCTCTTGCCATCGGGGCTGAAGGCAACAGACATGACTTCACCCGTGTGCCCATGAAGCGTTGAAATGTTTTCACCTGTCAGCGCATCCCAAATCCTGATTGTTCTATCCATGTCGCCACCGCCCGAGGCGATAAGGTTGCCGTCCGGACTGAATGCCACTGCGCGGACGTAGTCGCTATGAGCCTGGAAACTCAAGACTTCTCCGGCATTGCTGATGTCCCATACCCTGACCTTTCTATCGCTCCCTCTAGAAACGATACGCTTGCCGTCAGGACTGAACGCAAGATCGCCAATCCACTTCTCATGCCCACGCAACGTCATGACTTCTGCGCCGGCAGCAACATCCCACACCTTGATGATTTCTGAACCGCTGGCCGCGACGCGTCTCCCATCTGGACTAAACGCTACTGAGTTTGTCCAATCCTTATGTCCTCGCAGCGTCACAGGCTCGTGCTCGAGGTCCATGCTCCACACTTTAATCATTCCGTCGCGGCCACAAGAGACAATTCGCCGACCATCTGGACTGAAGGTTGCCTGTGGAGCGTCGGCCTTATGTCCGCGCAAGGCCCTCATCTCATCGCCAGTGCGCGCATCCCACACTTTGATGACGCTGTCCCTGCCTGCAGAGAGGATTCGCTTGCCATCTGCACTGAATGCCACAAAATGCAAAGCTTCCCGTTGATGACTGTTAATCCTGAGGACTTCGGTGCCTGTTGATGTATCCCAAACCTTGATTCTTGAGTCCCAACCTCCGCATGACACAATGCGTTCTCCATCCGGACTGTACGCGACACAGGCGGTCCAATCACTGTTCGCCGCAGAGATCGTCATTGCCTCAACTCCGCTATTTGCATCCCAAGTTCTTACCTTGTTCTCGCTTGCAGCAGAGACATATTTTCCATCAGGACTGAATGCTATTCGCCCGACATGTCGGACCTCCTTTAGAGTCATTACCTCTGCACCTGTTGCAGCATCCCATATCTTGATTGTCTCGTCATACGCAGAAGAGGCCACACGCTTTCCGTCTGGACTGAACGCTACGTCTAGGACCTCTTTGTCATGCCCACGGAGAGTCATCGATTCAGCGCCGCTTTTTGCATCCCATAGCTTGGCGGTTTTGTCCGAACTGCCGGACACTAGACCTTTGCCATCTGGGCTGAACGCGAGAGACGACACAGGGCCTCCATGGCCGCTGAGTGTCACAAGTTCCGCACCACTGGCGGCATCCCACATTTTGATGCTCCCGTCCGCGCCACCTGCAGCTATACGCTTGCCATCCGGACTGAACACAACAAAGCTTGCCCCACGCTGTGCCTGTGTGATGGTCAGAATGGACTCGTCTGATATGTAGTCCAGGTGGTGCCATTCCCAGCCACGAAGATCCTCAGGGCAGGCATCCAACAGGCTTCGGGCCTGCCTTGCATTTCCCTCCCGGCGTTTTGCGTCAGCCAACTGAACGCTGTTTACATACAGCGTACGACGCAGTTCCCCCGCCTTCGTCTTCGTGGTCTCCTCTGCCTGTTCGGCCTGTGTACGAGCGGCCACCTCCTTCTGTCGAGCCTCTTCCGCCCTGAAATACATCGCTGTGCTGACCACCAATCCGAGCACAATCGCTACGGCCACGAGCGCCACAGTAGCCACGGAGCCAGCGTGTTTGCGCACGAACTTCTGGACTCGGTAGATGGTGGTTTCGGGGCCGGCGAGGAGGGGGTTGCCGTTGAGGTAGTTGCGGATATCGTCGGCCATGTCCGAGGCGGATTTGTAGCGGCGGCAGCGGTCCTTGCGCATCGCTTTGAGCGGAATCCATTCGAGCTCGCGGTGCAGACGGCGGGCCAATGGGACTACATGCGTACCCCGGCTCTCGGCGATGCCCCTGGCCTTATCGCCCATCTGGGTCAGCCGTATGCTGGGCGAGGCCGGCTCGTCCTCCCGAATCGTCCGCTGGATCTCGGCCAAACCTACCTTGGTGAAGGATTCGCTCTCAAAGGGCAATACCCCGGCCAGGAGCTCATACAACACCACTCCCAGGGAGTAGATGTCCGAGCGGGTGTCGATGTCCTGCGTCGCCAGGTCCACCTGCTCAGGGCTCATGTACTCCGGCGTGCCCAGCAACTGGCCTTGATAGGTGAATACCGTCGCATCCGTCAGCGCTTGGGTCGTCGCCTTGGCGATCCCGAAGTCGATGATCTTCGGGACGGGCCGGTCGCCCTGCATGGTCACGAGGATGTTCGAGGGCTTCAGGTCCCTGTGGATAATGCCTTTCTGATGGGCATGTTGGACACCCTCGCAGACCTGCTCGAACAGGCGCAATCGCTGCTCTATCGTGAGCTTTTTGTCGTCGCAGTAGCGGGTGATGGACATGCCCTTGACGTGCTCCATGACGAAGTACGGCCGGCCGGTCTCGGTGCAGCCGGCGTCGAAGACATGGGCGATATTCGGATGGTCCAGCACCGCCAGGGCCTGCCGTTCCGCCTCGAAGCGGGCAATCACCTGCTTGGAGTCCATGCCGGGCTTGATGATCTTGAGGGCCACGCGGCGTTTGACCGGCTCTTTCTGCTCGGCCAGATACACCAGTCCCATGCCCCCTTCGCCGATCAGCTCCAGCAGCTCGTATCGGCCGATGGCTGTGCCGGGACCGTCGATTCGGGCGGGTTGACCTATGGTTACGCCGGCCCCAGCGGGCGGGGATTCGAGAAAACTGCCCGCCCGCGCATCGGCCCTGAGTAGCGCCTCCACCTGGGAACGGAGCTTGTCATCGCCCGCGCAGGCCTGGTCCAGGTAGGCGGCGAGCTGCTCGGGATTCGTGATGTCAACGGCCTCGTGGAAGATTCGTTCGGCGTCCATTGGTTCGGCTCCTATGGCATTACTCCTGCTCCATCCCTCCACCAAGTATGGCGCGATTTGCGGGCACGCCGGGCCACGATTTTTAAAAGATTTTGCGACTTTTGAAGTGGCTCGTGCCTCGTAACCGGGTCCCCGTTTATAGTGTGCCCGTAGGGGGATGAGAGGAAGTTTCAAGTTTGAAGTCTCAAGTGTCAAGCAGGAAGGGACAACCGTCGAGTCCTCGCACTTCAAACTTCACACTTCCAACTTGACACTTCTCGATGAACGCCTCACGGCGTCCCGTCGATATGGTTATAGAGCCAGGCCCGCGCAAAGCGCCAGTGTCTCTTGGCGGTGGTGGGAGAGAGGTTCAGTGCCTCGGCAGCCTGCTCCAGGGTCAGGCCCGCGAAGTACCGAAGCTTGACCAGATCGGCTTTGACCGGATCAGTCCCGGCCAGCGAAGTCAATGCCTCGTCGACGGCGACGATATCCTCCGCGGGTCCGTCCACGGCCAGATCGCCCTCTTCGAAGTCCACCCGCCGGCGTCCGCCCTCCCGCTTGCGGCACTGCCGGCGTCGGGCTTCATCGACGAGGATGCGTCGCATCGCCTCGCCGACGGCGGCGAAGAAATGGGTCCGACTCTTCCAGTTCTGGGCCTCGGCCCCCAGGAGCCGCAAATACGCTTCGTGAACCAGAGCCGTCGCCTGGAGCACGCGGCCCGGCTTCTCGGCGGCCAGTTTGCAGGCGGCCAGTCGACGGAGTTCGTCGTAGACCACCGGAAATAATTGATCGACCGCCCGCCCATCTCCCCGTTCGATCGCACTCAGGATGCGAGTGACGTCGCTCATAGCTCCCCTCACACTTACGACCGACTCCCCCGATCATCAATCGCAAATCATCGATCATCCGTTCAAAGCGTCCAGCCCTTGCGATACTCCCGCCGGAGGAAGGCGTCGGCCTCGGGGCAACCCGCGGCCTTGAGACTCTGGGGGTCCCAGGTGAGCTTCTGGCCCGTGCGGAGCGCGACGTTGCACAACAGCGCCGCCTCGGTCAAGGCGCCCGAGTAGTCGAAATTGCAGGTGGTCGGGCCGCCCGTCTTGCAGGCCTTGATCCATTCCTGGTGGTGGCCGATGGAGTCCGGGATGAAGGGATCGGGCCGCTGGAAGTCCGCGAACTTCTCCTGCGGCAGCAATTGGTGCTTGTTATAGTCCGCGATCAGCATCCCCTTGGACCCGATGAACAGGACCGCGCTGCCCCACGTTGGAATGTTGCGGTCTTTCACGAACGCCGGATAGCCGCCGCCGTTGTACCAAGTGAGCGTCACGGGCGGCAGCTCGCCGCGGGCCGGGTATTCCTGCTTGGCAATCGTCCATCTGGACGCGCTCTCCGGATGGACCGGCCCTTCGGCCTCGACCGTGGTCGGATACCGCAGCTTCAACGCCCAGAACGCCAGATCGCAGTAGTGGCAGAAGAAATCGCCGAGCTGGCCGTTCGCGAAATTCCACCAATAGCGCCATTGGAATGGTGCATAGGCCGGACTGTAGGGCCGATAGGCCGCGGGTCCCAGCCACAGGTCCCAATCGAGCGTCGCGGGCGCCGGCGGCTGTTCTTTCGGCACATCGGGTTGCGACATATCGGTCGGTTTGGCCGGTCCCTTGAAGTTGGCGCTGAGCCACACGTGGACCTCGCCGATGGGACCGATGGCCCCGGTCTGCACGAGTTCAACGACGCGACGGTAATTGGGCTCGGCGTGGATCTGCGTGCCCATCTGCGTGACGAGTTTCTTGTCCTTGGCGACCTCGGCCATGACCCGGGCCTCGTACACCGTATGGGCGAGCGGCTTCTCGCAGTAGCAATGCTTGCCGAGCTTCATGGCCATGACGGCGGCCGGGGCGTGGGTATGGTCCGGCGTGCCAACGACCACCGCGTCGATCTGGCTGTGGATCTCGTCCAGCATCTTGCGGAAGTCCTTGAACCGCTTGGCCGCCGGGAACTTCTCGAAGGTCTTGGCCGCATGGAGATCATCGACGTCACACAGCGCGACGAGGTTCTCGCTCGCCACGCCCCGGATGTCGTCGCCTCCGCGCCCGGCGACGCCAATTCCGGCGATGTTCAGCTTCTCATTGGCCGGCACGCCGCGCACCGACCGCGGATTGGACAAAATGACAAGACCGGAACCGGTCAGGGCAACATTGCGGAGAAACGTACGACGAGTCACATGTCGAGACATCGGCCACCGCTCCTTTCTGGTAGGCAAAAGGCTGTGTCAATGTCCCCAGGTTACCAACAGCCCTTTCCAAAGTCAACCTCGTCTGCTCGAGGGCAATCGCACAGCGCCTAACATGGCGGGTGGCGTCGTCAATCGCAGCGCCTCTCCCGAGGCTGCCGAAGGATTGGCGATGGCGACTTTCCCGTGCGTAGGACCATGGCCATAAAAGAACTTTGTCATAGGCATGGACATTCCTGCGAACAGTTGGTACAAGATTGACATGGCTCACCCTTAAGAGTCAGCCAATGGAGACCTGTGTCATGCTTTCGGTCCGTGAGGCCGCTGAAGTACTCGGGATTTCGCAGAAAACCGTCTATCGCTGGATCAAAGACGGCCGATTGCCGTCCCACCGCCTGGGCGGGCAGCATTTCCTGGAACGGTCGGAGGTCAACAACCTGCTGATCCGGGAAGGGCTCGGTCCCGTGCCCGATGCCGCCCAGGAGACGGAGAACGATGAGGATGTGTCCCTGCACGAAATGCTCGTCAAGGGCGGGGTATTTTACCGGATCAGCGGCTCGACCAAGAAAGACGTCCTGCGAAACGCGCTGAACATGATCAAAGGGGTGGATGAGAGCGTCTCGGACCCCCTGTTTCAGATGTTCGTCGCACGGGAGGAATTGGCCTCGACGGGCATCGGAGACCACATCGCCATACCCCATGCCCGAGGGTCGCTCGTCGGGTATATCCGTCAGCCGATTCTGTCGTTGTCGTTCCTGGAGACGCCGATTGACTACGGCGCCCTGGACGGCAAGCCCGTATACGCCTTGTTTCTGCTGATCTCACCGAACGTCCGCACGCATCTACGCATCCTGGCGCGACTGTCCTTCTGTCTGCGCACCCCGGAATTCAAACAGGCGATCCTGAGCCAGGCCTCTCGTGAGATGATTCTGAGTACTCTCGCCCAGACGGAAGCCCGCCTGGGCCTGGGTTCATGAAGGACCGCTGAATGGAATTGTTCATCCTGGGTTGCGTCATTCCCATTGTGCTGGGCGTCGGCGTTCTTTCGATAAGCCGCTCAAAGGCCGCGTCATGGATTGCCGCGTTCGGCGTCTGGCTGGGGTGCGGCATCGCAGCAGTCCCGGTCATCTCTGCTCTGGCCGGCCATGTCCTCGCGCCGTTGCAGATCGCCTGGAACATGCCCGGCGGATCGCTATCCTTCGGATTGGATGGGCTCTCGGCCTTTTTCTGCCTGCCGATCCTGCTCATCTCGCCGCTGGCGGCCCTGTACGGCTGCACTTACCTGGCCCACGAGAAGAAACCGCTTGGGCCGGCCTCGTTCTTCTACAATGTCCTGACAGCCAGCATGCTCCTGCTGTTGGCAGCCCGCAATGGCTTGCTGTTCTTAGTCGTTTGGGAGCTCATGGCGGTCAGCTCGTTCTTTCTCGTCGTTTTTGACGATGAAAAGGCCCACGTACGCCAAGCGGGCTGGACATACCTGATCGCGACCCACATCGGTACTGCGGCGTTGCTTGTGCTGTTTGCGATCATGGGCAGGCAGGCGAATTCGCTGGATTTCGACCTGATGGCGAAGGCCGGCTTCTCGCCGGCGATGGCAACCGCCCTCTTTGTCCTGGCCGTGATTGGATTCGGCGCCAAGGCGGGATTCATGCCTCTGCACGTCTGGCTGCCGGAGGCGCACCCGGCCGCGCCGAGCCATGTCTCGGCCCTGATGTCGGGCGTGATGATCAAGACGGGCATCTACGGCCTGCTCCGCATCCTCACGCTGCTGGGCAACCCATCGGCGGCCTGGGGTTGGACACTGGTCGTGATCGGTCTCGTCTCGGGGATTCTCGGCGTGGCCTTCGCCTTGGCCCAGCACGATCTCAAGCGGCTCCTGGCCTACCACAGCGTGGAGAATATCGGCATTATCACACTCGGTATCGGAGCGGGTCTCCTGGGACTGGCCTGGCATCAGCCGACACTGGTCGTGCTCGGATTCGGCGGCGGCATCCTCCACGTGCTGAACCACGCCATATTCAAGAGCCTGCTCTTCCTCGGGGCCGGTGCCGTCGTCCACAGCACCGGCACCAGGGACATCGATCACCTGGGCGGACTGATCAAGTCGATGCGATGGACCGGCGTGACGTTTTTGGTCGCCTCGGCGGCCATTTCCGGGTTGCCCCCGTTCAATGGATTCGTCAGCGAGTTTCTCATTTACTTCGCCGCGTTCAGCGGCGTACGGGCCGGAGCACCTGAAACCGTGGTCCTGACAATCGGGATCGCGGGCGGCCTGGCATTGATCGGAGGCCTGGCGGCCGCCTGTTTTGCCAAGGCGTTCGGCATCGTGTTTCTTGGCGAGCCACGCAGCTCTCATGCAGCACATGCCCACGAGGTCGGTGCGGCGATGCGATGGCCCATGGTGGCGCTCGCCGGGGCCTGTCTCGGCATCGGCCTGCTCGCGCCGGCGGCGGTGAAGCTGGTCCTTCCCGCCGTCCGCGTCGTGGCTGGCGACGGAGCCGAATCATCGGCCGAGTCTGTGGCAACTGCCATGAGGAGTCTGACGGGAATTGCGTATGCGTCGGCCGGACTGCTCCTTCTGGTGGTTGGCCTGTTTGTCATCCGTCGCTATCTGCCGCGAGGAAGAGAAGAGACCGCGACAGGGACGTGGGACTGCGGCTATGCCCGCCCGACGCCTCGAATGCAGTACACAGCCTCTTCCTTCGCGCAACCCCTGACCGATTTGTTCAGAATCTTCCTGGGCACACGCAAACGCGGCGCCTCTCCGGCCGGGTTCTTCCCGCAACCGACGACGTTCGAGACGCAGACGCCGGATGCGGCACGCGAGTATTTGTTTGCCCCGCTGTTTCGGCTGATCGACCGCTCGCTGGCTCCGATTCGCCGAATGCAGCGCGGACGCATCCACGAATACCTGCTCTATATCGCCATCGTCCTGGTGCTACTGCTCCTCTGGAAGGCGGGAGGGCGATCATGAAGATCATGTACTGGGCTCTTCCTTTGGCGGCCTGGGTTCTTTCGCCCCTCATGCTGGGCATCATCAACCGGGTGAAAGCCTTCTTCGCCGGCCGGCGCGGGCCCCCCGTCTGGCAGCTTTATTACGATCTGTTCAAGCTGCTGCAAAAGGCCTCGGTCTACAGCAAATCGACGAGCATGGTGATCCGCGTCGCGCCATCGGTGGTGCTGGCGTGTATGGCACTCTGTACGCTGATGCTGCCCTGGGGTGAGCTGCAAGCCCCCGTGACATTCGTCGGGGACATCATCCTTCTGGCCTATCTCCTGGGCCTGGCTCGGTTCGCCACGGTGTTGGCGGCCCTCGACACAGGATCGAGCTTCGAGGGCATGGGCGCCAGCCGCGAGGTCCAGTTCGCGGCCCTGGCGGAACCCTCGTTCTTCCTCGGCATGCTGGTCCTGGTGCTCCATTTCGGGTTCTCTGGCCTGTCGGACATGGTGTCGGGGATCTCGCTCGAAACCTGGCACACCTCCGGCGTGCTCTTGATCCTGGTCGGCTGCTCCTGGTTTGTCCTGCTGCTCGCGGAGAACTCCCGCATCCCGGTCGACGATCCCAACACGCACCTGGAGCTGACCATGATCCACGAGGTCATGGTGCTCGACTATAGCGGGCCGGACTTCGCTTTCATCCTGTACGTGGCTTCGCTGAAGATGTGGATCTTCGCGGCCCTGGTGGTGAATCTGGTGGTCCCCATGCACTCGTTGACGCCCTGGTTGCAGGCACCGGTGTTTCTGCTCGGCATCGTCTTCGTCATGGTCCTTGTGGGAGTAGTGGAATCGATCCTGGCAAGACTGCGCCTGCAACAGATTCCGAAAGTCCTGCTCGGCTCGGCCATCCTGAGCTTGATCGCATTGATCGTCCGGCTGATGGGATAGTGAATTATGACTATTATCTCCGTCTTACTAATACTCTCGTGCCTGCTGCTGCTCGGGTCCAGCCGCCTGCACGTCGCCATCCGCGTGGTGGCCGCCCAGGGCATTTTGCTCGGAGTGCTCCCGCTCATCCGGGCCGTGGGGGACATCCACTACGGCATCTGGATTCTGGGATTGAGTACAATCATTTCCAAGGGCATCCTGCTGCCGTGGCTTATGACGGTATGCGTGCGGCTTTCGGGGATCCGCCGGGAGATCGAGCCATTTGTTGGCTTCGGCCCGTCCCTGCTCTGCGGCACGGCCCTGCTCGGTCTGGCCGTCTGGATCACCACCCGCCTGCAACTGACCCCGGCGGAAGCTCCTCTCGTCCTATTGACAAGTTCCTTCTTTGCGATCTTCGTCGGCCTGTTCCTCATGGTCGCTCGGCGCCAGGCCATCACGCAGTCCCTGGCTTACCTGGTCCTGGAGAATGGCGTCTACGGCGTCGGCGTCTGCATGAGCCTGGATTTCCCGTTCATCGTCGAGCTCGGCATTCTGCTGGACGTCTTTGTGGGCGTGTTCCTCATGGGCAACCTCCTGTTCCACCTGGACCGCGAGTTCGAGCATCTCGACACGGACAAACTGACCGAGCTGTCCGATCTGTCGGCACCGGCGACCGCAGTGGAGGAGCACGCATGACACTCCTGCTCTTGACGATTTTGCTCCCTGCAGTGGCCGGCACGGCTTCGTACTTCATTCGTCCGCACCGCTGGCGGCGCCTGCTCTGGGGGACAACGGCGGCTCTGCACCTGGCGCTGTCCGTCACGGCGGCCCTGCCGATGAATGCTACGCCGTTGGATCATTGGATCGGCATGGACTCGCTTAGTGCGATTTTTCTCGTACTGACGAGTCTGCTCTTTCTCGGCGCCACCGTGTACGGCATCGGGTACGTGGCCCGGGAGCCCGTCACAGGGCAACTGGACTTTGAGGACGGCAGCCTCTTCAAGAACGAGCCGGAGTCGATTTTCACAGGCGCCATTCTCCTGCTTCTGGCCGCCATGACCCTGGCGATTCTGAGCCGGCATCTGGCCCTGCAGTGGGTGGCCATCGAGGCCACGACGCTGGCCAGCGCCCCGCTGATCTACTACCACCAGAACCGCCGGTCTTTGGAGGCCGCTTGGAAGTACCTGATTCTGTGCTCCGTGGGCATCGCCGTGGCCTTGTTGGGCATCTTCTTCATCCGCATGACGATCCAGGACAGCCCGCACGAGCTGACCCTGGCCACCCTGCTGGAGCGGGCCAGCACCCTAAACCACAAGTGGCTGAGCACCGCCTTCATTTTCATGCTCGTCGGCTACGGGACGAAGATGGGCCTGGCGCCGATGCACACGTGGCTGCCCGATGCCCACAGCGAAGCGCCGTCGCCGGTTTCGGCGATGCTCTCCGGGGCTTTGCTCAACTGTGCCTTCCTCGGCATCCTGCGGGTGCAGCAAATCTGTGCCGCCGCGGGCATGGCCTCGTTCGGCGGCGACCTGCTGATTCTCTTCGGCCTCGTGTCCATGGGGTTGGCCGGCGTCTTCATCCTCAGACAAGCCGACTACAAACGCATGTTGGCGTATTCCAGCGTGGAGCACATGGGCATCCTCGCCCTGGGTGTCGGCTTGGGCGGGCTGGGCCTCTTTGGCTCGCTCCTTCACGCCGTCAATCACTCCATCGTCAAAGCCATGCTCTTCCTCACGGCGGGCAACATCCTCTCCCGCTTCCATACGAAAGATACAACGAAGATCCAGGGGGTGCGTGACGCGTTGCCGATTTCCGGCGCCTTGTGGATCGCCGGATTTCTGGCCGTGACGGGATCGCCTCCCTTCGGGACATTCATCAGCGAGTTCACGATTCTCCGGGCGGTCGTCGATCAGGGCCGGTGGGTCGTCGCCGCGCTCTACGTAGTATTTCTGCTGCTGGCGTTCGTCGGCATGGCCGGAATCGTCCTGCGAATGGCGCTGGGAAGATCCGAGGTGAACCGGGTCCGCGAGCCTCTGACCACCGTTCTATCGCCCCTGGTATTTGCGGTGATAGCGATTCTGCTGGGAGTGTATCTGCCCGGCCCGCTGGCGGACAAGCTGCACGATGCCGCACAATTGCTCGGAGGGATGGCGAAATGACCACGCAGCCTCTACTCCATAACGGCCAGGCGCTGCCTTTGAAGGATATTCCCGAACTCGCCGTGCCGGACTTCCGCAACCTGATTCAGACACGGGTCCGCCGAGGCAGAAGAATCTCTTCCCTGTTCGGCATGCCGGAGGGCGACCAGATCATGCTGCTGGCCGTGTTGGCCAATGACGATCAGGGAATGTTGGAGCTGTGCCGGACCCGGATCCGCGACCGGTATCCGGCGCTGACGCCCGAAGTCCCGCAGGCCCATTGGTTCGAGCGGGAGATCGCCGAGCAGTGGGGCGTTGTGCCCGAGGGACATCCGTGGCTCAAGCCCATCCGGTTCCACGCCTCCTACAACCCGAGCCGCGATGCGTGGGGGCGGGAAAGAGCGATGCCCATCGAGCCTTGTGTGACCGACTACTTCCGCGTCGAGGGCGAGGAGATTCACGAGGTCGCCGTGGGTCCCGTGCACGCCGGGATCATCGAGCCGGGCCACTTCCGTTTCCAGTGCCACGGGGAGAACGTCCTGCACCTGGAGATCGAGCTCGGCTATCAGCATCGTGGCATCGAGCGTGCCCTGGCCGGCGGCCCGAATCCGCGCACGGCCCACTACATGGAAACGCTCGCCGGTGATACCACCATCGGACACGCCACGGCCTACGCATCCGTCCTGGAGGCACTTGGCGACGTAATGCCTTCTCCGCGTGCCCAGGCGATCCGCGCGATTGCCCTGGAGTTGGAGCGATTGGCGAACCATACCGGTGATCTCGGCGCCTTGGCCAGCGACATCGGGTTTCTGCCCACCGCCTCTTACTGCGGGCGGCTGCGGGGCGACGTTCTGAATCTCACCGCTCTTCTGTGCGGCAACCGCTTCGGCCGCAACTTGGTCCGTCCCGGCGGCGTGCGGTTCGATCTGACCCCGCAAACGGCGGACGATCTCCTGACCCGTCTGCACACCACATTCGAGGACGTACGGAATGCCGTGGACCTGCTGTGGGAGACGCCATCGGTCATGTCGCGATTCGATGGGACAGGAGCCGTTTCGCGGCAGGATGCGGCCCGGCTGGGCCTCGTCGGACCGGCCGCCCGGGCCTCCGGCGTCAATCTCGACGTGCGCAGCGATTTGCCCTGGGGAATCTATCAGTCGCACGAGCTTCCGTCGGTCACTTTCCAGACCGGCGACGTCGCCGCACGGGCGTATGTGCGGTGGTTCGAGATTCAGAAATCCGTGGAGTTCATCGGCGATGTGATTGGCGCTTTGCCGGTCGGACCTGTTTCACAGGAGGTCCCCCCGCCCGCAAAGGAGCATGTGGCAGTAGCCCTGACCGAAGGCTGGCGAGGGGAGATCTGCCACGTCGCCGTCACGGATGAGCACGGACGGCTGCGACACTACAAGATCACCGACCCGTCGTTCCACAACTGGTTTGGACTGGCGATGGCCCTGCGCGGCCAGCAAATTTCCGACTTCCCCCTGTGCAACAAGAGTTTCAACCTGTCCTATTGTGGACACGATCTGTAGAAAGGAAAAAGTGAAAAGTAAAAGGTAAGAAGAAGAGCAGTCGGCCGCGGGCGATTCACGATCCTGCCCTTCTTACTTTTGCCTTTTTACTTTTGACTTTTTACCTGTGCCAAATAGAGGTGTGCGTCATGCTGAGAATACTGCGGGCAAGGCTGAAACAGGGGTATCGGACGATGCCCTTCCCGGACCAGCCGCCGGTCCTGCCGGAGAAATACATGGGCCGGCCGCAATGGGACGCCGGCAAGTGCGCCGGCGACTGCACCGCCTGCATCCAGGCCTGTCCCACGGGGGCCCTGAGCAAATCCGACAGCGTTGTGGCCTTCGACCTGGGGCGATGCCTGTTCTGCACGGACTGCACGGACGCCTGCCCTTCAAAGGCTATTGGTTTCACCGCCGAGTATCGCATGGCGACCCGCACGCGCGAGGCGCTGGTCGTGGACAACCGGCCCTTCGCGCTGGCCAAAGCCCTGGACGAGCAGGCCCGCCGGCTCTTCGGCCGCTCGCTCAAGCTTCGCCAAGTCAGCGCCGGCGGCTGCAATGCCTGCGAGGCGGATACCAACGTGCTCAACACCGTGGGGTTCGATCTCGGCCGATTCGGAATCCAGTTCATAGCCTCCCCCCGGCATGCGGACGGTCTTCTGGTCACCGGCCCGGTCCCGAAGAACATGGAACTGGCCCTCAAGAAGACCTACGAGGCCACTCCTTCACCCCGGATCGTCATTGTGGCCGGCGCCTGCGCCATCTCGGGCGGCGTATTCAGCGGACATCCGGAAGTGAACAACGGGGCCGCTTCCATCGTCCCGGTGGACCTGTACATCCCCGGCTGTCCGCCCCACCCCATCACGATTCTCGACGGACTGCTCAGACTGCTCGGCAGAATCGAATAGCACAGCACTCCCCACGGATGCCAGGACCGCAAGATGATCGGGTGGCACGCTCAAACTTGCTTTGAGCGTGTCTTCCTATGGACGGAAACGTATCGAGGCAAGCGCGGTCGAACAAGTCCGGCCGTGGCACCCATTCCTGTGTCTCGCCATGCGCCCGCCCCATGCATCAGACGCGTACGCGGTCGAACGCCACTTTGCTGTGGTCACCGCCGGCGAACTTGGCGTAGTAGAGCTCGATTCTCAGGCCGAGATGGGATAGGAGGCGGGTGAATACTCTTTCGATCAGGTCCATGTCCTCGCCGGGCCGATTCCGGAGGTTCGACGCACAGTCCGTCAGGAAACCGGGGATCTTCTCCGCGAGCATCCGGTAGTAAATGCAGTCCTCATGGTTGATCAGCACGACCCGTTTGATCGAGGGAAAGTACTTGTGGATCAGCTCGAACCGGTCCTTCATGAACTTGAACTCCTTCGGCAGCCTCTCGGGATTGGCGAGCACGCCCGCCCCGCCCCCGACGACCAGAGGGATAAAGTGCCCCTTCCGGAGCCCCAGTTCTCTCTCGATGAACGGCTCGAACGCCGTCTGGAACCGTGGATCGCCGCAGTACACCACGACCGCCTCCGGGTGGGCCTGCGGCATCGCTTCGTACACGTTCGTGCTGGCTCCAGGCGCGGACATAACTCCGTCCTTTCGACGTGGCGCGGACTCAAACGACCGCACCGTCAAGACCGCTCTTGCTGCATTCCGCAAGTTCCACGATGATAGGGGAAAGATTGCCGCGCTTCGCTCGCAATGACGTACAATGGCGGTTTATGTCATTGCGAGGAGCGCGGCGACGAAGCAATCTCCTCCCGCATAGTCGCAGGACTTGCGAAATGTGGTACTAAGACTCCTCTACCGTCGGCAATGGCGGTTTCCCTTTGACGGCCGGTTTGACCGCCTCCTCTGGCTTCACCTCCGCCGGCTTTTGGGTCAGGAGCTGCTCCAGCTCGTCAAGGCTGACGCCCAGCTTGCCCAGGAGCGGCCTAAGGTCAATCCCCTGGACCTTGAGGGCCGAGAGGAACTTGAAGACGGTATTGGGCACGATTGAGCTGAACTGATCGAGCCCCCTGCCGTTGCCGCCGACGTCGATGATTCTCACCTCATCGATCTGGCCGAACGGCGCGGCCACGCTGGAGAAGACGGAGGTCGCAACCTTGCTCATCGCCTCGCCGCCTCGATCCAGCAGGACCGGCAACCGGTCGAGAACCAGGATCATCCTGGCGTCGGAGGTCATCTTGGCCAGGGCCTCGGCGAGCTGCTTGGTGCCCTCGGCTTCCGCCTTCAGGACCAGGCCCTTCATGGCGGCCTCGCCTTCCGCCTGGGCCATCAAGGCCTGCTTGGTCTTGGCCGCCTCACCTTCCGCCTGGGCGAGCATCACTGCCTTGGTCTTCGACGCCTCGCCCTCGCCTTCATAGACCCGGGCCTGTCTCTCGCCTTCGGCCTTGCGAATCGCGGCTTCCTTGGCCGCCTCGGCGTTGGTCACCGCGACCTGTTTGGCGGCTTCGGCGTCGATCACCTGTTTGGACCGATTGGCCTCGGCGGGCTTGACGACCGTCGCATTGAGCTCCTGCTCTTTGCGGGCGGCTTCCTTGGTCTGGACCTCGATCTGAGCCTCTTTCTCTGCCGCATCCCGCTCGGCCTGGCGGACCCTCAGCGTCTTTTCCTGCTCGGCCATGGCAATTCCAAACGCCTGCTCGGCTTTGGCTTTTTCCGCGTCGGCCATCGCTTTGAACTGAGCCTTCTGCACATCGCGGTCCCGCTCGGCCTGGGCCACTTGGACGGCGTTGTTGGCGACTTGGATAGCCGCCTCCCGTTGGGCGTCGCTCACCTTTATATCCGCATCCCGCCTGGCCTCTGCGACTTTCTGCTGGCCCAGCGAGTTGATGTAGCCGCCCTCGTCGGTCACCTCCTGGATGACGAGCGTGATGATCTGAATACCCAGCCGCTTGAGCTCTTCCGTGGATTCCTCGACCACCTTCTTGTTGAAAGCATCCCGATCCCTCAGGATCTCGTTGATGTTCAGCTTGCCGATGATCGACCGCAAGTGGCCTTGGAGAATATTCCGGACGATCCTCGCCAGCTCCTCGTCACCCTTGCCGAGGAAGGCCGCCGCCGCATTGTGGAGAGATTCCTCCGTCGTCTCGATCTTGAACGTGGCCACGCCCTTGGCACTGATCTTCACGTTGTCTTTGTTGGGGATGTCATGCTCGTCGATCTCGACCTGCGATACCGCCGTGGACATCGGTTGAAAGTGCTCGATCACGGGCCAGAGCAGCGCACCGCCGCCGGCGACGACCCGGAAGCCGCGATGCTGCAGCTTCCCGTCGGCGCCGATGTACTTGTACTTGCGGCCATAAAAGATGCCCACCTGGTTCGGCGGGATCTTCTTGTAGCGGCTGGCCATCGCCCAGACCACCACCACGAAGGCCACCGCGATCAGCAGAATCATCGACACGATCAGGTATTGGCCTTCCAACTGAGCCAACAGCAGTGCATTCATTATTGCCTCTCCTATGAGAGTGAGCTTCAGCCCACCAAACAAGTTCCGGTGGGGCAAACCCCACCCTACAGCTTCTCAACCTTTGTCCTCATCGACCATGACTACCGAACCTGTCATGCCGACAATCCGCACGGTACGTCCTTTC
>Ga0315286_10000895_pt1 | contig 26153 bp, 27 predicted proteins | sample YL17G10_0_MG_FD_205038 | JGI IMG/M metagenome (GOLD analysis project Ga0315286, IMG submission 205038) | Sediment microbial communities from Yellowstone Lake, YNP, Wyoming, USA - YL17G10_0 | ecosystem: Environmental > Aquatic > Freshwater > Lake > Sediment | place: USA: Wyoming | collected... | reverse complement strand
AAATTATTTATTCGCTGTGCACGCGCCCGCTCACCCCATACCAATAAGCGCGCGCGAATCCGAAGCGAACAATAGTTCACAAGGTGCGCGCTAGTTGCTAGACCTGAGCGCGCGTGCCCCTTTTTGCACGCGACGCTCAGCCCCGACCACATCGTGGACGGCCTGCAGGAGCTGACGCGCCTAGTGGCGCACTAGCTCTTTATGGCGCGCTGGAAAGCCGCCTCCGCGTGGATCGTCGTCGTGTCGAAGACGGGTATCCTGGTGTGCTCCTGCTTTATGAGGAGGGGTATCTCGGTGCAGCCGAGGATGACCCCCTTCGCCCCCTTCTCCTTGAGTCTCTCCATGATCTCCAGGTAGCCCTTGCGGCTCTCCCCCTTCAGGATGCCGTAGCTGAGCTCCTCGAAGATCACCTTGCCGATGTATGCCTGGTCCTCCTCGTCGGGGACGACGGCCTTGATGCTGTACTTCGCGAGTCCCTCCCTGTAGTAGGGCTTGTTCATGGCGAACTTGGTGCCTATGAGGCCGACCTTCTTTATCCCCGCCTTCTTAACCGCGGCTCCAGTGGCGTCTACGAGGCTGAGGAGTGGAATTATGTTCCTCCTGTCGAGTTTGTCGTAGAGGTTGTGCATGGTGTTGGTGGCGATTACGGCGAAGTCGGCTCCCGCCCCGTGGAGGGCGTGAAGCCCCTTGGCGAGCTCAAGCTCCATGCTCTCCCAGTCCTCCACCTTCATCCAGTCGTCGAACCTCTGGAAGCTGACGCTGAAGATGACCACCTCGGGGTAGGCGTGGTTGTGGAACATCTCCTCGTATCGGTGGATGATGTGCATGTAGTAGGGTACCGTGGACTCGGGCGTTAGCCCTCCAAGGATGCCTATGCGCTTGTACATGGATCGAGGATGTTCAAACGTGTATAAGATAGGTGTGGCTAGGAGGCCACGTCAACGAAGTCGCCGACGATGCTCTTGAGCTGCTCGACGGCGAGGTTCATCACCGAGTTCGGCGTCCCCGCCGCGGCCCACACCTTCTCGAAGCGTGTGAGGCTCCAGTCGAGCAGAACCTTTACGGCTGGGTCGTGGGGGAAGGGCGGGACGCCGCCTATGGCGTAGCCGGTTAGCTCCTTCACGGTGTCGGCGTCGGCGTTGCCCACCTTAACGCCGATGTGGGCGGAGACCTTCTTCGCGTCTACGCGCCTGTCGCCGCTGATAACGACGACCACCGCCTGCTCGCCCGCCTTGAAGGCTATGCTCTTGGCTATCTCGGCGACGGTGCAGCCGAGGGCGTCCGCGGCGAGTTGGCTGGTCCTAGTAGACTCGTCGAGGATCACGACCCTGGCCTGTATCCCCCTCTCCTCAAGGTAGGCGGAGACGCGCTTAGACCCCCTGAGGCTGTTGGACACCTTAGACACTCCTCCACTTCTCGATGAATTCGAGGAGCTGCGCCCTCGTCGGGCCGCCTCGCGTCTCCTTTCGCGTCGCCTTGAAGCTGCCCGCCGCGTTCCCCCAGCGGAGGGCTCCCGTGTCGTCGAGCCCCTCCACCTTCGCCGAGGCGAAGCCGCCGATGAAGGCGTCGCCGCAGCCCACCGTGTTCACGACGGTCATGCCGAGCCTGTCTAGGGGGACCGCGTTGATGTGGATCATGGCGCCGACGCCGTCGTGCGTCAGGGTGCAGCCTTGCGAGCCGTGCTTGATTATGCAGTTGAGGTTCTTCACCCGATCATGCATCATCTTGGCGATCTCGTGGGCGGAGCTGGTGCCGAGGAGGTTCTCGTACTCCAGGTGGTTGAGGATGAAGTAGTCGGTGTTCGCCAGGGTGGGGGTGAGGGCGTCGAGGCCGAGCTCGGCGTAGACGCCGGGGTCCCAGATTACGGTGACGCCGTTCTCCTTGCACAGTTCGGCGAGGCAACGCGCCGTCTCGGGGGGCGGGTCCATTATGACGCAGACCTTCGCCCCCTCTATGAGCCGCAGCCTCTCCGGGTCCCTGAGGCAGGCGCCGTCCAGCTTCAGGTTGGCGCCGAAGTAGGTGTGTATCTCGTTCTCACCGTCGCCGCCTATGCTTATGTATGCCTGCCCCGACTCCTCGCCCTGGATGAAGAGGAGGCCGGAGTCGTCGACGCCCTCCTCCCAGAGTATGCTGCGCTGCCTGTCGGCTATCTCGTCCTTGCCGAGGGCGCCTATGAAGGCTGCGCGCTTCTTCCCGAGGAGCCTGGCCGCCGCGACGGCGACGTTGGCGGCCGTGCCTCCGCTGACGCGTTGTATCTCCTTGACTATGATCTCCTCGCCGGCCCTGGGGAGCCTCTCCATGAAGAGGTTTATGTCCCAGTTTATGGCGCCGCAGGTTATGAGGTCCGCCACCGCTAGCCACCCTTGGCGACCCTGTCCATTATCATCCGGTGGAAGCGGGGGGCGTCGACCTCGACGACGATCTCGTGCTTCGCCTCATGGTTCTCCTCGCGGTGGAACCTGCGGCGGTCCACGACCGTCATCCCGACGGTCTGGGTGCCCACCGTCTCGACCTCTACCCTGTACCTCTCCGTCTTGAACATGGTGGGGTCGGCGACGTAGGCCATCGCCATCGGGTCGTGGAGGCTGAAGCCGTTGTACCTCTCCACGAGTGCCCCGCAGAGCCCCTCGATGAGCTTGGAGCGCTTCGATTTCTTCGCGACTATCTCGTTGTACATTGCCTTGCTCATCCTGTAGTCTGGGTGGGTGGTGGTGTCGAGGCCCGCGCAGACCATGGGGATTCCGCTGTCGAAGACGAGCTTTGCGGCGTCGGGGTCGTGCCAGATGTTGAACTCAGCGACGGCGTTCGCGTTCCCCGTGCCGTAGGGGGTGAGTCCGAAGGCGCCGCCCATGATGACGAGGCCACCCACCTTCTCGGGGATCGCCGGGTCTGCTAGGATCGCCGCCGCGACGTTTGTGAGGGGGCCGATGGCGACGATGATGAGGTCCTTCCCCAGCCTCTCCGACTCTTCTATGATGAGCCGCGCGGCGCTCCTCCCATCCACCCTCATCTTCGGCTCGGGGAGGACCGCGTCCATGAGCCCCGTCTTGCCGTGGAAACTCTCGGCGTTCCCCATCGGCCTGAGCATCGGGTGCTCCGCGCCACGCGCCACGGGTACGTCTTCCCTTCCGAGGAACTCGAGGAGCTGCCCCGCGTTCCGCGTCCCCTTATCAACGTCGACGTTGCCGTCGACCGTCGTGACCGCCTCGACCCTTATCTCCGGGCTGGAGAAGGCGAGGAGGAAAGCCAGGGCGTCGTCGACGCCCGGGTCAGTGTCGAGGATTATCCGCTTCAACGGTTGCCCAACCTACACTGTAGACGGGCTCATGTGTAATAAAACATCTATTCAGCCGGGGGCGCCGCGCAGGGTCTTCGCGTAGCCCTCGGTGAGGAGCCTCATCCTCTCCGCCTGCGGGAAGGAGGCGAGCTTGGCCAGTTCCCTTTTCCTCTTCTCCGCGATGGTCTCAAGCTCCTCGGGGTGTTCCCTCCACATCTGCTCCTCGAGGACCCTCTTCACCACGACCTCGGCGAGGAGCTCATCGGCTATGGGGCAGCCGTCGAATGGTTCGCCGCGCCTCATGGTGGCGAGGAGGTCGTTGGCGGGGTAGCCCCGGCAGGTCCCGGGGCGAGCCGGGTATACGGCGCAGAGGTTGTCCCTGAGGAACGGGCACGGCTGGGAGACGACGAAGGTGCCGTCCCCCATCGGCGCCGCCCTGAGGCGATCCTTCAACCGCTTATACTCAACGTGCATGTAGTCGGCGACGCCCTGAAGCTCATCCTTCCTGAGCCTGATCCGGCCCCTGTTCCTGCAGCAGTTCCCGCAGCGCCTGCAGAGCGTCTGCTGGAGCGCCACAATCATCGCCACCTCAGTCTCCAGGATCACGCCGAGGCTGCTGACTGCCTTGAGGACGTCACCCTCCCTGATCGGCGGCATCTTCAGCCTCTCCTTGGAGAGATCGAGGACGCGGAAGGCGTGGCGCCCCGAGAATGGCTTGAAGTCTGGGCGCGCCAGGAGGCGGTCGAGGGGGGACTTCTCGCTCATGATAGGGCATCGCCTCCAACGGTTATTAACTGATCCCCCTGGCGGCTACGCCAGCTAAACCTGCCCAAATCGATTAAATAAGCTGAACTGACTCAATCCGCTGGTAACGAGAGAGGTGATGGCCCTCGAGGACGTCGAGCTCGTCGAGGGCTACACGGACATCCTCCAGATCGGCGCCCGGAACATGCAGAACTTTTCCCTCCTGAAGAGGGTGGGGCGGGCGGAGAAGCCTGTGATGCTTAAGAGGGGGATGTCCGCCACGGTCGAGGAGTGGCTGGGCTGCGCCGAGTACATCCTCAACGAGGGCAACGACGACGTCATCCTCTGCGAGCGCGGCATACGCACATACGAGACGATAACGAGGAACACCCTCGACGTCTCCGCCGTCCCCGTGATAAAGCAGCTGAGCGACCTATCGGTGGTCATCGACCCGAGCCACGGCACGGGCATCCGCAGCCTCGCGTCGCGGATGGCGGGCTCCACATTCGCCATCCAGTACACCCTCGCCCAGAGCGTAGCCGGTGAGAGCCCAGCGCTCATCAGGGACCTACTGAGGGAGAACGCGTCCCTAGAACCACTCCTGCAGACACTCACCGCCTCCCTCGAGGAGCTACTCGAAGCGTCAGACGACGAGCGCAGGTTCGCCGCCCTCCACGCGGAGGTCGTGGAGGCCCTGTCACATGACCCCTCCTACTCGGGGGCGGATGCGTGGAGGCAGAGGGCGCACCGCGCGTTGACTGGTGCCTAGATTATTATACGGTCTCGACGTCTCATCAAGCGATGGTCACACTAGGCGACGTCTACGCGGCCCGGAGGCGGATGGGGCGCTGGGTCCGGAGGACCCCCTTCGAGTATTCCCCCCTCCTCAGCGGACTCACCCGGGGCGAGGTATGGCTCAAGTACGAGAACAGGCAGCTCACAGGCTCATTCAAGATCAGGGGCGCCTCGAACCGGATCGCCCTACTACCCCCCGAGGAGAGGGAGAAGGGAGTCGTCGCCGCCTCGTCCGGCAACCACGCCCAGGGTGTAGCCTACGCCGCCCGCGAACTCGGCGTCAAGGCCGTCATCGTCGTCCCCGGGAACACGCCCAAGGTGAAGAGGGACGCCATCAGGGCGCTGGGCGCGGACCTCACCGTCCACGGCGACGAGTACATGGAGGCTGAGCGCCTCGCCCAGGGCATAAGCATGGAGAGGGGGATGCCCTTCCTCAGCCCCTACAACGACCCCGACCTCATAGCGGGACAGGGCACGGTCGCCCTCGAGATGGTGGAGGACGGCCCCGAGCTCGACGCGGTCCTGGTCCCCGTCAGCGGCGGCGGCCTCATCTCCGGCGTAGCCACGGTGATGAAGGCGGCATCCAAGGCCGAGGTCATCGGCGTCCAGACCGAGGCGAGCCCCGTCATGCACGAGAGCATCAAGGCGGGAAGGATCATCGACATCCCCATGCACGACACCGTCGCAGAGGGCCTCCACGGAGGCATCGAGCAGGGCAGCGTCACGTTCCCCATCTGCCAGAGGCTCGTAGACGACTGGATCGACGTAAAGGAGGCCACAATCGTCGACGCCCTCCGCCTCATGCTCCTCCGCCACCACGAGGTCATCGAGGGCTCAGGCGCCGTGGGCATCGCAGCCCTCATGGAGGACCCCCGCCGCCTCGAGGGCAGACGAGTCGGCGTCGTCATCAGCGGCGGGAACATAGACGAGGAGCTCCTACGCCGAGTGGCTCAATAGATTTATAGCCCCCGCGTCTCCGCCTCCTGATGGGACCAACGATGCCACTCTGCGAGATCTGCGGCATGGACGCACAGGAGCTCCACGACTGCAAGGAGTGCGACGCCAAGTACTGCTCCGAGTGCGGGGACACGAAGAAGGGCCTCTGCTACGACTGCCTCGGATGGAACGACGAGGAGATAGCGGAGGAGTACAGCGAGGAGGAGTGGGAGCAGGACGACCTCAACTAGCCCCATCAACTTTTAACCAGAGCGCGGCGAATGATAGGCGATGACGGCGGGGGATCGACGAGTCCACCTCGGCGTAGCCGAGGCCTTCAGGCTCGGCTACAACCAGCTCATCAGACGCCTAGACCGCTCCCTGCTGAACATCGCATCCATAGCCCTCGGCCTCAGCTTCTACACGAGCCTCCTGCTCACGGACACATTCTACAGGACATACACGGCCCAAGGCGGGGTCAACCTCAGCGTCGAGGCCACCTACTACTGGCTCGTCGTGATAGCCCTGGCCGTGAGCGTCGTCGGCATAACGAACGCGATGCTCATCAGCGTCCAGGAGAGGGTCAAGGAGATCGGGACGATGAAGTGTCTCGGGGCGATGAACAGGCACATTACGCTCCTCTTCCTCGTAGAGGCGCTGCTGCAGGGGCTCGTCGGCGGCTTAATCGGGTACGCAGTGGGGGTCGTGGCGGCACTCCTGACGACGGGCGGGACGACGGGCTTCGACATCATCCTCAAGGTCCCGGCGGCCCAGAGCACAGCCCTCTTCGCCACATCCCTCGCCCTCGCCGTCGTCCTGAGCACCGCTGCGACGATATACCCCGCCCACAGGGCGTCGAGACTGGACCCCGTGGAGGCACTACGATATGAGCTTTGACACGGTAATCGAACTAAAGGGACTAAAGAGATACTACGAGATCGGCGGAGAGACCGTGAAGGCTCTCGACGGCGTCGACCTCAAGGTCGACAGGGGCGAGTACGTGAGCCTAGTCGGCCCGAGCGGCTCCGGCAAGACCACCCTCTTCAACATGATCGGCGGCCTCGACCGCCCCACCGAGGGAAACGTCCTCATAGACGGCGTCGACATAAGCAAACTCGACGCCTACGAGCTGGCCTGGCTCCGCTGCCGCCGCATAGGCTACATCTTCCAGAACTTCAACCTCATCACCGTCCTCACGGCCCTGGAGAACGTCGCCCTCCCCACCGTCTTCGCGGGCACGCCCCACGACGAGGGCCTCAAGAAGGCCCAGAAGCTGCTGGAGAGCGTCGGCCTCGGGGCCAGGCTCCACCACAAGCCGACCCAGCTCAGCGCGGGGCAGCAGCAGCGCGTCGCCATCGCACGCGCCCTCGCCAACGACCCCGCCATAATCCTCGCCGACGAGCCCACGGGCAACCTCGACCTCAACACCGGCACCGAGATCATCGACCTCCTCCACGGCCTCAACAAGACCCGCGGCCTCACCCTCGTGGCAGCCACCCACGACCTGAAGATGATCAAGGCCTCGGACCGTGTCATCTGGATGCGCGACGGCGGCATAGAGAAGATCGAGCGGGGATAAACCATAGGGGGTTCCCCGAATAACCAGAAAAACAGCCTCTTCCACCGAATCTAACCATTAAACGGCTCCGTTGCCTCCCCGATCTACGCAGAAGGAGCACCTATTCCTTACAACGCTCAGCGGGGCCGGTTGCTCCACTCCATCGTTATCAGACGGATCAGGCTACCCGTCTCATGCGCACAATCCTGCCCCCCAGCCGACTCAAGCCGCACACCATAGACCCCCCCGCTGGGCTCGACGAAGACCGTGTTCTTAGTATAGAAGTTCCCAGTCGTAGCCTGATACGACTTGTAGATGAACGACACAACCCTCGCCTCCCCCCGCGTCTCGACCCTGATCCTACTCGTCATCCTAACCTGATCCTTCTCGAGTCCCCTCAGCCTCTCTACCAAGTACCCGACGTACCCATCCACATCCGCAGCCTCAAGCCTCAAGGGGACAGGGACCACCCAAGGCTTATCGAATCCCCCCACCCCTTCTACCAACTTCCACTTCCTCGTGAGGCTGGGCGTGATGACGATGCTGCTCCTCAGCGCCGCGAAGGCGCCAACCAGCACGGCGGAGATGGATATACCGATCGCCGCCATGCTCCACACAGCCGAGACCTTCTGATGAACATCAAGCGCGAGGCCTAGGATCGGCATGAGCTTGTAGAAGGCGAGACCAGCCAGGTAGCCGAGACCGCCCGCTATGAACCCCGTTATCGAGGCCTCGGCGACGAATATTGACGCGATCTCCGCCGGGTTGAGCCCAACTGAGGAGAGTATGCTGATCTCACGCCTCCTCTCGAAGAGGGAGTTGAGCATCGTCACTACCACGTTGAGGACCACTATCGCCCACGGGATCACTAGGGGGAGACCCTTCCCCTCTAGGTAGCTGCCGAGGGCGGCGTACACGACGCCCGTGCCCGAGACTGACCACGTCTCGTATCCACGCTCCAATGCCAGCCTCTCGGCGAAGGCGTCCTGCCCCCCTGTGTCGACCTTCAACGCTATCCTGGTCACACCCAACACCATGATCAGTTTCGCCGTCGAGGCGTCGACCAGCGCCGCCTCAGAGGCAAGGGTCGCCTGCCTCTCCCAGTATGGGGGATCACCCGGTGGACTCAGGTTGACCCACTTATCCGGGATGTACGCGCCACCGTCCAAGTCGTTTAACGCGGAGAACTTGGCGTCGTCGAGCAGCCCTTCCAGAGTCAGGGTCCTATCCCTGAGCTTCACGGTGTCACCCAGCTTGAGCCTCGCCTTAGATGTAAGGGAAACGCTGAGGGCGACGCCCCCGGGACCGGGGAGCTTTCCCTCGACAAGAGCCGAGGAGAGCGGGATGATCTCCGACTCATTCTTAGCGTCCACACCTACTATCGAGAAGATCCTGTTCCCCGAGATCGACGTTATCGCCGACTTCTGCGGAGTGTTCTCCACCTTAACCGAAACAACTTCGACACCATCCTGCCTCAGAAGCCACTCCACCTCAAAGTTGGCGAGATCCATGAAGGTGGGCTCAGCCTCGGTCCAAGTCGAAGACCGGAGGAGGACGCCCTGATGGGAGGTCAGGGAACTCGACTTCACGACCATCAAGCCATAGCCCTCCGAGAGCGACGTGAGGGCGACGAAGCTCATCACGAGGACCGTGAGCGAGACGAGGGTCAATACGAATCTGAGCCTCCTCCTCTTCAGGCTCCTCTTGGCGATGCTGAAGACCGGCACGAGGACACCCTTCAGGTTAACACGCCCGTCCCCGCCGCCGCCCCCGAGGAGCCTAGGCAGGAAGACCGCCAAAGCAACGACCACCACATACGAGGTGACCGTCGTCAACAGCAGACCCTGAAGCGGAGTCGCCGCCGTACCAGGGTAAATCCTCTCCAACACGAGCAGGGCACAGGCGTATATCCCCGCCCCCAAACCAATTTGTAGCTTCGTCGAGTCGACTAGGAGGAACCCCGCCATTACCGAGGCGATCGCGAGGAAACCGATGATGATGTAAACACTCGAAGTCGCGTCGACGGCGAGGTTATTCAACTCGCCAAGGGTATTCTTGGCGTCGATGAAGCTCTTCTTCGCGGAGTCAAAGCCCTTAGTATACTCCCCAGATTCGTAGAGTTGCTCTGCAGTGGCGTAGTTAGCCTCTGCCTTGGCGAGAATCCCCTTCTCACGAACGAGGTAGAATCCCTGCCCCTCCATGATCACGATATTAAGCGAGGCATCGGAGATAGCGGATTCAACGAGACCAAGGTTGTACTCAAGCGTTGGCCCCATCACGTTGAACTCGGTGAGGGTACCCTGCCCAAGCAGCTGCTGCACCCCCGATGAGACCGACCTCGTGGTCATCTTCGTCCCTAGCAGGAGCGATGCCCCCATCCAGAGGCGATAAGGAACCCCCGCGGGGACGATGATCGTCCCCCTGGGCAGATTGGGTATCTGGACAATGGTCGAGGTCTTCGAGCCGAAGCTCAGAGGGTATCCACTCGGCGAAAACACGGCGTCGTTAGCGTCTATGACCTGATAACTGTAAGACGAGGGGATGTTATCAGTGTCGACGAAGAGCAGGTCCCCCTTCATGCTCAGCGAAGCCGCGGGCTTCAGCACGACAGAGACCTCACTCCCTGATGAGACGCTCACGAGGGCTGGAACATAATCGTATCCAGGCGTCGAAGGGTCGTCCGAGTAGATGAGTATCTTGGAGACGCTCGGATCTAGGGGAAGTGTAAACGAGCCATCCGCGCCAGTTGTAATGGACTTCAAAATCTGATTGTTGGCAATCGAAGCGACCGTGGCTGACAGGGGCTGCCCCCCATCACCCGTGACAACCCCAGATGCATCGTCAAGCGACTGGACCCCGGGCAGGGATACGGCGAGAAAGATCAGCAACCCGAGAGCTAGAGAAGCCAGTCTACGCGTCCACATCCCCCGGACCCTCAACTCATCCATAGACGCCCCCGACCGGTAAAAAGCTTAAGCAGGCAACGCAGAACCTAGAGAAGCAAAGGTGATCCCGTTGCCGAGGATTATGAAGATAATCACCACGTCAGCCGGCGCATTCAACGCCCAACTCACCGACGAGAACCCCGTCACCGCCGACGCCGTCTACGCGAAGCTCCCCATCGAGGGGAAGGCAAACGTCTGGGGGGAAGAGATCTACTTCACAATCCCCGTCTCCGTAGAGGCGGAGAACACTAAACAACTCGTCAACATCGGCGACATAGCATACTGGCCCCCCGGAAAGGCGATCTGCTTCTTCTTCGGCCCCACACCAGCCAGCTGGGACAGGGAGATCCGCGCAGCGAGCCCCGTCAACGTCTTCGCGAAGATAGAGAACAACGCGAAACTCCTAAAACTCGTGCGCCCCGGGGAGAAGATCCGCATCGAGAAAGCCTAGATGAGGGCCAGCTGCAGCTTCTCCGCGAGGCATCGGGAAAGCTCAGAGCAGCCGATGTCCAGGATTTTCGACCCACCCTCCATCAACAATGCACTCGCGTCGAGTGGCTCTCGGAATGCAGGGTTGCTATGCCCCGGGGTCCTCTTGAGTAACCCGCTCAGGATGGCGGCTAGGGACTCACCAGTGACGGGCCCCCTCTCCGTGGACAACTTGTAGACACTGGCGAAGAGGAGCGTGAATGCCCTGATCCCGGTGGGAGACAGAAGTAGGTAGCCGGTCGGCTCATCGAAGGCCTCGGGGTAGATGCTGCTCAGCTTCCCCCAATATGAGGCGAGGCCGGCGGCGAAGTCCCTGACCGGGACCCCGACGAACGCCTTCTCCTTCAACACCTCCGCCACCGCCGAGGCCAGCACCTTGTCGGTGGTGACGTGGCCCGTCGATGCGTCCTCACCGACCCTCCTTATCCTGCCCCTCCAGGGGGACTCCGGATTCGCGTACAGCTCGTCGACGACCTCGCTCCCTAGGCCCAGTCTCACCGCCCTCGGCCCCTCGAAGTCGTAGAGCCACCCGCTCCCCCTCTCCCAGAGCATCCTCTGCAGGTGCCTGTTCGCCAGGTCGGTGGATATGCCCTTCTGCCTCCGGTTGACGACGTAGAACAGCATCAACTCGTCAAACCTCTCGGGTTTCCTGAGTATGGAGACTATGACCGGGTAGTCTTCGAAGTCGGCGTTTCGCTCCATCGCCAGCCTTAGCGCCTCGACCCTGTGCTGGCCGTCGATGACCCAGAGCTGCTCCTCCCCGAGGTCGAGCCTCCCTTTAGCATACCAGCCCGTCTCCCCCTCGGGTTTGAAGCTGATCTCGCCCCTGACGTTGAGAAGGATGGAGGTGGGGAAGCACCCTATCTCGCGTAGGAGGTACCTTAGGGCGCCGCCCCTCTTGTCCCCGAGGCGGTTGGCGACTGGAAGACGCTGGTAGCCGAGGGGGTTCTTCGGGCTCCACCTGTCGAAGGCACACCTGCTAACGAGGTCGATCGCCTTGAGCGTCGAGACGTAGATGTCGAAGCCCTCTGCCCCGCCCCGCTGGGTTATCCTGAAGGCGTCAATCTCCATCATCCATCGACAATGATGACCCGGTCCATTAATATAACATTTAACTATAACTAAACACGTGTGGGCATTTTTAATAAGATGAGGGGCGTCTGCCTATGCGATGGGCAGGGTAGGCGGCTTCCTCAACATCCTCCGGCCGGTCAACTCGGTCATGATGGGAGTCGGCATACTGGTCGGCGTCGTAATCGCGGGCGGGTTCCGATCCAGCATCCCCCTCGAATACCTCGCCCTAGCCTTCGTCACCGGCTTCACACTCACCGGGAGCGCCATGGTCATCAACGACTACTTCGACAGGGAGATCGACGCCGTCAACGAGCCCCGCCGACCCATCCCGAGCGGCGAAGTAAAACCCAACGAGGCCGTCGCCTACTCCCTCCTGCTGAGCGCCGTCGGGTTAACCGCGGCCTACCTGACCAGTCTGCCGAGCCTAGCCATCGCGGTCTTCTCATGGCTCATCATGATGGTCTACTCCGCATGGGGGAAGAGAACGGGGTTCCCCGGTAACCTCATGGTGAGTACCTGCATCGCCCTCTCATTCATCTACGGCGGCGTCATCGCCGGTAACGTATCCACCTCCCTCCTATTCAGCGCCCTCGCCTTCCTCTCCAACACGGGGAGGGAGATCACAAAGGGCATAGTAGACACGGAGGGAGACGGCGCCCGAGGCGTAAAAACGATCGCTGTAGCATACGGCGTGGATAAGGCGGCGTACCTAGCCTCCGCCTTCTACCTCATCGCGGTTGCGGCTTCGACCCTGCCCCTGCTTCTCAGCCTCGTCTCGCTCTGGTACCTCCCATTCGTGGCGGTCACCGACGCCGGACTCATCTATGGCACCTTGACCCTGCTGCGTGACCACAGCCGCGAATCGAGCAGAAGGGTGAAGAAACAGGTTCTCTACTGGATGCTCTTCGGGCTCCTCGCCTTCGCGGCGGGAACCCTGCTATAAAAAGGAAAGAAAAATTAAGCTTACCTGGAGGAGAACGCCACGCGCTCCATCTCGCGCCTCCTACGGACGGCGAAGTTGTTGCCGTCGTTCTGGGCGGCGCCGATGAGCTGGTCCGCGATTATCTCCTCGAAAGTCTTCCTGTTACCGAATGTCTGCTCCTGGATGCCCTTCCCTATGAACCTCAGGGCGAGGTCGATCCTGCGCTGAGGCGCGATGTCAACCGCGAGCCTGTAGACCACGCCACCGTAGCCGATGCGCGTCGTGTCCTCGTTTGGCGCGCAGTTCTCCACGGCGCGAACGAGCACCTCGATGGGGTTCCTCCCGCTCTTGATGCTGATGATCTTGAACGCCGTCCTCACCGCGTTGGTCACACGGGGCTTGTCGCCGCCGCTGCTCCCAGGCTTCAGGAGGATGTTGGTGAAGCGCTCGACGATGCTCATGTCGCTCTTCTGGAACTTCTTGGCCTCGTGGCGACCACCAGAGTGGGGCATGAAGACGGGCGCGATCTTTAGGTACCTCTTGAGGCCGGGGTCCCGGACCTCGATGTTCTCGAAGCTCCACTCGCCGAATAGCTTTATGCCGCCGGTTCCCGCTGTAGTGGCCTCGACTGTTACTTCTTGTTCCTCGCTCACTTGGCCGATTCGCCTCGGATTGCAGAGGGGAAGAGTGGGAACGTGAATAAAAGGCTTACCGAAAGGAAACAACTTTTTAACTCTACGGCCTGTCCCCATAGGCAACATGGCCCTAAAAGACTACAAATTATCCTACATACTACTATGCCTCATCGGGCTCGCCGCCATGTTCAGCACGAGTCTGGTCAACCCGCTGCTCTCGATATTCGCGAAGGAGATCGGCGCCGTCGGGGTGATGATCGGCCTCTCCGTCGCCGGCTACTGGATAGCGAGGGTGCTGCTTGAGATACCCAGCGGCTTCATCTCCGCTCGCTTCGGGTACTACTGGCCCATGCTCCTAGGCCTCGTCCTCACCACCATCGGCACGTTCTGGAATGCATTCGTCACCGACCCCTATCAGCTCATCCTCGCCCGGGCCCTGCAGGGGCTGGGTGCGCCACTCTTCTTCGCGGTCTCTATGACCTTCATCATCAACATGTTCTCGGCTGATAAGCGAGGCGCGGCGATGGGCCTCTTCCAGGGCGTCGAGTTCGGTGGTAGCATCCTCGGCTCAACGTTCAGCGGCTACCTCATCACTATGCTCGGTTTTCAGGGCGGTTTCTTCTTGTCGACCCTACTATGCGCCATCGCCGTGGTTCTGATCGCTCTACCCCCACACGTGAGACGTGAATCCGAGTCGATGCCGAAGATACCCTCCATGAAGCTCTCCTCCCTCCCAAAGGTCTTCAAGAACAAGATTCTGATAATAGTCTCCTTCGCCACACTAATGGAGTTCATACTCAGCAACGGCGTCATCTACACCGTCTATCCCCTCTACGCCAAGGAGAGCCTGGGCATGTCCCTCACCGACATCGGCCTCATAATGGGGGCGAGGTCCCTCGGATACGTGATCGCCATGCTCGTAATGGGCTCAATAGCCGACAGGATCGGCAGGAAACCCGTCCTGCTCTTCGGCGTCGCCAGCACCGCGGTCATGGTGGTTGTCCTGAACTTCGCCTCAGGAATCGTGATGACCTCCGCCATCCTCTTCTGTATGGGCATAACCACTGGAGCAATCTGGATCGTCTGCCCAGTCATAGCCGCGGAAGCCGTAGAGCCAGAGAACCGGGGCGCAGCAATAGGGACCTATAGGACGTTCTTCGACCTCGGCTCCATTTTAGGACCCATAATGATGACATATGTCATGGGAGAATATGGTACATCCGTCTGCTTCTACCTCGCCGCGGCGTTACTCGGGATATCCTTCTTCCCATGCCTCAAGGTAACTGAGACGAAGACTGTTGGGGCCGTGGCGGTCCACTAAAAACCTATACTAGTTTTACCTGGCGGGCTTCTGAACCTTCCCGACTACTAGGAGGTTGAGCGGGATACCGTTCACGGCGCTGACCTTGTAGCGGACGCCGGGGATGTCCCCCATGCTGCGGCTGCGGGGGCCACTGATGCCCTCGATCGTGACCTCGTCGTGTTCGTCGATGACGTTGAGGGCGCCGTCGCCGGGCAGGAAAGCCGTGGCGAGACGACCATTCTTGATGATCTGGATGCGAACACACTTGCGAATAGCAGAGTTTGGCTGCTTGGACTCAACGCCCACCTTCTGGAGGACGATGCCCCTACCCATGGGGGCGCCCTGGAGTAGGTCCTTATTCTCCCTGCGCTTCTTGCGGAGGACGTAGTCCTTGCTCTTGTACCGCATGGCCTTCCTCGTATTCTTGAGCCTGCGGCCGGCGAACATACCGTTAGTCAAGCGATTCTCCACCTTCCGGTGTCGGCTGACATGTTTAAACTTTACGCATCTTCGAGGAGTAACGGTGGCAGGTGGGGAAAAGGGGCGCTTCTACTACAAACCCGAGGAGATCAGTATGGTTTATAGATGCGAACCGAACCTTTTTATCCACCATCCAAGTCGGATTGAGTAGGAGATTTGAGAAATGAGCGGAAAAGAGAAGCCACACATTAACCTGATCATCATCGGACACGTTGATCACGGTAAGAGCACGAGTATCGGTCACCTGTTCTATGACGCCGGAGCCATCGACGAGAAGTATGCGAAGGACATGGAGGCAGAGGCAAAGACCATGGGTAAGGAGTCCTTCAAGTACGCATGGCTCCTCGACAGGCTCAAGGAGGAGCGCGAACGTGGTATCACCATCGACCTCGCCTTCTACAAGCTTGAGACGGCGAAGCACTTCTTCACAGTCATCGACAGCCCCGGACACCGCGACTTCGTCAAGAACATGGTCACGGGCGCGAGCCAGGCTGACGGTGCGATCCTCCTCATCTCCGCCAAGAAGGGCGAATTTGAGGCTGGAACCAACCCCGGCGGCCAGACACGAGAGCACGCCTTCCTAGCGAAGACGCTGGGCGTCAACCAGATCGTCGTCGCCGTCAACAAGATGGACGACCCGACCGTCGCCTGGGGCGAGCAGCGCTACCAAGAGGTCAAGGACGGCATCACCCGCCTCCTCCAGATGGTCGGCTATGACGCGAGCAAGGTCAGTTTCGTCCCAACGAGCGGCTGGAGCGGCGACAACCTCGTCAAGAGGAGCGTCAACATGCCCTGGTACAAGGGCCCGACACTCATCGAGGCACTCGATAGCTTCGTCATGCCCTCCAAGCCCACCGATAAGCCCCTCCGCATCCCCGTCCAGGAGGTCTACACCATCCGCGGTGTAGGCACCACACCAGTCGGTAAGGTCGAGACAGGCACACTGAAGGTGAACGACGACATCGTCTTCATGCCCAGCGGCGAGAAGGGCAAGGTCAACAGCATCGAGACCCACTACATGCGCCTAGATCAGGCGGGTCCAGGCGACAACATTGGATTCAACGTCAAGGGCATCGTACGCGAGAAGATAAAGCGCGGCGAGGTCGCCAGTCACGTCAACACACCCTGCAAGGTCGCAAAGGCATTCAAGGGCAGGATCTTCATCATCCACCACCCCACCGCGGTCGGCCCAGGCTACACCCCAGTACTGCACATCCACACCGCCCAGGTCGCTGTCAAGTTCGAGGCCATCGAGGCCAAACTAGACCCCAGGACGGGCCAGGTAGTGGAGCAGAACCCCACCTACCTCAGGACGGGAGAGGCCGCTATCGTAAAGTTCACCCCCCTCCAGCCCATCGCCATCGAGTCCTTCAAGGACTTCCCACAGCTCGGCAGGTTCGCCCTGCGCGACATGGGCACGACCATCGGCGCCGGTATCGTCCTCGATGTCGAGAGCTAAACGCTCTCACCCACCTTTTTCGATACCTTTAAGTTCTCGGTAATCTGATGAGACGAGGAACAGGTATGGCGCGGCGCGCACGTATCAAACTCACAAGCACCGACACCCAGAAGCTTGAGGGTGTATGCGACGAGATCAGAGACATCGCCCAGAAGATAGGCGTCAAACTTGTAGGTCCCATACCACTGCCGACGAAGAAGCTCTTGGTCCCCACCCGGAGGACTCCATGCGGCGATGGCAGCAAGACCTGGGACAAATTCGAGATGCGGGTACACAAGAGGCTCATCGAGATCGATGCACGTGACCGCGTGATGCGCAGCATCATGCGCATCAGGGTACCCAACGAAGTCTACATAGAGATGGAAATTAAGTGATCTCCGGGTTACTCCCCCTCTAAGATAATTTCATCATCGACTAATTTCTTAGGAAATCCAGTACTTCCCTATTGAATTCACTACTCATTTCGCCACTGAACCCATGTGATCCGCCTTCCACTTTTACTAGCTTAGCCTTCGGCACTAGGTTGGCAATCACCTCAGATGATGTTGGTTTAATGACTCTATCCTCAGTTCCCGTTATAACCAAGGTCGAGGCCTTTATCACCCCCAGCCTTTCAGCTACATCATGTGCCAATACCGCTTCCAACTGTTCGACAAAACCATTTAACGCGGAGAATCTAATCGCGATCTTCATCAACGGAATGGCGAGGATTCTGTAAAGCCCCTCATTGAACGTCGAATCGATTATAACGTACACCAATCTTCGGAGGCTCACCTCGTCGTGTGTAGATCTGTCGTAAACCTCCAGTGCTTCGGATATCTCTGGGGAAAATCCGCTCGTCCCATTCCGCCGGGCAAACGTACATCCTAGGACCAGCTTCTCTACCCTTTCAGGATGGTTTATGGCAAGCTCCTGCGCGATCATTCCCCCCATTGACACGCCAAGGATACTGGCCTTCTCGATGTCTAGATGATCCATTAAACCGATCGTATCATCTGCCATCATGTTGATGGTGTAGGGTCCGGTTGGCCTGTCAGACTTCCCTGCGCCTCTGTTATCGAATGTGATCGTGCGGTAATATTTCTTGAATACTTCTGTTTGGAGCCTCCAGTTACTCTGATCTGAGCCTAGTCCAATGATCAGGATCAAGGGTTCTCCCTGTCCCTCACTCCTGTAATTTATGGTTATTCCGTTAACTTTCACTTCTGGCATCTCAGACTTCCCCCATCAATAATTACACTATGATTCATTTACTGTTTTTCTGAATTAGCAGATGGTAGAATGTAATTATTAAACCCCTTCCTAAAACCTCGGAAAGTCACCCACCTATGTGCGCGATCGAGCTAGAGGGAAAGTAGCTCCACACGCGTCTTTTTTATTAATTTTCTGCTCCATTCAGGGCAACTGTTTTTAACGACTTTCGTTTAACGCTTATTCCTTCCAAGGAAGCGTGAACTATGGGAAAGCGTGTCTTGGTCGCCCTCGGCGGGAACGCCATCAAGCAGCCCGACGAGAAAGGAACCTTCGAGGAACAGATGAAGAACGTGGAGACCGCCTCAAAACAGATCGCGCAGCTGGTGAGGCACGGCTACGACCTCGTCATAACACACGGCAACGGCCCCCAGGTGGGGACCCTCGCCATCCAGCAGGAGGCAGCCGCGGACCAGGTCCCGCCCCAGCCCCTGGTCGTCCTTGGCGCCATGACGCAGGGCCAGATAGGATACATGATGCAGCAGACCCTCCACAACATCCTCGACGGAGACGGCAAGCAGGTAGCAACCATAGTCACCCAAGTACTGGTCAGCCCGGAGGACCCCGACTTCAAGGATCCAACTAAACCCGTTGGCCCCTTCTATACCGAGGAGGTAGCTAAGCAACTCTCAGCCGAGCGTGGTTGGGTCGTCAAGAAGGTACGACCAACAGGCGACAAGACTTGGAGGCGCGTCGTACCCTCCCCTGAGCCCCTCGGAATCGTCGAGGCGAAAGCCATCAGGACGATGGTCGAGGCCGGGATGATAGTCATAGCCTCAGGGGGCGGCGGAATACCCGTCTACAGGAATAAGTCGGGGATGCTCGAAGGCGTGGACGCCGTCATCGACAAGGACAGAGCCGGCGCGAAACTCGCCGAGGAAGTAGGCTCAAACATCCTGCTCATCCTCACCGACGTCGAATACGCCATGACGGACTACGGCAAGCCTACGCAGGCCCCAATATGGAAGATGACAATACCCGAGGCGAAGAAGCGCCTCTCCGAAGGCCACTTCGGCGCAGGCAGCATGGGCCCCAAGGTCGAGGCCGCCCTAGGCTTCGTGGAGCGTGGCGGTGAGAGGGCGATAATCACGAGCCTCGAGAAGGCCGTCGACGCCCTCGAGGGCAAGACTGGGACACACATCGTCCGCGCCTGAGAGCCTCTAACTTATATTCCCCTTATCCCCCTTCTCAATTCGACCGAAATTGGTTGAAGTCCTCACACCCCTCTTAACCCAGTTAGGCGTCGGCGGCGTCGCCGGTCTCTGCGTCGGATACGCCCTCAAGAAGATCGGGAAACTGGTAGCCATCCTACTCGGCTTGGCCTTCCTCGGTCTCGAGTTGCTCGCCTATAAGGGCATAATAAGCATCGACTACTCAGCCCTCGAAGTGTGGGCGAAGGAAATAATCGGGCAGGTGGGCGTAGCTGAGGGGGTCCTCACGGTTATCATCGGCAACCTCCCCTTCGCCGCAAGCTTCCTCGTAGGATTCGCCATAGGCCTCAAGATGGGCTGAGGCGGGCGCAGTAGAGCCTCTCGAAGAAGAGGGTCTTCTCCTCGAGGACCTCCCAGTTATACCCGCATCCCCCCCCATTAATCCCCGTCTCCGAGGAGTAGACCAGGAGAATAAAACCTCCGGCTGTAAGATGATCCCTAGCACCTCCGAGGAAACGTTCTATTGTTTCACAGCCCTTCTCCCCACCGATCCAAGTGGGGTCTGGCAAACCTTCCTCATATGGCAGATACGGCGGGTTGAATACAATCCAGTTGAATCGCCCGTCTATCTCTTCGAATAGATCCGATTTTTTAAACGCCATCTTATGGAGGACCCCTGCGTCGGACGCCCTCCTCCTCGCGGCCTCGATCGCCTCTGGGTTTATATCCACCGCAAGGACGTGTTCGACTTCGTGTTTTAAAACCGCGGTCACCGCCTGGATGCCGCTCCCAGTCCCCATATCAAGCACCTTACCCGATACCAGCCTCTCGACGTGCCTCTGCAGCATATACGAGTCCTCTGAAGGGGGGTAGACCGAGCTCATGGGTTCAGAGACGCCGAGGCAAAAGATGGATGTTCCGACTGTAGCAGTAATACGTTTCTCCAATCCATTTTCATTAAATATCCTCATTTCATGTATCTCGCGTTGCGAGAGGTGCCAGACACGTCATGAGGCATATACCCAGAGCCAGGAGGGGAGTGACTGGCCTTGAGACCGCGATTATCCTAGTTGCCTTCGTCATCATTGCGGCAGCCTTCAGTTTCATGTTGCTCAACATAGGCTTCCTGACTTCTCAGAAGACCCAGACCGTCAGCGCGAGCTCAGGGGAGAGTACGACCACCCTTCAAGTCGTCGACGCCGTCGTGGGGGGGTTCCAACTCAGCGACAACCAGTCGAGGGTTAACATGACCTCCGCCGAGTTCTACCTGCGGCTCCCCGGTGGGGGAGACACCGTCGACCTTAGCGACAGCAAGCTCACGATCACCTACACGAACGTGAGGTGCCTTGGTGTGATCTTCCCGCCGAACGGTACCGTCGTCACGTTGACATGTGTGAACGGTGATGACGATCACCTTCTTGAGCAGGGCGAGATCTTCAAGGTCTACATCGACCTCTCCGCTCTGAGATCGTCTATGGTGGACCCCAGTACGACCTCGGCCTGGGGGTTATACCCTCATCCATATGAATGGTGGCAGATCACGCTTAAGCCGAGCCAGGGTGGCGCGGTGACGATCAGGCGGACCCTCGGGGCCATCAATAAAACGGTGGAGGCCTTGTACTAGGCCACTTCTATTAAGAAATAATTAGTAGGTTCTTGAGACGTAGGCCACGCTCTTCGCCGGGTCTCCGCAGACTATGCAGGGGCCTGTGGGCTCCTCGTGGTGGTCCCAGAGCGTCCCCCTGATCTCGCCGCTCACCTGCTCCTTCAGCCTCTCCGCGCAGTTGACGTCACCACACCAGTTTATGCGGACGAGTTTCTTCTGCTCCATGTAGCCGCGCAGTTCATCCGTTGTGGACGCCGTCGTGAGGCGTTCCTCGAGCACCTTCCTGCTCCTAGATGCGAGGTTCTCCTGAATGGCGTTTAAGAGGTTCTTGATGGCGGTTAGGAGGTCCCTAAGTTCGGCCTTGCTCTTCTCGAACGTGTCCCTGCGGACGAAGGTCACGGTCTTTGACTCAGCCTCACGCGGTCCGACCTCTATGCGGAGGGGTATCCCGAACATCTCCCACTTGTAGTACTTCTCACCCGGGCGGAGGCGGTCATCGTCGTCGATAGCCGTCCTTACGCCGGCGTCGGTGAGCATCTTCACCACCTCTCTAGCGTAGGTCTTGACCATCTCCTCCTTCCCCTTGACGGGGATGGGGATGACCACAACCTGCTTCGGGGCGATTATCGGTGGGAGGACGAGGCCGTGGTCGTCACCGTGTTGGCTGATGACCGCGGCGAGGGTCCTGCCGAAGCCCATGCCGTAGCACGTGTTCGTGGCGTTGACCTGCTCCCCCTTCTCGTTCTCGTACGTTATCTCGAAGGCCTTACCGAAGTTGTAGCCGAGCTGGTGTACGGTCCCTATCTGATTCGATTTACCGTCGGGGTTCCACGCGTCGAAGGCGACGCTGTAGTCGGCGCCCGCGAACTTGTCGAACTCCGGTCGCTTGAGGCGGATGTAGCTGAGGCCGAGGGCGTCGTAGACCTGGCTGTATATGTCTATGGCCATCCTGACGTTCGCCTCCGCCTCCTCGTAGGTGGCGTGGGCGGTGTGTCCCTCGTTCCAGAGGAACTCGCGCCCTCGATAAAGCGGGCGCGTCGCCTTTGTCTCGTAGCGGTAGACGTTGCAGGTCTGGTTCATCCGTATCGGTAGGTCTGCGTGGCTTCGGGTCCATAGCTTGAACATGGGGTATATGGCGGTCTCGCTCGTCGGGCGAAGCACCAGCCTCCTCTCGAGCTCATTCTCACCGGCGTGGGTGATCCAGAAGACCTCCCCGCTGAAGCTCTTGATGTGCTTCTCCTCCTTCTGGAAGCTGTCCTCGGGTATGACCACCGGGAACTGCATGGGCTCGTGCCCCGAGGCGTCCAGCTTCTCCTCCAGCATCGCGATGATGCGCTTGGCTATGCTGAAGCCCCACCCCGTGTAGACTGTGAAGCCCTTCACGGGGTAGCGATCATCCACGATCTTCGCCTCTAGTAGTATGTTGTCGTACCACTCACTGAAGTTTTCCTTCTTGATGAGTTCCTTCTTCTCTGAGGATTGGTTCCCGGTCATCTTCTCGTCCTCAACCCTTCGAGGGGTTAACGGATGATTAAAAAGGTGTTTGCGTTTCGGGGTGTTCTTCCTCATAAAAACATTAAAAAACTGATTCTCGCGCGGGCTTTTCCCGCATGCGGCTCACTCTCGGGCTTAGTACCTTCTCGGTGGCCTGTGCTTGGCGAAGCATTCGTTGCAGTAGACGGGCCTTCCATCGGTCGGCTTGAAGGGAACTTCACATTCCTTTCCGCAGTCCGAGCAGGTCGTCTTGTGCATCTCCCGTGGTCCACGGTCGAAGCTGCGCCTTTCGCGGTAATCCATTCTATTCACTCCTTTGTATAGTCGACCACCTTACGGAGCCAGAATATACGGGTGTGTTGGGTGTGTTTCTTGCCTTTAAATCTATGTGTGTGCCGAGGTGTTCTGTGTGCGTGGGTAGGGGGGAAGGGAGGGTGTTCGTCGTCGCGTTTCCGCGTGTTTTGGTCTTTTTTGGGGTTTCCGGCTGTTTTTGGGGTTATTTGGCGGCGGAGGGTGACGAATATCTTGATCTAGTGTTTGGGGTTGAACCTGACTTATTGCGGCTGAGTGTGTTGGCTGTCGGTGGTTTTAACGTATTTTGTCGCTGCCCTTCTCAGTCTTTGGTCGTCGGTTACGAGGGTGGATGCCGAGGCGATGGCGGCGTGGATGTATGATGCATCGTAGTAGCTGAGGCGTTCCCTGGAGGCTATCTCAAGCACCACCTCGGCGTCCATGATCTCTACCCGCTCCATGAATTGGAGTGTGTTCAGGATCTTCGTAAGGTATTGTTTGCCGGCGTCCTCGGTCATTTCGTTGGTGAGATTCACCATCTTCCACACGGCGTTTCCTATCTCGTACTGGGCGAGGGGGGTCGTGACATGGTCTATGTACAACTCTGTCTTTCCCTCGTGGCTGAGGTTGATGATTGCTGAGGAGTCGAAGAGGAGGCTCAACGCTCGTCACGTGACTCCCGTATGGCCTGTACCCATCTCTCCTTGGGGATCTTCCTGATGAGCCTCCCAGCCTCGTTCATGTCGTCGATGAGTCTAGCCCTCTTCTTCTCCCTGATGGCGTCGTCTACGGCCTTCTTTATGACGTCTGAGGGGCTTATGCCGAGCTGTTCCATCTCCTCCTTCTTGCTTTTCTCTATCTTCGCAGATATGGTCGCCATCTCGGTCATCTTTACTACCGAATCGTATTACGAAATGGTAGTATTAAAACGTAGTACCGGCAGTTTCGCCTACCCCACGCAGCCCATTGGATATGGTTTTTATCTGAGCCGACTGAAGGTCTCTACGCCTTGGCCGAGGGAAACGTCTTCCAGCTGCTCTGCAGGCCTGTTCGGCGTCTCCTAGAGGAGCGTGGGTTCACGGAGCCGACTGAGCCGCAGAGGAGGATGATTCCCCTGATCTTGGAGGGGAAGAACGTGCTCCTGATCTCGGCGACAGCGACGGGGAAGACGGAGGCGGCGATGCTCCCCATTATGGATCGCTTCCTCATGTCTGGGCAGAGGAGGCCGGGTATTAGCATCCTCTACATCACACCCCTCCGCGCCCTGAACAGGGACATCCTAGACAGGATGACCTACTGGTGCAACAGGCTTGACATAAAGCTCGGGATACGCCACGGCGACACGGGGGACCGGGAGCGGAACAGGCAGAGGACGAGCCCCCCCGACATGCTCATCACGACGCCAGAGACCCTCCAGGCGATACTCCTCGGGAGGACGCTGAAGCAGTACCTGAAGAGCGTCCGCTGGATAATCATCGACGAGATACACGAACTCGCCGACAATAAGAGGGGGAGCCAGCTCTCCCTCGGGCTGGAGAGGCTGAGGGAGCTGACGCAGGAGCCGCCCCAGATGATCGGGCTGAGCGCCACCATAGGTAGCCCGGAGAAGGTGGCCCAGTTCCTATCCGGCGCAAACAGGCCGGTGGAAATCATTCAGGTCTCGGCCCTCAGGGAGACGAGGTTCGAGATCGTGTTCCCCGAGCCGGAGGCGGAGGACCTCGAGACGGCGACGACGCTCTTCACCCACCCCGAGGTCTCCGCGAGGCTACGCGTCATCCGCCGCCTAATCGAGGAGCACCAGACGACACTCGTCTTCACGAATACACGCAGCACGAGTGAGATGCTGGCGAGCAGGTTCAACCTCTGGGACACTGAGTTCCCGGTGAGCATCCATCACGGGTCGCTTGCGAAGACGAGCAGGATCGCGGCGGAGCAGGGGCTCAAGGAGGGAGTACTGCGCACCGTCATCTGCACGAGCAGCCTGGAGCTGGGCATCGACATCGGCAGCATCGACTTAGTGATTCAGTATAACAGTCCACGGCAGGTCACGAGGCTTCTCCAGCGCGTGGGGCGGAGCGGCCACCGCCTCGGCAGGGTCTCGAAGGGCGTGATCATCAGCCTGAACAGCGACGACGCCTTCGAGTCGATGGTGATCTGCCGCCGCGCCCTCGGGGAGGTGATGGAGCCCCTCAGGGTGCCGGAGAAGCCCTACGACGTGATGGTAAACCAGATTACGGCGGAGCTGATGGCACGTGGGCGCCTCTACTTCCTACAGGTCGCCAACCTCTTCAAGGGCGCATACCCGTTCCGAGACCTCACAACCGAGGACGTGAAATTCGTCGCCAGCTACATGCATAACAGGTTCCCGCGCCTCGCCTGGGTCTCGGCGGAGGATGAGATCATCATCCGCCCGAGGGGCAGCAGGAAGACGATCTACACCTACTTCTTCAACAACCTGAGCATGATACCCGACGAGAAGGACTACCTCGTATTGGAGGCGAAGGACGAGTCCCCCGTCGGCGTGCTCCAGGAGGCCTTCGTGGCGGAGTACGCGAAGCCAGGCGTTAAGTTCACCCTCCGGGGCAGGGCCTGGAAGATCCTGAACGTCCACAACGACAAGATCTACGTCAAGGCGGAGGACGACCCGACGGGTGCCATCCCAAGCTGGATCGGTGAGGAGATCCCGGTGCCCCTAGAGGTCGCCTTTGAGGTTGGCAGGATCAAGGCCCAGATCGAGGACGGCCTCACGAGGGGCGAGGAGCCGAAGGCGATAGCCGCGAAGCTGGCTGAAGTCTACCCCGCCTCCCAGTCGACGATGGAGCGAGCCATCAGGGAGCAGGTCGACCACCACAAGGCCGGCTACCCGGCACCCACGGATAAGCGCGTCCTAATCGAGGAGTGGGAGGACAACGTCCTCGTCCACGCCAACTTCGGAACACTCGTCAACAGGACACTCTCACGCGTCATCGGCCACGTCATAAGCGAGGAGACGGGGTACCCCGTCGGTGTCCAGCAGGAGACTTACATGATATCGACGCAGACCGTCGGGGAGATTGACGCCAGGTACGTCGCCCGGGTGCTGAAGACCCTCGCAAACAAGGACGTTGAGAAGATCATAAAGGACGCCGTCATCAAGACGGGGCTCTTCAAGCGCCGCCTCATAAACGTCGCCCGGAAAGCGGGTGCCTTGAGCAAGTTCGCCGACTTCAGCAACGTCACCCTCGGCCGGCTCATGAAGAGCTTCGAGAACACCGCCGTCTATGAGGAGGCGCTCAAGGACACTTATCGGCTCGACCTCGACGTCGACGGTACGATTGACTTGCTGAGGAAGATGGCGGAGGGTGAGATAGAGGTCGTAGTCCTCGACACTGAGGGGCGGCTTACACCACTGGGCAAGATGGCGGTCGAGGGCATCAGCATGAAGACCGACATCGTCCCCCCCGAGAAGATGGACAGGATCATACTCGAGTCCGCGAAGGCCCGCCTCTACGGTGAGACGCGTATACTCACCTGCCACGGCAAGCACGACTGGGCCGAGTCCCAGCGGATCAAGGATCTACCCGAGAAGCTAGTCTGCCCCGTCTGCGGCTCTACGGAGATCGCCGTCTACGACCGCTCCATGGAGGAGGTTCAGGAACATCTAAGTCAGGAGAGGAGCCGCAGCTCCAAGGAGAAGCCGAAGTGGTGGGAGAGGGGCAAGGATGTCAGCAAGCTCGTCTCCATGTACGGGCGCAAAGCTGCCA
>Ga0315286_10000894_pt1 | contig 26163 bp, 21 predicted proteins | sample YL17G10_0_MG_FD_205038 | JGI IMG/M metagenome (GOLD analysis project Ga0315286, IMG submission 205038) | Sediment microbial communities from Yellowstone Lake, YNP, Wyoming, USA - YL17G10_0 | ecosystem: Environmental > Aquatic > Freshwater > Lake > Sediment | place: USA: Wyoming | collected... | reverse complement strand
CCCGGCGAGAGCACGATGAACGCCTTGATGATGTTGCCCCTGAGCTCGTCCGGCTTGCCTATGACCCCGGCCTCTACGATCGCCTCGTGCTCGATCAAGGCGCTCTCGACCTCGAACGGACCGACCCTCTCACCGGCAGTCTTTATCACATCGTCGGCTCGGCCGACATACCAGAAGTACCCGTCCTTGTCGATCTGCGCGGTGTCTCCGGTGTAGTACCAACCGTTCTTGAAGTACTCGTTGTACTTCGCGGGGTTGTTCCATATCTGTCTCATCATGGCGGGCCAGCCAGGCCTGAGCACGAGGGCGCCTTCCTCGCCCTGGGGGAGGACATCCCCGTTCTCGTCCACGATCGCGGCCTCGACTCCCGGCAGCGGTTTGCCCATGGACCCGGGCTTGATCGGCATCTCGGGGAAGTTCGTGATGAGTATGCTCCCGGTCTCCGTCTGCCACCAGGTGTCGTGGAACGGTTTGCTGTCGAACACCTCCATCGCCCACCTGACGCCTTCAGGGTTGAGCGGCTCGCCGACCGAGTAGTTGGCCCTCAGGCTCGAGAGGTCGTATTTCTTCGGTATGTCGTCGCCCTTGGCCATCAGCATCCTGACGGCGGTCGGGGCGGTATACCAGACGCTGATCTTGTAGTCCTGGATGGTCTTGAACCATCTCTCGGGATCGAATCTGCCGCCGAGGCCGACCTGCGTGACTCCGTTCGACCATGGGCCTATGACGCCGTACACGACGCCAGTGACCCAACCCAGGTCAGCGGTGCACCAGTAGACGTCCTCATCGTGCACGTCCAGGACCCAGTTGGTCGACAGGTGTATCTGCACGATGTCCTTGTGGGCATGGACCACGCCCTTGGGCTTGCCCGTGGTGCCGGATGTGTATAGCATGTATGAGAACTCCTCGGGGTCCATCGGGGTGGCGTCGAACATGTCCGATGCCTCCGCCATCTCCTTCTCCCAGCTGAGCTCCCCAGCAGCCGCGTCCTTCCCCACGATGATCATGTGCTTCAGCTCGGGCAGAAGGTTCTTGACCTCGTAGACCCTCGACTTCAGGTCTGAGTCCGTGATGAGCGCGACCGCGCCGCTGTCCACGAGCCTGTCCCTGATGGCGTCAGGGCCGAAAGCGGGGAACATCGGGCTCGCGATGGCGCCGTACTTGATGGCTCCCAGGAAACCGGCGTACAGCTCCGGGGACCTCTGCAGGAAGAAGAAGACCCTCTCCTGCCTCTTGATCCCGAGCTTCTTCAGGACATTGGCGAACTTGCTGGTCAACGCGCCGAGCTGGGCGAATGTGAACTTCTGGGTGTGCCCACTGCCGTCGTCGAAAATGAGGGCGATCTTGTCCTTCCTCTTTCCCTTGGCGTGCCTGTCGATGGCGTTGTATGCCATGTTGATCTTCCCGCCGGGGAACCAGTCCACCATGTTGTCTGCATCGGACCACTTGAAGTTCTTTCTTGACTGTTCGTAGTCCTGGAGGTTCGGCTTCAGCCTCAGCTTCGAGGGATCCTTCGTAATCATAGCGCTGTGTATCAGTTCCGTGCTTTTCTCAGCCATTTGGTCACTCTCGCTCTCTCACAATCCATATCGATAGGAACCCATCCGACATCCCTGCGGGGCCTCAGCAGGTCCCGCCGCTAACACTCAATTCGATTCCTGCGCCCCGATTCTTGAGGTGGCTATAATGGTTTTCGGTGGTACGACGCCGAGTTCAGTCACCACATTCACAGCGCTAAGTCATCGATGGCCGGTCATATCGACGGTTCTCGACATGGTTCGGCGATTATCGAATCGAAATCGATGCTTGACGATGCCTCTTTCAGGGAATGTATGTGAAATGGAATGAGAGAACGGACGGCCAGAGGCCGTCCCAAAGGAAGACGTTTAACACTTCTCGACCAGGCCGTGATGGACCTTCGCTGCCTGGACCGTGTTCTTCATCAGCATCGTGATGGTCATCGGGCCGACTCCGCCTGGAACGGGCGTGATCGCCTTCGCCTTCTTGCTGACCTCGTCGAAATCCACATCCCCGACGAGCCTGGTCCCGCTCTTCTTGGTCGCGTCTGCGATCCTGTTGACCCCGACATCGATCACGACCACGCCATCCTTGACCATGTCGGCCTTGACGAACTTGGGCTGACCGATCGCTGCTATCAGGATGTCCGCTTGCCTTGTTATCTCAGCGATGTTCTTGGTCCTTGAGTGGCAGACGGTCACCGTCGCATCAGCGCCCTTCGCCTTCTGTATCAGCATACAAGCCACGGGCTTGCCGACGATGTTGCTCCTGCCGAGAACGACGACATGCTTCCCCGCAGGGTCGTTCCCGCTCCTCATGAGAAGCTCCTGGCATCCGTGGGGTGTGCATGGGAGATAACAGTCTGCGCCAACTAGCATCTTGCCCACGTTCATGGGGTGGAACCCATCGACGTCCTTACTGGGGTCTATTCTCAGCAGGACCCTCTCCTCACTGATGTGCTTCGGGAGCGGGACCTGGACGAGCACGCCATCGAACTTCGGGTCCTTGTTGTACTTGTCAACGAGCTCCAGGAGCTCTTCCTCGGTCGTGCTCGCGGGGAGCATGGCCGTCTCTGAGCAGATACCCATCTCGTTGCAGGCCTCGCCCTTCTTCCTGACATAGACCTGCGATGCTGGATCCTCGCCGACGATGATGACTACCAGGCCTGGGTCGATGCCCTTCGCCTTCAACATGTCGACTTCCACTTTGATCTCCTTTCGAATGGTCTTAGCGATCTCGTCACCATTGATGATTGTGGCCACCATTGTCTTCCCCAGAATCCGGATGCAACCGCTTTACTTAAGATTGTCGAATTCGCGCTGATTCCGACCGATTCCGAGCGATAATCGGATTTTATTCGATTTGTTCCTCGATATTCGCTAAAAATCAGAAAAAATCAGAAACGTTCTTTTAGGTGTGTCTATTACCCTTCCACAGAGGCGAATTCTAATGGCCATGAAGCCAGACATCGAAATAGCGCAGGAAGCGAAGGTGCAGCATATCGAGGAGATCGCCAAGAAGGTAGGTCTGTCTCGAGACGACCTCGAATTCTATGGGAAGTACAAGGCCAAGGTGACCCTGGACGTCCTGAAGAAGTTCGACAAGAACAAAGATGGCAAGCTCATCTTCGTGACTGCAATAACAGCAACGAAGGCAGGTGAAGGAAAGACCGTCACATCAATAGGCCTATGCCAGGCCTTTGGCGTGCTGGGCAAGAAGGTCATGCTCTCGCTGAGGCAGCCCTCGCTGGGCCCGACCTTCGGCATCAAGGGCGGCGCCACCGGTGGCGGTAACTCCCAGGTCTATCCGATGTGGGACATCGACCTGCACTTCACAGGCGACATCCACGCAGTGGGCACCGCTCACAACCTTCTGTCCGTTCTCGTCGAGAACCACATGTGCAAGAGGAACACCCTAGGTCTCGACCCGACGAGAGTGGTCCTGAGGAAGGTCATGGACATGAATGCCCGAGAGCTGAGGAAGATCGTGGTCGGGCTCGGTGGCAGGAAGGACGGCGGCATACCCCACGAGAGCGGGTTCGACATCACTGTCGCATCCGAGATCATGGCAATACTCGCGCTCTCAAAGGACATGGCCGACCTCCGGCAGAGGCTGGGGAAGGTCGTCGTCGGCTATACCTACGACAACAAGCCCGTCACTGCAGACAAGCTGAAGGGTGTCGGCGCTATGTGCCTGCTCCTGAAGGATGCGATCGCTCCGAACCTGGTGCAGACCCTCGAGGGCCAACCGGCGTTCATTCATGGAGCTCCATTCGCCAACATCGCCCATGGGAACAGCTCCATCATCGCGACGAAGTACGCGCTCAAGATGGCAGACTACGTCATCACCGAGGGCGGATTTGCCGCGGACCTTGGTGGCGAGAAGTTCTATGACATCGTATGCAGGACAGCTGGGCTCAAGCCCGACGTGGCTGTCATCGTCTCGAGCGTGAGAGCGCTCAAGATGCACGGCGGCATGTCCGAGGACGAGCTCGCGGAACTCCTGGCAAAGAAGGTCCCCTCGAAGGACGAGGAGAAAAAGCACCTCGAATACCTCGAAAAGGGTTTCGCCAACCTCGACAAACACATCGAGAACATGAAGAAGTTCGGCGTGCCCGTGGTCGTCGCACTCAACAGATTCCCGACGGACACCCAAGCAGAACTGGATCTGTGCAAGAAGCACTGCGACAAGATAGGCGTCCGTTCTGCTCACTCCCGAGTGTATGCGGAAGGCGGCAAGGGCGGAGTAGAGCTTGCGCATGCAGTGCTCGAATGCATCGAGAAGGAGAAGTCGAACTTCCACTGTCTCTACGATGAGAAGCTCCCGATCAAGCAGAAGATCGAGATCATCGCGAAGGAGATCTACGGTGCGGACGGCGTCGTCTATGTCGGGACTGCCTCGCAGAACATCGCGACCATCGAGAAGAATGGGAACGACAAGCTCCCGATATGCATGGCGAAGACCCAACTCTCGATCACCGACGACCCGAAGGTGAAAGGAGCGCCCAAAGGCTGGAGGTTGACGGTAAGAGAGGTCAGGCTATCCGCGGGTGCGGGATTCATCGTCCCGATCACCGGAGAGCTGTCGACAATGCCGGGCCTGCCAGTGGAGCCGGTCGCAGAGAAGATCAACATCGACGACAAGGGCCACATCACGGGTCTGAACTGAACGACCGCCAAGACCTCCGAGCCGCTGGCTCGGGGGATTCAAACCTCTTTCATTTCCAAATGTCAAAGGGGAGAGCTTTTATCTCTCGGACGGCACTAGCTGGCTTGTCTGGACCCCACTGGACAGTGGATAGAAGTCCAATAGAGACCATCACAGGAGGGTCACAATGAACCAAGTCCTCGTAATTGGAGGGGGTCCCGCGGGATTGACCGCGGCGAAATCTCTTGTCGACAGAGGAGCCGACGTCGTACTCGTCGAGAAGAAGGAATCCCTGGGCGGAAACGCGCGCGAGCTGACCTGCAAAGGCATCGTGGAATGCAGGAACTGCGGCGTGTGCTTCGCCATCGACCGAGCGAACGAGATCCTCAAGGAATCCTCAGCCGAGGTCCTGCTGCTGTCCGAGGTCGCCTCCGCCGAGAAGTCAGAGCATGGCTATTCTGTCAAAATCAAGAGCTCGCCGAGATACGTCACCGATGACTGCATCGGCTGCGGGAAGTGTGTCGCCGTGTGCCCGGTCGATGGGAAGGCTATCTTCCCTCCGACTGGGAGCGGCCAGCCGAGGATCCATTGGATAGACAAATCGAAGTGCCTCCACTTCAAGAAGGGCAAGTGCGAGAAGTGCGCTCAAGTATGTCCGACGAAGGCGGTTGACTACGAGGACCGAGCAAAAAACATAACGAGGAACGTCTCGGCGATAGTATACGCGACCGGGATCGACCCGGTCGACGCATGCGAGATTTCCAGGCTCGGCTGCGGAACGCTGAAGGATGTCGTATCGAGCGTCGACGCCGAGAGGATCCTTAACGAGAAGGGCAAGCTGCTGAGGCCCTCCGATGGCAAGGCCCCGAAGAGGATGGCCGTGATCCAGTGTGTGGGCTCGAGATCCGTCAAACAGGGCGTCGAGTACTGCTCCAAGTTCTGCTGCAAATACGCTACCAAGATCTCACAGATGCTCCTCGACACCGACCCGGAGATCAACCTTGACTTCTATTTCATGGACCTGAGGACGCTCTATGAACCCCAGGACGAATTCAAGCTGTGGGCGAAGAGCAAGAAGACCGTCAAACTGCTCAGGACGATGCCCGCAGCAGTCAACCTCGGGAAGGACGGCAAGCTCGCACTTCGAGCTGCTAGCGAGACCGACCTGGACATCACTGAGCAGGAGTACGACCTCATAATCCTGTCAGTGGGCATGAAGCCGGCAGGCGCGTCCACCGAGCTGGCCAAGTCTCTGGGGATCCAGACATCGCAGATGGGTTTCGCTCCCGGCTCCAAGGAGCTGGAGAGCAGAGGGGTGTACGTGGTCGGAGCGGTGACCGAGCCGATGGACATCGAGGAGACCGCGGTGCGGGCGATCGCGGCTGCGTCCAGGATGCACGGGGGGGCGAGCCAATGAAGGCTGCATCCATCCAAGTCATCTTGTGCAAGTGCTGCACGGAGTTGCCAGCAGTCCTGAACGTCGAGAGACTGAGGAAGCTCGCGGAGGAGTCGTGCAACGTCGTCTCGGTCATGATGGTCGATGCCATATGTGACGGGAAGGGACTCCCGGCAGTCGTCAACAATGCTAAAGAGGCCGAGGTCGACCGAGCGGTCATCCTGGCCTGTCACAAGAAGGACATCGACCCGGCGCTATTCAAAGCATACAGGAGAGCCGGGATCAACGAGTTCATGATCGAGATCGTCAACATCCGGGAAGAGGCGTTGCTGCCTCATGCCAGTGAGCCGGAGAGAGCGCAGCTCAAGGCGGAGACGATGCTCGCTGCGTCCCTCGCGCGCGCGAGACTTCTGGCTCCACTCGAGAAGCAGACCGAGGCAATGAAGACGAAGAACGTTGTCATCATCGGTGCGGGCGCTTCGGGACATGCAGCTGCACATGCGGCGGCGAAGACCGGAGCTCACACCATCCTGATCGAGAAGACCGGGAAGTCCCTCAAGGCCCCCGGGATCGTCATGCCCCACTCGCAGGTGGTCGGCGCGAAAGGCTACGGGGGCAATTACCAATTGACGATCAAGGCCGGAGACAAGATCGAGAACCTTGACGCTGCAGCTATCGTGATCGCGACCGGCGGAGGGTGGACACAGCTCAAGGGTCCGCTCGCCAAGGCGGTGAAGGACGCCATGCCGCTGTACAAGCTCCACGAGCATCTCCAAGCGGGTTCTGTCCCGAAGGGACCGGTCGTGTTCGTCGACACGCCCGACCCTGCCGGGAAGACGATGAAGGTCCAGGATTACGCGTGGGACGACACCCTCGAGACTGCCCTACAGATCAAGAGGAAGGCCCGCGAGACGCAAGTCTTCGTGATATTCCAGGAGATGAGGGCCTTCGGACTTTCGGAGCTGGCATACAAGGAAGCCGCCGACCTCGGGATCAAGTTCGTCAGGTACGACAAGTCGGCAGTGCCGAAGATCGATCCCAAGGAACCAACCGATCTAATCGTCAAGGACTTCGCCCAAGGCGATGTCCTGAGCATCAAGATCGGAACGCTCGTGTTCTCATCCATCCCCGCGAACCAGGACAACCAGGCCATCGCCGACGCGCTTAGGATCCCGATGTCGGTCGATGGCGGGGTCAGGCGCGGCAGCATCCAGAGATGGCCCGTCACGACCCCTAGGCCCGGCATATTCGTGTGCGGTTCCGCGCTGTTCCCGAAGTCCGATGAGGTCGCGAAGGCCGAGGGCGAGGCCGCCGGTTCGATGGCCGGGGAGTTCGTCGCGAAGGGCGAGATCGAGTTCGGGGGGTCGGTGGCGCAGGTCACGCAGGAGAAGTGCTCCGCGTGCTTGACCTGCATCAGGACCTGCCCGTACGAGGCGCCCTTCATCGGCACCGCGAGCAAGGCCGAGATCAAGGAGCAGCTCTGCCAGGGATGCGGCATGTGCGTAGGCATCTGCCCGAGCAAGGCGATCGAGCTCCATCACTACACCGATGACCAGATCATGGCTCAAGCGCGCGAGCTCCTCGGAGGTGACTTCTGATGACCGGTAGAAAGCCGAAGGTCGTCGGGTTCTGCTGCGAGCGGCACGGGATGGACGCGGCCGTCCTTTCCGCCAGGAGCGGGAAGGGATTCGACGCCAGCGTCAGGTTGGTTCAGGTCCCGTGCACAGGCCGGGTCGACGGCATGCACATACTGAAGGCACTCGAAGATGGCGCGGACTGCGTGTTCGTCCTCGGATGCCTCGAGAAGAACTGCTACTACGATACCGGGTCGATCGAGGGCAGGAAGCGCGTGGACTACGTCAAGCAGATGCTCTCCGAGGTTGGCATCGAGAAGGAGCGCATCGAGATGTTCAACGCTGCCTCGACGAATGCATGGATGTTCCCGGAGATCGTCTCGAAGATGGTCGCACTGGCGAAGAAGCTCGGTCCTATCGGGGGTGAGAAGCAATGATAGTGGCGAAGAGGAAGCCCCTCAACGAGATCGCCGAGATGGTCGCGCCTTACAAGCGGGTCTCGGTCATAGGCTGCAGGAGCTGCGTCGCCATCTGCCTCGCCGGAGGCGAGAAGGAGGTCAAGATGCTCGTCTCGGCCCTCAAGGTGAAGAACAAGAAGGAGGGCAGGGACCAGGAGTTCGAGGCGCTCGTGGTCGAGAGGCAGTGCGAGAAGGAGTGGGTCAAGGAGGTCGAGGATAAGGTCCTCGGGTCGGATATCACGCTATCCATGGCCTGCTCGCTGGGCGCGCAGACGATTGGGGACATGTACCCATCACACCTGACATTCCCGGGATTGAACACCGGCATCTTCGGCGTTCCTGAGGAGCAAGGCGTATGGTCGGAGAAGTGCGTCGGGTGCGGGAACTGCATAATCCACACCACGGGCGGGATATGCCCGATATCGAGGTGCGCGAAGAGTATGCTGAACGGCCCTTGCGGGGGCTCGGCCAACAGGAAGTGCGAGGTCAATCTCGACACCGACTGCGCCTGGTCGGCCATCTATGACAGGTTGAAGATCCAGAACCGACTCGAGCTCATCGAGAAGGTCACACCGGCCAAGGACTGGTCCACGAGCCACGCGGGCGGGCGCAGGACATATGTGCGCGAGGACGCGAAGCTCACCCCGCACCAGAAGAAGGGCAAGGAGGCGGTCCAATGAAGGCGGGCAGCAACCTCGAGAAGGTTTTCGAATCGGGGAAGTTCGCCGTCACGGCCGAGATAGGCCCGCCCCAATCCGCGAACCCTGAACCGCTCACACACCACGCCAAGATGATGAAGGGCTCCGCAGACGCGTTCAACCTGACCGACAACCAGACCGCGGTCGTGAGATTGTCCAGCATAGCCAGCGCAGTCATAATCATGCGCGAGGGGATCGAGCCGGTCATCCAGATGACCTGCAGGGACAGGAACAGGATCGCGCTTCAGAGCGACCTGTTCGGAGCTGCGGCCCTGGGCATCAAGAACGTGCTGTGCCTCACGGGAGACCATCAGATATTCGGCAACGAGAAGCCCGCAAAGAACGTGTTCGATTTCGATTCGATAGTCGAGCTTCAGGTGTTCGACCAACTCAGACGCGAGGGCAGGCAGGTCGGAGGAGAGGTTGTCAAGGACCCGCCTAAGACGTACCTCGGCTGCGCCGAGAACCCCTTCGCCACCCCATACGAGTATAGGGTATCGCGGCTCGCCAAGAAGGTCGCCGCAGGGGCGGACTTCTGCCAGACGCAGGCAATATTCGACATGGTCATGTTCGAGAAGTTCATGGACGAGGTGAGGTCGCGAGGACTCGACAAGAAGATACACATCCTCGCAGGGGTCATACCGATGAAGTCCGCCGGGGCCGCGAGATACATGAAGAACAAGGTCCCCGGGATGATAGTGCCAAACGAGATCGTGGACCGGATGAAGAACGCCAAGGACCCCAAGGAGGAAGGCATCAAGCTCTGCATTGAGCAGATCGAGCACCTCAAGACGGTGAAGGGCGTTCACGGAGTGCACATCATGGCCGTCGCCTGGGAGGAGATCGTTCCCAAGATCGTCGAGATGGCGGGGCTGTTGCCTAGACCGACATTCCAGTGAATCGGTCAACGGTGAAATCATGAGATGTCGTCAGGCCTGGCCAGGGCCGCGAAACCGTTATAAACGGTCAGGAGATAATGCTGTGGCAACACCTTTGCTAAGCAAGGGGTGGGGTGCCCAGCGTCAAGCGGAGAGTACTTAGGATGAGCAAGGTGAAGAGAGCTTTGGTGAGCGTGTCTGACAAGACAGGCTTGGTCGAATTCGCAAAGGGATTGAGGGAATGTGAGATCGAGATCCTCTCGACGGGCGGGACCATGTCCGCGCTCGAGAAGGCGGGAGTGCCAGTGGTCGGGGTCTCCGAGGTCACGAATTTCCCGGAGATGCTGGATGGCAGAGTGAAGACCCTCCATCCTGCGATCCATGGCGGCATCCTCGCGATGAGGGAGAAGCAGGAGCACATGGATGCGATCAGGAAGCATGGGATCGAGCCCATCGACATGGTCGTCGTCAACCTGTATCCGTTCGAATCGACGGTGGCGAAGCCGGACGTCAAGCTCGAGGATGCGATCGAGAACATAGACATCGGCGGGCCTTCCATGATAAGGTCGGCAGCGAAGAATCATTCGTCGGTCGCAGTATTGACGAACCCGGCCCAGTACAAGCCGGTGCTCGAGGAGCTGAAGGATAGAGGCTGCGAACTGTCCGATGAGACCAGGCGGAAGCTTGCCCTCGAGGCTTTCAGGGCTACTGCGAGGTATGACTCGGCCATCGCGCAGTTCCTCGGCGGGAGGCTCGGAGGAGAGCTGTTCCCGAAGAACATCACATTGTCTTTCGAGAAGCTCGGCGATCTCAGATACGGGGAGAACCCCCATCAGAAGGCCGCCTTCTACAAGGACCTGTTCGCGCAAACGCCCTTGAGCGTCGCTGCGGCTGACAAGCTGCACGGGAAGGAGGTCTCGTACTGCAACGTCATAGATCTCGACGCCGCGCTTGCAATCGTCTCCGACTTCGAGAAACCGACCGCAGCGGTGATCAAGCACACCAACCCATCGGGCGTGGCGTGTGCGGCCACGATCGCGGAGGCGTTCAGGATTGCCTACAATGCGGACTCGCTCAGCGCGTTCGGATGCGTCGTGGGCCTGAACAGGCCGGTGGACATGGAGACCGCGCAGGAGATAGGCAGTCACTTCGTCGAGGCCGTCATAGCCCCCAGCTACGAGCCGGACGCGGAGGCGCACCTCGAGGCGAAGAAGAACATCAGGCTCCTGAGGACGAACGTCCCCATCAAGAGAGAAGACGGCAGGATGTTCATGACGAAGGTGAAGGGCGGACTGCTGGTGCAGACCGATGCCTACGTCGAGGTGGACAGGTCCAAGCTGAAGGTGGTGACCAGGAAGGCGCCCACGGAGGCCGAGGTAGATGCGATGGTCTTTGGCGTGAAGGTCACCAGGCATGTCAAGTCCAACACGATCCTGCTGGTGAAGGACCAGAGGACCGTGGGGATAGGCGCCGGCCAGATGAGCAGGGTCGACTCGGCCAAGATCGCGGGCATGAAGGCAGGGGCGGAAGCGAAGGGAAGCGTCCTCGTTTCCGATGCGTTCTTCCCGTTCAGGGACGGCGTCGACGCTGCCGCGGCGGTCGGGGTCTCAGCCATCATTCAGCCAGGCGGGTCCGTGAACGACAAAGAAGCGATCGACGCTGCCGACGAGAAGGGAATCTCAATGGTCTTCAGCGGTCTCAGGCTGTTCAAGCACTGAGACCGAAACTCATTCTTCCTCTCCCTGTGTTCCCCAGCGCAGGATCGCGACTTCGTCCTCCTCGTCCTTCTCGAACTCGAAGGGGACCCACTTGGGGCTGACAATCGTCCCTTTCAGATGCTTGATCCTGACATACCGTCGGTATTCACTGTCCATCCGCATCTCGAGGATCCCATCCGCGAGACCCGCGACCTGCGCGATCTGATCCTCGTCGAGTATGCCCTTGTTCACCACACTGGTCATCGTGCCGTTGAACTTGCACATCGATGAGAGGTCCTTGAAGAACCGCCATACGTCAACGGGATCGTGGTTCACGTAGAGGGGCGTGAGCGAGTCGAGGATGACACGGACCGGCTTGCCGCCGATCCTCTCGATGCCGCCGGTGACGGCTTCGAATATGTACGGAAGGATCGAGGGGTTCTCCACAACTATCGCTGTCTCGTCGGGTGTGGGGGATTCGTGCGTGAAAGCATCAACGAGCACCAGGGTCCCGTCAGCCTCGTGATCCGAGGCCTCGATCCCGAACCTGCCCATCTGTCTTCGGACCTGTCCTGGCGAAGCGTTGTTCTCAACGAACACCACCTTCTCGCCGTTCCTGAGATAAGTGGATCCGAGATAGCAGCAGAACTCGAACAGTCCAGTGCTTGCCTCGCCGACGACCAGGACCGCATGGTTCTCGGGGAACATCGTCCTCCTACCCATGCCGCTTGATCTTCGTTCTCACAGTATCGGCACCAACTTCGGCCTGAAATCCCCTGTCGCGGGGTCGGTCATGGAGTGCGGGGCCGTGTACGGCTCCTCCCCTCTGATCGTGGTGACGCCGGACAACTTGTCGATCCTCAGGTGTGTGTGGGCCAGGTCCGAGAGTCTGCTCGTGGATTTCACAGATGGAGTAGTCGTGGCGACGAACACCCCATCGTTGTTCAGGAGGGAGGTCAGGAATTCCATCATCCCATCTAGCACGCTGGCTCCGTAGACCGACTCGAGAGAGTCGAAGCCGATGATCGCCAGGTTGGGCGTCCCGGTGTTCCTAAGGGCGTACTGCAGGTCCTGCCACTTGACGTCAACTCTGACATCCTCGCCCTCAAGGGTGATCGAATATGGCTTGGGAGCCCCCGCTGGAGCATGCGGTTCCAGAATCCTCACGTTCTTGTCGAAACTGTCTTCAGACAAGAATCCTAGCAGCTCCTCCCTGGCGGGTTCCGCCCCGGTCTTCTTCGTCGGTATCCACGCGACGCCCCTGTCCTGCTTGACGAAGTTGCATATCACGGCGTGCTCGATCGACGCAGAAGCCGCGACGGGTACTCCAGGCATGAGCTCTATGAGCGTTATCGTGCCCTTCCTCAGGCCGCCCTCGATCATGACGTCGAGGTCGGGTATGCCGGTCGACACATGCCGTCCGTCGGGGTCCTTGATCGCCTGGAAGGATCTCGGCTTGTCAGGCTTCATGTATCTCGAATACTCGAAGGTCCTGACCCTCCCGCCCAGGAGAGTGTAGACGTATCTCGGCTGTCTTATCTCGCAGCCCCTGAGTTTCAGGATGTCCAACTCCCTGATCCTCCTGCCCGTGTTGTTGTTGACTGACAGATACACCACGCCGTCCCCGAGGTAGTCCAACAGAGTATCCGGTGTCTCGAGCACGTAGACGATGTTCGTGCCGCACCCTTCCACAAGGTCCCTCTGCATCGCGTTGATCAGCCTGGCCGGGGGAACGCCGTACTTCTCCGCGAGCGCGTCGATGCTGTCGATCACGACCAGGGTCCTCTCCGGAAGAGCCTTGTCGACCACGTCATAGGCCATCTCTATCTCGGGCATCATCGAACCCACGGTGACAGTTAGTTCGCTCTCACCGGTCGCCTCGGCGAGCTGCTCCTCGCCCCCGCTCTCGATGATCCCCTGGAGCCTCATCAGCTCCTTCCTGGACGACTTGACCTTCTCGTTCTTCAGCTCACCCTTGATGGAGGCAAGACCCACGAGTATCCTCTCCACCTGCTGCTCGGAGTCGGTCCTCTTCTTGATCTTCTTCCTGGCCTTGAGTATCTCGCCTTCCCTCACCTTGTCCAGCAGCCATGGGAACTGGTTGAACAGTGACTGGTCCGAGACTCTGGTCGACATGTAGTAGCTCTGCTGCACTGCCGCGAGCTCCTCGATCATCTGTAGAGCGAGTGTCGTCTTGCCAGTACCAGCCATGCCTCTCAGTATGAGGGAGTGCCCTCCGGAGCTCGACAAGAACCTGAGGATCTCCTTCGGGAAAGTCGCAGACCCTGAATCCGATTTCTCTGCCATCTTACATCATCTCCTGCATCTAGTTCTACCGATCCCTTGGCCTGAGAAGACCTCCGGCCAAGGCTTCCTCCTCTTGATCATCTATTAACTTGATCTCCTTCCACTCGCCCCCGAAATCCTGGACCTGTCCCGTGATCATCTGGAACCTCACCCTCAGCTTCCCGCCTTCGAAGAATATGTACGCATTCTTGAGCTGTGAAAGGTAGAGGACTATCCTCTTGCCCTGCTGCGTGAGTGCTCGTTCGACCGGCCGCAGGAGGCCCGCCTTCTCCAGCACGTGGATGCGCCTGTAGCAAGCAGCGATCGGAATGTTCAGCTTCGCGCTCAGCTCCAGGGCGTGCTTGGGCAGGCGTGAGCAGGCAACCAATATCTTCGCCGCATAGGTATCCATTATGAGTCTAGATGCTTCGATGGGATCCAAGCCTGGTGCCTCTCCGAGTCATGAGCATCGCGGGACGCACTCTCTGGGAGCGGAGCTGGGGGGGTTTCCCCGCGAATCGCGAGCAGATGTTGCGTTCAGACTCAAATATGAGAATGGACTACTGGAGTTTATAACCTTGTCTCCTCCCATGAAATGCTTGGACAAGGGTCCACGCAAAGATTATATCTCAAACGATTGGTGGGCACATGGAAGAGGAAGAGATGAAGGGCCAGAAATGCAGGTGTGGGTTCGCCACCGCGGCTGAGCGCCCCAGATGCCCCAGGTGCGGGAAGCTCATGAAGCCAGCGGAGTGGCCGGACGAGGGGAAGGTGCTTTCTTTCACCAAGCTTCACGCAATTCCTGAGGGATTCGAGGACCCGTACAACCTCGCCCTGGTCGGACTGCACAAGGGACCCAAGGTGGTCTGTTGGACCTCCGGGATACTGCACGAGGGTGACCTGGTGACCATCCAGGAGCGCAAGGGCCGATACGTCTGCACATTGTGGACAGGGCTTGACTTCAAGATGGATGCCGAGCAGCTCAAAGCCTGATCGGAGACATCTCCACGAGCGCGAACTGCGGTCCCAGGCCGGCGATCTTGCTCTTCAGGGCCTCCTTGAGGTCCCCCTTGATCTTGGCCGATGCTGCTCTCACGTCGATGACCAGTTCGCAGGTCATCCGCTCATAGTACACGAGGACGTTGGTGTACCCTGCCAGGACATTGATCGACTCGTCGCCGAGTGTCTTCATTATCTCGTAGATCGCGCCCGGCCTGTCCGGAAGGTCGATGCTCACCCTGCTGAGCTTGGCGTCATCGTTGAGGAACGCGATCGACAGGATCCAAGTGTCGGGCTCGCCTATGAGCATGATCGGCGCCGAGCGCCTGCCCAGGAAGTTCAGGTACGCCTGGGGCAACTCGAACACGCCGTCCTTGATCAAGCTCGCCTTCTTCTCGGTCTTTCTCAAGGCCTTCGTCTTGATCTTCGCGCTCTCGACGGCAGCGCCCCGAGTGTACCTCGTGGCGAGATCCGACGCCTCGACTGCGATGCAGTCGACCATCGTCAAGGATGGGTCCCCTGCCGCCTTCGCGTCGTCGAACTCCTTCTTCAATGATAGTGAGTCCCCGAAGAACGATAGGTCGGCCAACATTTCCCAGACCATCATCACGGCCGGGACCGAGCTGACGGTCTCCGAGTTCAGGATGTCGATGTTTCTCGATTTCATGAACTGGGCGGCCTGGGCCAGCGCACCGGGCTCGTCCCGCACCTGCAATGTGATGTAGGCTATCTCCCTGTAGTTCTCGGGTCCGAACGGGGACAGCACTATCTCGAAGCTGCCCTTGCCATCGACCTCGTACTTGAACATCGAGCTGAAGACTTCGCTCCCATCGACCAATCCCAAAGGCTCTCCGACCTTTTGGCTGATCTTGATCTTTCCGTCTTCCATCCGGCCGAAATCCCAGAGCTTCATACCGTTCCCCTCGATTGGTCGAAAGGGCGTCCTGCAAATAAATCTGTTGAGGCGTTCACGGAAGAACCACAATTCGGGTCAGTCTCGCCGCAGCCCATCACCTGGGTTCAAAGACATATAGCGTCGGGACCCGTTTCTTCAGGCCGGTCCAGTACCCGCATGTAAGGCACTTGTAGCCCATGTTGACCGTGCCTCCGTAGAGCGTGAGGTTCTTGGTCCTTCTCATCTTCCCGTTACAGACGGGGCAGGAATTGGCCACGGTACGTTGGGTCGAGCTCCGACCTCTCGTGATGACCGTGGCGAGGCCGTTCCTGATGGCCAACTTCCTGACTCGGACCTCGCCCACAGAGTAATCCGGGTCGTGCCTGTGCAGCTCCTTGAGCACGAGCCCCCTCATCTTGCGCTGGGAATTGACGATCCCCTGCCTCCGGAGCGCCTCCTTGATGGCGTCCACGATCTCGGTGTCCGAGGGTCTCCTGTAAGGCATTGAAAGCGGATGGGAATCCTCTTACGAATACCTTTTCCCCGGCCGCTGCCCCCTCTCGTGGCTTGGCAAGAAATATATCATTGCAGCCTCTACCCGCGGGCAAGGTGAGAGGGCATGCGAGCGAAAGTCATCATAATGGGGGCGGCAGGAAGAGACTTCCATAATTTCAACGTCTACTTCCGGGACAACGCCAACTACGAGGTAGTTGCGTTCACCGCCACGCAGATACCGAACATTGAAGGAAGGAAGTACCCAGCGAGCCTTGCGGGGAAGCTCTATCCGATGGGCATAGACATCTACCCCGAGAAGGACCTGACGGTACTGATAAGGAAGCACAAGGCAGAGCAGGTCGTGCTCGCCTATTCCGACCTGAACGACGTCGACGTGATGCACAAGTGCGCCACCGCGAATGCTGCCGGGGCCGACTTCAGGCTGATGGGCATGAACCAATCGGCCATCAAGTCTAAGGTGCCAGTGATCGCTGTGTGCGCTGTCAGGACTGGCTCCGGGAAGAGCCAGACCACGAGGGCGATCGCAGGCATACTCAGGGCGAAGGGCAGGCGAGTGGTCGCGATCAGGCACCCGATGCCTTACGGGGACCTCGAGAAGCAGGCCGTGCAGAGATACGCCACATACGCGGACCTCGACAAGAACGAATGCACGATAGAGGAGAGGGAGGAGTACGAGCCCCACATTGACAAGGGCATAATCGTGTACGCGGGCGTGGATTACGAGAGGATACTGCGCCAGGCGGAGAAGGAAGCGGACGTCATCCTCTGGGACGGAGGCAACAACGACACCCCATTCTACTTCCCCGACCTCCACGTTGTCGTGGCGGACCCCCACAGGGCGGACCACACCAAGCTGTACTACCCAGGCGAGACGAACGTGAGGATGGCCGATGTAGTGATCATCAACAAGGTCGATACTGCGGACCCCAAGAACGTCGAGCTCGTGAAGGAGATAGTCAAAGAGCTGAACCCGAAGGCGAAGATCATCACTGCCGCGTCGCCCGTCACGGCGGACGACCCGAAGGCGATCAAGGGCAAGACTGTCCTGGTGATCGAGGACGGCCCGACCGTCACGCACGGGGGGATGAAGTTCGGCGCAGGGCTGATCGCCGCCAAGAAGGCAGGTGCAAAGAAAATCATCGATCCCCGGCCTTACGCGGTCAACTCCATTAAGGAGACCTTCGAGAAGTACGATCATCTCGAGAACGTGCTGCCGGCCATGGGTTACGGAGAGCACCAGGTCAATGACCTTCAGCAGACCATCAACGCCGCCAAGTGCGATGTCGTAGTCTCAGGAACGCCGATAGACCTCAACAGGGTCTTGAAGGCGAACAAGCCGATCATAAGGGTGAGGTACGAGCTCCAGGTGCTTGGGCAGCCGTCGCTTGAAGAGGTCCTCAAGAAGTTCTGAGGGTCGAAAACGGTTAAGTGTGCCCCCGGGAATCAGGGCATCGCGGGAGTAGCTAAGCTCGGCCAAAAGCGCAGGACTTAAGGTCCTCGCATTCGCGAGATAGGATATTCTGTCTCGAAGGGGTCCGGGGGTTCAAATCCCCTCTCCCGCACACTCAGGCAGAGACCGAGATTAGTTCTCCTTCGCTCGTTGCGTAGTACTCGCTCAGGACCTACTTCGAGACCGCGGGACACCCAAATTCCAGGAGCACCACGGGTTCGTTCCCAATTACCCAAGCATCATGACCAGGAGGTATATCGACGACATCTCCGGGCCCGAATTCCATCTTACTGCCGTTGTCGAGCTTGCCGGCAATATGCCCGGATAGGCAATAGCCGAAATGGTGCTTCTGGCATGTGTTCGTGCCAGCAATCGGTCTTATGTCATTCGACCACTTCCACCCAGGCATGTATGTCAGCCTGGTCAGCGTAAGATCGCTCATCCTGACGACATCAACCTTCGTCTTCGGAGGGGAAGTCGTCTCATCTGGTTTCTCGAACCTCTTCTTTTGAAAGGATGCCATTTTACTCACGACGCTCAAATCCAACGAATCCTATAAAGGAATTTAGCCTAATCTCGCGATGTGGAATTCAAATCGCCGAAGATGACTTTGCGCTGGGCGGGTCGAGGATTCCATCCGTAGAAGGAACCTCCTCTGCTCCCTACGATTCCTGTGTAAGTACCTGCTTCAGAAATGGAGCGTGGCATTTTCCTCTTGATTGAAATCAGAAAAAGGGTGTCTGGCTCGGAGAGGATTCAAATCCCCTCTCCCGCACTATCAGATCGAGTCAGACTGACATTCTGCGTCTTCAACAGACCGATTTCTTCTACAAGTAGCTCCTGAGAATAGGGTTCCATATGCCCGATCGAGCAAGCGCAAGACCATCAGGTTCACATCCGGCTCTGGTCACCAAAACGAGCAGAATACGGCTACTCATTCTGCCTCTGTCGGAGCTCGTCGGAACGGTAGACTTCCTTTCCACCAATTATCGTTATGAGGGGCTCTACCTTCTTGATGTAATCGTGGTCGATCTCGAACAGGTTATCTGACAGGATGATGATGTCCGCTAGCTTGCCAGCCTCGAGAGAACCCTTGATGTCCTCCTCGAACGATGCGTACGCGGCGTTTATCGTATATCCCTTGATGGCGTCCTCGAGACTAACGGTGTTCTGAGGCCCTACCAGGCCGCCCCGAGTGAGCGCCGAATGAATGCCAAGGAACGGGTTCATGTCGGCCACAGGCCAATCGCTCGAGAAAGCCAGTCTCGCCCCGGAAGTCACCATGCTCCTCCACGGAAACGACCTCTCAAGCCTCGCTGGGCCAAGTGTCTTCCCGTAGACCTCGTCGAAAGGAGGGGTGGACAGATGCGCGTGGAGGGGCTGCATGCTCGGAACTACACCAAGATTCTTGAACCGGGGAACATCCTCGGGGGAGACAATCTCGACGTGCTCGATCCTGTGCCTGCGATCCCTAGGCTCGTTCCTGAGCGCCGCGTTCTCGTACGCGTCCAGGGCCGTCCTCACGCCCCTGTCGCCACACGCATGCGTTATGCACTGAAACCCCTTCTTGTCAAGCTCCTCAACTATCTGCTTGAACTCCTCCGGTGGATAGATCGTTTCGCCCGTGAAGCCTGGGAGGTCGTCATAAGGTTCAAGCATCGCCGCAGTGTGAGAATCCTCCACTCCGTCGATGAAGAGTTTGAAAGCTCCTACCCTTATCCAATCGTTCGAGAACTCGAGGCGTGCTTGATCGAACTCCTTGATCTGTTCTTCTGCAGGCTTCTTGGAGTACAGCATCGCCAAGTACACACGTGCCTTCAATTCCCCGTTCCTACGCAGCCTCTCAAAGGCCCGAATATCCTCCATGCCTCCTACGCCGAGGTCGTGAACACTTGTGACGCCCCATCGAACCATGTCCTCGAGAACTAGCTTGAGCCCTTCATGAGCAAAGTCAGTTCCTGCGGTCGAAATCTCCACCGCCAATGGCTCTAGATCCTCTGTCTTGAAGAATACTCCAGTCGGCTGCCCAGTCTTGGTGTCCCTCTCTATTCCCGGCATTCGGTCGAACATCGCACCCATTCTCGATTGAGCAATCTCGATGAATTTCGTGTTTGCGCATCCAGTCCAACCATCGTACGACACCAACCAGACTGGTCTGTCGCTGACAATTCTGTCCAAGACCGATCTACCTGGGAGTCTGTCCCCATCCATAACTGCTGAGTAGCGGTAGCCAGAGCCTCCAACCAGGCGATGGTCTGGATGCTCAAATGCATGCTGTCGAAGTATGGTGATGAGCTCCTCTTGAGAATTCGCTGACGCAAGATTAGCCCAGATATAGTTCCGATAGGCGTGAAGGCAGTGTGTATGAGCGTCGATGATGCCTGGAAGTACAAGTCTTCCGCCAGCATCAATAACATTCGTGTCCGGTCCCACAAGGTCAGTCACATCTCGATCCGAACCTACGAAGACTATCCTATCTCCAACTACGCCGATCGCTTCCGCCCATGGCTGAGAGTCGTTGACTGTGAACACTCGCGCGTTCTTGATAAGGAGATCCACTTCGCTAGTTATGTGATATCACCGGGATTGGCGAATGCCTCTTCCTATCATTTCTCCCTTTCGGCACCCATTGGTTCGACCGATGAAGGTCGAATATCCGGCGAAGCGGGCGTCCTCGCGCTCCAAAGTCGTCCTCAGAAGATCGGCCAGATGGCACATCCGGCTCTGTGCACACTTCCGCTGCCAGTTCGCATCACGGGTACAGAGGCTCGCCTGCAGGCAGCTGCTGTGTGATGCAGTGGACATCCCCTCCTCCAATGCCGATGTGCTCGCACCTGACACCGACAATCTCGCGCTCGGGGAACAGAGATTCGAGGGTCTCACGGGCGATATCGTCTTCTCGAATTCCATATTTCGGGAAGACCACAGCTCCATTGGAGAAGTACAGATTGACATAGCTGGGCGTTACGGGAACCTCTCCAACCCTGATGGGCCTTGGCTGAACCATTCTCACCACCTCCAGGGGCCGTCCTTTGGCATCGGTGGCGGATTCAAGCCGAGCCAAGTTCTTCTCCAAGGTCCTGAAGTTGGGGTCGGAGTCATCTTTTGTGTGCGCAGCTAGCACGACACGGGGCATCACGAACCCAGCGACACCGTCAACGTGTCCGTCGGTCATGTCGTCCTCGACTCCTCTTGGAAGCCAGATTACCTTCCGGATGCCCAGATAGCTGGTTAGGACCTGTTCGATCTCCTCCCGGGACATGCCGGGATTGCGATTGACATTGAGCAGGCACTGCTCGGTCGTCAGCAACGTCCCGTCACCATCAACACTTATCGCACCTCCCTCGAGGACCATAGGCGCATCGTAACGCCTTGTCCTCAACCGCTCTGCAAGCTGGAGCGGCAGCGCGTCGTCCTTCTCGTGCGGTTGCTTGTGACCCCAACCATTGAACCTGAAGTTGGCGAGCGCGACCGTGTTGTCGCCCCTCCAGAGGAAGATCGGTCCGTTGTCCCTTGCCCACGAATCATCAAGCGCCGCCTCGATGATCCTCGCTCCTGGGCCGAGCCTTCTTCTCGCCTCCTGGGCGGTGGCGGGATCAGCGAGGATCGTCACGGGATCAAAGCGGTCAATCGCCTTGATGACAGCGGTGTAGGCTCTCTTCGCGTCCTCGAAGTGGCCATGCCAAGTGGGTTCCCTGCAGGGCCAGGAGATTAGGCATCCGGCATGCGGACTCCATTCTGCGGGCATGGAGAATCCGTCCTCTGCGGGCGTCCGGGGCGCTTTCTCGCTAGCCCTTCTCTTAGCCATGCCTCGACCTCCTCGCCTTCTTCAGGTCTCCGTAAGTGTGCGGTTGGCGCGTTTCGAAAAACCCAAAGAATGAGCGGGCATCCCGGACCTGCGAAAGGTCCAGGTCCACCAATACCGTCTCTGAGCGGCTCGTAGATGCGCGCCTTAGGACCTTTCCCCATGGGTCCGCGGCGAAGCTGCCTCCATAGAACCTGATCATCTCTTCTTGACCCACACGATTCACGGCGGCAACGAAAACCCGATTCATTATCGCCTGCGCCCTCATCACTAGCTCCCACTCGGGGCGGGAGTCGTAATCTGGCCTCACCAGCTCCGAGCCTATCGCGCTGGGGTAGATTAGGATCTCGGCGCCCTTGAGGGCCAAGGTCCTGGATACCTCCGGAAACCATTGGTCCCAACATATACCAAGGCCGATCTTGACATCGCCTAGACGGGCGACAACGTATCCCAGGTTCCCCGATTTGAAGTAGATGTCCTCTCTGTACCCCTCAGAGTCTGGAATGTGAACCTTGCGATATGAGGCTATCAACTTCCCGCTCTTGTCTATCAGCGCGACAGAGTTGTAACATGTCCCCGCATCCACTACCTCCGCAAACGGAAGGACTAGCGCGGCACCTGCCTCTTTTGAAACCTCTTTGAATTCGGCCAGGAGTCTTCTGTGATCCGGCAGATGTGCTGTCTGAGCTTCTCGGTCTTCGAACTGGCCCACGTACCGGTTCGTGAACAGCTCAGGCAGTATCCAGAGGTCCACATCTTCTGCGGAAGAGGAACATATTGCGCGCTTCGCAGAGGCGATGTTTCCCTCTGGCTTCGGCGAACACTTCATTTGGACCAGAGCGGTTCTGAATCCCTCCGAGGCATTACTGGACAAAGGACTCCACCTTCACGTCCCATTTTCCTGTAAGTTTAATAAACATTCCTGCCGAGGCTAAGACATGCGGGTCACACGGCTCCATGGCCCCCGTTCTTCTCTAGATAAGCTATCTAGCCCGCACTTCAAGAGTCCTGACCTCGGTTACATTGGTAGGAGGACGATTGTTCATCGGGATTTAAAAAGACTTATCTACAGCGTTGAAATGCCCTAATGCAGGAAGGAGGTTGTGCCATGTCAGCATTTGCAGAGAGGTTCAAGATAAGGAAACCGGTGGAAGTACTGAAAGAAGAGGATAGGAAACAGATTCACGAAGCCGGCTTGAACGTCATGGAGAACGTGGGCATCCGGATACACAGCAAGGTGGCCCGTGATTCGCTCAAGAAGGCAGGAGCCATTGTCGATGAGAGAACCAGCGTCGTGAAGTTCCCGATAGACGTGACAAAGTCATTGATATCCAAAGTACCACAAGGAATCGTCCTGGCGGGCCGCGAGAAGGAATATGACCTTCCTCTTGACGGGCAGCACTGTTACTACACGACCGACGGTTGCGGGATCAGCGTCTGGGATCAGAAGACACGCACCAGGAGGCTCTCCGTCCTCCAGGACATTACGAACACAGCGATCATCAGCGACTGGCTGCCGTACCTGAGCATCTATGAGCCGATGGTCGTCCCCTCAGATATACCCCAGAAAACCCATGTGGTCGTTGCGATGAAGGAGTCTTTCGACATCACGAGGAAGCACGTGCTCAGTGAATCCACATCGACCTCTGCAGAAGCAGAACTCCAGATCAGGATGGCGTCGGAGATCGTTGGCGGGCTTGAGGAACTGAGGAAGAGACACATCATGTCGGCAATGGTCTGCACGATGTCTCCCCTCACCCTTGACGGACACGCCACTGACGCGGCTATGGTCTGGTCGAGAGCGAAGGTCCCGGTGCACATCACAGGGATGGCGATGATGGGGGTCAGCTCACCGGCGACGATCCCTGGGAATCTGGTCGTCAACCATGCTGAGACCCTGGCCTTGGCGGCGGCGATGCAGGCGCACACGCCAGGATCGCCCGCAATCTATGGTTCAGTCCTTTCGAACATGGACCCACGGACCGGGGCGATCCAGTTGGCCTCGCCTGAAGGACTCATCTTGTGCGCAGCGGCTGGTGAGATGGCCAGACACGTCAAGATGCCGTCATACGGAGGTACAGGTTGCAACGCAAAGACACCGGGGATGCAGAGCTCGCTGGAGAACGGCATGCTAGCTCTCTGCGCCTCGCTGTTCGGCCAGGAGATCAACAATGGGATAGGAATGCTCGATTGTTCGACTGCACTCTCCTACGAACAGATGATCATCGACGACGACATAGTCGGAAGGGCGATCGCCGCCGGCCGAGAGATTCCAGTCACGAAGGAAAGCTTGCATCTCGACATGATCAAGGAAGTCGGCATCCTCGGAATGGGCTCAAAGAAGGGGAGCTATTTGGGAGAGAGGGCCACCATGACAGAGGCGCGTCAGTTCTACCAGTCGTCGATCTTCAACTCCGAGCCTTTCGAACAGTGGGAAAAGAAGGGAAGAAAGGATGACCTGACGCTGGCGAAGGAGAAGGCCGATTGGATCCTCAAGAACCACAACCCCGTGAGGCTTGACGATGGAATCTCGAAGCGGCTCGACCAGATAGTGAAGGAAGCTGCCAAAGCCTGACCGCATTGGGACGCCCCACGAGATGTCCATCTCCTGGGCCGTACCCAGAAATGGGAATCGATCGGTAGATCGGCGAGGGAACAAAGGAGGAAACAGAAGTGGCAGTTGCGCGCCTGCGATTCCTGAGCTCGGACGAGGAGGAGCTCATCCATAGGAGAAGCCTCGAGGCTTTGAGCGAGATCGGGGTGCTTGTGAGGAGCGAGTCCGTACTTTCGCTGCTGGATGATTCGGGCGCGAATGTCGACAAGAAGAAACGGGTCGCGAGGATCCCAGAAGGCATGGTCGGTGATGCGCTCAAGAGTGCGCCATCCAGCTTCAAGATGTGCGCGCGAGACCGCACGAACGACATCGAAGTACCAACGACAGGGGAACCTCATCTCACCACGGACGGCCTCACGCTCTACGTGAGAGACCTTGAGACGGGAGAGAAGCGCAACGCTTCCACAAGCGACTTCGCGGAATTCGCAAGACTTGCCGATGCGCTCGATGCTGTAGACTTCTTCTGGCCCATCGTGACGATATCAGACGTCCCGCCTAGGAGCCACAACCTGTATGAGCTCTGGACGGCGTTTCAGAATTGCAGCCTGCATGTCCAAGGGGACTGTACTGATGCTCTCGATGCGAGGAAGATGATAGAGCTCGCCTCCCTCATCGTCGGAGGAAAGGAGGAGCTCAGAAGAAGACCGATATTCTCCTGTGCCACAAACCCTATCTCTCCTTTGTCTTTTGACAAAGGGGCGGTTGAGGCACAGATCGAGTTCGCAAAAGCGGGGATCCCTGTTCTTTGCCACTCGATGTCCGTGTCAGGCATGTCTGCACCTGTCACTTTGGCTGGAACCATCGTGAACCTGAACGCCGAGAATCTCGCAAGCATCGTCATATCCCAATGTGCCTCACCCGGAGCACCCCACATATACGGATCATGCTCAATGCCAATGGACCTGAAGACCGGAAGCATCAACCTCTACGCGCCCGAGGGCGCGCTGATATCGGCCGCGGCTGGACAGATGGCCAGACGATACAAGAGACCATGCATGGTGGCAAACTGGGGCATGGGAGGGAGGGGGCCCGGTATTCAGGTGTCCCTGTCTGAGGCTTTTGCATATGCCTCGAGCGCGTTCTCCGGAAGCGATCTGGTATCCGGGATCGGCGGACTCGACTGTGCCAAGGGATGCTCATTGGACCAAATGGTGCTGGACTCGATCGTGTGGGACGATTTCCGGGCATTCCTGAGGGACTTCAGGATCGACGACGGAACTGTCGCCCTCGACGTCACTAGGCAAGTCGGACATGGCAACAGCTACCTCTCTCATTCTCACACAGGAAGGACTTTCAGAAAGGAGTTGAAAGTCTGGAATAGAAGCAACCTGTCCCTTGAGGCAACTTTGTCCAGCAAGATGCTGCCTCAAGCGCGCAAAATGGCGAAGAAGCTACTGAAGGAACACGAGGTCGCCCCGCTCGATGTAGATGTTCTTAGAAGAGGGGAGCTGGTCTTGAAAGAGGCGAATGGAGAAAGGTGAGTCTGCTCTGCAGCAATCCTCTGGTTGAAAAACAGTCCAACCCTCCATCCCACACATGAATCGACTTAGAAAAACAGAAGTACGGAAAGGACATCAGGAGAGAAGGTGTCGCGTGGGGGTAGCCGAATGAAGGTACTGGTAATAGGAGCATCGGGACAGATCGGAGCGGGGACGGTCAAGGATCTCGTCGATCATTACGACGCCGAGGTCATAGCAGCGGATCTCAGCCTCGACAGGGTCAAGAAGCTAGCCCAGAAGGTCGGGAAGGAGAATGTCAGACCTATCAAGCTCGATGCGACCGATCCTGCAGCAGTCAGAGCAGCCGGCAAAGGGGTGGATGTGATCCACAACTCCGCCTGGTATGAGCTGAACATCAAGATCATGCCCGTCGCCATTGACCTGGGCGTGCACTACTCCGATCTCGGCGGATTCTACGACTACACCATGGAACAACTGAAGCACGACAAGAAGGCGAAGGACGCAGGCGTGACCTGTGTGCTCGGCATGGGTAGTTCCCCAGGCATCACGAACGTTTGCGGCGCGGCAGGTGCCAGGAAACTCGACTCAGTCAGGGACATCAGCATCTACTGCACCTGGGGGACCAAGGTCAAGAGCGATAACGCGGCATTCCCAGCCTACTCGATCAGAACTGTTCTCGACGAGATAACCCAGGAGCCGGGCATCGTCGAGAACGGCAAGAAGAAGAAGGTGCCAGCCCTTTCGGGCATGACCGAGGTCCTGATGCCAGAGC
>Ga0315286_10000892_pt1 | contig 26179 bp, 30 predicted proteins | sample YL17G10_0_MG_FD_205038 | JGI IMG/M metagenome (GOLD analysis project Ga0315286, IMG submission 205038) | Sediment microbial communities from Yellowstone Lake, YNP, Wyoming, USA - YL17G10_0 | ecosystem: Environmental > Aquatic > Freshwater > Lake > Sediment | place: USA: Wyoming | collected... | reverse complement strand
GAGATTTGGTGGGGTTTGATCCTAGGACCTCGAAGTTGGTTTTGCCAGAGTTCGTGCGTCAGCGTTCCTTGCATGCACGGACTTCTTTTCCTCGGTAGTAACTCTTCTTCTTGGAAGATTTCCCGGCCTTCTTGGTTGCTTTCTTCTTTGGAGCCATTCTTAGTCCCTCCCAGAACAGAGGAGTTTAGTCTCCCGAGTTACTTCTTCTTCTTGGCCTTCTTCTTCGCTTTCGTCTTCTTTGCTGCTCCACACTTGCCACAAGACATGTTGGTTTCCTCCTTTTTGGTCTACTCAGGGATCAGGCCCTGCTATTCGATGCGTCTGTCTCCATCCAAGAGCCGTCTTTCGCGAGCGTTCTGCTCTTATTGCGACGCATCCTTGTGTCCATATAGGCGTTCATGACATAAGTGTCTTTTCATTTGCGTATATTTCTTTGCGCGAATGAGCACAATAGCAGACGAAGACCAATCAATTGTCATTGCTTTCTCGGTAGGATGAGATTATCGTGCGAAGATTTTATAGACCAGCTATCCATATATCGTCGGCACAAGGAGAGTTCGAACCATTGCCCCAGATCGATGAGACTAGGAAACTGAAGATCTGTCTGATAGGCGACGTTGGAGTCGGCAAGACGAGCCTCATACGACGTTTCGTTCTCGATGCCTTCGATGACAAGTACATTGCGACGATTGGAACGAAGGTGACGAAGAAGGAGATCGAGGTCAAGGACCCAAAGACTGGCGCCCCTCAGCGAGTGATTCTGCTCATCTGGGACATCATGGGCCAGCCGAGTTTCAGAGAGGTCCTGCGAGAGGCGTATTTCTACGGGGTCGAGGGTTCGCTTGCAGTATGTGATGTCACCAGCAAGGAGAGCTTGGGCGAGCTCAGGTACTGGATCAAGGCGATGACATCGACTACCGGGAAGGTGCCAATTGTTTTCCTGGGGAACAAGTGCGACCTGCGGGAGGAGACGCGCGTGCCGTTCCAGGACCTTGAGGTATTTGCGAAGAAGCATGATTGTCCGGCAATGCTCACATCCGCGAAGACTGGCTACAATGTGGAGCAGGCCTTCTCAACGCTTGTTGAGATGATGTTGTACCCGAAATGATCCTTCTTGTCGGTCATCTGTGAAGGATAATATCTGTGCTACTCGTTCACGTGTCGTCGGGTATAGCATGAACTTGAGACACGCTAGCGCAGTCTACTACAACTGCAAGGCTTACACATTCGATCATTTCAAGAAGTCCGCTCGTGCGATCGCTGTCGATGACGGCAGGATCGTCGGCATTGGAGGAGACTATGAGATCAAGGGGAATGCCCCAAGGGGCAGCGACAAGTACGATCTCCGAGGCAAGATTGTAGTCCCAGGTTTCATAGACTGTCACACGCACTTCATCCAGATGGGTGTCGATTCGAGGAACGTCGATCTCTCAAAGACAAAGTCGCTTGGAGAGGCTCTTGCCCTCATACGAGAAGCGGCTAAGCGCATCCCAGATGACGAGTGGGTTATTGCGACGAACTGGAAGGAGAGCGGGTGGGTCGGTGGCAGGTTCATCACTAGAAAAGATCTGGACGGTTGTTGTCCTGGACATCCCTGTGTCGCGCATCGTGTTTGCGGCCACATGTCCACAATCAACTCCAAGGCAATCTCTGAACTATGCATTGATACCAAGACGCATGATGCGTGCGTCGACTCTTCTGGAAGGCTCACGGGTGTCCTCAAGGAAAGCGCTGTGGCGATTCCTCGTGCAGCGACGGCCCCCGACATCGCCAAGAAGATCAAGGGGTTGGCTGCGGCCACCAGGATGGCGCACTCTCTCGGCGTCACTTCGATCAACGACAACGGGGAGTCCGAAGATCTCGAGGTCTACAGAACTGCGGAGAGGAACGGCAAGCTAAGAGTACGCGTGTGGTTCAATACTCCCTCAGGCAACTTGGATTCGATGCTTAAGATGGGCCTGTCTACCGGCATCGGCTCTGATTTCCTCATGCTGGGCGGCCTGAAAATCTTTTGCGACGGCGCACTCGGAGCAAGGACGGCTGCTCTATCAGAGGAGTACAGCGATGACAGGGGGAACAAAGGGATGCTCGTTCAGCCGATGTCCGATCTAGATGACCTCGTTGGAAGGGCGAACGAGGCCGACATACAACTCGCGATCCACGCCATAGGCGATGTGGGAATCGACGTGACGATCCAGTCCCTTGCGTCAGCACTCGCGAAATCCCCCAAGGAAAACCACAGGCACAGGATCGAGCATCTGGAGTTGCCGACCGCGGAGCATTTGAAGGAAATGCGGAAGCAGGGGCTGATCGCATCTATGCAGCCGAACTTCATAGGTGAGTGGGGAGGCACCGATGGGATGTACCTCTCGCGGCTTGGTGCGAAGCGCACCGCCAGAAACAACCCGTTCAAGGAAGTCCTAGCGTCGAAGGTCAGGCTGGTCTTCGGCTCGGACTGTATGCCGCTCTCGCCTTTGTATGGCATTCACTCAGCAGTCAATGCACCGCATCCTGCGCAGAAGATCTCAGCTCTTGAGGCGTTTGCGGCGTACACGAAGAATGCAGCCTTCGCATCTTTCAGCGAGGGCGCGAAAGGGACGCTCACGCAAGGCAGGCTAGCGGATTTCGTCGTGCTCTCTGACAACCCGTTCGAGAGCCCTTCGGAGATATCCTCAATGCGAGTTTTGAAAACCGTCGTCGGTGGCGATGTGGTTTATGAAGGGCCGCGAGCCAGGAGTCGATGCTGAGATGAATGACAGGATCAGGTCAGTGGTGACAGAGGAGGCGCCCAAACCGATCGGCCCTTACTCTCAGGCCATCGTAGTCGGAGGATTTGTTTTCTGCTCTGGGCAATTGGGCCTGGACCCGAAGGTGGGGGAGTTGGCGGGGACCGACGCTCCAGCCCAGGCGGATAGGGCAATCAAGAATCTGAAGGCGGTCCTCGGGACAGCCGGAAGCAGTCTGGATCTGGTTTTCAAGGTGACTTTGTACCTCAAGGACATGAGGGATTTCCCGGCGGTGAACGAGGTTTATGCAAGGCACTTCGGGAATGCGAAGCCGGCGAGGAGCACGGTCGAGGTGTCCGCACTTCCGAAAGGAGCACTCGTGGAACTAGATGCAGTCGCTCTGGTTCGTTAGTATAGCGACTGCGGATTCGTCAGAAAGTACTATACCATGGAGCTCGATTTTGGGAGAGGAGCCGGAGACGGATGTTCGAGATTCAGGTGGCCAAGGGAGCGAAACCCAGCGGCGGCACCCTTGTGAGCGCATTTCCTAGCGTCGGAATGGTCGGAAGCATAGCTGGGAGCTTCATCGCAGAGTCCCTCAAGATGGAGCGCATAGCATACGTGCTCTCTGATGAGGTTCCCCCGGCAGCCCTTGTTCAGGATGGCATTCCTGGATACCCGCTGAGAATCCTCGGATACAAGAATCTCTCGATCGTGGCCTCCGAGTTCCAGATTCCTCTGTCTATGTCTTCACAGCTCGCCAAGACTCTGATAGATTGGTCGGGCTCGAACGGATACGACCTCGTCCTCAGCCTTGAAGGATTGATGTCTGGCCAGGAGGCGGAGCCCACGAAGGAGGTCAGGGTGTTCGGGGTAGGGTCTACACAGCACGCGCGCGACCTCGTCTCAGCTGCCGGAATAGAGCAGTTCAAGATCGGCATGATCACTGGTGTCTCTGGTGCCTTGCTCAGCGAGGGCGAAAGGCTCGGGAAGCATGTCATATGTCTGCTCGTCGAAGCGAACGCGATGTACCCGGATGCCAGAGGAGGTGCCAAGCTGGTCGAGTCTGTCACGAAATTGCTCCCCAATGTCCAGGTGGATCTGAAAGAGCTCCACAAAGAGGCAGAGATGATTGAGGAGAACGTGAAGGCCACTGTGGAGAAGACCAAGGAGATGCTCGCGGCAAGACAGAGTCAGGCGGAACGCCTGGGGAAGTCGTACATGTATGGCTGACGCTGTCCGCAGATCTCGGAGGCTGAAGGACCTTGTTGAGGATTCCAGGTATTGGGCTGCTTCCGACCTGATCCGGAACCTGGACGAGGAGATGGAAAGGGCCGAACAGGGCTTCATCCACATGATATGGGGCATTGATGACAAACCCGTCACGAGGATGCTCAGGCCACTCCCGATCGTGCCGAAGTTCAGGACATCGGAGTCGGAGAAGGAGATATCACTCGAAGTCGAACTCCCCAATGTGCCCGAGGAGAACATGCGGGTCAACGTAGACAGGAACAAAGTCGAAGTGTTCGGATGCACGGATGAGGCCCAATGCAGGCCGTACTACCTAGGCGTGGAATCCAGGGAGATTTTGGACCCCGACTCGCTGAAGATGAGGCTCATAGGATACTCTCTCGATATCAAGGTGCAGAAATCTAAGAAGAAGCGAGTCATGGTGAAGTAGAACATCGATTCTGCTGTGATTGAGAATCGTCTAGGTTCATGCACACCGCGATTCTCAAATTCGCCCTTCATTTAGAAATATGTTTCAGTTCTCGACTTGATGCTAGTCGTGGGTTCAATCAAGACGCTGCCAATTGCCAAAATTTCTAAGCTAGGTGGATCTCGACCAGAAAACGTTTAAGTAGATTGTAACTGTACGGTGCTTGTCTAGTCCGAAAGACGATTTTGGAAGACTCAGATGAATACAATAAGGAGGTGCAAGAGATGAGCATATTGGTTCTCGGTGCATCGGGGCAGATCGGTGCTTACACTGTTCAGGACCTCGTGGAAATGTGCGGTGAAAAGGATGTGATTGCCTCGAGCCGGAAGATGGGCAACGTCAAGAAGGCGGTGGACGACCTCAAGCTCTCTAAGAAGGTCAAGTTGATGGAGCTTGACGCGAACGATGGCTCGAAGGTCCTTGAGACCATAAAGAAGGAGAAGGTCGGGTCCGTAATCAACTGCGCTTGGTATCAGACTAACCTGGGCGTCATGGACGCGTGCCTGAAGGGCGGCGCGACATACACCGACCTAGGGGGGTTCTTCGACACGTGCCTTAAGCAGCTGGAACTGCACAAGAAGTGGAAGGACGCGGGCATCAATGCGACGATTGGTCTTGGCAGCACGCCAGGCATGACGAACATCGCGGGCGCTGCGGGCGCCAAGAGACTCGATGTGGTGGATTCTATCGATATCGTTTGTGCCTGGGGCAACACATTGCCGGTGAAAGAGGCTGGCTGGCCGGGCTACTCAATAAGGACCGTCCTGGACGAGTTCACGCAGGAGTCAGTCCAATGGATCGGTGGGAAGTACCAGAAGCAGAAGATCCTCGGCGGAGAGACTGATGCCGTCTTGCCTGACCCGATCGGAAAGGTCAAGGCTTACTTCATCAAGCACTCTGAGCCTGCGACAATGGGCAAGTACCTCAACGCGAAGCAGGTCACATTCAGGATAGGCTTCCCGCCGAGCGACATGGCGACCTTCATGACATTGAGAGGGCTCGGCTTCGCCGACGAGAAGAAGCTCGATGCCTATGGCGTATCACCGCTTGACTACCTGACCGCGATGTACCAGAAGGGCATCGCAGACGGCAGGGGAGCTCCCTCGAAGGAGAAGTTCGAGTACGACATGTTCAGGATCGACTGCGCCGGAAAGAAGGATGGCATGCCGAAGACGGTCACCTACTTCATCGTGACCTGGAACGACCCTGAGAGGGGCGTTTCATCTGCCAGGGACACATCCGTCCCACCTGCGATTGTGGCGCACTGGCAGCACACAAAGAGGATCAAAGAGTCCGGTGTGTTCCCCGCTGAGGCGACGGTCGAACCTGAGGCATTCTTCAAGGAGCTAGGCAAGAGGAAGATCTACGTCGACGAGCAGATGACCTCGACGACGAAGTATTACTGAGAGCTCCCTTGGAAACCCGAAGGGAAGAGGTGAACGCACCTCTTCTCCCTAAACCCCAATCTCTTCTCATTCTTGGTGACTTACATCTGCTGTCGGGAGAATCCATCTCCCATCAGCAGGACACGAATTCGACTCCCTGCTCCAGCTTGGCCCTCCTCAACGCGTTGTAGACCCCTTCGATGATGCACGCCTCAGTCACATATCCATAGAAGTCTCCTTTGTCGAAGACAGCGATCGTCGATACCCCGGAGTTGGCCATCGCCTTGGCCACCCATCGAAGATCCAGAGACAGGTTTGTCAGGATAACGAGAGGCTTGGACATGATGTCCTTGACCTTGATCTTCTTGGGGTCCTTCCCTTCTGCAACAACCTTGGACACGATGTCCTTCTTCGTGACTATTCCGTAAGCGTCGTTCTTGTTCTTCCTGGGTACGAGTACCGAGAACTTGTTCTCGGCGAGCATTTTCTCGATTGCGCTTTGGACCGTCGCATCTGCTTCGATTGTGGGGAGCTCGAAGGTCTTTACGATGTCCTTCAGGATGAGAGGAATGTGGCTCATTGTTTTGCCTCCTTGGTCTGCTTCGTTCGCGCGGCGATTACTTTGAGGATATCGACATCGGTGATGAACCCAAGGAATTTGTCAGCATCGAAAACGGCAATCTTCGAAACTCGCTCGTTTGCCATCTTCTTCGCTACCCATCGGATGTCGAGATTCATGTTGTTCATGACGACAAGCGGTTTCCTGGCGAAATCTGTCACTGGAGCCGTGGCTAGGTCCCGGCCGTTGGCAATCGCTCCTTCCACAATATCCCATCTCGAGACAATTCCATACGAGTCGTTCTGACTCCTGCGGTCAACAAGCAGGAAGTCTGTCTTGTTCTCGATCATGGATACAAGCGCGTCGCTCACAGTCGCGTCTGGTGATATCCTAACGGGACTCGAGCCGCTGAGCAGGTCTCGCAGTTCCACTTCTCTCCCCCTCCAAAGCCAGGTGCCTAAACTGCGTTATCGTGTCGACTCTATTTCAATGTTCTCAATTTAGCCTGTCTCGAACGCCCATGCTGATTCACGGTCGGACAAATGACCCCCTAGAGTAATCGATAATAGCCTCCAAGGCAATCGCCTCACCAATGGCTAATCCTTTTGACGCTCTTTTGAGACCAAGGTCAGTTGCATTGATTGGCGCTTCTGCGAGCCCGACAAAGCTCAGCCACATAGTCCTCAAGAATCTCTCAAAGGGGAGGTTCAGACTCTATCCTGTCAATCCGAATGAGGAGGAGATCTTAGGGCTGAAGTGTTATCCCAGCGTCCTGGCTGTCCCAGGCGATGTCGACCTCGCGGTAGTATCTCTTCCCGCGACAGCTTCGGTCGCTCCTGTCAGACAATGCGTCGAGAAAGGTGTCGGCTTCGTGATCATCTCCGCATCCGGTTTCAGGGAGTCCGGGCCGGATGGGGGGAAGCTGGAGAGGGAGTTGATGGCTGCGATCCGCGGCTCGAGCACTAGACTCTTGGGCCCTAACACTATGGGTGTCTATGTGCCCTCTATCGGACTTGACACGCTATTCATACCCAGAGCGAAGAGCGCACGCCCAGGGAAGGGGGCGATTGCGGTGCTTTCCCAGAGCGGGGCGGTGTCCGTGTCTTTCTTGGAGAGGGCCGCGGAGGCCGGAATAGGGATTTCCGCATGCATAGGTCTGGGGAACAAGATCGATCTGAACGAGAACGAGCTCTTGCAGCATCTCTCATCCGACAAAGCGACCGAAAGTATCGCCCTCTATCTTGAATCGTTCTCAGATGGGCGCGAGTTCGTCGATATCGTTCGAAAGGTATCGAAGGTCAAACCAGTGGTTGTGCTCAAATCGGGAAGAACCAAAGCCGGATCTGCCGCAGCAAGATCACACACCGGCGCACTCGCATCCTCGTCGGATGTCATGGTAGACGGCGTCATGAGGCAAGTTGGCGTTGTGAGAGCTTATGACGAGGAAGAGTTGATCGACCTGGCGAAGGCACTGGCCTATGTGGACCATATCGATGGTGACCGCATATGCGTTGTCGCGAGTGCGGGCGGATTCGGAGTAATTGGTGCAGACTATGTCGAATCCCGGGAGCATGGTGCGGGACTCACGATGGCAAGGCTCTCTGAGAAGACTCGTGACTCCATAAGGAAGGTGGTGCCCAGCTACTCCTCCGTCAGCAATCCGGTTGACCTCACAGCCGGTGTCACCGACGAGATGTACGATGCCGTTCTCAAGGGTTTGCAAGCTGACCCGGGAGTCGACGGGATCATGATGTCTCTCGAGCTCCAACCGCCAAACATCACGAGGAGACTTGTGGATGTGGCGGAAAGGAGATCTAGATCGGGAGGGGCGCCAATCGTCATAAGTGCGTTCGGTGGCGCCAACACCCAGAACCTATTGAGGGAGTTCGAAAAGCGCAAGGTGCCCGCGTATCCCACCATATGGCGTGCAATCAGAGCTCTCGCGGCCCTTCACAAAAGAGGACTATACCTGAAGCGCTCAAAATAAAACGCATTCAGAAGACCCCCATTGAGGCGTATTCACGGATCATTCGGGGTCTTCTGGAATTGGTTTGAAGGAAGTAGTTTTCAGCCGCCGATTCTGAAGACTTTCGTCCCGCACTTCGGGCAGGTTCCCTTAGATGCAGGCTTTCCATTCTTCAGCTTGACTTTCTTCGGGTCTTTCATCTCGACGGACTTCTTGCACTTAACACAGTAGGCCTTTGTCAAATATCCCACCATCCCTGTATCGGTTCGTGTTAATATATAGTCTTTTGGATGATTTCCAGCATGCCGACCTCGTAGCGATTTTCCTCCTATCTGGCATCGGGAGTTGAGCGTAGAATCGTTCTAGAGTGGCTTCACCCGAAAGTGAAATATAGTTCTCTGCCACGATTCCCTGTTCGAGGGATGCGCTCCTAATGAGTCCAGCGGATGCGGTAAGTCGTAAGGGCCGTGAGGATCCACGGGCCAACATCGTCTCCAAGATGACCTCCAACCAAATTGGAGTGAATCTTGGGAAGGGCATGGCAGACCCTTACGTCCCTTTTCTCGCTCTTGGACTAGGTGCCACTCCCCCCGAGCTCGGTTGGCTCCAGGCTTTCACCAACCTCTTTCCAGCCGTCATGCAGGTCCCTTGGGGGAAGTTGAGCGACTTCTTCGGGAGAAGGATACCGTTCCTCATCATCGGCGGAGTGATGTCGTTCGCACTCTACTTCTTCATGATGGGAGCGATGGATGCGTGGCAGCTCATCATCCTCGTGGCCATACAGATGTTCATTGGATCAATGATGATCCCGACCTGGTCCGCCTTGGTGGGAGATGTCACAACAGTCAAGAACAGAGGCGCTGTGATGGGCAGATTCTTTGCGGTCTCATCCTTGGCCAGCCTCATTGGCACGATTTTCGCCGGCGCCGTCATACCCAACGCAGGCAGCACATTCGAGCGGTTCGCGCTCCCATTCTTCATCGCAGGGGCCAGTGGCATAGTAGGTTCGCTCATACTGTTCGAGATAATGGAACAGAAGAAGCGCATGTTTGCCTCTCCAAAGACGCTCTTCAAATTCGGCCTGAAGTCTTTCATCTTCATCTCGGACCTCTCCGAGAACAAGGACTTCAGGAACCTTGTCGTCCTCAATACGACCTTCAACTTCATCATGTCCATCATCTGGCCGATACTCATCCTAACATATGTGAGCGTTCTCAATGCAAGCGCGCTCGAGATCGGCATAATGGCCGTTATCTCCACGGGCGCGACCCTCTTCTTCCAGACGAAGGTCGGGAAGCTCCTGGACGTGATCGGCCCGATGCCCCAGATACTCATCTCGAGGTTCGCATTCATATCGGTTCCGATTGTGTACGCGTTGGCGACACAAGTATGGCACATCTATGCGCTCAATGCGCTACTCGGATTTGCCAACGCAATGGCCAACGTCGCGTTCTTCGCGTACATACTCGACGTGGCTCCTGAAGAGAAGAAAGGCGAGTACTTCGCCGTCTACAACACCATAATAGGCATAGCCACATTCGTCGGATCGGTCATTGGCGGATACATGGCATGGTTCTTCCTGAACTACTACCACGGTGACTGGGTCCTCGGTCTCGGTGCGGTTTATGCCGTTTCCGCCTTGGGGAGGGCTGCATGTTCAGTCTGGTTTTTCAAACTGAAGGACCCCGTGACCTATCCAGATACACTGACCGGTGTCATCAAGAAGACGTTCAAGCGTTGGCGCGAACATCGTTGGTCGCCATTCTGATCTAGATTGCCCACGCCACGCCCTGCGCTAAGAAAAATCAAGTCGAAAAGGGTTTGGTGGCCTACTTCACGCGCTTGCCTGCGACGTAGGCTCTTATGGCCCTCCTCTCCGTCCTTGGGACGGTCAAGAGGGTCCTCTCCAGGCGCACGCGCCTGTATGTGTTCCAGAGTCTTGTAGCTCGCATTGCATCCACCTCCACAAAAGTGAGATTTCGGCTCAATCCGCTCACGCAGAGTTCGCCGATCACTTGCAGGATGCTCGCGCTAGCCCGCTATCTATCGGGGCACAATCCAATCCGTTGCAGGTGTGCGCGAACATACTTATCGGTTAGACTGAGACGCCTGGATTATAAGAGGCTTTGCCCGTTACTATTCATTCGCATAATAATAATATTATAATAATCACTAGTTGAACTAGGCTCGGAGCAGCAACGCTCTGAATCAGGACTCAATGATGCATACTGGACATCTTGGCTGTTGGTGCCTGCATCAACAGTCATTAAAAATACTTACACATATAATAATTTGCGAATATAATCCTAGAATGCGTCGAAACTCGTGCACTAGATGCTCCTTTTAGGAACGATTCAGAAATGACTTCTCGTTACTGAACGTGCAAGGGCGATTCAATCCGAGAGCATCAGCATTATGCCTATGACAGCGAATGCGCCGATTAGGACGATTCCAAGGAACCAAAGCGCTCTTCGGTCTATCATGTATTCAGCATGCATGATTGACCTCTTGACTTATTTCTCTTATGATTTTGATTGATTTCTCAGAAAAGCACAATATACAGGTTACGGGGATTCGGTCCCGAATGACCCTAGATGCATTGACCACGCTCACGAGCAAAGACAGGATTCTGCTGTATCTGACCGACTTCCGAGATGTTGAGGCCAGGTTCGAGCTTCCTGCGGACCTGATCCAGCAGTCGATCGCTTATGGCACTGGAATCCAGCGGAAGCATCTCTCACAGTACCTCAGTGACCTCATCGACGAAGGCTTGATCATTGAGAGGAAAGCACACATACAAGGCATGAAGCAGAGGATGAACGGCTACTATCTGTCCACCAATGGCTACCCAAGGGCCATGGCGCTAAGGAAGAGGATTGGCGATGAGATCGTTCCGGTGAAGCAGAACGGTAGGATTCGAGAGATGAAGGTCAGTGACATAGACGATGTTACTTCGATTCACATAACGCTCTGCGACATCGTGCGCGAGGCTATCGTCGGTGGCGTGCTCGATGTCTCAGTTCTTGAAACCGTTGAGTCTAGGAAGAGGCAGGCCCTTGAGGAGAAGGAGCAGGATACCGATATCTACAAGAGGGCTCTTCAGACCGTTTGGAATGACGGCAAGGTGACCGCAACTGAAAGGTTCCTCGTTGAGGAACTCAGGAAGCACTTGAACGTCAGTGATGAGCAGCACAGAGCGCTGGAATCTGAGATCATCAAGCGACTCGCCCAGGATCGGATGGAGTTCCGCAGGATCTACAAGACAGTGCTCGAGGTCGCCCTGGCCGACCGGGTCATCGCGGGCCCAGAAGAGACCATCCTCGAGAACCTCCGGAGGCTGATGCGACTAACCAGGAAGGAGCATGAAGAAATGCTGGAGGAGGTCAAGTTGTCCTTCTGTGGACCTCCAGGGTGTGAGAAGGACCTCCTGAAGGAGTCGACGCGCATGGTTGGGAATCAGGGAGACGAGTAGGGGCGATTCTAGGGAACCATCTTGAAGACCTTGTCGTGCGGTCTAACCCTTTCCTTGACCTTGATTCCCACCGACTGACCCGCGGAAGCGCTTGGGATCGGTTTTCTGTCGATTTCCATTGACTCTATCTTCTGTTCGAAGTTCGTTGTTGCCCCGACGATCTTGATCGTGTCGCCGATTGCGATTGTCCCGGACGTGATCTCCACTGCCGCCACGCTTGGTTTGGCGAAGAATATGCTGACCTTTCCGACCTCGACCTCTTGCACAGCACTCAACCTCGGCTTTCGAATCATCTTACGGATATTTATCAGCTGTCAGTGATTTCGCGTGCCGGCCTCGCTTCAGAGTTGCTGCGTGCCAGCAGCCCTCTCCCGGAGTGCTGGTGACCGTGACGTTGAGAGTCAATACGCGACAAGTTATAATAGGCCGGAGTATTTCACTCAATTGTCGCCCGTTGGGCTAGCAATAGGGATGCACGATGCAGAACTATTCAGCAAAAGCGAAGACCAGGCCGGCTGTCAAAGCCTGCCCGTCCCCTCCGAGGCTTGCAGGGGAGATGCTAAGCGTTCTCACATACATCATGACGGTCGAGAATCTCGACACGGTACTTCAGAAAATAGCATCAGCTATTGCCGACCTCTTCTCTGCGCGCTCCATGGTCATAGGCGTGCTCGATGAAGGCGAACAGATATTCCGCGTCAGGGCGACCTACGGCTATGAAGGCGACAATGACAGGAAGATCAAGAAGTTCACATACACCCATGAACGGATGAAATTGGACCTCGAGGAGAAGTACCGGATTGGGGATGGGGTCTACCTCATCAGGGCGACTGCACATCAGTTCATCAAGGGCGAGGAGCCGTTCTACAGGAACATGCAGAAGATAACGGAGCCTCGAACGGACCCGTCGATCTGGCACGAGCTCGATTATCTAAGGTTCGTCTTCTCGAACCGGGATGGAGCGATGATTGGGTTCCTGGAGGTCAATGATATCGCTGATGACAGGATTCCCGACGATGAGACCATTGAGGCGATGCAGATCTTCTCGCAACTTGCAGGTGTGGCGATTGAGAACGCCACCATGTACCAGAGGCAGGTGGAGATCGCCCAGAGGTCCAGGTTCCTGGGAGACATCATCGGACATGACATCAATAATCACAATCAGGCGGTCACAAGCTATCTCGAATTGGCACGGTCCACAAAGGGCGTCCCTGAGAAAGCCGAGAACTACTTGGAGCGTGCATCGTCTTCGGCCTGGGGCATCAGTGAGCTCATACAGAGAGCGAACAAGCTAATCAAGATCGAGCAGGAGGGCGCCGAGAACATTGGTCCTCTCGAGCTGGGTGAGGTCCTCAAGGGGAGTATCGCTGAGGTTTCCAGGAGCGTGGAGGATAAGGACGTCAGATTCGACTTGAAGGTTGGTAACCACCGATACTTTGTCATGGGCAACGAGCTTGCCGACGAGATATTCACGAACGTACTCAAGAACGCTGTCGAGTACGACCCGCACGAGAAGATCGTCGTGGATGTAAGCATCGGCGAGTTCACGGTTGAACCCAGACGGTACTGGTGCGTGTCAGTAGCTGACAACGGCATAGGCATCCCTGACTCCAAGAAAAACATCGTATTCGGCAGGTTCAAGACAGGCGATGAGCGTCCGCCGGCAACTGGACTCGGGCTTTCAATCGTGAGGGCGACAGTCGAGGCCTATCACGGGATGGTCTGGGTCGAGGACAGAGTGCCAGGGGACCCGTCCAAGGGGTGCGTTTTCAGAGTGGCTCTTCCAATGGCATCCGGGAAGTGAACCGCAGTCTCGTTGTCCAACCTATCCGACATCGGAGAAGGTTTATTCTCAGGTTCTCGATAGGGGGTGACGTTGAGAACGATGAAGCTCAGAGGAAAGGTGGCGCTCATCACCGGCGGAAGTGAGGGCATGGGCTATGCGACCGCGAAGCTGTTCCTGGAGGAGGGTGCCAAGGTCGTCATAACTGGCAGGTCGAAGGAGAAGGGCATCAAGGCACTGATGAAGCTTAGGAAGCTGGGCGAAGCTGAGTTCATCCAAGGGGATGTATCCAAGAGCTCGAATGCAAAGAGAATGGTGGATGGCACGGCCGCAATTTTCGGCAGGATTGACATTCTGTTCAACAATGCCGGGGTTTTTGTGCAAAGCCTTGCTGAGGACATGACGGAGGAGGAATGGGACAAGGTCATCGGTACCAACCTCAAGGGAACGTTCCTAGTGTCCAAATTCGCCATTCCATACATGAAGAGGCAGCGTCAGGGCGTCATAATCAACAACTCGTCAGATGCGGGCCTGATCGGCAACAGGGAGTGCCCAGCATATTGCGCCTCGAAGGGCGGAATCACCGTGATGACCAAGGCGATGGCCCTGGACTACGCCAAACACAACATCCGTGTGAATTGCGTGAATCCAGGGACCATCCACACTCCCATGCTTGACAGAGAGGTCCGTTTGGCTGGCGATCCAAAATCATACCTTGAGCATGAGACGGGAATACACCCAATCGGACGTCTTGGTATGCCAGATGAGGTCGCCCAGGCTGTGCTATTCCTCGCGTCAGACGAAGCCTCGTTTGTTACTGGCGCCGCTCTATCCGTTGATGGGGGCACCACCGCACAATGAGCTCTCAGAGCACGTAGTAGACGAGATAGACGAATTCACCTGACAGGAAGGCGGCGAACCAGAGGATGTAGAGTGGGGTCGAGAGTCTCCTGTGCCATTCGTTCGGCCTTCTCCTCCTCCACTGCAAAATCCCGGTAGTCAGGATTCCCAGCTCGAGCAGGATCACGACGGCCGCGACCATGCCGTGGATGGCGAAGTACGCGATGAGGTCGGGGTGGATATCGATTATTCCGCCCTCGACCTGCCCACCGAACAGTCTGAATAACATGTAGAATATCGACATACCGAGATCCCAGACGATTCCTGAGATGCCAGTCACCTTGTGGTATGGCAGCTTCCTCTTGCCGCTGAAATACGCATGGGTGAACAGAAACGCTACCGGAATAAGCGCCACTGCGATAAACGTGCTGATGAATGGAGCTTCAGACACGTGATCGGGCACGTCACGGACAGTAATCAATCTTTGCTTAACCCTAGGGCGGATTCCAGAATCATAGGACTCTGCAAATGCGGCTCCGCCGAACGGACTGGCTCGCGCGGATCCATGAACACCAAACCTCCCCGGACACTAACCATCCGGTTTGCCAAAGAGCCATTTCGCGGAAAAACCTATATTCGCGGTACCGTCTGTTCTGAACAAGGAGACGGTGATATCTGTGGAGAGCGGCACGACGGGCGCGTTGGAGGTTCTCAGGAACGCTATCCAGATGGAGATTGAAGGAAAGGATTTCTTCGAGCGCGCTGCGGGGATGGTGAAACATCAACGCTCCAAGGACACTTTCATCAGCCTCGTGAAACAAGAGCAGAGGCATCTCGACATACTGGGAGAGGAGCTGAACAGGCTGGAACACGGAGAAGAATGGGCGTCGTTGCAGGATATGAAGAGAAGCGCCCCTACCTTCGCGAGGGTTTCGGTATTCCAGGACAGGGCCTTCCGGCATCTGAAGCTCAGCCCTGACGCGGGTGAACTCGAGGTACTCAAAGTAGGCATAGAAGTCGAACAGAAGTCGATCGAGTACTACAGGAGCGCGGGTTCCCGCACGGATGACTCGAGGGCCAGGGAGATTTTCAACTGGCTTGTCGGGGAGGAGGCTGGGCACATGACGATCCTCAATGCTGAGTATGAGAACAGGACCAAGTCAGGGTTCTATTACGACACTATGGAGTTCAGTCTCGAGACCTTCTGAGCGTTCAGATGGTGCCGTTCCTGATTGCCTCTACCGTCAGGATGATGTCGGAGAATATCGCGTACGCGGTCTGTGTGACCTCTCCACTCCCCTCGATGATCGTCAGGTCACCCATGAGGTCCGTCTTGATCGTGAGCGCGCTTGAAGTCCCATCGACCGACCATAATGGGCTGTCAGGCCCCACCATCTGAGGGCTGACCGACAGCTCGACTGACTCGCCCACTGGCTTTGCACTGGCGATCAGCTTGATCTTCTTGCCCTTCTTCGCGGCCGCCTCGATATCCGCCCTCGTGATTTCTCTAATGCCTTTCCGTGCGACCTTCTTCGGGTCTGTGTCAGCGTCCATTAGGACATTCGCAAGGGCTGTGATCTTCGCGGACGCGTCCCAGCCATCGATGTCCAACGACGGGTCAGCTTCGGCAATCCCTCTGGATTGAGCCTCCCTGATGGCGGCATCCATCGTCATGCCAACATCCATCTTTGCGAGAACGAAATTGGATGTGCTGTTAAGTATTCCCTCGAGGCCAGTTATCTCACAACCGGGCAGGGTCTTCTCCACCAGGTTGAAGATCGGGGTGCCGTCCATGACCGTGCCCTCGAACCTGAAGTGCACTCCTCTGGACCTGGCCATGTTCCTTAGGTCCTTGTATGCATGGGCTATCGGTCCTTTGTTCGCCGTGATCACATCCATGCTCATGTTGAACGCAGCCTTGATGTGGTCAATCGCTGGCTGTCCAGTCTCCACGTTCAGAGTCGTGAGCTCGACCATCATGTCCGCATCGCTCTTGCCGATTATCTCCATCGGAGAGAGTTGAGTGTTCTCGGGTCCGAATCCTTTGAGAGTGCCTTGGTCTTTGAAATGTCCAAGCACCTTCTCGAGGTCAAGAGCTCGGTTCGAGGCTAGCGAACCCCGACTCTTCGTAGCTATTGCGAGCACCTCTACGTCCAATCCCTTGTACTTCAAGAGCCATTCGCGTTTCGAAAGCAGTAGGCGGACGAACTCCTTGCCAACGTTCCCAAAACCGATTACCACAAGTCTCAGTATCATTGAGTCAACGCATCCGTAATTCCGTCAATGGGCGCTCAGCGCACGGACAAGTTCGAAGGGGCCGAGCAATGAGAACGGTCGATTCAAACCTTGGTGAACTCGTCCTTCCCTGCGCCGCACTCGGGGCAGGTCCAGTCTTCAGGCAGGTCCTCGAAGGTCGTGCCCGGTTCGATGTTCTGGGTAGGGTCCCCTTTATCCGGGTCGTAGATGTATCCACAGACATTGCACTGGTAGTTGTCCATGATGCTCGCTGGGGCGATATTCAGATATGACTACTTGACTTTGTTGGGCGTGATCGAACGGATCGGCACTTGATGATCTGACTGAGAGTGTTGCCGTTGCGTCATTGCCTTGAGATGAACAGGAGACTGCTCTCCCGGAGAAACGTGCGGTCCGAGATCTGATAGACGACTTTCAGGATTAGGAATCGAAATTCGAAATTATAGTCACGATAATGGGCGGGTCTTTGAATTTCGACTGAGGAAAATCGCCTTGTTTCTGTTCGAAGAGATATGCTTAAGTACATTCTTGCTAGTCTAGGCCGCCGGGGGACTGAGGCTCCTTCAAGCATCTTCGAAGAGCTTGACGGACTCTCGAGTCGGGACGCAGAGATTGATGGATATTGGTCAGGTGTTTGAATGAATATAGGCAAATTCAAGTGGTTGTTTGGCAGAAACAGCGAATTCTGGCCGACGAACATGAAGACTGGCATGTGGGCATGGGTCGGGCACAGGCTAACTGGCCTCGCACTCGTCGCCTACGTTTTCATGCACCTGTCGTTCTTGACAACGGCATCACTGAGCGAAGGCGGAGCGGACTTCGACAAGCTGATGGCGACGACCTCTCAGCCGCTTTTCGTCGCCATGGACTTCATGCTGGTAATCATCGTGATATATCATGCGATGAACGGCTTCAGGATCATGCTCTTCGACCTCGGCGTCGGCATCAGGCGCCAGAAACTCGTTTTCTGGATATGCATGGCCGTTTCCGCCGTGCTCATAGTCGGCGGTCTTTGGGCTATATGGAATCTGATAATCGTGCCAGGGGGTGCATAGTATGGATGAGCAGAGAATAGCGACATCCAAAGTCGCAGGGACATGGGCGTGGTTCTTCCAGAGGGCCTCGGCAGTGCTGTTGGTGGTCTTTCTTGCGATTCACATCTATGTTGCCCACTTCATGGGTGTTGGCGATGAAACGAGTGGCGATACGTTGATCACATTCAGTGACGTGAGCGTGCGACTGGATCAACTGATATTCATCATAGTAGACTACGGAATGCTCTCCATGGTACTTCTTCATGGACTCAACGGGTTCAGGACCGTGATGTTCGACTTCGACATGTTCGTGAAGAGGAAGAAGCTGGTCGATGTCACCCTCTGGGTCGTTGGGATTGCGACTCTCATCTGGGGCATCATTATCCTAATCCCCTTCATAACTGGCTAGGGAGGATGATCAAGTGTACTACCACAAGATCTTGGTAATCGGCGGGGGTCTGGCAGGTCTAAGAGCGGCAGTGGAGGCCGCTCCGAAGGCCGATGTGGCCATCATCTCGCAGGTGCACCCCGTGAGGTCCCACTCCGGAGCTGCCCAGGGAGGAGTCAACGCCTCTCTGGCGAACAATCCTGCGGCCGCTGATGATAACTGGGAGAAGCACGGGTTCGACACGATCAAGGGCAGCGATTACCTTGCGGACCAAGACGCTGCCGAGATGATGACGAAGGAGGCTCCCGGCTGCATCTATGAGATGGAGCACTGGGGCTGCCCGTTCTCGAGGACGGACGAGGGCAAGATCGCTCAGAGGCCTTTCGGGGGCGCTGGCTACCCAAGGACATGCTACGCGACGGATAAGACCGGTCTCTACATGTTGCACACGCTCTGGGAGCGCTCGGTCAAGCTGAATGTCCCGCTCTACGAGGACAGGGTCCTCGTGGACGTCGTACTCGAAGGCGATGCGTGCAGGGGAGTCATCTGCTGGAACCTGAAGACTGGGGAGCTCGAGCCGTTCATGGCCGAAGCTGTCATATTCGCCACCGGTGGGAGCGGTCAGATCTACGGCAGGTCGACCAACGCGCTGATCAGCTCGGGATCGGCACTCGCAGCCGCGTTCAGGCGCGGAGTACCTCTGAAGGACATGGAGTTCATCCAGTTCCACCCGACCTCGCTGTTCGGGACGAACATCCTGATGACTGAGGGTGCTAGAGGAGAAGGCGGATACCTTATCAACTCCCTCGGCGAGAGGTTCATGTCGAAGTACGCTCCGAAGGTGATGGAGCTGGGGCCCAGAGACATTGTCTCTCGATCGATTCAGACCGAGATCAACGAGGGCAGGGGCATAGACGGCAAGGACTACGTCTACCTCGACCTCAGGCACCTTGGGAGAGAGAAGATCCTGGAAAGGCTCCCGGGCATCAGGGACCTCGCGATCAACTTCGTCGGAGTCGACCCGATCGAGAAGCCCGTCCCGATCCAGCCCGGACAACACTACACCATGGGTGGTATAGACACGGACGTCAACGGCCTCACGAAGTTCAAGGGCCTATACGCCGCGGGCGAGTGCGCATGCGTGAGCGTTCACGGCGCGAACAGACTCGGAGGCAATTCGCTGCTCGACACGGTTGTGTTCGGCAAGATATCCGGCAGGGTCGCCGCTGAATATGTGCTCTCGAAGAAGGAACAGAAGCAGGGCGAGGCCGCGATCCAGAAGTGCATGAGGGAGACGAAGGCGAGGGTCGACGAGCTCCTGTCGAGGAACGGCACGGAGAACCATGCCGACATCAGAGCCGAGATGAAGGAGGCCATGATCATCAAGGTCGGCATATTCAGGAGCAAGGAGCTGATGGACCAGGCCCATGCCAAGATAAAGGAGCTTAAGGATCGGTACAAGCGCATAACCATCCAGAACAAGGGCAAAACGTATAATGTGGATCTCATCCGTGCGCTCGAGCTTGAAGGCATGCTCGATGTCGCAGAGGCGATCGTGGTCGGCGCCTTGAAGAGGGAGGAGAGCAGGGGTGCGCACTCTAGGCTCGACTTCAAGGAGAGAGACGATGTCAAGTTCTTGAAGCACACAATCGCGAACTATTCTCCAAGCGGAGCGGTGATCTCCTATTCTCCAGTCAAGCTTGGCAAGTACAAACCAGAAGCAAGGAGGTACTGAGATGACCCGAGGCGACATCACCCTCAAGGTTCAGCGTTTCGATCCATCGGCCGACAAGCTGCCCTACTGGCAGAAGTACCAGGTCGAGATCAAACCCGGGATGACGGTCCTGGACGCCCTGTTCGAGGTGCTCAACCATCAGGACGGCACGCTCGCGTTCAGGTTCTGCTGCAGGGCGGGCGTCTGCGGTTCGTGCGCGATGGTCATAGCTGGGAAGATCAGGCTGGCTTGTGAGACCCAGATCAGCCAGTTCCTAAAACTCAACGAGGTCATGTTGAGCCCGCTGCCGCACCAGAAAGTCGTGAAGGACCTCGCTGTGGACTATGACATGTTCTTCGACCGGCTGAAAGCCGTGAAACCGTATCTGGTTGGGAAGGAACCATACCCGGACAAGGAGTACATCCAGATGCCCAAGGAGAGGGTGCCCATCAACGATCCTATCGACTGCATCATGTGCGGTTCGTGCACTAGCGCGTGCACAATGGCTTGGTTGAACACGGGATATCTCGGTCCTGCGGCGCTGCTCAAGTCCTACAGGTTCTTGGTTGACACGAGGGACACCATCCCTCACGAGCGCTTGGACATCATCGAGAGCGAGGACGGCGTGTGGAGGTGCCACACGCAGTTCAACTGCGTCGAAGTGTGTCCCAGGAAGCTCAACCCGACCGAAGCCATACAGAGGCAGAAGATCAAGGCCGTCAAGAGGAAACTCTTCGGCCGGAAGAAGCGGGCCTGAGCGCATCAGACACACATGAGAAGAGGGGACCATTGGTCCCCTCTAATCAATTCTTTCAGTCATCCTGCCAGCGTTCAGCATGGTCGATAGCAATGAAAAAAGGGAATTGATGTTGCGCTTCTCAGAGCAACGGGGTTTGGAGGAGGAGAATCTTACTTCCTCTTCTTTTCCTTCAGGGATGTGAAGAAGTCATGGTGGTCCTCTTCCTGCTCGAGGATCTCCTCGAATATGAACCTCGTCGTGGGGTCTCCCTCGGCGTCCGCGGCCTTCTCGATGTTTTTGTACATCTTGATGGCCTCTAGCTCAGCCTTGATGTTGAGATCGACCATCTCCCAGAGTTCCTCGCCCACCTTGATGGATGTAGGCTTAGTGGTCGGCACGCCCCCCAGATACCACAGTCGCTCAGCGATCTTCTCAGCGTGCTTCATTTCTTCGACCGCGATTTCCTTGAACTTGTCGCTCACGGCGTAGTGATCTACCCCCATCCACTGCACATGCTGCCACATGTACTGGATGGAAACCTGTATCTCACGGGCTATGGCCCCGTTCAACATATCCTTCAACTTCTGCGATGTCAAGTTACTTCCTCCCTCTCTCTGTTTCCGGTGCCCTGAACACACTTCGAAGGGCACCATTCCTACTACGGGGCGACGAACGCCGTCGGCCGTCTTAAACCTTTAGGCGAATAGGCGTTGGCTGTGTGATTTGTAGGGACTATTAAGCCTCTCAATGCGATTGCACTCCTGAGTTGATGAGATGGCCAGGATGCGCGTACAGTTCAAGGGCGGAGGATCCATTACTATCCAGCTCAGGCCCGAGCCGACGCCAACTATTGAGGCACTCCTGACTGCGGCTCCGTTCTCATCCATTGCCAACACTTGGGGGGACGAGATCTACTTCAAGGCCCCCTTCCATGCAGAGCTGGAGACGGATGCGCGCGCGGAGATGGAGATCGGTGACGTGGCCTTCTGGCCGGACGGCGATGCCATTGCTATCTTCTTCGGGCGTACGCCGGCAAGCGTGAACGACAAACCGAGGGCCTATAGTCCCTGCAATCTCATTGGAACACTAGAAGGGGACATCTCGGCCCTGAAAAGAGTCAAGTCAGGCTCCGGTCTCGAGGTCGCGCACGCAAGATAGCGCTCTCATTGGCAAGTGTACCCGCCATCGACAGAGAAGGCCGCCCCGGTAATGAAGCTCGCCTGGTCCGAGGCCAGGAAGAGGACGGCATTCGCCACCTCAGAAGGCACGCCGAGCCGGCCGATCGGGTGATATTCACACAGCTCCTTCCTGTACTCCTCGACGGGCATCTTCCGCGACCTCGCCTCCTGCCTGAACATCGGCGTGTCGATTTCTCCTGGGCAGACGCAGTTGACCCTGATGTTCTTCTTCGCATAGTCAAGGGCCATGCACTTCGTCATCAGGACGACTGCCCCCTTGGATGTGTTGTATGCGATGGCGTTTCTGTCTCCCACGAGGCCGCTGCAGGACGCGTTGTTGACTATTGCTCCCTTCCTCTGCTTGAGCATGATTGGGACCACCTCCTTTGCCATCAGGAATACGCCCTTCACATTGACAGCCATGATTCGATCCCAATCCTTCTCCGTGACATCCTCTACAGTTCCTTCCACAAGGATGCCCGCGTTGTTGAACAATACATCGATCCGGCCCAGCCTCGCCTTGGCCGTGCTGACCATCTTCTTGACGTCCGACGATTTGGCGACATCGCCGGTTAGAACCAATGGCGTGAAGCCCTTCTTCTTCAGCTCTTTGAGAGCGGCCTCGCCGTTCTTTTCTGAGACATCGAGGATAGCGACCTTCGCACCTTCCTCCAAGAATCGCTCTGCCGTCGCCATGCCTATCCCTGAGGCGCCCCCTGTAATGATGACTCCCTTGCCCTTGAACCTTCTCTCCGACAAAACCATCAGACCCGAGGCCGGATACGCGGGGCTCCAATTAAGCTTGCGGGACACCCAGCCAGCAACTACAAATAACAGCTGGGTGGTTCGTCGGTGCGATGGCCTTGAAGGTCCTCGGAATACTCGGCAGTCCTTGCAAGGATGGAAACACTGCATCTCTCTTGAACGCAGTCCTTGACGGCGCGAGGGAGGCTGGTGCCGAGACTGAACGCATGGACCTGGTCGATCTGACGGTCAACCCATGCGTGGAGTGTAGGGAGTGCGATTCTGGCAAGGGTTGCAGGCAACACAACGACGACATGACCGCAATCTACCGCAAGATTCGCGAGGTAGACGCCATCGTCATGGCTTCTCCGATATTCTTCATGGGTGTGACAGCTCAGATGAAGGCCATGATAGACAGATGCCAATGCTTCTGGATTGAGCGATACCTGCAGCACATAAGGGTCTACGATGGGAGGAGACGCCCCAAGGGTTTGTTCGTTTCATGCGCTGGCTCACCAAAGCCGCAGATCTTCGAGCCAGCAATCCATGTCGTCAAAGCGTTCTTCGCAGCCATCGACTACGAATACGCTGGTGAGGTGGTCCTAGGTCACACGGATGATCCTGAGCTGGGGTCGAGATCTAGCGGGGTACTTGCCGCGGCCAGAGCAGCGGGCCGCAGAATCTGCGAGCAGCCTTGAATGGTTCCAAATGAACCTGCCATTTTCGTGAACTGGGCTAATCATGCCGTCCAAGCGCTCGATCCAGGTCAGAGGTCCTTTATCATTATGGCGGGGAAGCAGCTCTTCTGGTATTGGCGGCAGATAAGGCAATTGGCCAGTTCTGGCCCAATGCCATCATCCGCGGCGATCCGTCTGAAACCTATCCTCTTGAAGAACTCAGGCGCTCGGGCCAAAGCCCACAGTCTGTTAGCCCCTCGCCTCTTTGCCTCTTTCGCTATCATGCCAACAAGCCCGTCGCCCAGACCCTTTCCTCTCATGCGCTCAGCGACGGCAAGCCAATCCACGGAGTATCTTTCCCCATCCCTATTGAGCGAGGCGCAGCCAACCAGATCGTCGAATAGATAGTAGCCGAACGCTGCGACCGTTCGTTGGAATGTCCCGTCCTCGAGGCCGGAAGCGAGCGCCAGCCGACGGATGGCCTCATAGTCGTTCGTGGGCCTTAGTTTGAGCCCGTTCTGGGGCGATTCCGTCATGGCACTCGGTGAGGTTTGAGTGTGGACTTATGCTTTTCGCAAGTCGGCCGAGGGCCCGTCGAGTGATGCGCTCAGCGAAATGGCGTCGTGCGCGCTCTTCGATTCGGAGCTCTGGGGAAATACCTTGGGAAACGATACCTCGAAACATGCGCCTTGGGTGCAGTCACCATGGACTCTGTCTTTGACTACTATGATCCCATTGTAGCGTTCGACGAGGAGCGCGACGATCGAAAGCCCCAGGCCGGTCCCAGCTATCCCATCAGGGCGCTTCGCGAACCTGGTGAAGATCCTTTCTTTGTTCGAGTCCGGGATCCCCCTCCCTCTATCCTCGATCCTGACCGTGCATGCGCTGTACCCCTCGATGAGTGTCACATCTATCTCTGCAGAGCCCCCTGACGAATACTTCACCGCGTTGTTCAGAAGATTCGAGAAGAGATCGAATATCAGTTCATCTGCCAGGATCGGGCTGACGGCCACCGGGCAGTCAAGGTTCACCTGGACGTTCTTCTCCGGGAACTGACGCCTGACAGATGCGCAGCATTCGGTGAGTACATTTCTGAGGACGTATCTCTCTCGCAGCGGGGATTCTGATGCTCTCACCTCGGAGAACTTCCTGACATTGTCGACGAGGTTCTTCATAGACATGGATACCGCCAGGGAATTGTCCAGATATTCGACGTCCTTCCCGTTGAGAGTATTTGCCTCTTTCATTGTTCCGAGGTAGTACGAGAGTGGTGAGACCATGTTCCCGATGTCGTGGACGATCAGGTCGAGATAGGCCTGGGAATCGGTCATCGCATTCACTGCCTCCTCGTAGGTCTTTGAATTCTCAATCGCGATTGCAGCTAGGTCTGAGAGGATTTGAATTCTGTCGATTGCCTCCCTGGACGGCACCTTCCTATTCAGAGGTTCATCGATCTCGATCCAACCTATCCAGTTGCCGATCCTGTCTGTCATGACGAAATCGATGAAGTCCAACTCGTGCCAGTCTGATGACGACTCCCTCTTCACATCCACAAGGTCCGAGTTCATTATGTAATCCGCGTCGTCGCCATAGGCGATGACTTGGTCCTCAGCTCTGACGTAGTAGCAACCCCGGCCGATCTTGAACTCCGGTGAGAGATCGTGCTTCATGCGCTCAAGAGTGTACGCGTGTCTCTTGATCACAACCTCCTTATCCGGTGGATAACCGTGCATGGCCCTCGGACAGAACATTCCAGTCTTCTCGTCGATGACGCCAAGACTTACGAGCTTGATGCCGAAGGCATCTGATATCGTGTCGACGACCTTCTGCAGCAGCACATCTAGCGGTTCGACCCGGAGTATTAGCCGCAGGATGTCCAAGACATCCTCAACTGGTAGAGTCTTGCCATTCGTCAATCGAGCTTCCGAGGCCTCGCTAGTCTGGACTGCCTCGCTCATTCCCATCCCTCATCTACTCATCCCGAGAGCTCGTATTCACAATATCTTATAAAAACATGTCGGACTGATGCCAGTCCATCTGTTGTGCAGCGGCCATAGGAGGAAATCTTATAAGTCGAATGCGTTATGCCTATTCGAGCATGTCGATTGATCTCACCCCAAAGCCAACTTTCGAGCCGACGGTCAAGGACCCATACGGTCGCGAGGTAAGGAGCCTGAGGCTCTCTGTGACTCAAAGGTGCGACCTAGCATGCGCTCATTGTCATAGAGAGGGCCAATCTGAGTCGATCGTCGAGATGACCCCGGATGAGATGGAGAAGCTCGTGAGGATCGCTGTATCCTTGGGAGTCAGAAAGATAAAGCTCACCGGGGGTGAACCCTTGCTTAGAGAGGACATCTTGGAGATCGTCTCAAGAATATCGCCGCTGGTCACCGAGGTCTCTCTGACCACGAACGGGTCCAGACTCTCGCGCCTCGCCAGTCCCCTCAAACTGGCTGGACTGCGAAGAGTGAATGTCAGCCTGCACACCCTCGATCCTGACTTGTACGCCAGAATATGTGGCATGGATCTGTCTGGGCTGGTTGTCGATGGGATATCTGCTGCCGTTCGCGCAGGCCTGAATCCAGTCAAGGTCAACATGGTGGTGCTCAAGGACACAAATGAGGGCCATATCGGACCGATGATTGACTTCTGTGCCAGATCAGGTGCCGTGCTTCAACTGATAGAATTCGAGGCGGACAGGGAGAGCTCGAACGGATGTCAGTTCGCGGAGCGCTACTACTCCCTAAAGTCGACTGAAGAGATGCTTGCCCAGCAATCTTTCGAGACTTCGATTAACGAACTGCACAGACGCAAGAGGTATCGGATTCCCGTCAATGGGGGAACAGTGGAAGTCGAGGTTGTGAGACCGATGCACAACACCGAGTTCTGCTCCAACTGCAGTCGAATAAGGATGTCGAGCGATGGTCGACTGAAGCCGTGCCTCTTGGATCCAGGCGGAGAGGTGGATGTTCTGACTCCCATGAGGAATGGAATGTCG
>Ga0315286_10000888_pt1 | contig 26224 bp, 20 predicted proteins | sample YL17G10_0_MG_FD_205038 | JGI IMG/M metagenome (GOLD analysis project Ga0315286, IMG submission 205038) | Sediment microbial communities from Yellowstone Lake, YNP, Wyoming, USA - YL17G10_0 | ecosystem: Environmental > Aquatic > Freshwater > Lake > Sediment | place: USA: Wyoming | collected... | reverse complement strand
CGAATTCTTCTTCATGAGGAAAGGTGGCCGGAATTCCGCCGGAAATGTCGGCCAACATTTCCATCTCGTGGAAGACGGCCTCGCCGGTGAGACATCGACCCACATTGCAATAAATGGAATGGGGGATGTAATTGCCCGGACCATAGGGGACAAAACCCTTCCCCGGTATGAATACTTCCGGCTTTCCCAATTCGGAAGCTGTAAAACCGGCAGCGTACCCTAATTCACTGATCTTGATAATCTCTGCCAGTTTCTCATGCACATGCTTGGCCTTGCTGATGCCGTTGGCATCGGCAGCCAGCGCACAGGCCCCGAGCATCAGGTCCCCAAGGGCCGGCTTGCAGCCGGAATAACTGTGACGATGAAACAGCGCAAAGAGAAGCGCCATGATCCCGCCATGCTGGTATTCACCGCAAAGGAAAACCCGCTCCCAGGGGACAAAGACATTGTCGAAGATCAGATAGGAGTCGTTGCTCCCCGCATTGAATCCCTTGGGGAAGTGCTTTCTGTCGCGAAAGTTGTGGATCGTCACCAACTGTTTCAATCCATCCCAATCGCCGGGGACGGCGAAGGAGACGGCGTAATCCTTGTCCTCCTTCAGCAGGGCGCGCGTCGGTAAAACCAGGATTTCATCGGCAGTCGCCGATTCCGAGATATGAAGCTTGGCGCCCCGGACGACGATACCGTCCTTCTTTCTTTCCACCACGTGGACATACGAGTCGGGATCGGGCTGCTCGTGGGGACGCAGCATTCGATCACCCTTGACGTCGGTCTGGGCACAGCATCCGACCAGATCTTCCCTCTGAAACCGTTCAAGCCACCTCTTGAAATTATCATGGTATTGGGTGGCGCCTTTGTCCTGTTTGTCTGCCTCATAGGAGACGGTATAGATGGCATTCGACGCATCGACGCCCATGCATCGCTGCGTGCAGCCCCCCACGATCTGGCATATGAGTCTTGTCATGTCCTGCTTTTTGTGAAGATCCTCCTTGTTCTGGTGAATGTGACAGAAGCGGTTGATCTTTTCGCCGGTCAGGTGCGAGGTGGCCGTCATGAGACCCCCGTATTCAGCCATTTGGGCAAGGTCAAAGGTCTTTCCCATGACATTGAAACTCGGAATGAACCGCTCATCGTCACGCCCGATCTTTTCACCGCCGAGGAACAGATTCCGCTTCATTTTACCGAGACGCTCGATATATTGCTCTTTCGTTCTCATTTTCGTTTCACCTCTTTGGTATTTTTTCAAACAAAAATCAGCATAGGAGGTCTGTTACCTCACCATCAATTTCGGCAGCCAAAGGGCGATCTCCGGGAAAATGATGACTATAATAAGCCCGATTCCCTGAAGGATCACGAATGGCACTATAGACCGGTAGATATCGCCCATTGTTATTCCGGGCGGAACTATGGCCTTCATATAAAACAGGTTGAAACCAAAAGGAGGGGTCAGGTACCCCATCTCCATATTCATGATGAAAAGAACGCCGAACCAGAGAGGATCAAATCCCAGGGCCGTGATTACCGGAACAAAGACGGGGGTGCAGATCATGATGATGCCCACAGGGTCCAGAATACATCCCAGAATGAAAAAGATGATCTGCATGGTGATCAGGATGGCCCAGCGCCCTCCGGGAATGGACATCATAATATGTTCCATCAGGACATGCGCCCCTGTACCGGTGTAAACAGCCGTGAAACCGTAAGCCCCGATAAGGATCCAGATGATCAGGGCCGTAAGGGCGGCGGTCCGGAAACAGGACTCTTTGATCAGGGTCCAGTTCAGTTTACGATAGACAACCGCCGAAATGACCGCCCCTACGCATCCCAGGGCGGAGGCCTCGGTGGCCGTGCAAACTCCCGCATAAATCGATCCGAGAACCATGATGATAATCATAATCGGCAGCAGCACCGCCCTGAGGGATATAAATTTCTCCCGCCAGGATACCCTGTCTTCCACGGGAAGGGGCGGCCCCAGGTTAGGCTGGAAGTGACAGCGGACGCCGATGTAAAGGATGAAGAGAGCGGCGAGCAGAAGACCGGGCATTATACCGCCGGCGAACAGCCCCCCGATGGACACGCCGGTCAGGGTCGCGTAAAGAATCATCGGCACGCTGGGAGGAATCAGTATCCCCAGCGCCCCTCCGCCGGAGATGCAACCCATGGCAATGGTTTTATCATAGCCCCGGCTGAGCATGGCCGGAAGGGCAATGATCCCCATGGATACGGTTGCCGCCCCGCTGATCCCGGACATAGCGGCGAATATAGTGCAGATGATCACCGTGCCGATGGCCAACCCGCCCGGCAGAGGCCCCATCCAGCGGTGCATCAGCGTGTAAAGGTCATCGGCCACTCCCGCTCTTTCTAAAATCATCGCCATAAAGATAAAGAGAGGAATGGCAAGCAAGGTAAATTTCCCCATGGATGCATAGGCTTGGGTTGTGATCAGGTAAAGGCCCCTGTCTCCCCAGAGAAGATAAGAACCGACCACCCCTACGCCTCCGAGAACAAAAGCCAGTGGAAGACCCAAAGCCAGGAACAGGATGAGGGCTCCGAAGAGCAGAACCGTGACTAATTCAATGCTCATGCCGCATCCTCCTTGCCGGTAACGGCCACTTTGATATCCCCGATATATTTGACCAGGCCCTGCAGCAGGAGAAGTAAAGCGCCCAGCGGGATCAACATTTTAAGCGGATAGATGGGCGGGGCAAAAGCGGTCGGATCCGTCTCCCGATACAGGAAAGAATCCCAGGCCATCTCCCCCCCTTTTACCAAAATCACTCCGCAAAAGGCGAAGAAGAGGAGCCAGGTGAAGAGATTGATGATTGCCCTGGTGCGGGGTTTGAAGCGCTGGTAAAGAATATCCACGTTCACATGTCCGTTGCGCTGCTGGAGATACCCCCCCAGCAGTATGACGTAGGCGCCATAGACCATCTGAGATATTTCGTGAGCCCAGATGGTCGGGCTGTTGAGAATATACCGGACAAATATTTCGTACACGATCACGCCTACGAGAACGAGAATCAAATAGCTGATTGCTTTGCCTATCAGCTCATTCATCCGGTCGATGAATTTAAAAAACTTTTTCATGAGTAACCTCCCCTGCAAAATGAAAGTGCGAAAGGATCGACTTTTTTCAGTGTCCGATTAATACGACTCCGATAGATAACTTTCTTACCCCACCCCCACCCTGACCCTCCCCCTGAAGGGGAGGGGAAATACTGGGTTTCTCCCCCTTCAAGGGGGAGGCAGGAGGGGGATGGGGTTATGTGACGGAGTGCTAATTAATCAATGTAATTAAGTTTTTTAAGGTAATCTTTCAGCATGCCGATGGCTTTGGCCGAATCGGCATCTTTGGCCGCTACCTTATCCCACTCCTTCATTGCCGCCACCATCATTTTTTTCTGGTCTGCGGGTTCCAGGGTGGATACCGTGACTTTATAATCCTTAATCATGGTATCCAACGCTTTACGCTCATCACCCACGTACTCTTCCGTCCGTTGATATACTCTATCCTTCAGTGCCTTATCGAGGATCGTCTGCAGATCCTTGGGCAGGGCATTAAAGGCATCCTTGTTCATGATGATCACATCGGTGCCGGCCATAGCCAGGTCGGGCTGAATATAGTACTTGGCTACCTCGCAGAGTTTCATGCTCAGCGCTCCGCCAGCCGCTCCCCAGTGCGCCCCATCGATGACGCCTGTTTGCAGGGCCAGATAAAGTTCCTCACCGGGAATCATGCTGGGGACGGCGCCCAAATCTTTCAGCATTTCGGCAAGCGCCCCGGAAGAACGTACTTTATATCCTTTGAAATCCTCGATTTTACGGATCGGTTTTTTCCCGATCATCGCTGTGGGATAAATCTTCTCCGTGTAATAAAGCAGGTTGTGCTTGGCGTGAGCGTCTTTCAGCATCTGCTCGAAGCCGAGGTTGAAATGAAAATATAAACCTTCCTTGGCATTGCGGAAAGTCATCGGACAGTTGGCCGCTACCGCAGCTATCGGAATAATGCTCATCCAGTAGATCGGGGCTGCCGTTGCTCCTTCAATGGTGCCTTTGCGGCAGACGGCGAATATGTCCTTGGATGGAACCATGGCTCCGGCCGGATGGAGCGTGATCTGCAGCCGTCCATTGGTCAGCTTGTTCAGATTTTGATCGAAAAAATCTTTCAGTGGTTTGAAGGATGTGCTGCCAGCCGGCCAGTGAGACTGAAAGTTCCATTTATACACCTTTTGGTCTGCCGGTTGCTGGGCCGTGGCGACCCCCGTCGTAAAAACCATCAAAAACCCGATTAAAATAACGCAAAATAATCCTTTTTTCATTTTGAAGCCTCCTTTTAAGTTAGAGTTTTGGAAAAGCTTAACGGCTTTCCCGCTTCCGGGCGGTTCCTTCCGGCTCACCCAATTTTTCTCAGCTCTCTCCTTAATATTTTGCCTACCGCGCTCTTTGGCAATGAATCCATAAGCTGAATCGATTTCGGTCTTTTATAGGTGGGTAAATTCTCCTTACAAAAATTCATTAGTTGCTCTTCAGTGGCTGCGAATGCAGTTTTGAGGACAACAAACGCCTTTACCACTTCACCATAAACAGGGTCGGGAATGCCGATAACTCCCGCTTCCAGCACTTGAGGATGCCTATGGAGAACATTCTCTATTTCCTTTGGGTAAATATTCTCTCCTCCACGGATGATCAGGTCCTTCTTTCTATCCGTGATGTAAAGGTAACCATCTTCGTCGGCATATCCGATATCGCCGGTATGAAGCCAGCCGTTCCGGAGCACTTCTGCTGTTTCTACAGGTTTATTCCAGTAACCCTTCATGACTCCCGGCCCTTTGATTACGATCTCTCCCGCCTGGCCGGACGGAAGCTCACACTCTTTTTCGTCAAATATCTTGATCGTATTGCACTTCTGATAACATTTACCGATGGAGCCGTATTTAGGCGGCCTTCTACCCGCTATGTTGCCGCAGTTGACGGTGGTCGCTTCGCTGAGTCCATACCCCTCCCAGATATCCATGCCGTATTTCTCCTGCCAATTGCGGGCTACCTCCAAGGGCATCGGGGCGGAGCCGCAGATGCAGGTTTTCAGGGAACTCAAATCATATTTAGAGGCGCCGGGATGGTTAAGCAGTTGAATGTACATGGTAGGCACCCCGCGAAATTCGGTGATTTTAAATTGCTCAATACGCTTCATCGCTTCCTCTGTATCCCACCGGCCGATCAAGACCAGCTTTCCTCCCGTTAGGAACTCCAGACTCAAAGCGAATACTCCGTACCCATGGAACAAGGGAAGCGTTATCAAAGAGACACGGTTCCGGGTGACGCCAAATACCTCCGTATTCTCGTCAGCATTCTTATCTTGTCCGTCATCACGCTTCTGAATTTTACCTTTGGCGCCAACGCCCCAGGCGTCCAGCAAGACCAAATCATAATATCCGGTGACGTGGGTATACCAGTTGTAATGGGTGAGCATCACCCCTTTCGGATTTCCCGTGGTGCCCGCGGTATAGATCATGACAGCGGTATCGTCGTTGTCTGTTTCCTCCATGAGAAGTTTATCCGAACCGTTTTGAATCATTTCATCGTAGGATAAAACATCCTTCGGAACTGCCTTTTCAATCAAAATTAAATGCTTAAGCTCTGTTGCTTCGCGGCGAGCTGCTCTTATATTGTCGATATAATCTGCACTGCTCACCAGAGCGGCGACACCCGAGTCCTGATAAATATAGGCAAGTTCGTGTATACGCAGTGAAGGATTCACCGGAACCAATATGGCCCCGATCTTAAAAACAGCGAAAAATGTCTGCATGAGTTGAGGACAGTTCAGCAGTTGAACACCCACACGGTCTCCCTTTTTGACTCCCAGACTTTTTAAGGCATTCCCTAACCTGTTGGCCATACGGTTCATTTCAACATTGGTATGCCATCGCCCTTCAAAATTGACAAGCGGGTATTCACCAAATCTCTGGATATTGTCTTCTGCCAACCTTCCAATATTCATTGTCCTATTTCCTTTCGAGGTAATTGCAAAAGTACCTATAAATTCCCTCCCTCCGGGCGGGGGAGGGTTAGGGTGGGGGGAGATTGCCATGAAATCTGCATGTTGCCGCTTCACCCACCCCCTAACCCCCTCCCGTCAAGGGAGGGGGGGAACTTATTTGGAAGAGTTTTGCAAGAGCCTCCTTTCTAAGGAATTACCGGGGTGCGCTCGCTGCGCGGCTTCAGTCAGCGCTCTCTCTATATTCTGAACTCGATCAGGAATGGTCCGCGACGGCCGCAGGCCGATGTGAACACGTCGGCGAAACTCTCCAGTGTTTCCACGCGCGTCGCTTCCACGCCCATGCCTGCGGCGAGCTTCACCCAGTCGAGCTCGGGGCGCGAGAGATCGAAAAGTTCGTTCGAGGCACGGCCGGGCTTTGCGCCCACCGAGACCAGCTCGCCATAGAGTATTTTGTAGATGCGGTTGGCAAACACCACGTTCACCACATCGAGCTTCTCGCGCGCCTGGGTCCACAGGGATTGCAGCGAGTACATGCCCGCGCCGTCGGCCTGCAGGCACACCACCTTGCGTCCGGGGCAGGCGAGTGCCGCGCCAGTGGCACAAGGAAACGCGTGGCCGATTGCGCCGCCGGTATTTTGCAGCCAGTCCATCGGCGCGGCGTTGAAAGTCGGCGCAAACAGGGCGCGGCCGGAGGTGACGCCGTCCTCGGCGACAATGCAGTTCTCGGGCAGGAGCGCCGCGAGCGTGTTGGCGAAGGCTTCGGGCTCGAACTTGCCGCGCGCGAGCTGCGGCTTGATCGCGCCCTCCGGAATCGGCACGCGCTTGGGTGCGCCGAGTTCGTCAGCCAGCAATTCCAGGGCGGCAATCGCATCCTGCTCCGGCCGCGCGAGCACGTGGATGACCGCGTCCGGAGGAGAGATCAGGCTGGGCTTGCCCGGATAGGCGAAGAATGCCGTGGGCGGCTTCGCGCCGACGAGAATCACGTGTTTCGTGCCCGCCAGCGCCTTGAGTGCGCCATCGACCATGTAGGGGATGCGGTCCACCGGCACGCGCCCGCGGCCGCGCGCCATGCGCGATACCTGGGTGGGCGTGCGCAGCTTCGCGCCGGTGAAATGCGCGATGCGGTTGGCCGCGGCGAGGCCGGCCTCCGACAAAGCCTGCCCATACAGAATCAGCATGGCCGGCTCCTTGCGGCGCAGCACCTGCGCGGCCGCGCGCAGAATGTCCTGCGCCACGGCCGATCGTGCGGGGACCGGCAGCGGCGCGGCGACCGCGCCGCCCTCGTTCCAGGCGGTGTCCGCCGGCAGGATCAGCGTGGCGATCTGCCCGGGCGGGGTGTTCGCAGACTGAACTGCGGCTGCACCGTCCGCGCCTACACTCGCGGAGGAGACGCTGGTGCGCACCCAGTGCGACACCGCGTGTGCAAGGCCCTCGGTGTCGGCGGTGAGCGGCGAATCGAACGGCCGGTGGTAGCTCGCATGGTCACCGACGATATTGACCATCGGCGAATGCGCCCGGCGCGCGTTGTGCACGTTGGCAATGCCGTTGGCGAAGCCCGGCCCGCAATGGAGCAGCGTCGCGGCGGGCTTGCCGGCCATGCGCGCATAGCCGTCGGCGCAGCCGGTGACCACGGTTTCGGCCATGCCGAGGATGCAGCGCATGCCCTCGACCTTGTCAAGCGCGGCGACGAAATACATTTCCGACGTGCCGGGGTTGGCGAAACAGGTATCGACGCCGCTGGTGAGCAGCGTGCGCACAAGGCTTTCGGCGCCATTCATGGGTAGTATCCGTTCGAGAGTGATAAAAGCCGTCTCCGGCATGCTGGTTTTGTTTGCCCTCCAGGGCGCTGCTTAAGTTCGGCAATACCTACAGTGCTGCCGACAAGATCGTCGTTTGATTTGATTTTTTGAGAAGGTATTGCTTTCGATGGATGGAACTATAGGGGGGCTGTTTTTGCTTGTCAAGGGATATTTGGTCCCGCGAATCCGTGGCATGGATGGAGCGGAAATGAATATAAACGGTTGCTCCTCCAGGGGATTGATGTTATTCAGCCATTATCGAAATGAACACCTTACACGGAAAGGAGGTTCGTCATGGCTGAAGCGGTGAAAAAAGGAAAGAAAGTGAAGGATTTCAAACTGAAGGACCAGAACGGCCAGGATTTCCGTCTGGCCGATTGCAAAGGGAAACGGGTGCTGCTCTCCTTTCATCCGCTGGCATGGACGCCGGTCTGCGCCCAGCAGATGCAGTCCCTGGAGAAGAGCAAAAAGGCCCTGGACAAGCTCAACACCGTGGCCGTAGGCCTCAGCGTCGACAGCGTTCCCTGCAAGGCGGCCTGGGCCAAGAGCCTGAAAATCAAAAACACGAGGCTCCTCGCTGATTTCTGGCCCCACGGGGGGGTGGCCAAATCCCTGGGGATCCTGCGGGTCGAAGGGTTTTCGGAAAGGGCCAACATCATCATCGATGAAGCGGGAAAGGTCATGTTTGTCAAGGTATATCCGATCAAGCAGCTTCCCGATATCGGGGAAATTCTGGCGGCCCTGAAGGGCTGATCGATTGACGATTTCATGCAAACCGCTCAAGGACAGGGAGGTTCATTGACGATGGATACGAAGATGTTCACGACATTGACATTCAGCGAGGCCGAACCCGGCGTGGGGCTGGTCACCATGAACCGGCCGGAACGGCTCAACGCCATCAACCCGGCGATGGTCCAGGATTTCGAGACGCTCTTTGCAGCCCTCGCCCAGGACGAGACGATCCGGGTTCTGATCCTGACCGGCGCAGGAAGGGGTTTCTGCTCGGGGGCGGATCTGAGCGACGCGACGGACCACCGGCAGACGGAGGTCTTCGCCGATCCGGAAAGCTACCTCCGGCTCGGTCAGGAACGCTACGGCCGGCTGGTCCTCGGTCTTCGGGCCATTCCCCAGCCGGTGATCGCGGCCGTGAACGGCCCCGCGGCGGGCGCCGGTTTCTGCCTGGCACTCGCCTCCGATGTCCGGTTCGTGTCGCCCGGGGCCTATTTTATCGCCTCGTTCATCAACATCGGCCTCTCCGCCGGGGAGTTGGGAAGCTCCTATCTCCTTCCCCGCCTCGTCGGCCTCTCCCATGCGGCGGAAATCCTTTATACGGGCCGGAAGGTCCACGCCGAGGAGGCGGAGCGGATCGGCCTGGTCAGCCGCACGGTCCAGGCGGAGGCCCTGATCGAAACCGCCCTCGCCTGCGCCCGGCAGATGATCGCCAAAAGCCCCGGGGGACTCAGGCTGACCAAACGGGCCCTCGACCGGAACATCGACGCCCAATCCCTGCAGGAGGCCGTGGATTTCGAGAACCGCAACCAGTCGCTGATGGTCTTCTCCGGAGAGTTTTTCAAGCTGATCCAGGCCTTTGCAAAGCAGCCCGAAAAGCAATAGCTTTATATGAAAATGCCCCTCCGCCCTGTATCCCTCCCCCTCGACGGGGGAGGGAGGGGTGTGGGTGATTTTCATCCTTCGTTGTGCCCGACCCGGGCATGGGGGTTAAAAGAAAGACATTGACGGGCCTTGATCGGAAACGGATCGGCATCATCGCCGACAGCCACGGCAACCGGGAGGCCACGGCGAAGGTGATCCGCCTGCTGAAGGGGCGCGGCGTCGACCTTCTCGTCCATCTCGGCGACTTCTGCGATTCCGTCCGCCACGACCGTGCGGCGGCGATGATCGACCTCCTTCTGGAACACGGCGTCCTCGTCGTCAAAGGGAACAACGACTTTTTCTTCGAGAAGATGCTGGCCGATGAACGCCGCCCTGCCGCTGCCGAAGGAAAGAAAATGTTAGCATTTCTGCGGAATGTGCCTGTTGTCCGCGCGCTGGGTGAAATCCGCCTCGCCCATTCGCTCCCCTTCGACACGCTCCGCGCCTTCTACGAACCGATCGACCTGGGAAACACCCTGCGGGCGGAAGAGCTCTTCAACGAGGCGGATTTCCGGATCCTCTTCTGCGGCCATTCACACCTCCCGATTCTCTTCCGGAAGGAAAACGGACGCGTGACGAGGGAGCCGGTCCCGCCGGGGCTGCCGGTGATCCTGCAGCGAACCGGACGATATATCTTCATCGCCGGCGCGGCCGCCGACGGGGAATGCGCGCTGTACGACGGAGAGGCCGGCACCTACGAACGGCTTCCCCTATCCGGAGTGTAGCCATGGAAATCTACGGCATGCAGAAGGAGATGATCGCGGACATCCGGGGAAGCAGGATTTTTTGTTTTGGTCTTTGTGATTATGTCTTCCATAACCCTCATTTCTCAAGCTGTTCTTCCGCAACTTTCACAAACTTAATGGCAAACGTGACAGCCTGTCGGGCCTCTTCAAGGGACACCAGTCCGGAGACGTCGTATATCACGCGATGCCTTTTGCTTCTCATTTTATCGAAAATATAGATCTCGTCCTGAAACGTTTCTCCTAATGTGATTTCAGCAAACTGTACGGCGACTTTGTGCTGACCTTCTCCATCAGCAGGCCTGAATCCCCGGGCAAACATCAAAGCCCGTGTGGCTTGTAAAATGGCATTGTAAGCCATGCTGAACGCCCAATCGCGATCTGTGGCCATCATGGCTTGGGCCGCGCGGATGTCCCTTCGGGCGAGATCGAGTCTGCTTTTTATCTGAGATGGAGCGGTCTTAAACGGCTTGAGCGCTCCACTTTTCAGTAAGGTTTCGTAATCCATCCTCATTACCCGTCAACATAATTTTCGGATTTTTCAGCACCTCGGTGATGAACGGATCATTTTGTGATAAACGAGTTATTATCTCTGACGGATCATAAAGAGAAACTTGGATTTCCCGCCCAAGGATCTTTTCCGGCTCACGGATACGCTGTAATAGATCTTCCAAAGGAGGCTTCCCAATGACCATTAAATCGATATCGCTTTTCTCCGATTCCGCTCCAGCCGCAAACGACCCATATATAAAGGAAATTTCAATATCGTCGATTCTCGTGAGCGTCTCTTTGAGAACGGCCGCAACCCCCCTTGTCTTAAGATACATCGACCTTAATTCATTATACAACAAGAATTGTCGATTCAGTTGAAAGTATCTCAGATTGCCCTGCCTATGGCTGATCAGAAGGCCAATCCCTTCCAGATTCTGCAGCTCACGCGAGACGTTTCGATGATCCTCCCCCGTGATTCTTTCGACTTCCCGGATGTAAAACGCCTTGTCTGGATGGAGAAAGAAGGCCCCGAGCAATTCTACGCGAACCTTTGATGAAAACAATTTTTGCAGCATGTTTAACTCGTTGGTGTTAATATTACATCAATTGGTGACCATATAACACCGATGGTCGTGCCTTGTCAATAGACAATCCCCGTTCAACTGATCGGGCTCTGCAGGCGGAAGAGCTCTTCAACGAGGCGGATTTCCGGATCCTCTTCTGCGGCCATTCACACATCCCGATTCTCTTCCGGAAGGAAAACGGGCGTGTGACGAGGGAGCCGGTCCCGCCAGGGCTGCCGGTGATCCTACAGCGAACCGGACGATATATCTTCATCGCGCCGGCGCGGCCGCCGACGGGGAATGCGCGCTGTACGACGGAGAGGCCGGCACCTACGAACGGCTTCCCCTATCTGGAGTGTAGCCATGGAAATCTGCGGCATGCAGAAGGAGATGATTGTCGCCGGCGGCTACAACATCTACCCCAAGGAGATCAACGAGGTTCTCTTCAACCATCCGAAGATCCTCGAGGCCTGCGCCGTCGGCGTCCCGGACGAATACCAGGGCGAAACGGTAAAGGCCTTTATCGTCGTCCGGCCCGGGGGAAAAGTCTATCCTTCCATCGGCGATCTGTCCGAAGGGATCCGCGATCCCCAGTTCGGTCCCTGCGTGATGTTCGGGCTGGGAGGGATATTCACCGAGATCCTGAGGGATGTCACTTTCCGGCCGGCGCCGATCAGCGATGCGGATGCCGGGAAAATGCTCGATGTGAATCCCCTGATCATCCGGGGAAGCCGGCCGGTCGCGGTCGAGGCGCTGGTGGTTCTCAAAGGGAAATAGCGCCGTCGAGGGGAACAATATAATGGGAATGGGACAGCAACAAGCTTATTGCTGTTTTAAGGCGCTAAAATAAGGCTGGTGTTGACTATCGGCTTCACCTACCTTATCGGTGATATCGAACATGTCAGCTAATTGTTGATTATGGATGGAACTCAATGAAAACGTGTGGACTATTTCCCTTGAATCAGGCGTTCATCCACAATGACTCCAACAGCACAGGATTCGTCATCACACCGGTTAACGTAATCGGATCATTGAAGACGTAATCGATCACCCGTTCTGCTGCCGCAACAGTTTTGACATCGCCCTTGACACGATTCAGCAGATCAACGATAGCGAAGTCATACCCTTCTTGTGGGTCCATCACCAATTGGCCGGTGTAGTAGAGCGCGGCATCGTGCTTGTTATCGATCAGGGTGCGATCTCCTGGGCCACCGGTAGGGGCGTAGGCGCCTTCAATAACAACAAGAATGAAATCGGAACGATAAACATTTCCTGTATCGAGCTGATCAACCCAGTAATCCCATCCGCCCTGATCCGGTGAGCGGTCAAACAGGTTCTGATAAATCTGGTCAACGAATTGCCTGTTGGTGAGTGTGCTGGGGTACATGGCCTTATATTCATTGCTCAATGCGAAATTTCCCGCAATGCCATTCAGACTCTCTGCGGCGGTGTAGATTTGATGAAACCAGTAATCAAACCCCCCTGCGTCTGGGGCGCGATTGAAGTTGGCCACATAAAGGTCGGTAATGTGTTTAGCCAGATGTACGGGGTTACTGGTGGTTGCATCTGATAATGGAACATCTGTCGTGTAGGTACTTGAACCGAAACGGATATACTCCACACTGGTCAGTGTGTCCATTCCCTCCCAGCCGGTCACGACAGTATTGCCGCTGTTCTGACTGAATTGGTACTGTGAAACAATGCCACCCATGACAACCATATCAGTCCCATCACCGCCTATAAGGGTGTCGTTGCCCGACCCACCGTCTATGTAGTCATCACCGACTCCACCGTCGAGGCTGTTGTTACTTCCATTGCCGATGAGCGTGTCGTTGCCACTGCCGCCGATGGCATTTTCAATTACACAGCCGTAGGCAATGGCAAGGTTGTCAGTGCCGTCATAGGTTGGCGTCGGTGGAGGCGTGTGCCAATTGATACCTGATGATGAGTCTGATTCAACGGTTATCTTTGAAAAATGCCCCTGTTGCAAATCGATGACGCATCCCTTGGTAAAGTTGGATACCGAGATTGTGTCCGTTCCGCCTGCGTCCCAGAGTGTCCTGATGAAGGGAGTACTGGGATCGAATGTATAAACATCATTTCCTGTCCTGTAGGAAAGGTTTGCGCCATACATATACTGAACCGCCGCAATGTCATAGAGCATTGGCGTGTCAGGTACTACGTTGAATGAACTCCATGAATATGAACCGTTAGCGTTATGGGTCACCTGGACAAACAAACTGTGCAGGTGGTTAGTATAGGACATCACGGTGTACTGATCGGAATCCTGACCACTTGGAAGAACAGTGTTGCCTTCAAATGAATGCTTTAACCCTAAAGCATGACCCAGTTCGTGTGTCAACGAGTTGAAATTGTAAGAACCGGCCGACCAATCTGGATTGGTTGCACCGGAAGAGAGTGTGCTGATCCAAACATCGCCACCCGACGGCCAATAGGAGTTCGGATAACCTGCCCACCCCCACGCCTGTACGTTCGTGCTTGTAAGGTTAGGTGCCGATGTCCAGGCGAAGCGAATATCCCCGACATTGGAACTGGTGTCTGCGACTTCAGAAAACATGATGTTGGCAACGTTGGCCCATGATTGCAAGGCGCTGCGTGCCGCTGCCTGCTGTGTCGTACTCAGGCCATAGTGAAAGCTCGCATTCTGCTCATTGAGTAAAGAGTAATCACCAATCCCGTTGTGCCCGGAAAACGTCGCGGTCCCTGAGCTTGTCCATGGAAAGCTATAGGCCAAGGTCGCCCCGGTTCCAGTTACCCCACCCCATTTGTCGCCTGAAATCAGCGCATTGATGCTCAGTGAGGTGGACTGGCCGACGTTGCTGGTGCTGCTAGAAGAGGTTGGTGATGGCATCGTGCGCCTTCGCTATTCCCAATAAAATATTTTGCCCAACGTAATTCAGTACTTTTGAACGCTACCCCAAAATTACCTCTGTTATAACTATAATATCCAGAGTTATCATCCCTATCATGATCGCTGAGAAAACAACACTGTTTATGAAAAAAGCCAGAATACCCCGTTCTGTGAACGGGGATGAATGGCGGTCTTCATGTTTTCAAGAAAAGGTCTCACAGGGCAACTTTCTTTTACTTCCAGTTGAAATCAGGCATATTCGTCAAGGGCGACATTTTACTGACTTCAGGAAGAAGTGCTTGCCGACAAAATCTTCTTAGGGTTGAGGTAGCATCCGGTAATTTTATCGGGAATCCAACAAGTGTAAATAAATGACGATCGCCTCTATCGAGACCCTCAACATTCTTGGCATGCATACATACACTCATAACGCTTCATAGAAAAGAGACGTGTAGGAGAGGCATGTATGAAATACGGGCGAAATAGCCAAATGGGGCGACGATTTCTCAAAAAGATGGATCTATCGGTATACTCATGCCGCAATCATAAATGATCTTCACTATCTTTTGCGGCGGTTTTTGATTGACATACAAGCGTGGCTACCCTACACTCTCGTTCTCAGAAAGCAAGTTCTTATCAAAAAAAAGATGCGGAGCGGGAGCGGTACCGAAAGCGCGGCTGCATGAAGATGCATCAAATAGCAGCATTTTCACTCTGAATGTGGTACAAGACCCGGGTCCATACCGCGAAAAACCAGCAAAGGAAGAAGTCCATGAACCTGCCCCAAAGCCTTATTCCGCAAGGGCCAGCACCCTTGCTTCATGTTTATGAAAATCACCCTCTCCCTTTATCCCTCCCCCTCGAGGGGGGATAAAGGGAGAGGGTGATTTTCATCCTTCGTTGTGCCCGACCCGGGCATGGGGGTTATTATGGACAGCAGTGAATGACCATTGGGTGAAATCTTTCGAGGAACGTTATGGAAAAAATCATCGACCTGAGAAGCGATACGGTAACAAGGCCAACCCCCGAAATGCGTGAGGCGATGAAAAACGCAATCGTCGGAGATGACATCTTGAGGGACGATCCCACGGTCATCCAGCTCGAAGAGCTTGGGGCGGAGATTTTCGGGAAAGAAGCGGCACTCCTGACGATTTCAGGAACGATGAGCAACGAAATTGCGGCCATGATCTTTGCGAAACCAGGCGATGAAATCGTTGTGTTTTCCGAATCCCATATCTACAACCTGGAAACAGGAGGAATTTCCGCGTTATCGGGGGCTCAGCCACGGCCCCTGAAGAGCGATTTGGGAACCTATGATGCGGAAGCGCTCAGCCAGGCGATCATGCCCCCGGGTGTCCAGAGGGCAAGGACCCGGTTGATCTGTCTGGAGAATACCTTTCACCTGGACAGAGGTCTTGCCGTTGAAAAGAGCCGGTATGCGGAAACAATCGACATTGCCCAAAAGCACCAGCTTCCCATATTCATGGACGGTGCGAGGATCTTTAATGCAGCCGTGGCGTTAAACACGAAAGTGGCCGATCTGGTGAGTTTTTGTGACGCTGTGGATGTTTGTCTTTGCAAGGGCTTGGCGGCTCCCCTCGGCTCCCTGCTGTTGGGTTCCAAAGATTTTATCGAAGAGGCAAGGCGGATCCGGCAAAGGATCGGAGGCGGCATGAGACAGGCGGGCGTGATCGCCGCCCCCGGCATCATTGCTCTGACCAAGATGGTCCAGCGATTGCCGGAGGATCACGAGAATGCCGAACGGATGAGATCGGGCCTTGAGACGTTGGGAATCGGGGTCGACCGGGGAAGAGTCCTCACCAATATCATCAATTTGGATGTTAGCCCCGTAGGATGGAAAGCTTCTCTCTTCTCGGATCGACTGAATGGATCCGGGATCAAGGTCAAAGTCTGTACGGACCATACGCTCCGGATGGTAACCCATAATGATATCCAGTCCCGGGATATCGCTTTCGTTCTTGATAAGATCCGCGACATGCTCCGGGAGCAGCCATAGGCTTAAATCAATGGCGTGTTCGTATTGTTATCGACTTTACAGCGAAAGACTCCGCGTGAAGGAGGTGATGATTCAGGATATGACGACAAAGGGGATTCTTGATGCGGGCAAACAATAAAATTCATGAAGGAGGGAAAACGCTATGGGGCTCATTCTTAAAATCGTCGTAGGAATAATCGTGGGTATTCTGGCGGGTTTATATGCGGCCATGCCCCTGATTAAAATATTGTCCAGCATTGGATTTGTGTTGGGACAGTACATTCGGTTTGTGATTCCTCTTCTCATTATCGCCTTTGTGGCAAAAGGTGTCGCCGAGTTCGGCAAACAGGCCGGGAAAGCCCTGCTGCTGGGGCTCATCCTGGCCTATGTTTCCACCATCTGCGCCGAACTTCTGGGCTTCTCCGTAGCCTCTGCTTTTCTTCCCCATCTGGGTATCGCCCCGGGTTCGGTTGCTTCGGCGGTAAAGATCACGCCCTATCTGCGAGTCGAAATTCCGGCGGCCATCTCCATCATGGGGGCTCTTGTCTTTGCAATCATCCTGGGTCTGGGGATAACCCGGATTAAGAGCCCGACCATCAACGGTTTCATCCAGGAATTTAACGGCATCATCGCCGATCTGATTCGGCATGCCTTGATCCCCGTATTTCCCTATTTCGTAGCCACCGTATTCATGGAAATCACGGCCAAAGGACAACTTATTCCCACCATCAAAGCCTTTTTCATGGTCCTTTTGCTGATCATCCCGACGCAATGGGTCTGGCTTGCCGTTCTCTATACCATTGCCGGAATTTATACGGGCAAAAACGCGTTCTCTGTCTTTAAAACCATGATTCCGGCCTATTTCACGGCGATGGGCACGATGTCAAGCGCGGCGACCCTTCCCGTGGCCCTGGAATGCGCCCGCAAGGTTCCATTTCTCAAAAAGGAATCGGTCAATTTCTGTATTCCCCTATTTAACATCGCCCATCTGCCGGGGGCCGCGGCCGCCATCACGATGTCCGCCATGGTCGTGACCATTTTGACGAAGGGACAGACCCCATCCTTGGAAACGTTCCTGCCTTTTATCATTCTTCTTGGATTCATCGAGGTGGCGGCTGTAGGTGTGCCGGGAGGCTCGGTCACGGCGGCGCTGGGCATCCTGGAAAGTACTCTGGGATTGGACCAGTCGGGTTTGGGGCTTATGGTTGCCCTGTTTATGATCCAGGATTCCTTCGGGACGGCCACCAACGTCGTCGGAGACGGGGCATTGACGATGATCGTCGATAAGGTCATCAAGGTCGAAGAACCGCAAGCATAGTCAGCACCGCCTTCTCTTCTGCTTGAATAAGCCGCCCGCTCGAAACGAGGGGCGGCTTTTCTTTTTTTTCTGAGGCGGGTAGCTTCTCCCGGAGTGACATTCCCCTTGACATGGATGATGAGCAGTGATGGGACATTAACAAAATAGTGGATTCCCTTTTGTAGGAGGGTTGGCGAACCATCTCCTGTAGGCGATGTCGCTCTCGCGCCTGCGGTAAACAGTATCTAATGGGCCATGCCTTGTTGACCAGGCAAAGAGCTTAGATCTCGACAGCGTGAGTTTCACGAAGTTCAGGCCGCGGCAATGTGTCTTGATTTTTTCTTCAACTGACTGATCTGATGCCGCAGCACGACGACTTTTTTGTTATCATTAGATTCCAGGGCCTGCCCTTTCAAGATTTTCAGTTCGCGGATTCTGGTTTTGAGCTCCGGTTTGGTCATTTTGATCGTGACTATATGTTTCTTTTTCTTGGCGGGTGTTTCATCCTTGATGCCCCGGGCTTCTTTAATGAACGCGACAAGCTCCTCCTTCTTCATGTCAATGATCGCTCTTTCGTGAGGAATCTCCGCAGCGATCTCCCGCAACTCCTTGATGGTCAACTTTTCCAGATGTTTTCCGCCGTGTTCTTTTTTATTGGTTTCTTCTGACATCGCGCATAGACCTCCTTAATTTTTAAATTTGGGGAATCAACTTGCCATGCATAGATTAAATGAGCGGTCTTTTTATACCACAACTCATTTTAAGGTTCAACTCTGCGGAAATTCATCTTTTTCCGAGACATAATTGTTTCCATCCAGTGAATATTTATAAACAAGGCCATCATATCTTTTATTACTATTATCCCGTAGCTCAGATTTTACCATAAATTCGTCTCCGCACTGAAGTCCGCAAAAAGTCAACATCGAAGAAAATGCTGGACTTCGAATAAGAAATCATCAATGTTCACCAGAAAATATGGCCAATTTGAGGCTGGAATTTTCCCCTTGACAGCTCCTCCCTTCAGGAGTATTTACTAGGTTCAGGTATCCCCCTGTAGACCCATCAACCTAACCTTTGACCTTCTGGAGAGTAAAATGAGAAGGTGGGGTTGCCAGAAGATGCCAATACGAAGCTTCCACGGGGGAAAATACCTCCCTGGAGGCTTTTTAGTTATCCCAAAAAGTGCTGAATATTATTGTCTCTAACGGAAAGTTCATCTCTTCTTATCTTATATGTCATAGAGGTTTCGGCAGATCAATAATTAATGCCTTATTAAATTAAATACCTTGGGGGAAAAACCCAATAATCAGGAAAAATTCATATGGGAATTCGTGATCTGGATCTGAATCTAACCGAAGAGCAGAAGAGTCTGCGAGATATGATCAGGAAGTTCGGCGCTGAGGTGGTGCGTCCGGCTGGAGTGGCTTTGGACAAGCTTCCCGATCCTGCCGCCGTAATAGCTGATGGGTCGGTGCTATGGGAGGTCTATCGGCAATTCCGCGAACTGGGTCTCCACAAGGCCTCCATCCTTAAGACAGCCGGTGGAATGCTGGGCGATATCGATGAAATGGCCCAGGTTCTGATGGTCGAAGAAATGGGCTATGCCGATGCCGGCCTGGCCATCAGTTTCGGGGTTGACAGTATGCCATTTGCATTGGCCGCTCTCTCCCCGGACCCGGAATTGCAGGGTTGGGCTCGATCCTATTGCGAAGATACCAAGGGAGAATTAATAGGCTGCTGGGCCATCACCGAACCCGACCACGGCACCGATTGGCTCCTGGCCCATATGGAAGAAAACAAAGATTTGAAAATTACGCCAAATGTGAAGGCTGTAAAGAAAGGGGCTGAATACATCATCAACGGCCAGAAATCGGCCTGGGTCAGCAACGGCACCATCGCCACCCATGCCAGTCTTCATGTAAGCCTGGATCCGGCCCAGGGAATGAGCGGAACAGGTGTTGCGGTCGTCCGTCTCGACCTGCCTGGTATTTCCCGGGGGATACCCCTGGACAAGATTGGCCAGCGGCCATTGAACCAGGGAGAGATTTTTTTTGAAGAGGTCAAGATACCGAAAAGCTGGATGCTCTTTCCGGACCCGACTGTCCTAGGAGTCCTCCGGGAGATGAGCCTGGCAAAAGTCAACGGAGGTATGGGCATTGTCTTTGCGGGACTGGCCAAAGCCGCCTTTGACGAAGCCTTCAAGTACTCCAAAGAACGGATACAGGGCGGGAAATCCATATTTGAGCACCAGAACATCAAATTAAAGCTTTTCAAGATGTTTGCCATGGTCGAGTCAACGCGTGCCTTAACCCGCCGCATGGCCCTATACAACGCCGTGAATATGCCGCCTTCAGGCCCCCACGCCGTAGCAGCCAAGGTCCTGGCCACCGAGTGCGCTTTCAAGGTGGCCAGCGAGGCAATTCAAATCTTCGGAGGTTATGGATTGAGCAAAGAATATCCGGTTGAAAAAATGTTTCGGGATGCCCGAGCCTCTATGATCGAGGATGGGGTTAATGAAACCCTGGCTTTGGCGGCCATGGAATTAATGTAACCAGATCAAGTAATTTTCAGGAATGATTGTACCAAAAAAAGGAGGAATATTATGGGGTTTATAAAATCATTGGAAGAGATTGCCAAAGAATACCAGCCTAATGCTGTGTTTTATGATGCCGAAATATTGACAGTCTACTTTGAGACTAAACCTGAGGTCGTAAAGCGCCTGCTCCCGCCCCCTCTTAAGCCGGCGAAAGATCCTTTCGGTGCCGCATTTATCGCCAATTACCCCAAAACCAATTTCGGCGTAACCTACTTAGAAAGCGCCCTCTTTCTGCTCGCTGAATACAACGGTGAGGAAGGGGCATACTGCCTGGCCATGCCGGTTACCAACGATATGGCCCTGGTTCTTGGTCGCGAGGTCTTCGGGTACCCCAAAAAGATAGCTAATATTCAGATGAAACGCGACGGGGAAAATGTGGAGGGTTGGACCGAACGCCATGAAACACGCTTTTTTGAAGTCAGGGCCAGGCTCACCGGCAAATTCAATGATGAAGCCGCCCACCAGATGATGATGGAAAGGATGTCTTCACCTGCCAGTTTGGATCAGGTTATTTACAATTTCAAATACTTTCCTTCACCCGGGAGGGATGGGTTTGACTACAACCCGCGCCTGATCCGGGAGGTGGTTGAACTCAGACCGAAAGCCATGGAAATAGGGGAAGCCAAACTCACCCTTAGGTCCTCGGAGCATGACTTTTGGGGAGAGGTGGAGATCGTTCGGGTGTTGGGGGCCGTTTATACTGTAGGCGACAATACAATGCTGCCTGGTAGCGTAGTGGCCGAGGTGGACCCCATGTCCTTTGCACCTTATGCCCTTATGAAAGTCGATGCGCTGCGGTCGATCTAAGATCCGCATAATCCGGAAAGGAGCCTCTATGAACGATTTTAAAGAAGTTATAGTGGATTCTCCCATCGGCCGACAACCACTGGATTCATTAGGATCCCCTATAGGCGCAGTTCGTATGGATCCCGATCAATCCTATACCGGCATCAGCGGTCTTCTTCAACAATACATCAATGACTCGGATCAGAAAGCCTGGGAGAAGATTAAAGCAAAAATTGATTATACTTTTAAAAACCTGGATTTTGCCCTTACCGCCCTTGATCAAGAAACTGGTTTCGGCAGCGCGGTAAAATCACGGATAATGGGAGGCCAAAAACTGCTCTTCAAACCCAATTTGGTCAACCCCCTAAACATCGACCCTCAGACCCATGGACCCGATATGGGTAGTACGGCCTGTACCGAGTGGGCTTTTGTGGCCGCTTTGATGCGTTGGTTCCATGACAGATTGGATATCTGCTATTATCAAATGGCCCTGGGTGAGGCGGCCACTTGTATGCCCGCCGCGGCTGCTCTCTATTCCAGGGTAAATCCAGAAGGGAAAACCGTGACCCCGGAAGCAATCATCGAAGGGAAGGCAGGTGGCTTTTATGGGGGGTGGGGCTTTTATTTTGCCCGAAAATATTTAAAGGAATTGCTTACTCCCGACAGCAGCGATGATCCTATGAATGGCCATAAAGAAGGAGTGGCCGGGATCTATATCTCTCCCGGGCTGGCGGGGAAAAAGCTCTTGGTCTACGATCTGAATCGCATCTTCGATGACCCAGCCAAAGGTCGGGAAGTAGAGGTTTCTGACGGGATCAATTTTAAATCAATCATCTTGCATAAGGCCGTAGTCGGAGGAGACCCCAAAAACCCCGAAGACTTGAAGGCCTATCCTGGTTGTGTCCTGGTAAACGTGCCGAAGCTTAAAGTGCATGCTATTGCCCTTTTCACCAATGTCATCAAAAATCTGGGTATCGGCCTCTATCCCATGCAGACCTGCAGGGCCGGCCAATGTCAATGGGATTACGCCACCCCCCACAATCCCATCCCTGGTATGAAGGGTATGATTCCCCACGAGACGTGGGTAGGTGAAATCGATCCCGAAACCGGATTTCCCCCGAGGGATGAGGTGGGCCGGTTTATTTTAAAAAAAACAGGAGGGATAGCGGCCACAATGATTGACATCATTCAGGCCGTGCGCAGCCAAGGCATTTACATGGTTCATGTGGTTGATGCCATAGAGGCTATCAATCTGGACCATCAGGGTGTACTGCCGGGCAAAAAAGAACCGGAGGGCATGGTCTTTGCCGGTCTGGACCCGGTGGGCACCGATCTGGCCTGTGCCCGTTATCTGTTCAGTAACGTTCCACTCAAGGAGGCCCTGGAAGGAGAACTTGATGACAGAGCAGGAGGAAAATTCCCCCAACGGGTGCCGGTTCCGGTGGTTGAAGGCCCGCATATCAATACCCGGCAGGAATACGACTGCCCTTTATCCCGCGACCATTCATTGGAGGCGGCGGAGATAAGGGGTTTAGGCCGCAGGGTCTATTATGTGGTCGGACAGGATACCCTGACCAAGGCATCCCTGGCTTCTCTCCAGGGGCATTTGGGAAGCATAAAGGATAATGTTTTCTCAGACCTGGTCACAAAGAAACTTTATTTTGACGTTTTCAAATTTCCGTGGGATATGCAGAAAGTCTTTCTGAATTACCTGGCAGCGGTTGACAAACTTACCGGTTCATCCCGGCAAAAAGAGTTTCTGGAAGCCTTCGATGAAAACGGGGATGGGGTTGTTTCCTACGAGGAATTCGGTAAAAAATGGGTCTGGGGTTTTAATTTGAATGCCGGATCTCATTTTCTTTCTGAAATGGGAAGAGAAAAATTCGGGTATATAAGGGGTTTCTTTACCATGAGGGCTTCTACACTGAAATACACGGAGGCCCTTTGGAACCTCTCGGATCATGATTTTCTTAAAGAATACAGTTATGGGGCTGCCGCAGTGGTCGCCTACCGAATGTCGCTGATGGACTTTGAAGCCCCGGACCTATTCCTTCCAGCACTTACCTGGGGCAAAGGGAAGTGGCCGAGCCTTCAAATGGCCTGGTTTATTTACCTGGGCGTAACTTTTTACGGAGACAATTTCCCGTATGGGATTCGTGTTCCCAGTTTATATACTGCCGCCTTTCATTATGCCGACATGACGCAGAATGGAGGTTTCTCCACCGGCCAGTCATTCTCCCGGCCAAACACGGAAAGGGTCCAAGCTTATATCTCCAACGTGGCTGCCGGTAAGGAAAAACCTTTAGATTTCATTTTTTATGTGCCGCCCGGCTATGACCGTCTTGGTGGTGCGGCTGTCCCAAATGTCGAATCGACAACCGATGCTGTCAAAATCCTGACGGCTGCTTTTAACGGCGGAAGCGAAATCTGGGCGAGAATTTAATTCCTCATCTATGCGTATTCCAACTCGTAAACGTGAGGGTTCGATCAATTAAGGATGTGTAGATAAGTGGGTATTGTAACTAACCGGTACATTTCATATTCTATGATTAACCCTACAGAATTCGGATTGAAAGCTGAAGTGTTGGGAGGACGATTTTTCCGGTGATCGGGGGCGAGGACTGTAACTTCCTGAAGTCAGTAAGCAGGCGGAGTGAGCAAAAGTTAATGCTTTCTTGTGGAAATGATCACCTCTATCGGGCACCTGAATAATCCTGAGATCAATATATCCAATCACAACGCTTCATCAAAAAAGGCGTGCCGGAGAGGTCTGTCTAAATTGTGCTCAAAAATGCCCTCTTGCCGGGTGACACGACCAAAAGGTGAGCTAATTTCTCAAAAGAGGGGCCACCGATCCACCTTCCTCCTCTAATCGTATCGCCAGCCACCGGTTTTCGATGCAATACGATGCAAAATATCACGATGCAAAATATCACTTGACAAGCAAAAACAGCCCCCCTATACTCCCCCGTCGAAAAGCGACGTCTTATCAAAAAATAACTTGTTGGTTAATTTTGTTCCGCAACCGGACGGCGGGCACACCGAACACGCGTACCGGTGGCGAACCTTCTCAAGGAGGGAAAATGTTAAAATTCTTATCGCGCCTCGCATCCAGCATTTTTGTCGCCGCACTCGTTGCATCATCCGCGTTCGCCGCCTATCCGGAGCGGCCGCTTACGTTGATCGTGCCCTGGGGCGCGGGCGGCGGCACCGACGCTACCGCGCGCATCGTCGGCAGCTTGCTGGAAAAGGAACTCGGTCAACCGGTGAACGTGGTCAACCGCACCGGTGGCTCCGGCGTAGTGGGCCACGCGGCGATTGCGCAGGGCACACCCGACGGCTACACCATCGGCCTCATCACTGTCGAAATCGGCATGATGCATTGGCAGGGGCTGACCGATCTGACCGGCGCCTCGTACACGCCGATCGGCATGGTGAACGCCGATCCGGCCGGCGTGCAGGTGCGTGCCGACGCGCCATACAAGAATCTGGGCGATTTGCTTGCTGCGATCAAAGCCAACCCCGGCAAGTTCAAAGCGTCCGGCACCGGCCAGGGCGGCATCTGGCATCTGGCGATCGCCGGCATGCTGAAAGACCTCAAAATGGATCCGGCCTCGGTGCCTTGGGTGCCTTCCAACGGCGCCGCGCCCGGTCTGCAGGACATGGTCGCGGGCGGCGTGGAGATCGTGCCCTGCTCGCTGCCCGAAGCGCGATCGCTGATCGACGCCGGAAAGGTGAAGAGCCTGGCTATCATGGACCCGCGCCCGGCAGGCCTGTACCCCAATGTGCCGACCCTCAAGCAGCTCACGGGTAGCGACTGGACCATGGCGGCCTGGCGCGGCATAGTCGCGCCCAAAGGTATCCCGGCCGCGGCGCGCGACCGGCTTGCGGCCGCGGTGAAGAAAGTCTACGACAGCAAGGAGTACAAGGACTTCATGAGCAGCCGCGGTTTCGGCGTGACCTACCTGCCGCCGGATGAGTTCGCCAAGTTCATGGTGAAGTCCTCTGCCGACCTGGGCGCCACGATGAAGGCAGTGGGTATCGTAAAGTGACCCTGCCGGGCGCGGTCGGTAAAGCCCTCGGCGGGGATGCTGTTGTCGCCGGTCGCCGCGCCCGCATTCTTGCGGGATTGAACCGATGAAAATCAACGACGCCGTGATGGGCGGACTGCTGCTTGTGCTTGCGGCAGCGATCGGCGTCTATGTCAGCGGCTTCCCCGGCATGTCGGGTCAGCGCTACGGCGCCGCCCTGTTTCCCGGCATGATCGCGGCCGGGTTTGCCGCCTGCGGCGCATTGCTTCTTGCGCGCGGGCTGCGCGAGAAGGCGCCCTCATTCGGGTTCGCGCCTTGGACCAGAGAAGGGACGCTGGTGGCGAATTTCGCGCTCGTCTGCGGTGCGCTGCTGTTCTATATTTTTGCGTCCGAGACCCTGGGCTTCATGGTGACAGGCACGCTGCTGCTGCTCGTGCTGTTTCTGAAGCTCGGCGTGCGGCTTTCGGTGTCGGTTGTGGTCGCGCCGATTGCGGCGCTGGTGATCCATCTGCTGTTCTACAAACTGCTCAAGGTGCCGCTGCCGTGGGGTATCCTCAAATTCATGGCGGGATGGTGACCCATGGCTGATATCGCAACCGCCTTCGGACTGGTATTCCAGCCCTACGTCCTTTCCGTCATTCTGATGTCGGCGGTGTTTGGGCTGATCGTCGGCGCAATCCCCGGACTGACCGCGACCATGGCGACCGCTCTGCTGGTGCCGGTCACGTTTTTCATGCCGCCGGTACCCGCGATTGCATCGATCGTCACGGCCACCGCCATGGCGATTTTTTCGGGGGACATTCCGGGCGCGCTGATGCGCATCCCCGGCACGCCGGCATCGGCCGCCTACACCGACGAATCCTACGCCATGACGCGCAAAGGCGAGGCCGAGACGGTGCTTGGCGCCGACCTCGTGTTCTCGGTCATCGGCGGCCTGTTCGGCACCATCGTGCTCGTCCTGTCAGCACCGTCGCTGGCCGAAATCGCGCTCAAGTTCAGCTCTTTCGAATATTTCTGGCTGGTGCTGCTCGGACTGTCCTCGGCGGTCATGATCACCGTCGGCGACTCGCTCAAGGGCGTGGTGTCGCTGCTGCTCGGCCTGCTGATTTCGGCTATCGGCCTTGACAACCCCGCCGCGTATCCGCGCTTCACCTTCGGCTCGATCGAACTGCTCGGCTCGGTCGGCCTGATTCCGATGATGATAGGCATGTTCGCAGTCTCCGAAATCCTGCGCTACGCGGTCGAGCAGCAGGGGGAGGCGCACATTTTCAAAAAGCAGATCGGTAATGTGTTCAAGGGCATGTGGGGGCTGTTCAAGCAATATCCGCTGCAAACCTTGCGCGGTAGCATACTCGGCACGGCGATCGGCGCGCTGCCGGGCGCGGGCGCGGACATCGC
>Ga0315286_10000887_pt1 | contig 26229 bp, 20 predicted proteins | sample YL17G10_0_MG_FD_205038 | JGI IMG/M metagenome (GOLD analysis project Ga0315286, IMG submission 205038) | Sediment microbial communities from Yellowstone Lake, YNP, Wyoming, USA - YL17G10_0 | ecosystem: Environmental > Aquatic > Freshwater > Lake > Sediment | place: USA: Wyoming | collected... | reverse complement strand
ATCTCGACCGGGCAGCCGTCCATGCATACCTTCCTGTTGGGGCCGCGCTTGCACTGGAGACACCTCTGTGCTTCGAGGATCGCTGTCTGCGCGTCCTGACCGACCGGGACCTCGTTGAAGTTGTGGACCCGCTCCTCGGGCTTCTGCTCTGGCATCGGGTACTTCTTGGGCACGATCTTCTTCGGGGCCTTCTTCTCCTCCTCCGCCATCTACTTCGCCTCCTGGAATCTCTTCAGGGAGATCTGCTCCTCCGGAATGTACCGCTTGTTCCTTGCCGTGAGGTTATCGAAGTCGACCTTGTGGCCGTCGAACTCAGGTCCGTCCACACAGCCGAACTTCGTCTCGCCTCCGATTATCACTCTGCAAGAGCCGCACATGCCTGTGCCGTCGACCATTATCGGGTTGAGGCTGACGACGGTTGGGATGTTGTACGGCTTCGTTATGTTCGCGATGACCTTCATCATGATGATCGGACCGACCGCGTAGACCAGATCTATCTTCTTGTTCTCAGCGATCAGCTTCTTCAGGATGTCGCTGACGAACCCGTGGTGTCCCTTGGAGCCATCATCCGTGCACACGAAGAACTCGTCGCTGACGGAGTTGATCTCCTTCTCGTACATCAGCAACTTCTCGTTCCGAGCGCCGACGATGTTGATGGTGTGGTTTCCAGATTGCTTGAAGGCGCGCACGACCGGGTACATGAGAGCGAGGCCGATGCCGCCGCCGATGCTGACGACGTTGCCGTACGGCTTCAGATGAGTCGGCAGGCCAAGCGGGCCGACGAGGCTGAAGACCTTGTCCCCGGCCTTCATCTTGCCGAGCTCCTTCGTGGTCTTCCCGACCTCCAGGGCTGCGATCGTGACCGTTCCCTTCTCGGGAGAGAAATCCGCCATCGTGAGTGGGATCCTCTCGCCGTGCTCCGTCGGTGTCACCATTATGAACTGTCCGGCCTTGGCCTTCCTAGCGATGTTCGGGGCGCGAATCTCCAGTTTTATGACATCCGGTGTGAGCTTCTCCGACTTCACAATCTCGTACATCTTCAAACACTCCCTACCCTCGGTCCAGTAAGAACGGCCGAGCGGCTTGGGACGAGGCGGTGATGCCTGTCGGCGCTGCATTCCAACGTTTGTATATAAGCTTGGTGGGAGCACAATTATCTAGAGCGATTTTTCCGATGGATGGATACGAAAAAGTGTCATGGAATCCGTCCTGCGGAGACCCCCCAATTCATTGGGGGAGGAAGCAGGTCGCCCGACTCTCCGCAACTTCTGATCCCTGATACACCTCGCTATCGCTTCCGCAGACACATGCCCCACCGTCCCAATGTAATAGCTCGGGCTCCATAGATGCCCCTCCCAGGACACTGTCTGCAGGATTGGATGCTCGTCGAACAACACCCTCGCGCTGATCCCTTTCAGAGTCTTTACGATCCCGACAGGAGATTCCGTCGGAGGTGCTCCGATGAAGAGGTGCACATGGTCGGCCATCACTTCCAGCTCCTTAACTTCCGAGCCCCGAGACTCCGCTATTGAACTTATCACGGTTCTCAGGCTCTTCTGAACAACCAGGGGGAGCTCCTTGCGGCACTTCGGACACCAGACAATGTGATAGGTGATCTCGTGCGCCGCGTTCCACTTTCACCATAGTCCCACAGAATCCGATATACACCATATGACATGCGATCTGTTCGTGGAGAGAACCATAACCGTTAAGCTGGAACCATCCGAAGCCATTGGGCAGACAGTCCGCGTTTTCAACGAAGTCACGAACTTCTTTCTCAGATTGGGTTTCCACAACAGGACGCATTCCAAGATGAAGCTCCAGGCGCTCGGATACTACGAAGCCCGCGACAAGTGGCCCGCGCTTCAATCCTCGCTTGTCCAGGGAGCGCGAGACTGTGCCGCGGATATGCTGAAACGGGAGCGGTGCAGGAGATTGCCATTTAAGAGGCCAGGCACCTCTGCGAGATTCAACCAGAGGACGTTCAAAGCCTTCCTCGACAGCGGATCCATGTCTCTGACCACCGTTGAGGGACGGCTCAAGGTTCCGCTTCGCATTCCCGAGTACTTCAGGAAATATGCCGGTAGCAAGGTCAATGCGCTCAGGGTCCGGGATGTCGACCATGATCTGTTGGCCGATCTGGTGGTCGAGCTTCCCGATGTCCCGATCAAGGATGTCGCCGATCCACGTGTCGTTGGCATCGACAGGGGCATCAACAACATCGCCGTCACATCCGATGGCGGATTCTTCAACTCCAAGCATCTTCGGAATGTCAGGGGCCGCTACGCATATCTCAGATGCGAGTTGCAGTCTGCAGGCACCCGCTCGGCAAAGAGGCACCTCAAGCGCCTCTCGGGACGGGAGAGACGGTTTCAGGCAGATGTCAACCATAGGATCGCCAAAGAGATAATCGGAACGGACTTCGATGTTCTGGCCTTGGAGGATTTGAGCATCAGGAAGGACAGGAGATTGGGGAAGGAGTTCAACCGCAAGCTCGGCAGGTGGGCCTTCGCTCAATTCGAGGCCTTTCTGCGCTACAAGTCCGAGGAATGCGGGAAGCAAGTGATCTCGGTCCCACCGGAGTACACCAGCCAGATGTGCTCTCGATGCGGGAATCGAGGGATAAGGAAGGGGCACTCGTTCCGATGCCCCGTCTGCGGCAACTCGCTCAATGCCGACCTCAACGCGGCAAGGAACATCGCCAGCCTCGGCAACGCCTTGGTTGGCAGGCCCACCGTCAACGGGCCGATTGTAGCGACCGGTGACGCAGAGCATCGAACCTCCGTCGAGGTCAGTTACAAGCCACCCATTTCAACGGGTGGTAGTTGACTCTTAGAAGGTTTTTGAAAGAACTCAATTGATGATTGAAAGCGGATCGATTCCCTGCCTTCCGGACGCCCTCCTCAAGAACCCGTGTCCTGCATTTGGGTTGTGCCCGCTAGGGTGACCAACGGGACTGGCTCGATCTTCCGGTAGACCTCTTCGGGGGGCTTCGACACTCCATCGACCTTGAGGAGGAAGTCCTCGACAGGGATGCCGAACAGACGTTCGTTCTCTTTGAGGTGCGGCAGGATGAGCTTCCAGTCCGCTTCGGTCAAGCGCGATATCCTGCCTCCGTTCAGCTGGTCCTCGCCGACCTGCCTGTGTGGGTCGCGGATATAGATGGCGCCTCCAGAAGCGAGCGAGAACAGGTTGCCTCCAGGATATGGCGCTGGCAGGTTGACCGGGGAGCCCTTCCCGTCAAAGGACATTCCGTTGAGCACTACGAATCCGCCGCCGAACAGCGGATTCCCAGCCATGAACGATTCCGCGAGGTAGTCCAAGCACGTGCCGTTGATCACGACCTTGGGTCTTCCGACAGCATTTATCAGAGGCCTGCCAGCAGCGTTGCCGAGCACATAGGCGTCGCCGCCCTTCGCGCCGTACAGGAACGTCTGCCCGACATCGCCGTGCACGACGAGTCTGCCGTCGCTGAGTATCTGTCCCAGCTGGTCCTGGCCGTTCGCGTGCACGACCACCTCTGCCCCGTCAAGACCCGAGCCAAGGTAGTCGCCTGGGCTCCCGTAGACATCTATCCTCAGACCTTTCGACCTTGGACCGAGACCCGCACCTATGAATCTCTGGCCATGCGTACCGATGATCGTAATCCTGTTCCAGCCGAGCTCCTTGGCCGCCTTGATCAAGAACGAGACACCTTTCTCGCCCTCCATCGGGAAATCCTCGCAGTCGATCACGAGCTTGTCGTATGGAGAATCGGGCGGTCTCAGCTTGGCCTTGTTCTTCAGGTCAACAAGGGAGAACAGTGAATGCTCGCCCTTCTCGACCCTCTTGGCCGTCCTCAGTATATTCTCGATGACCTCGTTCGCCTTCTTGTTGATCCTGCTCCGTCTGAACTTGCCTGCCGAATATCTGCTGTCGACCATCAGGGTGAGAAGCTCGACGCACTCATCCATCCTGGCGTCGTTCTTCGAGGCCTGTTGCGAGATGTAGGAGAGGATCTGGTTCAGCTCCACGCCAGAGAGCCCCCCCAAGCTATCGACCAGTAATCTGAATGCGGCTCTCGGGTTCTTCTTCTCGAACAGCTCTTCAACGATGGCGCTCGTCTTTGGCCTGCTGGGCAACGGTTCTGAGAGCGAGATATCCTCTTTCTTGTCCCAGTCCGACGAAGGTGCAGTGACGGGTGTTCCGAACTTGTTCGTGCAGATGAGCCTCATCCCGTCTGGGGCGTCCTTCTCAGGGAACAGACTGAATATGAACGCGCCTCCGTCCGTGTAGCTGCCGCCTCTCGCGTTCCAGTACATGTCCGCGTAACCCGGCACCGACGGAAGTTCGGCCGAGATGCTCTTCAGGGCTGAATCTATGGCTTGCTTCTCCGAGGCGATCAGTCCGAGCTGGACATCGCCGTCCACGAGCGCGAACACCTGAGGTCTAAGCATGGACGTGTCCGTTATGCCCATCAGCTGGAACTTGTTGTCGTAGAAGCAGTTCCTGCCTATGATGAAGAACCATGGGCCATCCGGGGAGCCGTGGATGTGCGTCGCCTGGATGGCTCTGTATATATTCTGTTTCTCCTCCGGGAGCAGCGTGAAGTCGCGCTCCGTCGTGGGCGCGAGCGCCTCGATGATGTACTCGAGCGGGTAGCCGTAGGTTCTATTCAGCACATCGAAGAGCAGCACGGATACTTCCGTGTCCGTTAGAAAGAGCGGGACCACGTTCCGCTGGGCGAGGTACTCGGAGACTGTGTGGTAGTTCGCGAAGTCGCCGTTGTGTACGAGCGCCTCATCGAGACCCACGAACGGGTGCGCCCCACCTGGGTGCCACACCCTTCCCTTGGTTGGGTACCTCTGATGGCCGATCCAGACGTACGCCTTGAGGTCCTCGAGCTTGTAGTACCTGATCACGTCCTCAGCGTAGCCCACGACCTTCATGACGATCATGTTCCTGCCGTGGGACATGACGAATGCGGACATTTCCGATGTCGCGTAGTACTTCCGGTTGATCTTGAAGCTGGTCTGGTAGACGAACTCATCTTCAGCCTTCCGCGGGTCGAGCTTGTCGAGCTTGTTCTTCCTCACGAACTCGTCCAGAGCCTCCTTCTTGGCCCGGCAGAAATATCTCCAGACCTCAGGCGGGGTGATCTCCAGCGATGCGATGACGCGCTTGTCCGTGCTCGGCTCGACCTTGTACTTCTTCTCGACCTTGTAGTTCGGCTTGATGAACTCGTCCTCGAGCATATCCCGAACCTTCGGTTTCAGATAGGCCACCTGGATGAGGTAGTCCTCCTCCAGCACCCGCTTCGAGACGCTCATCTGATCGGGAGAGAGCCCAACGGCTGCGATCCCGCCACCCTTGCCGTTCCCCCTGTTGTGCATCTGGATGAGCGGACCGAGTATGTGCTTGCCCGCAAGAGGGACCGAGCTCGCTATCCCCACGACTCCGCAGCCTCCTTCGGCCTCCTGAGCACGGGCGGGCTCGTCGTGCTGGAAGGCGGTCATCCACTCCCTGGATCTGAGCAACGATCTTGCATCCTCGCTCATTTGCCCACCCCCTTTGCCGGCTTGTCCGCGTGTCTCAGAAGGTCGGTTCTTCCCCTGAGCTCGGCGATGTCGGTCATGCCGAACCTCGAGAGCAAGTCGCACCATTGGAGCCTCCACGAATTGTACAGGTTGGAGATCCTCTCGGCTCCCCAGTCCGCATCGATGAGTTTGTCTAGGATCGGGTCCGTGGTAGCGATGCCTCTTGGACAACCGCGTCCGCTCTCGCAGTTCCCACATCTCACACAGCCGAGGGCGACGAGATCGGCCGTTCCTATTACCGCGCCGTCAGCTCCTAGAGCGATGGTCTTGGCGACATCCATGGCGGTCCTGAGTCCGCCACTGGCTAGAAGAGTGACTTGATCCCTGATGCCCTCGTTCAATAGGAACTTGTGAACCTTCGGTATGGCGTACTCGATAGGCATCGCGATGTTCTTCTTCGCGATCTCGGGAGCAGCTCCAGTACCACCATAGCCGCCATCAAGATGCACGATGTGCGCTCCCGCATAGTAGCTCCCGACCGAAACCATCTCGACATCGTTCGGCGTGGACACCTTTACAGACATGAGCGCTGTTGGGTTGATTGCGCTCGCCCAGTCGAGGTGCTTCTTGTGGTCCTCCACCGAGTAGACGCTGTGGAACGGGAACGGTGAGAAGAGACTGGTATATGGCACCGCCTCCCTCATCCTCGCGACCTCGGGTGTGTTCTTGTCGTGGAGTAGGTGGCCTCCCAGGCCCGGCTTGGCCCCCTGGGCGTACTTGAACTCGACTATCTTCGTTCTTTGGATTGTCTCTTCGCGGACGCCGAACAAGCCAGTCGCTATCTGAGTTATGACATGGTCCTTGTATGGCACCAGGGCCTCCGGGTAGCCACCCTCGCCGGTGCATGTGAACGTCTTCCACTTCTTCGCTGCCTTTGCGCGAGCGAGCATCGTGTACAGGCTCACGGAGCCGAAGGACATGCCGCCGCCGTAGATAGGTATGGGGATCCTGATCATCGTGCCCGAGCCGCGCCTGTTGAGATCTATGGCCGTGCATATCTCGTCGGGGTCGAACTTGGCCTTGGGCTCTGGCAATCTGAAGTAGAGCTTGTCGAATCCTCCTCCTGATGCCCCGATGTTGCCCGGGTGATCGAGCGGGAGCGGCCTGCCGGTCTCCGACTGAGCCCAGGTGGCAAGGATCATCTCCGAAGTCCAGCGCGGGTCCCCCATGCTGACGAAGGTCTCGCTGGTCCCCACTGATAGGGAATTCGTGGGGCAGTTGGCCACGCAGAAGAAGTAGTTCACTTCGCAGGATGGGCCGATGCACCTCCTGTCGTCCGGAGGCAGTATTCTCGCATGTCCCTCGATGCGCTTGTGCACTCCGTAAGGGCACAGGCTGGCGCACATGCCGCACGAGATGCACGCGTCAGCTCTCGTGACCGTAAACCTATTGATGAACTTGAGTTGCTCCGATGGGACCAGGGCCGCCTCTGGAAGGTCCTTGTCACAGGCCTTGTCTTTCTCAGCCATCTCCTGAACCTCCCAATACATCGGAGAACGCCTCTCTCTCAACATCCTCGTAGAATATCGCCCTGCCGAGTTCGCCTCTCAGCCTACGGACCTCTCTGAGTCCCATCGCTCCCAAGACTTCGAGGAGCTGGTCCCTCCACGCCCCGACCATGTTGGTCACGCGTCCCCCGACCCAATCCGCAGTAGCGTTATGGAGATTGATCGGGCAAGAACCCTTAGAGCAGGTGAAGCAGTCTCTGCACTCGAGTGCGATGACCAGTGCCTTCTCGAGAGCCACGACGTCCGCACCGCAGATTATGCTCTTCGGCACGTGCTCCGCTGCCGCAATACCGCCACCTGCGATCAGGGTGATCTGGTCCCGCACCGCCTTGGAAACCATCGCTTTGTGGATCGCTCTCAGGCTCTCTTTCGCGTGGCGTCCGTCCAACGGGTCCATCTCAACGCTCTCTTCGTCATACAGGACATGGACAACATCCACCTTCGACTTGACGAGGTCGAGGACCGTGCTCTCGGAGTCCTTGGCTGCGTTGAGCCTGAAGGAGAGGACTGTCCCAGGGAACCTGGATCTGAACCGCTTCAGATCATCCTTCCACGAAGGTCCCATCTGGAGCTCGACCATCCGAACGCCATTCTGCAGCTCGATGGAGCCGACATCCGTTCCTTCCGGATAGGCGGGGACGTAGTGGCTGTTGAGCTCGGCCGAAGCGCCGGATGGGAGCAAGCCTGGAGGCGCAATTAGCAGCGTGTCGAGGTGTCCTGCCGCTTGCGCGAAGCCGGTGAGCATCCCTTCACTGGATGTCCGCAGCCTTGTGACATCCATAACGACAGGAATGGGCAACTCGATTATGGGGGGGAACTTGGTCTCGACACTCCCATCCTTTCCGAAATCGAGATAAGCGGGCTTCCTGCCGATGTCGACGCTGGTGGAAATGAATTCTCTTCCATGGATGCCGTCCCTCGTAGGCCTCACGATCTCGGACATGTCTGTCCACATGCCGTCATAGCCAGGCCCTGTGAACATCCCGCGGTATCCGGCACCGAACACCGGGATCTTGCCGGTCTCAGCCTCGCCCCAGATCGTCGCTATCCTCAGAGGAGTCCAAGTGCCGCGGCCGAGCGACCTGAATTCGGGTCCTGGCATCATGACTAGCGACCTCTGCGGGCAGTCCTGGATGCATCTGAAACAGTTCTTGCATAGCTGGTTTATCGGGTCCGCCATCTTCCGCGGGTCCTGCTCGCTCCTCTTGTGCACGCCGTAAATGCAGGCCTTCTCGCACTTTCCGCAGTTCATGCAGTTCTCCGCCCGGACTATCACGAACTTCGGGACCGGAGCCGCTCTGCTCTGAATCGTCTTGAGAGGGATGTGGTACCGCTCAAACATCTCTCGGTCCACCTCCCATCCCGTGCTTTGGAGCGCCGAGCACGAGACCGCGCTGGACGAGCGCGTCATACTCGGGCGTGCTCTCCGCATATCTCGTGAATGTCTCGATCTCCTTGGCATCCTTCCCGTGCAGCTTCTCCAGCTCCTTCTCCAGGGCTTCGTATGCGGAGATCAGCTCGAGCTTGGATTGGCATACCTGCTCGCACGCCTTGCATCTCATGCACAGGAAGATCCTGTCCGAGTGCTCCTTGGAGACCTTGGCGCCCCGCGCCATGGCTTTTACTGTGAGGAGCTTTCCCCTCGCGGTGACTCGCTCGTCTCCAACGACCAGATACGCGGGGCACACGGTCACGCAAGCCCCGCACATCGCGCACTCATCCGCTATCCGCTGCAGCTCCGACCGCGCCTTTGGCACGAGACGTTTGTCAGCGAACCTGTAGGCCGTCCGCATGAGACGTGAGGTCAATGGAGAGAATACGAGCAGGGCCTTCAAGGCGGGCCTCATGAGCCTCGGGCTGAACGCGAAGCCAGCTGCGCCGCCGAACCTTCCGGATAATGAGAAGTACTTCCCTGCATTCATCACGCCGTTCGGATCCAAGGCCGCTTTGGCCTTCCGCAGTTGCTCGATCCGAGCCTTGTCCTCAGCGTTTGAGAACGCGTGGTTCCACACACCGATCGAATATGGCTTCGCTCCTAGGTCGACAAGTGCGCCTGTGAGTATCATCGATTTCATGGCGTCCAGTGTGTAGCCGATTGTATTGCCCTGGTCCGTGACATAGTAGCAGAGCAGGAGCCCGCGGCCGTCGTTCAGAAAATGTGTCTCGAAGAGAGGTTCGAGGCCGAGCTCGGAGCACACCTCAGTGGCTTTGGATATCGCGTCAGGGAGCTTGTCGAGCGGAACAACGACCTCGGAGCCCAGGAGCCCGGGTCCGAATTTTCGAATCTTCATCGGGAAGTAGCGCTCGTTCCACATGTACCGCGCCAGGTACTCCTTCTCCTCCTTGAGGCCCGTGATCTTCAACAGGGACTGGAACTCTCTTTCCGCCTCGTCGCCCTCGATGTTCACGATGATAGAGTCACCGACCTTGAAGCGGTTCTCGCCCAACATACGGTTTGTGAGCGAGAACTTCGCTGGACTCTCGAATACGATGTGGGTCGGGTGGGCCGAGCTTTCCGCGAGGGTCCGCGCGAAACCGAACGCGCTCCTGGAGTCATTGAACACCAACAAGTGCGGCTTCGACATACTGGGCCTGATCCGGACGGACAGAGTGACGGCGGTGATCACGCCTAGCTGGCCCTCGCTCCCGAAGATGCTCTTGAAAAACGGGTCGCTGCTCGCGATGTCCCTGATGCTTCCGTCCGGGGTGACGAGCTCGACGGACAACACGCTGCTGCTCAGATGTCCTTTCGAGAAGCTGTTCAGGCCCATGCCACCAGTGGCGACCCAGCCAGCGACAGATGAGAACTTGCTGGAGGGAGCGGTGTTCAGGCTGAGGCCGATTTTCTCGAGCTCGTTGTCGAGGTCAGCCCATCTCACACCCGCCTGGACCTTGGCGGTCTTCATTTCCGAATCAAGTCCGAGTATCCTATCCATGCTTGATACGTCGACGACGATGCCTCCCCGAACGGGCACTGAGCCGCCGAACGGGGACGAGCCCGAGCCGCGCGGTATAATCGTGATACCTCGCGAAGAGGCGAACTTCAGAATCGATGCCACGCCCTCGCGGGTCTCCGGCTGGACCACGACCTCGGGTGACGTGGCGAACATGATTTCCTTGAGAAAACGCGGAATCTCCGATTGATCCCGAGAATAGAGCAGCCTTTCGCCCTGAGAGGACACTACTCGAAGGTCCTTGATTCCCAACTTAGTGATCTCGCCCGCGAGCCCTCCCTGAAGAGGTTCCTCCTTTGCGTGGAATTCGGTTGGCGGTGGTGGAGGAGTGGCCGAGTTCGCATAAATAGCCCGGCCTACACCTGCGTCAACCATGTGCATCCCCCCTCAGGAACTCGGGTCCCTCAAAGTCCCTTCCGGATATCGAGCGCGAGCACCATGAACCCACTGCCCCGGCGGGGAGCAGACCTCCATGCGGAGAATCCTTGCGGATTTCAACGGCTCTGCGCTCCTCAAACAGGTAACGGCGTACGCAAAGGTGCATATATATCCTTTGCTAGCTCCAGGCCCGGCAATTTGGGCGAAATGATGGGCGCTGGATAGATACCAACCAGCAGAATGCCGACGAGCTGGCAGATGTTGCGGGCAAGATTATTAATAGTGTCAAGGATAGTGGTTATCCCAGCACTAGTTGTGCCGAGTGATACGACAAGCCGAACATCGCTGATGTTTTGAAGCCGATAGTTTGACTCGCGTGATAGCCGGATGCAATTGTGCGCAACACAAAAGGAAGAATAGACATGGAAGAGAGCGTTGGACAAAGCTCGGAAGAGCAGCAAGCAAGCGTAGAGACGAAGATAAAGGACCTCACGCCACAGTCGAAGAGGGTTGACGTACTGGCCAAGTGCCTGGATGTCAGCGAAGCGAAGGACATCCCCGGCAAGTTCGGGAACTCGCGCAAGGTCGCTGAGGCGACAGTCGCAGATGAGACAGGAGCAATCATCCTGTCACTGTGGGACAACCAGATCGGCAGCATCATCAAGGATGACGTGCTCGGGATCAAGAACGGATATGTCTCACTGGTCAGGGGCCACATGCGCCTGAACGTCGGCAAGTACGGCCAGCTCGCAAAGAGCGAGAAGCCACTTGACGGTGCCAGCACGGCCTTGAACATGAGCGACAAGGAGTACGAACAGGAGCGCAGGAGCTTCGGCGGTGGCGGCAGCAGAGGTGGAAGCCGTGGCGGATACGGCGGTGGCGGCGGTAGCAGAGGCGGAAGCCGCGGCGGCTACGGCGACAGAGGCGGAGACAGGGATAGCAGCGGCGGGGACAGACCCAGCTACATGAACAAGGGCCGCAGGCGATTCTAAGCTATCGGATCCGTTTATCCAGCCCATCCAATTCAGATGGGCCGACAAACCATTTCCATTTACCACTTTTCCTCGTTACGATTTCTCGAGCGACGGCGGTTTCATTGGGAGTATGTCCGGGTTCTTTGACGGGCGGTCCCTTTCGGGTCCGAGCATCTTCGAGAGGACTATGTACCCGAGACTAGAAAACGCGCCGAAGAATCCGAAGATCAGCCAAAGCATCCTGGTCTCAGGGAGAATGTCCAGGAGCCACATGCCGACGAAGAACCCTAGGCCCATGCCTAGGCTCTGAATGAAACCCGAGAACCCCATGTAAAGCCCTCGTTCCGCCTCAGGAGACATGTCCGCGATTATCGCAGAGACGATCGACATGTAGACGAGTTCGCCAATAGTTATGATTACGATACACGCGACCAGGGACGGCAGATCGTTGGCGAAGAAGATGAGCGAGAACCCTCCGGCAACGATGAGCTGCCCGACCATGAGCACGAGCGATTTCCTGAACATCACCATTCTTGATGTGACCCAGAGCTGGAGAGTTATGACCATTACCGCATTCACGGCAAACAGCAGTCCGGGTACGGTAGAACTGAGGTCAAGGTCGGAGGTCGCATAGATCTGCAGCACGGACATCCATTGTGAGAGCGAGAACCACATCAAGGCGGTCAGCGAACAGAGCATCAGGAAGGGCCGGTTGTTCGCGACTCTGAGAACGTTCATGAACGTGACCTCCTGATTGGACGCCGATTCAGGCTTGGTCTCTGGAACATAGACCAAGTTCATCACGAACGCGCCACCGAGGATTGCCGCGCCGAATATGAACAGTTCTCTGATCGAGAACGCAGCCACAACGAAGACGCCGATAGCAGGCCCGATGAACATACCTACGTTCCACGCGATCCTGATCGTGCTGTACGCTTTTGGCCGACCGCTTGGCTGAATGACGTCGGCTATCATCGCGTTCGCGGCCGGCATGTAGAGAGAGCCGACGAACGAATCCGCAAGTACTATGATGAACAGTGTCACGAAATTGACTGCGAAGAAGTACATGAGAATGGTTATGGACATCAACCCTAGGCTCGCCAGAAGGACGGGTCGCCTCCCGATCTTGTCCGTGAGCATGCCGCCCAGGATGGTCCCTGGTATTCCGGAGAGCGTGTACCCCGCCAATGCGAGCCCTGCAAGTGGTTTCGATATTTCCAGGTCTACGACCATGTACAAGACCAGGTAAGGTATGATGAGCCCGAAGGCCACATTCTCTATCAGAGCGCTCGCTACCAGAACCTTGAACGCTCTTGGAGATGTCTTGAGAGACTCGAAAGCCATCTGTCCACCTTGTTTGAGGAACCCAACCATATCATTCCGGGCATAGCCGTTTGTACGATCCGGGCTGAGGCCAATGGATTAATTACCTCACTGTCAATCTCAGGTCTCGGAGCGGAATAATGGCAGTGGCCCAGATAAGCATTCTGTCCAAAGACGAAATCGAGTTGGTACACGAAAAGACCCTCATGATCCTGGAGAACACTGGCATAATGGTCAGGAGCGATAGAACCCTGGACATCCTCGAAGATGGCGGGGCGAGAATCGACAGAAAGAGACAGGTGGCCAGTCTGCCCGAGAGCCTCGTGAAGGAGACAGTCAGAAGATTGCCGAAGGAGATCAGGCTCTGCGCCAGGAACCCGAGACAGGACATGGTAGCCCCGAGAGATGGTCCTCCGTACATGGCGACGAACGGCACTGCGATATACATGACCGAGCTGGATTCGGGGGCGAAACGGACGACCCTAGGCAAGGACCTCAAAGATTTCATGGTTCTGTGCGATGCAATGGATCCACTCGACTATGTGTGGCCTATCGTGACCGCCCACGACGCCCCCGTGGAGACTCACGCGCTCAGCGAGCTGACCATCTCGCTCTTGAATACGACCAAGCACGTGCAGGGAGAGGCGATGTCCGCTAAGGAGGCGAAGGGGGAGATCGAGGTTGCAGCAGCCATTGCTGGAGGCGTGGACGCCCTCGCCAAACGGCCGCTGTTCTCAGTCATTCAGTGCCCCATATGCCCGCTCGAATTCGAGAAGGGGTCGGTCGAGGCAGTGGTGGAGTTTGCCAAAGCCGGCGTACCTGTAGTCTCGATGTCCATGGCTCTTACGGGACTCACATCACCGGTCACGCTTGCATCGACGATAGCGATAGTCAACGCAGAGAACCTTGCCAGCTTCGCCATCTCCCAGATGACGAAGAAGGGCGCACCTGTCGTATACAGCTCTGAATCAACTTCACCGAACATGATGACCGGGGAGATTCACTACGGTGCCCTCGAAGAGATACTCATCGCCACAGCTGTCGCTCAGATGGCAAAGCATTACGGAGCATCGACGATGGTCGGCGGTTTCGGTGTAGGCATCGGAGGGGAAGCACCAGGCATATGCCTCGACCCTGCAGAGCTTATGTTCACCAGCATGACCACAATGGCCCAGACTGACTTCGGATCCGGAATTGGAGGCCTTGACCAAGCCAAGGGCGCGTCGCTCGAGCAGATAGTGATCGACTGCGACATCTGGGAGCAGATCAGAGAGATGAGAAAGGAGGTCATTTTGGACGACACGCGATTCGCATTGGACCTCATCAGATCGGTCGGGCCTGGTGGCAATTTCCTGAAGGAGGCGCATACTGCCAGGAACATGAGAAAGGAGCTGTTCATGCCTACTCAGGAAAAAGCGCGGTTGTATCGGACATACGGGCTGGACAAGGACCAGAGAGAGATGGTTCGCGCTGCGAGGAAGAAGGCCAAGCAGATACTCGCGACTCATGTGCCTGAACAAGTCGACAAGGACACGAAGATGAGGATAGACAAGGTCGTGAAGAAGTACCAGGGCTGAACAATCCGTCTCGGGCACTCACTTCGGCGGCTTGATCGCCTCTAGGAACCTCTGCCATCGCTTGGCGTCCTCGATCCTGCTCATGATCTCTCTTTTCCTGAACTCCGCTTTCTCGAGGGATTCGACGGACCGGAGCTCGTCAATCGCCCTGAGTAGGCCGCACGTCTCCTCGAGCAACGCCTTCGCAGTCTCCAGCGACATGGGGTCGTGAGCCAGCTTCTTCTCGAGGTAATTCTCTTTCGTCTTCAGCATGTGGATGAGCTCATTGACCTTCGCGATGTCCTGAGGAGTCAGCTTCTGCTTGGTCGTCAAGTTGTAAACAACTTCGCGAAGATCGATCTCGGAATCGCCTACAAGTATGTGCTCAGGGACCAACATGCCGACCCAGTATACCAGGGAATGGATCCTAGCGAGCATCTTTGCTCTATCTTCATCAGAAAGGAGGCTTGCACCGTCGATCATATCCTCCGTGTGGATTCTCGGCTCGGATGACTCGCTCATGCTCGCCGAAGGTGATGCCGTTTCCTGGCTTTGAGGGTTGTTGCTGGAACTCAGTCAAACCTCGAGAGATGAATTGACGAAAGGGTTTCACGATACAATCAGCTTTCAGCAATTCCCTTGAAAGCCTGGTCCGATATCTCGATGGACTTCTCGATGTCCTCCTTCGAATGGACCAGAGATGTGAAGAAGTGTTCGTCAGAGTGGGGAACCCCGAAGAACACACCCTTGCCCAGGGAATGCATGAACCAATGCCTCCACTTCTCTCCGTCGACATCGAAGGCATCTCGCCATGTGCGGACCTCCTTGTCCGTGAAGTACATCTGTCCAAGAGACCCGACTGATTCTACCCAGACATCCACTCCTCGGTCCTCCGCCGAGTCCCTGAGCCCGTGGAACAGCGAATCGCCGATCCTGTCGATCCTCGCATATGTCCCAGGCTTCGAGAGGATCTTCAGGGTCGTGAGTCCTGCAGTCACGGAGACTGGATGGGCGTTGTATGTTCCGCCGTGATAGACGTTTCCGCCCTCCTTTGGTATTATCTCCTCCATGATCTCCTTCTTCCCTCCGAAGCCTGCGAGCTGGTATCCTCCGCCTGCGATCTTCGCGATCGAGGTGATGTCCGGCTTAACATCATACCTTTCCTGGGCGCCCCCGAAGGCCACCCTGAATCCCGTGAGCACCTCGTCGAAGATGAGCACGATGCCGAGGTCTTTGGTGAGCTTCCTCAACTTCTTAAGGTAATTGTCTCTGGGCGCGAAGCATCCGCCACCGGCCTGGACGGGCTCGATGATCACCGCTGCGAGTTCGTCTGCGTTCTTCGTGAGTACTTCCTCGGTGGCGGGCCAGTCGTTGAACGGGTAGATCACGAGCAAGTCCGAAATGCACTTTGGGATGCCCTTGCCGAAGGGTATCGCTGGCTGGCATCTCTTGTCCTTCAACTTGTGAGGAGGGATATCCACGCTCTGCAGCACGTAGTCGTGTCCTCCGTGATACGAGCCCTCGGCCTTAGCGATCTTCTCCTTGCCGGTGTATGCTCTAGCAACCCTCAGCGGATGCATCGTCGCCTCGGTCCCGGAGTTCGCAAATCTGAACATCTCTATCGATGGCATTGCCTTCTTGACCATGTTGACGTAGTCGTAGGCCATCTCGGCGGAAGCACCGAACATGGTCCCCTTGTCCGCCTGGGCCTTGACGGCCTTGATGACTGCAGGATTATTGTGGCCGAGTATCATAGGACCGTAGCCGAGCGCGAAGTCGATGATCTTGTTGCCGTCGATGTCGACGATGTAGGGGCCCTTGGCGCTCTTCACATAGAACGGATATGGCTCGAAGAAACGCACGTTGCTATCGACGCCGGTCGGTATGAGTTTCCGTACCTTCTCCCAATGTGCTCGCGATCTCTTGGTCCTGGACACATACTCCTTCTCGTAACTGGCTGGTGCTGGCAATTTGCTCACCCTGGCATGTTCTAGAAGGACCACTTGACAAGCCCAGCATGATTTTCGGCAGTATCAGAAAGAATTCCCGACCCACACAGATAATGCCATAGTCTTGGGCAGTCCTTTACGCTGGACGGGAATCTGAGGCTTAGTAGAAGAATCTATCGTGTACTCGGACACGGAACCCGATTGCTTTCTACGCTGCAACCCCTTCCCAGAATCCTGTTATCAAATTCACTTCTGCGGCTCGATCATGACCTTGATCGAATCCCCGGCCTTGGCGACCAACTCGAACCCCCTGCCTGTGTCCGCGAGCCCGAACCGGTGAGTGATCATGTCCTTCACGATCAGCTTCCTGGTCCTGAGCAGCTCGATGGCCTCCTTGATGTCGCCAGGACTTCCCGCATAGGTCATTGTGATCGTGATTTCGTCCTTCCACAAATCGCCGAACGGGACGGGGACCTGGACGCCTGGCTTTGGAGGGGCGAACAATAGTATCGTCCCTCCCCTGTCTATCGTCTTGAAAGCCTGATCGATCGGCTGTACGGCTCCGGCGCACACGATGACGAGGTCCGCCCCTCGTCCGCCGTTTGCCTCCTTGGCGAGCTTCGGGACATCCTCGGTCGCGTCAATCGCCACATCGGCCCCGAACCTCTTGGCCGCGTCAAGCCTGTACTTCGAGATATCCGTGGCTATGATCTTCTCCGCGCCCATGGCTTTAGCGAGTTTGATGTTCAGCAGACCCGCGATGCCGCTCCCGAGCACGAGGATTGTCATGCCCCTCCTGAACCCGGCCAGCCTGAAGCCCCTGACGACGCACGCGAGCGGCTCGATGAACGCTCCGTCATCGTACGTGAGCTCTTTTGGAAGGACATAGGTTCCGAGCTCGATATTTATCTTGGGGACTCGTATATATTCTGCGAAGCCGCCTGGGAAGAAGTTCGTCGTTCTAAGGGAGTCGCACGTCGAGTGGTGGCCCGCTAGACAATACCTGCACTTCGTGCACGGCACGTGATGCGACACAAAGACACGCTGACCGACCTTGTACTGGTGCACGTCCTTGCCAACTTCAACGATGTCGCCTGCTATCTCGTGACCGAGGATCAGCGGAGCGCGCTTGATCCTGTACCACTCCATCACATCGCTGCCGCATATCCCGCTGGCGATGACCTTCACGAGCATTTCCGAACTTCCGAGCTCCGGCTTGGGCATCTCCTGGAGACGGACATCGCTGTTCCTGTAGTACATCGCAACGCGCATCTGTTCGTAGCCCCTGCCCCTCGTACCGGATTCACTTCTTTGTCGAGAGCTTCTTGTAGAGATCGTAAGCTTCCTTAACAGTAGCGTCCTCGTGAACTATCTTTCTCACGGCCTTGATCATGGGTATTGGATTGTCCGACTGCCAGATGTTCCTACCCATGTCGACGCCCGCCGCCCCAGCCTTAATCGATTTGAAGGTCAGTTCGAGCGCATCCTTCTCAGCAAGCTTCGGTCCGCCCGCGACGACGATCGGAACCGGACAGCTCTCGACCACCTTCTCGAAGTCGTCGCAGTAGTATGTCTTCACGATGTGCGCCCCAATCTCGGCAGCGATCCTGCTTGCGAGAGCCAAGTACCTGGCGTCCCGCTTGCCGAGCTCCTTCCCGACGGCTGTGACTGCGAGCACTGGCATGCCATGTTTCTGGCCCTCGTTGACGAGCTCAGATAGCGCAAGGAGCGTCTGCCGTTCGTGCTTGCTCCCGACGAAGATAGATAGGGCGATACCGGACGCGTTCAATCTCAATGCGTCCTCGACTGAGGTGATGATGCCTTCATTGGAAAGATCTTCGCCGACGATGCTCGTCCCACCAGAGACTCTCAAAACGACGGAGTTGAGTATCGTCGCATCGATGGAGGACCGCAGAACGCCCCTAGTGAGCATGATCGCGTCCGCGTAGGGCGCCAAGGGCATGATCGTCTTCCTTGGGACCTCGAGTCTGCTGGTCGGACCGAGGAAGTACCCATGATCGACTGCAAGCATGACAGATCGTCCAGTATCGGGCTTTATGATTCGAGACATCCTGTTCTTCAGACCCCAATCCATTCAATCAGACCTCCAAGTTGGAATCAACTCTGATCGCGTGTCTGTTGGAAGAGGGAGTTCGATATTTATAGGTTGCCTGGAAGCGCCTAGCCGCCACCATTATACATAACTGATGCCATCTGCAATTGGTGGTTGCACGAGGATGGATGGTCTGAAGATTGCATGCTTCCTGTTTGCAGCATGTCTCGCAGCGTCCCTGCTTCCTCAGCAGGCAGCCTCGACCACGGCAACAGATGAAGGCGTCCATGGCTGGATAGAGATCATGAACGATGACAATTTCACGGCAGAAAATGGAGTCACCGGCGGCAATGGAACCTATGACAATCCATACATCATCGAGAACAGATTGATCGATCTATCCCAGAACACGGAATATCAGTCTCACGACGGAATATACGTCGCGCGCACAAGTGCATCCTTCGTGATACGGAACGTGAAAGTTCATTCTGGTCTCGTGACCATCAGCCCAAGCTCCTTCACAGGTGGATGCGGAATCAGGCTTCAGGATTTGTACAACGGAATAGTCGAGGATTGCGAGTTCACGGGTGACTTGACTGGCCTCGAGATCTCCAACTGCCAGAACATCGTCGTGCGTAACAATGACATACTGCATAACAACCGTGGACTCTCTGCCTGGAGAAGTCATGGGTTGCATGTCGAAGGGAACAACATCTCTTCAAACACCTACGGGAATATCGAATTCTATCAAGTCATTCAATCCGATCTCGTAAACAACACCGTAATACTAAGCACTGATTGGATGGGCATCAATCTCTACGAGAGCGAGGACTGCGAGGTCCACGGAAATGAAATCATTCTCAATGGGGGTGTCGGAGTAAATATCGGTTACTGCAAGGACTGCAAGATCACTAACAACACAATCGCGCACAACGGTGTCGGCATTACTATCTACGGATCCGAGGACATCTTGGCGCTCCCGAACGGTTTCAGCTTCAACCATAAGGACATCGAAAACTGGGACGACGACAACAGCATCAACCCGTGGACCCTCCTCATCTCGGTGATAGCCATAGTTGCCGCAGTAGTTGTCGCGGTCGCGATGATGACGAGATGGCGGAAGAAGAAGCCCGCACGCATTCAGCCACCTCCGATTGTCGACAGGCCGACATGATCGATTGGCCGGCTCATTTCTTGTCGGACTTCTTATTGCCTATGAGGAATTCGTAATCGAATATCTGCTCGATCTGCTTGGGAGTGAGTATCCCCTTCTCGATCACCAGGTCCCTGACGGACGTGTTCCGCTTCAGAGCCTCCTTGGCGATCTCGGCCGATTTCATATAGCCGATGTGAGGGTCGAGGAAAGTGGCAATGGACGGGTTCTTCTCCAGGTAGCTCTTGCACTTGTCTTCATCAGCCTCGATGCCCGAGATGCATTTCTCGATGAATACGGGGATGTAATTGTTGAGAAGGACCATCGACTCCAGGATGTTGTGTATCATGACCGGGTTCATCACGTTGAGCTCCATCTGACCGGCCTGGACGGCCATCGAGACGGAGATGTCGTTCCCTACAATCTGGAAACCGATCATGTTCATGCACTCTGCCATGACAGGGTTAACCTTGCCCGGCATGATGGATGAGCCTGGTTGGGTGGCTGGCAGATGTATCTCCGACCAGCCTGTGATCGGCCCTGAGTTCATCAGCCGGAGGTCGTTGGATATCCGGATGAGTTCGAGAGCGAGCGCCTTGAGACCTCCGGAAACCATGGCGAAGTCCAGCCTGCTCTGAAGAGCTTCTCTGGGATCCTCCGCCTCTAAGAGGTTAAGTCCTGTGATCTTCCTGAGGTGCTTCACGACCTGCGTGTGGTAATCCGGGTGTGCGTTCGCGCCCGTGCCCACAGCAGTTGCGCCGAGCGGCACCTCCTCGAGCAGCTTCAACTCCGCCTTGAGCTGGTCCCTTGACTTCTTGATCGCGACAGAGTACGCCATGAACTCCTGGCCGAGAGTCACTGGGAGCGCGTCCATCAGGTGCGTACGCCCTGATTTGAGGATCCGTTCGAACTCCATCCCCTTCTTCACGAAGGCTCGCCTCAGGCTATCCAGCTTGTCCATGAGGTCCTGAGCGATTATGAGGATGCACAGGCGCATGGCGGTAGGGTAAGTGTCGTTTGTGGACTGGGCCATGTTCACGTGATCGTTTGGATGGATGGTAGAGTACTCGCCCTTTCGCTTGCCGATCAGCTCCAGAGCCCGGTTGGCGATGACCTCGTTGAAGTTCATGTTGAAGGACGTTCCGGCGCCCGCCTGGAAGTCGTCCACGACGAACTGATCGTGGAGCTTGCCGGCGAGGATCTCGTCGCATGCGGACACGATGGCTTTGCATAAGTGCGGCTCCAGCCAGCCAACATCCTTGTTCGCGAGCGCCGCAGCCTTCTTCACCATCGCATACGCGTTGATGAACTCGGGCCTTGCCATGATCCCGCTGACCGGAAAATTCTCCGTCGCCCTCAGCGTCTGTATCCCGTAGTATGCATCCTCGGGCACCTCGCGCTTTCCGAGGGAATCCTTCTCAATCCGGGTCTTGATCGACATGATATCCAACAACTGGTGACATCTCAGCATTTTGATGCATCGTATTTCAAAGTTGCCCCGATGGTGCGTCTCTAGTAGACTGAACAATGAATGACGTCGATAAGTCTTAACCCGGCATCTGTATTCTGAAAGCCAGAGGGGGAACAGGATGAACGAGAAGATACACTCGCACATGAAGCTCGAAGATGGTTACAGGTTCAGCATCACCTTCGACGAACTACCCGGTGCCAAGATCTACTCGGACGAGTCCATACCCGTCGGGAAGTCCGAGGGCCCGAGCGCCGCGATGATGCTATCGTCGGCCGTGGGGCACTGCCTGAGCTCAAGCCTCCTGTTCTGCCTTGAGAAGTCGAGGGCCAAGCCAAAAGGCCTCGAGACCGATGTCGAGACCACGCTCGCCCGGAACGAGAAGGGCAGGTGGCGTGTTTCTGGAATTAAGGTCAACATGAAGATAGATACGGACGATGTTGACAAAGAAAAGCTCGAACGATGCAAGGGTATATTCGAGGACTTCTGCATTGTCAGCGCGAGCGTGCGCGAGGGCATCAAAATCAGTGTCGACTTGTCCGAGAAGTGAACGATTCCTGAGGTGTTTGAAATGGGTCTGATACCGCAGAAGGAGAGAGACATCCTATCCAAGGAGTTCGGTGAGAAGTTGGTCAACGACGTCAGGCTTGTCGTGTTCACGCAGGAGATGCCCTGCATGTTCTGCAAGGAGACCGAGCTGGTAGCCAACGAGTTGGCGGAGATCTCCCCGAAGATCAAGGTGGAGAAGTACGACTTCGTGAAGGACCAGATGAAGGCGAATGAGTTCAGGATCGACAAGATACCTGCGATCGCAGTGATAGGAGCCAAAGACTATGGGGTCAGATTCTACGGGATACCGTCAGGTTACGAGTTCACGTCCTTCGTGGGGGCGATCCTGGACGTCTCCCGAGGCGAGAGCGGCCTGTCGCAGAAGACGAAGGACATACTGAAGCTGGTGGACAGCTCGGTCCACATCCAGGTGTTCGTGACCCCCACCTGCCCGTTCTGTCCAGCGACCGTGAGGCTGGCGCACAGGCTCGCGATCGAGAGCGACATGATATGGGCGGACATGGTCGAGTCCACGGAGTTCGTCCCGCTCGCGCAGAAGTACTCGGTCACAGGGGTCCCCAAGACCGTCATCAACGAGAAGTTCGAAATCGCAGGTTCCCTGCCAGAGGACCTGTTCGTGCAGCACGTGATGCACTCGCTGTCGCATGTGGAACCTCTGCAGCCGAGATAGGTCTCTGCAAGGTCGAAAGAGGCGTGCCATGAATCCTAAGGCTGAGGCGGACAAGAAGCTCGACGAGATCGAGAAGGTGCTAGCTAGCCTCAGAGGCGTCAAGCACACATTCTACCTGACGGGGGAGATGAGAGATAGGCTTGAGGAGCTGGAGAGACGGTACCCGCCGATCGGACCGCTGACAGTCCAGAACGACGGAGTGCTCGAATGCCTCAAGAGAAGACATGTGGCATGCATCGTCAAGGACAATACATTCAGAGGGCCGCCCCATCCGACTGTCGTTCTCATGAACGGGAACGGGAATGTCATCGGCCGCGAACTCTTGCGTGGAGAGAAGGTGGGGCCAGGGGAGGGCAGCAAGACTCTGTTCCTCGGGAAGGATTTTGTGGTGTTCGTGGGCAAGGAAAGCGGCAAAGGCTCCAGGTTCGTGCTCCCGCCAGTGGAGTTCAAAGAAGTCGAGGAGGTTCGAGGGACGGCTCGCGTGGTCTCCTCCAGCCCATCCACCACCGGGGATGTGTTCCTCCGGAAGAAAGCCGGGCTCGAGGACGACCCGAAGCTGGCGTCGATACTTATCGGATTCGACCTCTGCCGGCCATAGCAGCGTTAACATCGGACATCGCGCGCTTTTCGGAAAGGCCTGTCGAAATGGGAAGTTGCCGAGGGATGGCCGTTCGAAATTTCCTTCACGAATCGGCCTTCCGTTACGATGAACGGGCCTCGCATTCGAAGAACCTTTAAAACATCCCATCGAAAATGGCAGTTCTTCCGGGAGGAAAAGGGTGTTGAGAGGGAACATTTAAATTCAATCTTGGCATGCGCTAGCTCAATCATCTCGCGCAGAGTGTTTGCGCGGGCATGGATTAGGCCAATGGTGTTAGAATGGCAGGCAAAGCAAATCCGTTTGAAGAAATGAAAAAGATGGTCGACAAGGCGGGGAAGACTCTGGGTCTCGACCAGGGCATGATCGATGTCCTGAAGAGCCCGAAGAGGGAGCTCTCAGTTAATTTCCCTGTCAGGATGGACAACGGAGCGGTCAGGGTCTTCACTGGATACAGAGTCCAGCACAACGAAGCCCGTGGCCCGTACAAGGGCGGCATCAGATACCACCCACAGGTGGACATCGATGAGGTAAGAGCCCTTTCATCCTGGATGACATGGAAGACCGCCACAGTCGACATACCCTACGGTGGAGCAAAGGGAGGCATCATCTGCGATCCGAAGAAGATGTCAGTGAACGAGATCGAGAGGATGACGCGGAGGTACGCGTCTGAAATCTCGATCATCATCGGCCCGGAGAAGGACATTCCTGCTCCGGACGTGAACACAGGCGGCAGGGAGATGGCCTGGATCATGGACACGTTCAGCATGATCAAGGGCTACGCTGTCCCAGGCGTCATCACCGGCAAGCCAAGAGAGCTCGGCGGCTCACTCGGCAGACCTGAGGCGACATCGAGGGGCCTCGTGTTCTGCGTGAGAGAAGCGGCGAAGAAGATCGGCATGAACCTGAAGGGCGCAAGCGTAGCCATCCAGGGATACGGCAACGTCGGCGCGTTCGCCCACAAGCTCATCGAGCGCGACTTCGGCTCCAAGGTGATCGCTGTCACGGACTCGAAGGGCGGCATCATAAACGAGAAGGGCCTGAAGTACGAGGAAGTCTGGGCGCACAAGGTCAAGACCGGCAGCGTCATCGGATTCCCCGGTTCGAAGCCGATCAGCAACGAGGAAATCCTCGAGCTCAAGGTCGATGTGCTCCTGCCCTGCGCTCTCGAGAACGTCATCACGAAGGACAACGCTGAGAAGATCAAAGCCAAGATCTCCGGCGAGGGCGCGAATGGCCCGACGACCTTCGAGGCGGACGCCACCATGTGGAAGAACGGCGTACTCGTCCTGCCCGACATCCTTGCGAACGCAGGCGGTGTCACGGTGAGCTACTTCGAGTGGGTCCAGAACAACTACAACTACTACTGGACGGAGCAGGAAGTCAACGAGCGGCTCGACAGGAAGATAACTGTGGCGTTCCACGAGGTGTGGGACATGCACGAGAAGCACAAGTGCAACATGAGGGACGCAGCCTACCTCGTCGCAGTGAAGAGGGTCGCGGACGCAACGAAGCTCAGGGGCTTCTTCCCGTAGACGAACTCAAACTCCAACCCATCCGGGGCGATGCTCCGGATGGACATCTTACTGTTTTTCGGATTGATCCGTCGCGTGGCTTAGAACATCACTTGATGGACTTCGCGATCTCCGACCCGACCTCATCGGCCAGGACGACCTTCTGCTCCCCGGACTTCATGTCCCTGAGCATCACTGACCGCTTCGCCATCTCTTCTTTGCCCACGATGACCGCATATCTCGAGCCGACTGCCGCAGCGTACTTCAGGTTCTTGCTCATGGTCCTGCGCATTAGGTCGACATCCGCCTTCAGGCCCTGCGATCTCAGCCTCGAAACGATCCCGAACGCGTACTTTCTCATGTCGTCCTTGGTTGGAATCACGTACGCATCCAGCGGGAGCGCGAGCTCGATAGGTCTCTCAGCTTCCAGGGCGAGCAGGACCCTGTCTATCCCGATTGCATAGCCCGTGCTGAACACCGGCTCGCCACCGAACAGCTCGGACAGCGTATATGATCCGCCACCGAGGATCTGCTTCTCAGCGCCCAGCCTGGGCGCATCTATCTCGAAGACCATGCCCGTGTAGTAGTCGAGGCCGCGGACGATCCCCAGGTCCACCTGGCAGTCCTCGATCCCGTACAGCTTCAGCACCGAGAAGATCTCCTTCAAGTACTCTGTCGCCTCAGACGGCTCGAGGTTGTTCAGCAGCTCCACCTCGCCCTCGACCTCCGCGAGAGATGTGATCTTATCGAACAGCTGTCTGGGCAGCGCCTTTGCATCGAACATGTCGCCCATGGCGTCGAAGTCCTCCTTGTCTATCATCCTCAGGACATCGGACGCGACCTTCGGGTCCTTTATCTCGCTGTGGACCATCGACTTCAGGATGCCGATGTGGCCTATGCGGACGACGAACTCCTCCAGGCCCGTGGCCCTGATGCAGTTGATAGCGAGCGCAATCACCTCGGCATCCGTCTCAGGGCTCTTGGTGCCTATGAGCTCTGCACCGAGCTGGAAGAACTCCCTGAACCTGCCGCTCTGGGGGTTCTCGTACCTGAAACAGTTGCCGACATAGTAGAGCTTCAACGGTTTGGGGAGTGTGGACAGCTCGTTGACATAGAACCGAATGACTGACGCGGTGATTTCCGGCCTTAGAGCCATCTCCCTGTCGCCCTTGTCCTTGAAGACGTACATCTCGTCGATGATGCCCTGGCCAGACCTCAGCGTGAACAGCTCGGAGTGCTCGAACGTGGGAGTCACGACCTCGCCGAACCCGAACCGAGCGCACGCGTCGCGCATGGACAGTTCTGCCTTCCTGCGCTTGGCCATCTGTGGCGGGCTGAAATCTCTGGTCCCTCTGGGCCTCTGAATCATCGTTCGCTTGAACGGCCACCCATTTCTTAATCCTTTTGGAAGAGAGAATGCTCACATTCAAATCCAGCCATATCTCTCCCTGGTGTCTGATGGAAACCCTCTGGGTCGCGCTCGCAATCTTCTTGGTCACATATGCGCTCATCTCGATCCGCCGGTTCCCAAAGGTCAAGGTGGACAGGCCGGCCGCGGCGCTGATCGGAGCTGCCCTGATGATCGTTTTCGGCGTGGTCAAACCCGATGTTGCCATCGGCGCCATCAACATGGACATACTGATCCTGCTCGTCGGAATGATGATCCTCGTAGCTGGGCTTGAGCTCTGTGGCTTCTTCGAGTGGGTCTCGCTCAGGATGATCAAGTACTCGAAGGACCAGTTCACGTTCCTGGTGCTCACGATGGCGGTCACGGGCGCGCTATCCGCGCTCGTGCTCAACGATACTGTCGTGCTGCTCTTCACGCCCATCATAATCAGGACCTGCAGACTGCTGAAGTCAAACCCCGTGCCGTTCCTTGTGGCGGAGGCCATCGCAGCCAACATCGGGAGCGTGGCGACGGCCGTTGGCAATCCCCAGAACGCGTACATCGCGACCAAGACGGGCATGTCCTTCATAGACTTCTC
>Ga0315286_10000886_pt1 | contig 26231 bp, 24 predicted proteins | sample YL17G10_0_MG_FD_205038 | JGI IMG/M metagenome (GOLD analysis project Ga0315286, IMG submission 205038) | Sediment microbial communities from Yellowstone Lake, YNP, Wyoming, USA - YL17G10_0 | ecosystem: Environmental > Aquatic > Freshwater > Lake > Sediment | place: USA: Wyoming | collected... | reverse complement strand
TGCACATCAGCGGCCTTTTCACTTTCGGGGCGTCCCTGAGGAGGGAATGCTCCGGAAAGAATAGGTGGAAGGGCCGCCGGCCACACACAGCACCACCCCGAGTGCTGGCGTATGAGCGGCAAAAAATACTCAGGAGGTGCTGTATGAAAACACAGACTCGTTTTGACGGACGCGTCCCCGTACGACGGGCCCTTGCGGCCTTCTTCCTTCTTTTCACCGGGGCTTTCATTTTCATTTTCGTGTCGTGTTCCATCTACGAACCCGATGACGGGAGCATCATGCTCGATGTAGCCACGCCCCAGGGGACCGGCTCGTTTGACGCCAAAACCCTTGTCCCGGGCGTGAGCACGGTGCCTGCCTCGTATGATTTTCACGGCGACGGCCCCGCGGGAAAAAAGTTCGACTCGAACAGCCTATCCCTTCCCGCCGCCATCGGTGGGCTCAAGACCGGCGATTGGTCCATCAGCACCAACGTGAAAAACGGCGCTGGCGTGGTAATCGCTACGGGGAAGACCTCCTTCAAGCTCGGTCCGGGTGAATCGAAGGCAGTGGGGATCACGGCGAAACCCGTGGATGGGTATGGAACCATCGACCTCGCGGTCCTGTGGACTCCGGCGGATGTGGCAAACCCGTCTATCGTGGCATCGGTTGTGCCCTTCTCAGGAGCGCCGATACCCCTGACGTTCGGGCTCCCGGAGGCCGGAAGGGCGGTGTGCGTGCGCAGCGCCGTCCCGACCGGTTATCACACCCTTGTACTCCAATTGTACGACGGTGTCACACCCGTCATGGGTGCGGTCGAAACCGTGCAGATAATGAACGGGCAGGTGACGGCGGGAACTTTCGAGTTCTACGTAGTGAATCAAGCGAGGGGAAGCGTTTCGGTGAGAATTACCCCCCAGATGAACGAACCGCTCGCCGTCGACATGAGTGGGCAGGTTTCCGAGCTTGCCCTGGGAGGGTCGATGAGCGTGAAGGCGACGGTGGCGGGAGTAACGGGCAATTGCGTCTACGCTTGGTATCTGAACGGCGAGGCAAAGTCGACGGGCCAAACATACACCTTCGGCAGCGCCCTTCCCGCGGGAGTGTACCGCCTTGACGTCGTGGGCTTCACTGCTGATGGGATGCGGTCGGGGTCGAAGTCATACCATTTTGCCGTATTGGAGACGGTCCAGATAACACTCGAGTGGGACCCCAACAGCGAGGCGGACCTCGCCGGGTACAAGCTCCACTACGGGTTGGAGAGCGGGAAATACGCGAGCACCGTGGATGTGGGCAGCCTCACTCTCCACACTCTCTCGGGTCTCATGAAGTCAAAAACATACTACATCGCCGCGACCGCCTATAACACCGCGGGAAACGAGAGCGATCGTTCGAACGAAGTGATCTATACTGCGAATTGACCGATGGGGGGAGAGTCTTTGAAAGGGTAGGCAGGTACTTTTACAAACCGAGGGCGCGCTACGTCATCCTGAAAGACAACATAACCTTCGATCCGGCGTGCGTGGACGCATTTTACATAGACGGCAAATAATTTCTCGGTTGAAACTTTCACTCGACGGCGCGCCCTTTTTTTATTGTCGTTCAACCAGCCGGGTAGTAACCTCGACGGCATGAAGAGCCTCGTGTGGGTGGAGCTGGACGACAAAGCGCCCGAGCACAACGCGAGGGAGCTTCGCCGCGGAGCGGTAAAAAGTGTTCTTCTCTGCGCGGTGGTCAAATCGAACGCCTACGGGCACGGAGCGGCCCAGATCGTCGAGCTGCTCCCGTCGGCCGATTGGTTTGCCGTGAACTCCCTCGATGAAGGTCTTTCGCTTCAGGCGCTCGGCGTGCGAAAACCCATCATCATCCTTGGCTACGTACCCCTCGACCGCCTCCGTGAGGCGGTCGAGGCGGGTCTCAGGCTCACTCTCTACAACATCGAAAGCGTGCGGCGGCTCTCCCGCCTGCGTCTCGGCGGGATGCGCGCGAAGGTCCACCTGAAGGTCGAGACCGGGACGGGAAGGCAAGGGGTGCTCATCGAGAAGCTCGATGAGATCACGAGGAGCGCGTGCGCCGCGCCCGCCATCGATCTCGAGGGAGTTTCGACGCACTTTGCCAACATCGAAGACACCCTGAACCACGGGTACGCTGAAAAACAGCTCGCGAGCTTCCGCCAAGCGCTCTCGATTATTCGCAGGGCCGGAGCGAGGCCGCGGATCATCCATGCCGCCTGCTCTGCCGCCGATATACTCTTCCCGAAAACCCACTTCACCATGCTCCGGCCCGGCATAGCGATTTACGGTCTGTGGCCATCGCGTGAAACTTACCTCTCCACACTCATGGGGAACCGCCCCGTTCCCAAGCTCCGTCCCGTCCTTTCCTGGAAGACGAAGGTGGTTCAGCTCAAGACCATACCGGAAGGGAGTTACGTCGGGTACGGGTGCACGTACAAGACGACCCGCCGCACGAAACTCGCGGTCCTGCCGGTCGGGTACGCTGACGGGTACGACCGGGCGCTGGGAAACAGGGCCCACGTCCTGGTCAACGGAAAGCGGGCCCCCGTCGTCGGGAGAGTGTGCATGAACCTCATCATGGCGGATGTCACCGACGTGAGGGGCGTGCGTCTTGAAAACGAGGTAGTTCTCCTTGGGCCATGGGACAGCGAGTCGATCACCGCTGAAACGATGGCGACCTGGGCCGAGACGATCAATTACGAGATCGTGAGCAGGATAAGCCCACTGCTGGAAAGACGCGTCGTGTAATCTTTCGGGTCATAATAACCCACCGAATCCCCCGGTTAAATGGTTCATTCCGATACAAAAGCGGCGCGAACGCAGCAACGGCGTAAGGATAAGTTTTAGTATTATTTAATTACTTGTAACATAAGAAGTTATAGGCGGGCTATTAACACATTATGGCATGCTAATTGCAATTTAATGATCGCACGGTAATGAGAGCCGATGTAAAACAAGGAGAGCAACGATGAAAAACATGCTTAGTGTAAATGGCATGGTGATGGTAGATAAGGGACATTTTGATCCATTCAGGCTCGTTTCAGAAGAGGAGTTTTGCAGGAACATGAACTCTGTCTTGGCGTACTATCAGATTTCCAAGGGTGAGAGGAAGCAGCGGTTTACAAGCTCCGCCGCGGCAAAACATCCAAAGCTGGTTCTAACCTGATCGGAGAGTGGTTTTATACATCGTCGACACTCCTCAATGGTGTGCTCGACCTTGCCATTCTGAAGAAGGCCGCCTGAAAAGGCGGTCTTCTTTGTCGGTGGCGGTCCGAGGCAATCGGCCGATCATCCACTCATCCCCAGAGCTGTTTTCCCAGGATGGCGCCGAGGAGCTCGAGCGCCATTCCGAAGATCACGTCGAGGGGGAGGTGCTCCCGGACGCTCGCGTCGAAGAGGAGCTTTGCCGAGGCCTCGAACTCCTCGTCGGCCGTCCAGAGCACCACGGAGGCCGGAATCCTGGGAAGGACCGTGAATCGAAAGGCGGAGTCTCCCATGGCGATCGGCTCGCCCCCGACGGCGCGGCATGCCCTCTCGAAACCCGCAGCATCCCTCCCGAACCTGTCCGCTATCTCCTTGTTCCGCACACGATGGGGACCCCGAAAGAAGAGTGAACCGCCCGGGAGGTCGAACTCGCTTACCCAGTTACCCTCGATTGGGAGATTTTTCGCCTGAAGTAGGTAAAACAGCATCACGATCCCCATGTCGGGACCGACCTCGCGGGCATCGTTGCGCACGGGTATGATCAAGCGCCGGGTGGGCTCGATACGGTATTCCCGCTCGAGAAAGGTGACGATGTACGATTTTTCCCCTTCGTTGTATCCGCACAGGCACCGCCTTTGCACGTCGGCAGGGTCGAGCGCGGCGATGCGCGTGAAGAAGATCGGATCGAGCTTGTGGCACATGGCCTCTTCATCCTACCGCGAAGCGGCGGTATTGTCAACAACGGGAACAATTTACTTTGATTCTCATCCCCCCCTGAGTACTTTCCTGGCAGGGAGGAAAAAGGCATGAAAGCCGTGGTTATGACCGAAACGGGAGGCCCCGAAGTGCTCAAGCTCCGGGATCTGCCCGATCCCCTCATATCGGGGAATAGAGATCTGAAGATCAAGATAAAAGCGGCCGGGGTGAACCCTATCGACACGAAGCTCAGGAAGAGGGGAAACTATTTCCCCGACCTCGAGCCTGCAGTGCCGGGATGCGACGGTGCGGGCGTCGTGGTCGAAACGGGCCCGGATGCCGAGCGTTTTCACGAAGGGGACGAGGTCTATTTTTTCAACGGTGGCATCGGCGGGCCGAACGGGAATTACGCCGAGTACACGGTGCTCGACGAACGCTGGGCCGCGAGAAAGCCGGCGTCCTTGAGCTTCCTCCAGGCCGCGGCCGTGCCGCTTGTGCTGCTTACGGCCTGGGAATCACTGAACGACAGAGGGCGCATCGTGGAGGGGATGAAAGTGCTGATCCACGCCGGGGCGGGCGGCGTCGGCCACGTGGCGGTCCAGCTCGCCAAGCTCGCCGGCGCGCGGGTGTGCACAACGGTGGGATCTGAGCAAAAGGCGGTAATAGCCGCCTCCCTCGGGGCCGAGCGGTCGATTCTTTACAAACAAACCGACTTCGTGAATGAATGTCTCCAGTGGAGCGGCGGCGCGGGCGTCGACTTGGCCTTCGACACGGTTGGAGGGGAGGTTTTTCAAAAGACCTTTCCCGCGGTAAGGGTGTACGGGGATCTCGTTACGATCCTCAACCCGCCGGCGGGGACCGATTGGCTTGTCGCGCGGAATCGGAACCTCAGGATCAGCCTCGAGCTCATGCTTACCCCCATGCTTCTCGGGCTTGCGGACGCCCGCGTTCGCCAGGCGCATATCCTGGAAAAATGCGCGGACCTGTTCGACAAGGGGGAGCTCGAAGTCCTCGTGAGCAGAACCTTCCCTCTCGAAGAAGCGGCCTCCGCCCACAGGCTCCTGGAGAGCGGCTCCACGACGGGGAAAATCGTCCTGGCGGTGGGCGCATGAATTCCGTAAAGGGCGCGTGGGACGTCATCGTGGTGGGCGCGGGCCCGGCGGGCGCGACGGCGGCGAGGCACTGTGCCCTGAAGGGGTTGAAGGTCCTTCTTCTCGAAAAGGAAAGGATGCCCCGCTTCAAGCCATGCGCCGGAGGCGTCAACGCGGCGGCGGTGAAGGCCCTCGGGTTTCCTCTTCCGGCCGGCGTCGTCGAACGCGAGTGCAAAACGGTGAGGATCGTCTATGACGGAGCGGAGCGCGTCCTTGCGGAAAAAAAGACCATTACCTACATGGTCACGAGGAGCTCCTTCGATTCGTATCTCGTCGCTCTCGCCGAGAAAGCCGGAGCTTTCGTGAGGCAAGGGGCGGAAGCGCTCACTCTCGAGCGGGGGAAAAGGAGCGTCACCGTTCGGACCATGAGCGGCTCATTCAAGGCACCCGTGCTCATCGGCGCCGACGGGTTTTTCAGCAGGGTGCGCAAGGCCCTCGGGTTCGGTTTCGATGAGGAAGAGACCCTCTTCTGCGTCATCGCGGATGTCCCTCTCGGGGAAGAGGAGGTTACGAAACGGTTCGGCGACGCCCTTACCATCCATTTCGGGCTGATGGAACGGGGGTACGGGTGGCTCTTTCCGAAAAAATCGCACGTGTCGACCGGGTTTGGAGGCGAAGCGCACGAATCGAAGAGGCTTCCCGCGCTCTTCGAGAAGTTCCTCGGGATGTACGGACTCCCTCGGGGATTGAAAATGCGCGGGTGCTTTCTTCCGGCGACGAAGACCAGGCACAGAAGCTTCGGTGAAAGGGTCCTTCTCGCGGGGGACGCTGCCGGGTTCGTCGATGCGTTCAATGGGGAGGGGATCCGGTTCGCCATTCTTTCAGGGGAATGCGCCGCGACGGCAGTCGCGCGGTGCAGCGAGCGGGAAGATTTTTCGGAAAAGGGCCTCAAGGAATACGAGGACCTCTGGTACGAATCCTTCGGCCATGACCTCTTCAGCTCGAAACAGGTGATCGAGTACATCGCCGCGCACAAGACACTCGTGTTCGGGATCGTCATCGGTAATCGAGGTGCGTTCGCAAGGTACCTGAAAACGCTGACGGGGGAGCTCCGCCTCGGGGAGTACATCGCCTGGCTCAAGCGAAGATTCCCTCTCCTCCTCCTCGCGAGCGCGCCGCTGGTTCTAAAGCTGTGGCTGCGCGGGAAACGCAAAACCCGGCATGCCGGGTAAACGTATGACGCGGCATTACCGGGGCTCATCAAGTGCATGGAGGTATTACATGAAGTTCACGTCTACGATCGCTCTTGTAAAAAAGGCAGCCGAGAACGGATATGCCGTGCCCTCGTTCTGCGTGTGGAACGCGGAGACCATGAAGAGCGTTCTCGACACGGCGTCCCGCCTTGAATCGCCGGTCATCCTCATGAACGGCTGGGCCGAGTTTCTCCTCCTGGATCAGCACGCCACGGCTTCGATCGCCCGCGGATTGATCGACGACTACTCAATCCCCGTTGCGCTCCACCTCGACCACGGTCAAACAATCGAGCAGGTCATGGAGGGTATCCGGGCGGGGTACGTATCGGTCATGCTCGATTACTCGACGAAGCCCTTCGAGGAGAACGCGGCGGCCCTCGAGAGAGTGGTCGGTATCGCCCATCCCCTCGGGATCGGCGTGGAGGGGGAGCTAGGAGCGATCGGACGGGCGGACACGACGTCGGTGGAGAGCGCCGGGCCCTCGTCCCTCACAGATCCCGCCGACGCCTCCGAGTTTGTCGCCCGCACGGGTATCGACATGCTCGCGGTGTCGATCGGGAACGCCCACGGTATCTATGCCCGGAAGCCGAAGTTCGAATTCGACCTCCTCGCAAAGATCAGGGACGCGGTGAACGTCCCCCTGGTGCTCCACGGGGGCTCCGGGACCCCCGAGGCTGACTTGAAAAAGGCGATTTCTCTTGGGATGGCCAAGGTCAACGTGGCGTCCGAGCTGGTCCAGGCGGTCCGCGTCTCCCTTATGGAGCAGTGGAACGCGGGAAAGAACACCTACGCACCCTTCGCCTTCGCCGATGCGATGAAGGAGATGGCAAAGGTGGTGGAGAAGTGGATTCGGCTGACGGGAGCGGCGGGAAGGGCCTGAATGCTGGCTGCGTGTTCTACCCCTTGCATTCGTGTGGGAAACCTGGTATAGTGAACATGGCAACGGAATCTCAACACCTGCTCTGTGATGGTGCTGAATAGTTCCTCCCCGGTCCTACCTCGTGCGCTGTGTCTGCTGCGGGGAGGTAAAAGGAGGGCGGTCATGAAGGCAGGCATCTTCTTCACCGGGTCCGGGCCCATCCTCATCCTCACCAGCTACGACTCGTTCGAGCAGCCCGAGCTCGTCGGCAAGCTTGACGCGAAGGGGATCAAGAAGTACATAGCCCGCGAAGTTCCCGTAGATCTCGTGAAGCAGCGTTACGGCCAGCATTTCAACGTGGTGCTCAAGGACCTCAACCAGAGTGACGATCTGAGGGTGCTGGACATCGACGGACACAACGTTTTGTACAGCTTCTCCTTCAAGGAGATGGGCGAGCCCTGCTGTATCGAGCCGTGACCCCCGGGGAAGGTATCCCCGAAAGGCCAAAAAAGCGCGGGTCCGGGCTGCTCTATTTCATCAGGTTTATGATCGATATCTCGATGTCGCCCTTGGTGTAGGTCTGGCAGGCGAGGCGCATGTCGCCTCCCGCCCCGAGAGCGGCGAGCCTTGACGATTCATTGGGGGTCTTCCTGCTCAGAAGCTCCTGCCCCTTCACGATCCGGACTATGCACTTTCCGCACCGTGCCTTACCCCCGCAGCTCGTGAGAATCGGCACTCCGCTCCTCTGAAGGGACACGAGGATCGACATGACCATATCTGTTTCGACGACAGAGCCCGTATTCGCTATCCGTATCGACGGCATGGCACCCCCTTTGTGGTAATACAATAGAGCCCGGCCGAACATGGGGCAACACCCTTTTTCGCGTAGTTCACAGGGGTACCCTCCCCCGGCGCTTGACAACGGCGCGCGATTCTGTCATGTTCTAGTGAAAGAAAACCGAGGAGGGATATACATGAAAAAGTCGTTGTTTGTGTTCCTCGGGGTTTTCCTGCTGGGGGCCGGGTTTCAGGCCTTTTCGGCGGCTGATGAGGACAATAAACTGAGTAAAGCGTCGGTCGTGCTCGAGGAGATCATGGCGATCTCGGAAAAGAGCATCCCCCCCGCGCTGTTTAAAAAGATATACGCCATAGCGGTCGTCCCCGGGGTTATCAAGGCCGGTTTCGTCGTGGGCGGGCGGTACGGCCGCGGAGTCATCGCGGTGCGCACGGAGTCGGGGGAGTGGAGCTCTCCATCCTTCATGGACCTTGCCGGGGGCAGCTTAGGGTTCCAGATCGGCGCGCAGTCCACCGACGTGATCCTCGTCTTCAAGAGCAAGAGGAGCGTCGACGGCATCATCGGCGGAAAGTTCACGCTGGGCGCCAACGCGTCGGTGGCAGCCGGGCCCGTCGGGCGACAGGCGGAGGCGGAGACCGACGCTGCGCTCAAGGCGGAAATATACTCTTATTCGAGAAGCCGGGGGCTCTTCGCGGGTGTCTCGATGGAGGGGGCGGTTCTCAGCATCGATCGCGAGTGGAACGAGAAATACTACGGCAAACCGGGTATCACCCCCGAAGAAATCTTGGCGGGGAGGTATGCCGGGGAGCCGGCGTCGGCGGGGAAATTCATTCAGCTTCTGACGAACTATTCAGGCTCGAAATAAGTTCGAAAAAAGAAGGGAGAAAAACATGCCGGCAATCGCGACTCTTGAAGAGCTCAAGGCGGTTGAAATCGCTCTCAAAAAGCTGAAGGAGGAGCACCCCGAGGCTCACGAGCGGTTTTCACAGTTCTTCAGGAACAACAGGGCCATCGGGTACAAGAACATCATCAAGCTTATGATCGGCGAGGCGACGCCCGAAAAGCTCAAGGGGTCCGGCTGAAAGATTCCCCTTTAAATCCCTCCCGATTTCGATTACAATACATAAGACCATCCACAGGCTCCAAAGATGATCGAGCGGGGGTTTGGCTGAGTGAGGAAATCGTCGGTCCGAACGAAGATCGTCTCGGTAATCGTCGTTTCTCTCGTGGTCACGATACTCGTCATCCTCTTCGTCTCGACGAGGATCCAGAGAAACAATCTCCAGTCTGCGAACGAGAAGACGCTCTCCACGAGCACCGCGATGCTCAACGTTACGATCAGGAACCTCATGCTCAACGGCGAGGCGCCCATCGCGGTGCGCACGATGACCGATCTCCAGAACGTCCAGGACCTCGAGGAGGTGGAGATCTACCGGACCGACGGTTCCCGGGCGTTCCACGACCACACCACCCTGGAGACCGTGAACCGGAACTTGAAAAAGCCTTTCTTCAAGAGGACCGCAAGGCTCCCCAACAAGGTCATCGACAACGACTATTTTGGCGCGGTTTTGGAGAGCCAAACCCCCAGGAGAGTTGAGCTGAAGAGCAGACGCGAAATGGAGTACTATTTCCCTATCCTGAACCTCCCCGAGTGCAGGGCGTGTCATGGGGCCGACCACTTCGTGAGGGGGGTCGCCTATTTCCGGCTGTCGACGCGTAAGGTCCACGAGCAGATCGTGGAATCGAACGTGATCCTCGCGGGTATTTTCATCGCGGCGGGGACCTTTATAGGGATCGTCCTCGTGTTCTTCCTGAAGAGGGTGATCGTCCTCCCCCTTCTCCGGATCGGGGACGCGGTGAGGAAGGTGGCGGGGGGCGATTTGCAGACTCGGGTATTCGTTAGGAGCAGGGACGAGCTCGGGGAGCTCGGCGACGAGATCAACACCATGATCAAGGGGCTCGAGGAGCGCTTCCAACTTTCGAAGTACGTCTCGAAAGGCACCCAGGCTCTCATCCCCGAGAAGGGAGGGGCGGCGGGAGAGGGGGAGCGGAGACAGCTCACGACGCTCTTCTCCGACATCAGGAGTTTCACCGCCTTCGCCGAGAAGCACCCTCCTCAGGATGTCGTTGAAAACCTGAACAGGATACTCCAGGCCCAGGCCGAAGTGGTCGAGCGATGGGGCGGCGACGTGGACAAGTTCGTCGGCGACGCGGTCATGGCCCTCTTCACCGACCCTTACAGTGCGGTCCAGTGCGCATATCAGATGGTGCGCGCGGTTGTCGCAGTCGACAGGGAATACGGGACCGGCCTCCTCGTGGGCGTAGGGATGAGCTCGGGCGAGGTCATCCTCGGAAACATCGGCGGCGCCAACCGCCTTCAATACGCGGCAATCGGCGACACGGTGAACCTCGCCTCCCGCCTGAGCGGGATCGCGAAACCGAACATGATCCTGCTCTCCGAGGACATCGTGGAATCGCTTCCCGGAAAAGTGCGGGCGAAGCTCATTCCCGGCCGGAAGATAAAGGGGAAGTCGGCGAGGGTGAACTTCTACGTTCTGGAGAGCGTCCTCGACGAACATACAGGACGCTGGATCAGCTGAACCGAAAGGGATGCCACCTCTCTCACTCCTCCTCCTGAGCTTGAACTTTCCGAATAAAAAAACCTCGTTTGCCCGCCAGCTCGAGCTTCTCGCCGGGGCTTTTGGTCGGCGGGGCGTCGAGGCTCTGGCGGCGGGGGTCGACCGGGGAATGGGGTTTCATGGGTACGACGCGCTCATCCTCCTCGGGTTCCCGGACCAGCTCTCCCGGACAAAGATCGAAGAGAGGACGCCGCTCTTTCTCTGGGCCCAGTTCTCCCGTCCGCCGGACCCGTCGGCGCTCGAGGGGTGGACGGCGGTCCCGCTGACGGAGGCGACGCGCCGGTTTCTTCTCTCGGCCGGTGTGAAAAGAGTAGCCGCGCCCATCCCCCACGGTGTCGACCTTTCCCTTTTCCGCCCGCTTCCGGCGGCGGAGAAAAAAAAGATCAGGGAAGAGGCGGGCCTTGGAGGGAGGTTCGTCGTGGGAACCGTGGGCGCGAACAGTGCCAGAAAGAGGTATAAAACGATCTTCGAGTCCTTCGCCCTTTTCGCGGAGAAGAGGCGCGACGCGGTCCTCATCGTGAAGACCGACAGGACCGTCGCCCGCGACGGGACGGACCTCGCAAATCTTGCCGCGAGGAGCGGCGTCACGGACCGCACGCGATTCATCGAAGCGGAGCTCGACGAGGACGGGATGGCGAAGCTCTACAATTCGATGGATCTCTACCTCAACCTCTCCGAATGGGAAGGCTTCTGCATCCCCGTTGTCGAGGCGATGGCCTGCGGGGTCCCCGTTGCCGCCCAGCCGGTCCAGGGCCCGGGCGAGATCGTCCCTTACGGCGACCTCCTCGTGAGGGGGAGCGACGTCGTCGAGGAGGGGGGGACGGTTCTCTCTCTCGCGAAGCCTGAAAAGGCGGCGGAGGTTCTGCTGAAGGCGGCCTCCGACCCGTTGCTTGCGGCAGCACTCGCCGCGGAGGGGAGGAGGGCGGCGGAGCTTCGCTACGACATAGCCGATGTCGCCGGGGCGTGGGTCGAGCTGGCAGGGGCAGGATAGGCGGGATGGAAAGTGATTATAACCCGACCCGAGATACGAGGTTTCGGAGAAACCTGCCCGAGAGATTGTGGGAACCGAGACGGAAAAAGTTTTCCGCGAACATTTTTTTGAACCGCTCGTCCTGAGCGCTCATCCCGACGGCCCTTTCGAGCACCCGGTTGAGGAGGGCCCTGTTGTTTCCGAACCGCAGCGGAGCGAGATGGGTTTTGAAGGCCCTCCGGCATTGCGCTTCATACCACGCGAGCGGTCTTTTCTCGATAACGGTCTTCGCCGCGAACTTTCCGGAGAGCATGGCGAAGTAGATGCCTTCACCGGTGGAGGGATTCACGAACCCCGCGGAGTCCCCCGCGAGGAGCGAGCCGCCGGAAACGAAATGCGCCCGCGGCGCGAAAGGGAGTATCTTCGCTCTGTGAGGCATGTTCCGAAGGTCCTTTTTCGCGATGCTCACCAGCCCCTCCGAAAAGAGGTATTCGACGTACGTTCGGTAGACCTCCCTGACGTTTTTTTGGGGCATGTACGCGCCGACACCGATGTTGGCGTACCCCCGCTTCGGGTAAAGCCAGCAATACCCCATGATTCCCATGAAGCCGTAATGGACCTGAGCGGCGCCGGTCCCCTCGTCCGTTTTGAAATCGTGGACGAGGCATATCCCGCAGCGCGGGTAGTCTTGCGCTCTACGTGCGCCCGCGGCGTCGATGAACACCTCACCCTCGCGTCTGTTCGCGTGCAAGGACCGGGTCCCGCTTTCCGGAGGACTTGCCTCCGCCAACGAGAAACGCGCGCCCGCTTGCAGGGCTTTTTTCAAGAGAAAGTGATCGAGGTCGCTCCGGAGGAGCGTTTTCATGAGGGGTTTTTTCGAAGAATACGCGGCGGCGTGTCTCCCGCACCTGAACCGGACCTCGTGAATATAAACCCCCTCCACATCCTCGAGGTAGGGGAAGTCGCGGTAGTAGAGGAGGGGGTTAAAAAGCCCTCCAGCGCAGGGTTTGTGCCTCGGGAACCGGCACTTGTCGACGAGCTCGGTCTCCACGCCGGCCTCCGCGAGGAAGAGCGCTGCGGTGCTTCCCGCCGGCCCCGCGCCGATAACAGTCACCTTCATCGGTTTTCCTTTTTCCGTTTCATGGTGATGAGCATCACCCCGCCGAGTATGAGCGCGACCCCGGCTCCCTGGAGGGGAGAGAAGCTCTCACCGAAAAAGGCGACGCCGCCGAGAACGGGGATCACGATGATGCTCCCGGTGAAGGCGGGGATGACGCGGATGGCCTTGTCCTTCTTGAACGCGAACTGGAGGACCACCATCGAGAGCACCGAAAGGGCGATCCAGGTGAGGGCGTAGGGGTTCGCGAAGATTGCTCCCGCCCTGTGGAGGAAACCGTCTTGGGGCGTCGCCGGGCCGCCGGAAATGCCGTGCGATCCTCCCGCGTCGCCCCCGGCGCCCGGAGCGGAGGTCAAACCGACCGGGGAGCGCGCCTTCCCGAGCCCGGAGGTGGACACCTTCTGGAACTTCGGGATGAACCCACCCAAGGCGCCCGCGAAGCACCCCGTCGCCACGCCCGCGGGGAGCTTCCGAAGGTGGATAAGAAGCACCGCGAGAGACCCGGCGGCCGCGACCGCGCCGAGGGTCAGGTACATCTCCCTTATGAGCATCGCGGACGGTTCGCTCTTGGAAGAGGAGAGCCCCGCCAGAACCGCCCCCGCGAGCACGACCGTTACCCCAAGCATCTCCCTCCTTCCGACCCGCTCCCCCATCACGAAGGCGGAGAAGAGGGAGAGGGACGCGAGCCCCGTTCCCGCCATCGCTCCCACGATCGAAACGTTCCCCATGGAAACCGCCGAGAGGAGGACGAAGCTCGAGCCCGTCGTCCCTATGGTGGCGAATACCCAGACGATCGTCCCTTTCAGCCTGCTTTTGTGCATCATCCCGAGCCCGATCTTCTGGCAGGCCTGGGCGATGTTGAGCAGGGAGTACCCGCCGAAGGCGATGATCATGGAGAGGGGCGTAGCGGCCAATTCAATTCACCCGGTTTCGGTGTAACATATCCGTATTGCCCCGGGCGGGTCAAGCGGTTCCGCGGGGTGTCATTCTTCCTTGACGCGACCGCAGAGGCCGGTTCATATTAGTCTCACTCCATGCGACAAGGGAAGGACAGGATGAATGGTGAAACCCGCGAATCGGGATCGATCGTTCTCAGCGATATCCCCTTCGAGATATCGGAAGAAAAGGTGTTTGAAGCGCTCAAGATGACGAAGCGAAACCCCTCGGTGGAGAAAACGGTGAGAGATCTCGTCGAAGAGATGAGTCCCGTCGCGAAGCCGAAGGCGGTCTACAGAGCCTCGTATATCGAGAAACGGGGTGAAGACACGCTGGTCGTGGAAGGCGTCGAGTTCAGGAGCAGGATCCTCAGGGTGAACACCGATACTGCGGGGCGCCTCTTCCCCTATGTGGTCACGGCCGGTGAAGAGCTTGACGTGCTCGGCGCGTCAAAGGACGATTACATGAGGATCTTCTGCCTCGACGCGATAAAGGAAATGATTCTCGAGCAGGCGATTGGATCCTTCGAGACCCGCGTAAAGAAAGAATACGCCCTCGCCGCTACGGCGCACATGAACCCGGGCTCGCTCCACGACTGGCCGATCTCGGAACAGCCGAAGCTCTTTAACGTTCTCGGGAACGTGAAACAGCTCATCGGCGTGAGCCTGACCGAGAGCTTTCTGATGAACCCGCTCAAATCGGTTTCGGGGATTTTTTTTCCCACCGAGGTGAGCTTCCAAAGCTGCATGCTCTGCCCGCGCCACTCGTGCAGCAAGCGGAGGGCTGAGTACAGCAAGGCCGCGGCGTCCCGGTTCGACTGAACACGTCCGGCCGGCGCGAGCGAAAAAAAGATGGCAAAGCCCCCTCTTCATCCGCAGACGACGACTCTTTGGGATTATCCTTCCCAGCACTACAGCAGGAAGCAGGAGTCCCACAAGGAATACCGGGGCGCCACCCCCGCCTACGTCGTCTGGAACGTCCTCACCCGCTACACGAAGAAAAACGACCTTGTCGTCGATCCCATGTGCGGGAGCGGGACCACGATCGAGGTGGCCCGCGACCTGGGGAGGAGGGCGCTCGGGTACGACATCGCGCCCGCCGGTGAATATGTCTTCAAGGCCGACGCGCGGACGCTTCCCCTCGAGAGCGGGAAGGCGGATTTTGTTTTCGTGGACCCCCCCTACTCGACCCACATACGGTACTCGGGGCGTCCCGAGTGCCTCGGGGAGATGAGCGCCGACGGCGACGCGTACTTCGGGGCGATGAAGGATGTCATCGGGGAAATCGACAGGGTCCTCGCTCCTGAACGGTACATGGCCCTCTACATCTGCGACTCATTCAAGAAGGGAAAACCGCTCATCCCCATCGGGTTCAGGGTGTTCGGCCTCCTCAACGAGCGTTTCCTCCCGGTGGAAATCGTCGCCGTGACCCGTCGCAACAAAACCCTCCTCAGGCGCAGCTGGCACCTTGCCGCCTTTGAGCACAACTATTATCTCAGGGGGTTCAACTACCTCTTCATCATGTACAAGCCCGCAAAGAAAGGGAGCACGGGATTCAAGGAGCGCAGGACTGAGGACGAGGTCGTGGAGCAGATCAGAGCCCTCGGCGTCGGCGCGGTATCCCGTGAAAGGGCCGGTGAGGAACGATAGCGGCGCCGATTCGGGAGCGGCGCTCTTTACATCCGCACGAGGTATCGCAGGGCCCACGCGGCTGTGAGCGCGCCGACGTAGCGCGCGTCATCTTCGTCGAGGAGGAGGTGATCGGCGCCGTCGAGAGAGACGAAGCTCTTCGGCTGGCGGGCGTGCTGAAAGATCGTGAGCGCGTTTTCGATCCCGACGACGCGGTCCTGGGGCGAGTGGAAAACGAGGATGGCCCTGTTCAACCCCTCGATCTTCGCATTCATGTCGGTCCGGTCAAGATCGTCCACGAATTGTTTCGTGATCTTCAGCGTCTTGCCCGCCAGGGTTGTTTCGACGGACCCTTCGGACGAAAGCAGCCCCGAGTCGATGCCGAGGTACGTTTTTAAGTGGCGGGGTTCGCTCGGGGTCGCGATCGTCACCACGGCGACGGAGGAGGGTACCGACGGGGCCGCGTAGAGCATTGCGGTTCCGCCGAGGGAGTGGCCGATGAGGAGCCCCGGGGGGGTGCCTCTCCCGGTTAGAAAGACTGCGGCGGACACCACGTCGTCGGCGTTCGAGGAAAAGTTCGTGTCGGTGAAGCTCCCTTCGCTCTGCCCGAGACCGGTGAAGTCGAATCGCAGAACGGCGATCCCCTTGTCGGTAAGCTCCCTGTCGAGGTTTACCGCCAGCTTGAAGTCCTTCGTGCAGGTGAAGCAATGGGCGAACACCGCGTAGTGCGCCGGCGAGCCGCGGTCGGGGAGGTCGATCTTTCCGCTGAGCCGCTCCCCGCGGTGGTTTAAGAAAGACACTCGTTCGGATCTCATCACTCGGTCCTCGCCAAGGGGTTGCGCGCAGGGCTGTTTTATAGTAATGTAATAAAGCGTGCACAGGAGGGTAAAGGAATGAAGAGATACGTGACTTTCGGCGAAGTCATGCTCCGGCTTAAATCTCCGGGGCGGGAACGGCTCCTCCAGAACCCCCTCCTCGAGGCGACCTTCGGGGGAGGGGAAGCGAACGTCGCCGTGGGACTGGCGCGCTTCGGCTTCGATGCCGCGTTCGTGAGCCTCGTGCCGGACAACCCCATCGGCGACGCCTGCGTGGCGGAGCTCAGGAAGCACGGCGTGGACACCTCGGGAATGGTGAGGAAGGGGAGGAGGCTCGGCATATATTTCCTCGAGACGGGGAGCAACCAGCGCCCCTCGAAGATCGTCTACGATCGCGCCGGGTCATCCGTATCCGAAGTGAAGAGCGGGGACATCGAATGGAAGACGGTCCTGCAAAGCGCCTGCTGGTTCCACATATCGGGGCTGACCCCCGCGATCTCCCAATCCGCCGCGGAGGCATCCATGGAAGCGGTGGAAACCGCGAAGGCGATGGGGCTCACCGTTTCCTGCGACCTGAACTACCGGAGCATGCTCTGGAAGTACGGGAAGAGCGCCCCCGAGGTGATGGGCCGGATAGCCGAGCGCACGGATCTCCTCATCGGGAACGAAGAGGACTTCCAGAAATCCCTGGCGATCCCGTTCAGCGTCGACCTCGAGTCGGGGAAGCTGTCAACCGATGCGTATCGCGGGCTCGCCGCAAAAGTCCTCGACCGTTTCCCGAATGTCCGCAGGGTCGGGATAACCCTGCGGAGCAGCCGCTCCGCGGACCACAACGGTTGGCAGGCGGTCCTCCATAACCGGGAGAGTTTTCTCGTGTCGACGCAGTACGAGATCGGTGCGATCGTCGACCGGGTTGGGTCGGGGGACTCCTTCACCGCCGGTCTCATCTACGGCCTGAGCGCCCTCGGCTCCGACCAGGACGCCCTCGAGTTCGCCGTCGCGTCGGGGTGCCTCAAGCATACCATACCGGGGGACTTCCCCGTCTTTTCGACGGGGGAGGTGGAAGCCCTGAGAGCGGGAAAAGGCTCGGGGCGGATTCAGCGGTGAAATCCGGAGGAGAGGGGCAGGGATGCGTGTAGCGGGCCTTCATCCGTGGGCGCTCGGCACGGCCGACGCGCGGAATCTCCAGACGGCCCTCGCCGCGAAGGTGAGCAGGGTTGATGATTTCACCGAGGTGAGGTCCGTCTGCGGTCTCGACGTCGGTATCCGCGGGGGGACAGCCCGGGCCGCCTACGCGGTGATGAGTTTCCCTTCCCTGGATCTGATCGAGGAGAACCGCGTCGAAAGCGCTGTTTCGTTTCCCTACGTGCCGGGACTTCTCTCCTTCAGGGAAATACCGGCGCTCATTCCCCTCCTGGAAGGGATGGGGACGGAGCCGGATCTCGTCTTGGCCGACGGCCAAGGGATTTCCCACCCGAGGCGCTTCGGTCTCGCCTCCCATCTCGGGCTCCTCCTGGACAAACCGTCGATCGGCTGCGCCAAGTCCCGCCTCGTGGGGAGCCACGACGAACCGGGGCCCGGGAAGGGGGACCTCGCCTACCTCAGGGACCGGGGCGAGGTGGTTGGGGCCGTCCTGAGGGTGCGACCCTCGGTGAAACCCCTCTACGTCTCGATCGGGCACAGGATCTCCCTCGAAACAGCCGTTTCGATCGTCCTCCGGTGCTGCCGCACCTACAGGATACCCGAGCCCCTCCGCCGCGCCCACAGACTGGCGAGCGGTGTTTAAGGAGATTGTTTAATGAAGATCGTCGCACTCACTGACCTCCACGGAAATGTCAAACGGCTCGACGTGCTTTCACCGGCGATTGCGGGAGCGGACCTCGTGATCCTGTCCGGCGACATCACCCATTTCGGCGGAGAACGTGAGGCGATTGCCGTGGTTAACGCGGTTCGCGGGATAAACGCGAACGTCTTCGCCGTTCCCGGCAATTGCGATTACCCGGGCGTGCTTGCCTTCCTCGAACGGGAGGGGTTGAGCGTTCACGAGAGGGTAAGGGAGGCCATGGGTTTTCAGATCGCCGGGGTAGGCGGGTCGCTCCGATGTCCGGGGCGCACCCCGAACGAGCGCACCGAGGAGGAGTTCGGCGATGCCCTCGCGGAGCTCGCGAAGAATCTGAAAAAAGACGCACCACTCGTCTTCGTGAGCCATCAGCCCCCCATGGATACCCTGTGCGACCTCACCCGGGGCGGGCTCCACGTAGGCAGCGTCGCGATCAGGCGGTTCATCGAAGAGGTTCAGCCCCTCGTCTGCTTCTCCGGCCATATCCACGAGGCGAGCGGCATCGATTTCATCGGGGTGTCGAAGCTCGCGAACCCGGGACCCATGGCCGACGGCGGATACGCGTGGGCCAGCCTCGCCGGCCGTGTGGAAGAGCTTCGGTTGATGAAAGGAAAGGAGGTTGTGGCCAGCCTTTAGGCGGATCTGACCTTCCCGCGGACCGCGGAGCAATGGTAAAATCAGAACAGGGAGAGCGCGGCGGATGAGCACATACGACAAGACCCCGAAGGTGATCGCGATGGGAAAATACCCTATGTGGACGGGTTGAGCCAGCCCCGGCCCTTGACAAAATCACGTTTGGGGTTTGAGGAATGCGTTACAAATGCTGCGGTTTCCATGTTATATTGTGCGAAGGTGGTTTTTTCCGGCTGGGATATGTCGCATGACTGGTATAATGTACTCGATTTCATCGAAAATGTACATTCCCGAGCTCATGAACCTCATTTTTCCCAATTCCTGCCGGTTTTGCGCGGCGGCCCTCGAAAAAGGATCCTGCATCTGCCCGAGTTGTCTCAAGTCGGTGGAGATCATCGAAGGGGCCGCTTGCCGGCGATGCGGGGCGCCTGTGCTGTTCGGCGAGGCGGGCAGTGACTGCCCCCAATGCGCGGACCTGGATTTCACCTGCGGGAGAAACGAGTCGCTCGGGGTTTACCGTGGGAAGCTCCGTGAGCTCATTCATCTCTTCAAGTTCGAAAAGCGCCGTTCCCTCTCTCCTCTCTTCGCGCGGCTCGTGACCGGGATAAAATCCGGGTATATCGGGGAGCACGATCTGCTCATCCCCGTCCCTCTGACCAGGGAGAGACGCGCAGAGCGGGGGTTCAACCAGTCTTACCTTGTCGCGAAAGAAATCGCGAAGAAGGCGGTCGTGGGTTTTGGCGGCGAAGCGATGTCGAGGAAGGGAAACGCGAGACCCCAAAGCAGCATACCGACCCGCGAGGAGCGTCTGCGCAACATAACCGACCGTTTCTCCCTTAGAAAGTTCGCCCGGCGTGTGGTGCAGGGGAAGAGGGTGCTTCTCTTCGACGACGTTTTCACCACGGGTGCAACCGCCTCTAGGTGTGCGAGGGTTCTCTACGAGGCCGGAGCGCAGTCGGTCGATCTTCTGACGCTCGCGAGGGCTCTCGTGGAGCCCTCGTTTACACCCTGAGCCGGCGGCCTCCTCCAGTCACCGCAGGCTATTCAAAAATCCTGTGTGGTTTATTTTTATCGAATCAGGTCGATAATTACAAAAGCGGATGCCTGTGCGGATAAAACGCGTGGAAGCGGGCGCGCAGCGCGTCGAAGGCTTATATCGATGCACCCGGTGAACCAATGGCAAAGCTGATTGTCCGATATCCTAACAACGTAATCAAGGAAGTCGAGTTCGAACAGCCGAAGTACAAGATCGGTTCAGCGCCGGACAACGACCTCGTTCTTGAGAACGAAGAAGTCGCCCCGCACCATGCCGAGATCGATACCGCCGAAGGGGCTTTCTCGATCGTCGACGTATCGGAGAGCAAGAACACGACGGTAAACGGAAAGAAGTTCGACAGGGTCAACCTGAACTATGGGGACCGGATCGCTTTCGGCCCCGTCATCGGTCTCTTTTACCCGTCGAAAAGGGGCGGCGGAGGCGGAGAGAGGATGAAGCTCTTTCTCTACATCGGCGCGGGCGGCGTCGTGCTTATCCTTTCCATCGTCTTGATGGTGTATTTCACGAGTAGACGGCTGTCGAACGTCGTATCCCGCGAGATAGGCGGGTTGGCCTCGGCGGAGGTGCGGACTCGCGAACAACCGAAGCCCGAAAGAGGAGCCGAGGAGGGTGGGGAAGATGGAGAGATCCCCGTCGAGGGGGAAGAGACGCCGCGGCCGCGCAGGAGAGGCGAGGCGGCCCTCCCGGAGGTTTCGCCCGAAACGATAAAAGCGCGGACGGCCAAGGCGATACCCAGGGGAGCTCGAGGGCTCTTCTTTAGAAAGGAACCCGTCATCGTTTATGAGGCCCTGGCCGCGCCGGCTGCGTTGTCCGAAGGAACGCTGCCGAGGGAAGGCGCCCCTCCCGAGGAGGCTGAGGCGGCGCCGATCGAGACGGTGCCTGGGGAAGGGGAGGCAGGTTTGTTAGCGGAGGCTGGTGAGGAGACGGTAACACTTGAAGCCGCCGAAGAGAAAGGCCTCTTCGCCAAGGCTTTTTCGCCTATTACCAGGCTGTTCAAGGGCAGGAATGAAAAGGAGGCGGCCGCTGGCGAGGCTTTCGGGGAGGAGGCTCCCGGGGAGGAGGCACGTGCAGGCGTTCCTCCGCCTACGGGCCAGGCGCCCGCCGGAGAGGAAGCGCTTCCCAAAGCCGCCGGAGCTTCACCTGCGGGAGCCGAGACGCCGGCCGCGCCCAAACCAGGGGAGGGAAAAAACGAGGAGGTCGCAAGGCTCCTGGACCCCCTCGCGGGGCTCAGAAAGCTCGACATCCCCGAGCTGAGGGACCGGGCTTTCAAGGAGAAACCGGTGTACAGCGACCTCGAGCTCATGGAGTATCGGGGAAAAGAGATCTTCAAAGATGTCCCCCTCTCCGAGCTTGCCGACGTCAACATGAGCGATCTGTGGGAATATCCGCAGAGCGGCGAAACCCGGGGACCCATAATCCGAACCTGCGCGGCCGGGTACGTGGACGGCGATAAAGTGAGGGACGTGGTGTTCGGCACGAAGGAGGGGACCCTCTTCCTGCTCAACGGAAAGGACGGCATCGAGCTCGCGACGAGGGATTTCGGGGAACCCTTCTTCGAGCCGATTCTCGCCGATCTGGACGGAGACCGGGGCGACGAGATCGTGCTCGCCTTCGAAGGTGGGCGGGTGATTGTTTTGGGTGCGAACATGGAACAGCGCTGGGTCTATGAAGGGAAGGACAGGATAACGTCCGTTCCCGCCGTCACGGACGTGTCGGGAGACGGGGTGGGGGACGTTGTCTTCACGACTCTCGGGATGGATCTTGTCGCCATAGACGGGAAAACAGGGTTCGAGATCTGGCGGTTCTTCGATGCTGAAAGCGAGATCCTCAACTCACCCGTCGCGGTCGCGGTGAACGACGACGGCGTGCAGGACATCGTTTTCGTTTCGACCAACGGCTTCCTCTACGCTGTCGACGGAAAGACGGGGTGGGGCCTGTGGAAGGGGAATATCTCCGGAAGGCCCGCGGGTAACCTTGCGGTGGGGTCTTTGATCGGCGGAAAGGGGGTCGCCATCGTGGCCCTCACGAGGAACGGATCGCTTGTAGGTTTCGGAACCGGCGGTAAACAACTGTTCACCTACCAGCTGAACGGCGCCTTCGTCACGGGGCCCACCATCGGCGATATGGACGGAGATGGAAAAGCGGAGATCGCGACGATCGATGTGAACGGAGGTCTCAAAGTCATCGAGGGGGTGACGAGAAGGGAAAAGTGGAGCTACCAGTCCGAAGCCGGTTCCACCCTCGGAAGGCTCGCCGCAGCCGACGTGAACTATGACGGCATGATCGACGTGGTGTTCACCACCTACTCCGGGGTGCTCACCGTGCTCGACGGGAGGAACGGGAGCCTCATTGCTTCCCGCAATTTCAAGGACTATTCGTTCGCAACCCCCATCGTCGCGGACGTGAACGGCGACGGGGAGCACGAGCTCCTTTCTCTAATGAGGGAGGGAAAGGTCCGCTCTACACAGATCACCGACGCGCGGAAGAAGTTTTTCGCGCGGAAGAAGTCCGGCTGGTACTCGGTGAACGGTGATAAGCGCAATACGGCCTATTCGCAACTTCTGTACTTCTGGGAGCGTCGATAACTAGAAATGAAAATCAGAGTCTTTTTAGCGGTGTTTGTCTCGGTTTGCCTCCTCGTTTGGCCTTTCGTCGCGGAAGGGGCCAAGAAAGGCGCCGAAAAACGAAAACAAAAGAAAAGCAAAAACAAGACGGAGGAGCTCTTCGCACTCGAGCAAACACCCGCGGCGATATTCGCCATCCCCTCTGCGCCGGACCAGGCGGAGAAGGCGCCTCAAGAAAAAACAGAAGAGACGGAGGGGGCGATTCGGGGACGGGTGCTCAACGAGTCCGGAGCGCCGCTCGCCCGAGCGGAGGTGCTCTGCATCAATCGGGAAGGCGTGGTCGTCGCGAAAACGCTGACGGATTCAAAGGGATTCTACGCTTTCACCGGGCTTGAAAAGAGCGAATACACGATCAGCGTCAACTACAGCGGGATCGCCGGCCCGCTGGAGATACGATTCCCCGACGGCAGGGAAAAGCCGCCCCCGGCGCCGGGACGGATCGTCGTCGCCGAGCTGGACCGGGAGAGCCCCGGAGCGAGCTACTTGCGGGCCCAGTGGGAGAAGGTGGCGCGGGCGCAGGCCTACCGGAGCGAGCTGTTCGAGAAAGGAAAAGAGGGCCCGCTTGTGCGGCGTCCCGATATGATACAGACCTTCTGTGAGTTTGAAAACTTGAGGGAGGACACCGAATACGAAGTCAGGGTCTACACGAAGAACGGCGCGGGCTATTCGCAGGGGTACGCTTCGGCTTCCATTCGGACCGTCCCAAAACCGCCGGTATCGCCCACCGGCCTCGGAGTGACGTACGCGGGAAACAACAGGGTCGATCTCGTGTGGAACGGAGGAAGGGGCGCTAACAACAGGGGATACCTCATACAGGTGAAGAAGGGGGACGGCTCATACATGTATCTCGGCAAGGGGGCTTTGACTCCGGACCGGAACAGGGCGCTCCTCGTGGAAGAACCCGGTGGGGGTTTCGTCGAACACAGCATCGGAGAAAACCTCGATGGAAAGACGCAGCTTTTGGAAAACCTCGCCGCCTATTCCTTCAGGGTAATGGCGCTCGACCGGAGGGGAGTCTACAGCAAGGCTTCCCTCCCGGTGACCGACATAATCCTCGAAGACACGGTCCCCCCCCGCTCGCCGGAAAAGGTGAAATACGATTTCATCGGTTCGGGTAAGTTGAAAATCAGCTGGGAGTCTCCGGACAGTGACGTGGCGAAGTACAGGGTTTCCTACGGCGTCAACCCGGGAAGGTGGGACGAGGTCGCGTACACGCAAAAACCCTCGTACGAGCTCGTCTACAACAAGACCCAGCTTCGGGACAAGACGCTCTTCGTGCTCGTCACCGCCATCGACAGGGCGGGAAACGAGAGCGGTTACAGGCCGGTCGAGAAGAGGGAAGTCGCCGCGGATGGAAACGGGCGGGCGGGGGACGTCGTCGTCCCATCGGACAAAGCGTATAAAGATTACTCCGTGGCTTTGCGGCCGCCGGCGGGCGCGCAGAAGGGAAAAGCCCTTCCGGGGGTACCCGAGGGAGCGGGAGGGGAAAGGAGACCCGCCTCCGTGAAGACGTTCGGGTTTTCGGAGCTGAAGGCGCAGGGGTTCGTCGTGAGGAAGGGGGAGACTGCCCGTATTGACAGGGACGCGGTTCTCCCCGAGAACGCGATCATCAAAGTCTTTTCCGGCGGCTCGCTGATCGTCGAGAACGCGAGACTCGCCGCCGAGCAAGGGGTGTGGGGAGGGATCCGTTTCCTCGAAGGCTCGACGGGGCACGTGAAGAACGCCGCACTCTCCGGAGCGGCAGTCGGCATCGCGGTCATCGACAGCGACGGAGGCGTGAGTGTCAGCAACGTGGAAGTGCTCGACTGCGCAGAGAACGGGATATACATTAAAAACAGCAAGATCGACCTCTCTTTCGTGTCCCTGCAGGGGAACAAGATAGGCCTTTACGCGGAAAACAGCCGGGTAGTGATTTCGGATTCCATGGTGGTGAAGAACGAGAAGGGGATTTTGTCCGCCGGTTACAGCCTGACCGTTGCCGGTTCCAAATTTTACGGAAACGATGAGTACGGGGTCCGGCTCTACGGGGGCGGGAAGATCGAGAAGTGCGGTTTCAAGGACAACCTCGTCGGGATCGTGCTCGAGCAGGGAAGGGGCAGCGCCCGTATCGAAGGGTGCAGGATCGAGCTCAGCCGGATGGACGGGATCGTCTCGGGCGCGGTGAACTCGGAGATCACGGACAACCTAATCGCAAGCAACGGACGGAACGGGATCTATTTGAGGGACGGGGCGAACCCGAATATAGCGCTGAACGACATCATAAACAACAGGACCCACGCCGTAAGCGGAGGGGGAAGGGTGGTGAGGAGCTTTATCGCCTATAACAACGGCAGCCCCTATTACGACGACACTGAAGAGAAGGGAAGGCCCGACAACGTGTTCAGCTCCTCTTCGTCGGGTCTGATGAAGCAGATTTTGAACGCCGATTATATCAGCGCCCTTTCATTCTCTTCAGTCCTCCGTTGACGGCACCGTTTGGTGATCCGATAGTAGAGAAACCTGAAATCCGGGATTTCCATGGAAATTCAGAAAAGGATCGACGCGCTCTTGGACGGCCTGAGGGATGCGCGACGGGCCCTCGCAGGGGCCGCCTTCATCGGCGCCGTCACCGCGCTCGGGGTGTTCGCGCTCGGGTCTTACTATGCCCTGTTTCACTCGTTTGAGAAGATCGTGGAGAGTTACTATTCCGGGATCCTCAGAAGCGTGTCTTCCATCCAGCAGACCTCGATCCGCAGAGAATCGTATCGTGCCGACCTCCAGAGGATGACCCTGTCGCTCAAGGACCGTCCCGGTGTGATCGAAGCCTGGTGCACGGACCGGCACGGAAAACTTGTCTTTCACACAGACGCTGCGCTTCTCGACGAATACGCATCGAAGAGGCTCCCCTCGGATTACTACGAAAGCATAACCCACGCGTGGAGTTTCCAGGGGCGTTACCCGGAGGTGCGTTCGGTCAGGCTCTCCGACAGGTTCCATCGGCGCCTCTCGATCCCGGTTTACGCCTTTGGGAACGAGGATTACGATTTTGTCATCGGCATCGACGTGAAGAGGTTCGTTTTCCTCCCCGACAGACCGGCAAGCCTGATCGTCACAGCCGCCGGCGCGGCGCTCGGGGCATTTCTGTTTCTTTTCCTCCCGGTTCTTCTCGTCGTTCGAGGGCGCTTGGGAGGCGCCATGACGCAGACAAGGTTCATCCTCGGCACGATACAGCTCGAAGTGCAGAAAGAAATGCAGGGGTTCAAAGCGGGAGCATCGACAAGTCCGGCGGAAAGCGAAGCAGGTGAGGCGGGTTCTGATGAGCGCGGAGAGCATGCCGCGCCCGGGCATGTCGAAGCGATGAGGGAACCCGCGCAACGATCGCTGTCGGAACGCCTTGGCGCGGAAGAAGAAGGCCAAGCCGAGGAAGAAGAGGAAGAACAGGAATCGAGGGCGTCGGAGGGGGAGACTCGGACTACGGGCGCCCGTGCGAGCGGCGTTCACGCGAGCTCCGCCGGTGAGAAGAAGGAGAAAAAGAAACGCAAGCGCGGCACCCAAGAGCGCGTCGGTGTGGAAGCGGGAACGAGTGAATCCGCCATCGATGATAAGATGAAGATGATCCCCCTCCTTATGCTCATGGAAACGAAACAGGCGATGTACAAGAAGCTCGAAGCGGAGCTTCCCTTTATCCAGGCGAGCGCGGCGGGTTTTCATTCCAGAGGCTCAGCGGGCTGCTACCTCCATACCTTTCACCGCGGAGCGAGGCGGTTCTTCACGATATTCGGGTTCCCGGACCTTCAGCCGGAGGAGGCGACCGCCCAACTTTCGGGCATAGCGCGTTTCCTCGAAGGCGAGATGGAAGGGCGGACGGACCCGGTCGAAGTCATGAAGTCGTTCAACACCTACTGCCGGGACAACAAGCTTAAGACCGACGCCTCCATGATCTCTCTCGACGAAGGCGAAAAACGCGTGGATTATTGTTCAGCAGGTTCGGTCCAGGCCCTCTACCTGAAAAACGGCGAACAGGATTTCAAGACCTTCAAGCTCGAAATCCCGGCTCTCGGAACTCTATCGAAAGCTGAGTTCAACGAAAAGGCCTCATAC
>Ga0315286_10000885_pt1 | contig 26243 bp, 22 predicted proteins | sample YL17G10_0_MG_FD_205038 | JGI IMG/M metagenome (GOLD analysis project Ga0315286, IMG submission 205038) | Sediment microbial communities from Yellowstone Lake, YNP, Wyoming, USA - YL17G10_0 | ecosystem: Environmental > Aquatic > Freshwater > Lake > Sediment | place: USA: Wyoming | collected... | reverse complement strand
CAGGAGATCCAGGGGCTTCTCGATCTCATCCGGCGCGGCGATTTCGAGACCGGCAGCGGGGGCGTCGAGGAGCGGCCGACGGCGGCGGCGTACGCCGACATGCTGGTCTCCAAGGTGAAGCCCGCCGGCCGGCTCAAGGTCGTCCTCGACGCCGGCAACGGCAGTGCCGGACCGGTCGCCCCGGATCTCTTCCGGCGGCTCGGCCAGGACGTGGTGGGGCTGTTCTGCGAGCCCGACGGCCGCTACCCCAACCACACGCCCGACCCCACGGTGGAGAAGAACCTCCAGGACCTCATCCGCGCCGTGCGCGCCGAGAAGGCCGATTTCGGCGTCGGCTACGACGGCGACGCCGACCGCATCGGGGCGGTGGACGGGCAGGGGCGCATCCTGTGGGGCGACCAGCTGCTGGCGTTGTTCGCGCGCGACGCGCTCGCCGAGGTGCCCGGCGCCCCCATCGTCTTCGACGTGAAGTGCTCGCAGGGGCTCGAGGAGGACATCCTCGCGCACGGCGGCAAGCCCATCATGTGGAAGACCGGCCACTCGCTCATGAAGGCCAAGATGAAGGAGGTGGGGGCTCCGGTGGCGGGCGAGCTCTCCGGGCACATCTTCTTCGCGCACCGCTACTTCGGCTTCGACGACGCCATCTACGGCTCGCTCAAGCTGCTGGAGATCGTCAGCCGCTCCGGGGGCTCGCTGGCCGTGCTGCGCGACTCGATCCCGTACTACACCTCGACGCCCGAGATCCGGCTCGACACCACCGACGAGGACAAGTTCGCCATCGTCGAGCGGGTGCGCGACCACTTCCGCCGCGACCACGAGGTCATCGCCATCGACGGGGCGCGGGTCAAGTTCGCCGACGGTTGGGCGCTGGTGCGGGCCTCCAACACCCAGCCGGTGCTGGTGGTCCGCTTCGAGGCGCGCACCCAGGAGCGGCTCGACGCCATCCGCTCGGAGCTCTACGCGGCGCTCGAGAAGGAGGGTGTGCCGACGGCAGCCGGAGGCGGCCACTGAGGGCGGCCCGGCTCGGCCGCGGCGGCTTCGCGCGGCCGACGCTGGCCGTCGCCGAGGGGCTGCTCGGCCGCCTGCTGGTCTACGAAGGGGCGGGCGGACCGGTGGGCGGGCGGATCGTGGAGGTCGAGGCCTACATCGGCGTCGACGACCCGGCCTGCCACGCCGCGGCCGGTCGCACGGCCCGCAACCGGGCGATGTGGGGTCCGCCCGGGCACGCCTACATCTACTTCACTTACGGCATGCACCACTGCCTGAACCTGGTCACGGAGCGCGACGGATTCCCGGCCGCCGTCCTCATCCGCGCCCTGGCGCCCGAGGTCGGGATCGAGCGGCTGCGCCTCGCCCGGCCCCACCTGGTCGAGCCCCGGCTCCTCTCCGGCCCGGGCCGGGTCTGCGCCGGGCTCGGCTTGTCGCGGGCCCAAGACGGCCTCGATCTGGCCGGCGGGCCCCTGTGGGTCGGCCGCAGCCGGCGGGTCCCGGCGGCCGTGGGGCGGGGGCCGAGAGTCGGGATCCGCGTCGGGCTCGACCGGCCGTGGCGGTTCTTCGTCCTGGGACACTCCGCGGTCTCCGGGCCGCGCGGGGGACCGTCCGGCGGCCGTCCGGGCGGGCGGGGCGGGGGAGGCGCCGGCGCGGCCCGGTTCCGGGGTTGACAGATTCCGAACCTCGGCCGAGAATGCGGCTGCTCTTCGACGACCGCGGCGCCGGCGCGGGTTCGCGCTCACTTGGCGTTGCGGTCGGCTCTTGTCAGCCCGGCGGGGGCGTGGAAGAGTGGCTCGCCCCGCGGCCGGTTCCGGTGCTCTCCCCACCCAAGGGGAATCCCGCGTGAGACTCCTGAATCCCCGGTCTTTCCGCTGCGCGCTCGCCGCCACCGCCGTGGGGCTGCTGTGCGCTGCCAGCGCGGCCGTCGCCCAACCCGACACCCGGAACCTCGCCACCACGGACCACGCCGTGCGCCTGCAGCCGCCGTGGACTCGGCTCGAGGCGATGGGCGGCCTGGTGCTCTCCGTGCGCGACGAGTACACGGAGCTCAATCTGTGGGACTTCGCCGGCATCCCGATCGGCCTGGTCGAAGATCAGGACTCCACCAGCCTCGACCTGTGGCTGGACCGGGACGGCGCCACGCTCGACCACACGGTCGAAGGCGTGGACCGCGAAGTCGACCGCTCCCGCAGCCTCGACGTGGCGGGCCAGTCGATCATACGCATCGGCCGCTCCGCCATCGGCCTGGGGGCGGGCACGCTGGGCCTGACCGGCGGTATGCCGTTCGCCGACCAGGAGCACACCACCGAGCAGGTGGGCCAGCCGGTCCTGCAGCCTGTGGCCACCGGGCCCCTCTGGAAGGGGATCCGCTGGGGTCTCGGCGCGCTGTTCGGCAGCGAGGCCCTCAAGGAGACCTGGATGAGCGACCAGGTGGTGGACGGGCGCGTCGAGCTCACCGACCAGGGCGAGCAACTGCCGCCGCCCGATCTGTTCTCGCCCGACCGCATCGAGGTGGGGCTCAGCGGCTACGGCGCCGCCCTCGGCTACGACTTCCAGCGCTGGGTCAACGCCAGCGTCTACTACGCGCAGCGGCGGGAAGCCGTCGAGTGGCACCAGGAGGCGACGCGCAGCGTCTACGACCTCAACGAGGTGCGCCACTGGACCGAGTTCGGCCTCGGCGCCATCGTCAAACCCTACCGCCGGGTGGACGTGGGCATCGCCGTCGGCCGCGAGTACTGGGCCGACCCGCAGACCTACCGCTTCTCGCTTTCCGGCGGCTCGAACGCCGACCCGACGACGGTGCGCGGCAACCGGCGGGAGAGCGACGTCCGGCACGACTTCGTGCAGATTCGCGCCCAGGGCGATGTGCCGAACGCGCCCGTCACCCTGGGGGCCTCGTACCGGGTCGCCTACGACCGGGCCATCCAGAACCCGGTGGTCGCCAGCCCGGACGACTTCAACAACTACGTGCTCGACCGCGCCGCGGAGGATACGCTGGCGGCCCCGCAACTCGTCGAATCATTGCGCAGCGACACGCGGCTCCTCTCCTGGGGCGTGGGCGGCTCGTACCGCCTCCGGCAAGAGCGCGCCGTGGCCGGCCTCGAGTACGAGTGGACGCGGGCCGCCACCGACGGCACGGAACGCCTGGCGCGGGCGGTGACCTGGCAGGTGCGCGCCGGCGGGCAGTACGAGGTGAGTCCGGGCTGGGCCGCCCTGGCGGGCTACCGCCACACGCGCAGCGACGAAGACACCTACACCGAGCGCAACGAGATGGTGGCGGACCGCGTCTCGGTCGGCGTGATGACCCACCGGCTGCTGACCAACTGGCAGCTCACCGGCGAGCTCTACCGTGAGTGGCAGCGCACCGAATACCCCGACCCCGGCGAGTTGGGGGGGGAGGCGACGGGCTTCGGCCTCCAGCTGGGGCGGTCGTTCTAGGTGGCGGGCCGGAGCGTCGGGACAGGGCGCGGCGACGGGCCCCCGCGCCCTGCCGTACGCCATCGGCGCGAATGTTCCGCTTGACACGGAATGAGGGCCTCGCGATACTTGGAAGCGACCGGGCGTCGGCCTTGCGGCCGAGGCCTCTTTCATTTCGCGCCGCAGGCCGGCGCGATTTTCTTTATCGGGCGGTCCCGGCGGTCGGAAAAGCAGCCTGCGCCGCCCCGGTGGGCAAGCGGAGAACCGGTTGACGCGACGAAAGATGGCCTCCTATAGTCCGCCCGTAACCCCCAGCGGTCGGCCGGCCAGCAAACACTGTGCAAAAAGGGAGAAAAGACCTATGGGCTCCCGGCTTTGGCGTCGTGGGCTCCCCCTCCTCGCGATGGTCGTTGTCGCGGTCGTGCTCGGCGTGGCCGCCGCGCACGCGCAGGGCACGGGCACCATCTCCGGGAAGGTGACGGAGAGAGGCGGCAGGGAGCCGGTCGCATTCGCCAACGTGGTGGTTCTCGGTACGCGCCAGGGCGCGTCGACCGGGGAAGACGGCTCGTTCGTCATCCGCGGGGTCCCGGTGGGCACGCACACGGTGCGCGCCCAGGTGCTCGGCTACGAGGCCGTGAGCCGGACCGTGACGGTGAACGCCGGTCAGACCGCGGTGGTCAGCATCGACATGGGCGGCGAGCAGAAGGTCGTCAAGCAGATCGAGGAGATCACGGTCAGCGCCGTCAGGCTGATCGACACCAAGACCTCGACGACCAAGCAGCAGGTGAGCTCCGAATCGCTCAAGGACCTGCCGGTCGAGAACCTGCGCGAGGCGGTGGCGCTCAAGGCGGGGGTGGTGAGCACCGGCGGTGAGCTGCACTTCCGCGGCGGCCGCGCCGGAGAGGTGAAGGTGCAGTTCGACGGCGTCGAGGTCTCCGACCCGTTGTTCGGTCGCAGCGCCAACGTCGCCAACCTGGCGGTGGCCAGCGCCGACGTGCTCTCCGGCGGCTTCGACGCCGAGTACGGCAACGCTCTATCCGGCATCGTCAACGTGCAGACGCGCGAGGGCGGGCAGCGTTTCGGCGGCGAGGTGCAGTGGCACACCGACGGCTACGGCGAGACGGTCAAGACCTTCAACAACTACGACCGCTTCACCTTCGGGCTCGGCGGTCCGACGCCGGTCAAGGGGCTGACCTACTACGCCACCTACGAGGGCACCTGGACGGACACCTATCTGAAGAGCGGCCGCTCGTACACGCGCACGGACCTCTTCGACTTCATCAAGATGGGCAACCGCCAGGCCAACTCGGTGAACGCCAACTTCAAGCTGGCGTACACCAAGGTGCCCTGGAAGCTCTCCTTCGAGAGCATCAACAACCGCTCCGAGAACAGCCCCTACTACCACCAGTGGAGCCGGTCCGGGTACGTCGCGGTCACCTTCGACACGACCTACCAGGACGGCTCGCCGATCTACACGCCGAAGTACGGCCGGTGGTCGTTCTATTCCGAGGACTCCACCTTCCAGTACTACAACGCCGCCGACCACACGCCGACCATCGACACGCGCTTCCACCAGCTCAAGGCGGTGTGGACGCACAGCCTGTCGAAGACCGACGTGTACACGGTGCGCGTGGCGCGCAACCAGTTCTCCGACCACGAGTCGGTGCAGGACAAGGAGCCCTGGGAGTACTGGATCCGCTCGCCCTACTACTGGTCGGGCAACCAGGACGACAACTCCTACTACGTGACCCATGGCGATTTCCCGCGCTGGACGGACCGCAGCACCACCGTCTACTCGGGGAAGGCCGACTTCACGACGACGCGCTTCAAGGGCCACACTCTCAAGACCGGCATCGAGACGGCCTACAACGAGTTCCAAAACCTGTCGCTGCTGTTCCCCAACCAGGAGAGCGACGGGCTGCCGGGAACGAACCGCTCCGACTTCGTGAACTACAACCCCGAGGGGTCCTACTACCTGCAGGACCGCTGGGAGTACGAGGGCCTGGTGCTCAATGCCGGCGTGCGCTTCGACGTCTTCAGCCCCGGCGCCCAGATCGAGCAGGAGGACCTGCGGGACCCGCAGACCGGCCAGCCGGGCAAGCGCGTCAAGACGCAGCTGTCGCCGCGCCTCGGCATCGCCTACCCGATCTCCGACCGCGACGTGCTGAGCTTCTACTACGGGTGGACGTTCCAGACGCCGGCGCGCAACTTCGTCTTCGAGAACCGCGGCACGCAGTCCAACGTCGCGGTGCGCGGCAACCCGAATCTGCAGCCCGAGACCAACATCGCCTACCAGGCCGGCATGCAGCACCTGTTCTCGAAGGATGTCTCCGGCCAGTTCGCCGTGTTCTTCAAGGACATCTTCGGGCTGATCGCGGTGCGCCAGGTGCGCGACGAGACGACCAACCTGCTGGTGCCCGTCTACGTCAACCAGGACTACGCCTCGTCGCGCGGCTTCGAGGCGAGCCTGACGAAGCGTTTCAGCCAAAAATTCTCGGGCGAGATCAACTACACCTACTCGATCGCCGCGGGCGTGGCGTCCGACCCCAACCAGGGCCTGCAGTTCGCCAACGGCAACCTGCTCTACCTGCCGATCTCCGAGCGGCCGCTCGACTGGGACCAGCGGCACACGCTGTCGGCCAGCCTGGTGATCCGCGACCCGACGAAGTGGGGCGTCAACCTGCTGTGGACCTACGGCTCCGGCCTGCCCTACACGCCGACCTTCCGCGACGACCGCAAGCCGGACCCCATGCTCGACAACTCGCGCCGGCTGCCGAGCGAGAGCACGCTGTCGATCGTCGGCGACCTGTTCTTCGACATCTGGGGCCAGAAGGTCACGTTCTTCGCCGACGCGCGCAACGTGCTCGACTCGCAGAACCTCTTCTCGCTCAGCTACAGCGCCTTCCCCAACCCGTACGTCAACCAGGTCGGGGACGAGTACCTCATCTACTTCACCGAGACGGGCCGGCCGGGTGGCGCGTACCTGAAGGACACCGACGGCGACGGCAGGGACAACTGGGTTCCGGTCCACGATCCGCGCGTCTGGGCGGAGGGCCGGAACATCCGCGTCGGGGTCGGCGTCAGCTTCTAAGGGGGAGTCGCGTGAGAAAGCGTATCCGCAAGGTTCACGCCGCGGTCCTGGCCGCTGCGGCGCTCGTCGGGGCGGGGCTGGCCGCTCCCGCCGGGGCCGGGCCCGAGAACTCGGTGCCGGAGCTCGGGTTCAATCCGGCGACCGTCACCGACAGCGTCGCCGAGCGCGCGGGCCTCGGAATCCTGGCCGTCCCGGACATCTACGGCCCCGGCAAGGTCTCGACGGTCGGCAACGTGTGGATGAAGACCACCAACATCGGCGCCCTGGGCAATCCCTTCACCGCCCAGTCGAGCGACCCCTCGGGGCAGTGGCCGGGCGCGTCCGGCGTCGAGTACCTGTTCGCCGTCTACTTCTACGTCGGCGCCAAGGACGCGACGGTGAGCGACCCGTTGCTGCTGCGCCGCGTCAGCCACGCCACCGAGTGGCGGCCGCCGTCGATCGACGATCGGGACCGCATCTACCAGACCTTCGACGGGCAGGTGAACGGCACGCGGCTGGTCGACGACGACTCCGACGGGGCGATCGACGAGGATCCGCTCGACGGCTACGACGACGACGGCGACGGCCGTATCGACGAGGACTACGGCGCCATCTCACAGCAGGAGTACACCTGCCTGATGACCGACAACACCGCGGCAGCCATCAACACGGCGGCGGCGGAGAAGCACGCGCCGCGCGGCTTGCGCGTGCGGCAGAGCACCTACGCGTTCTCGGTCCCCGGCGCCAACGACTTCACCAGCATCGAGTGGGAGGTCGAGAACATCAGCGGCCACGTGCTGGACTCCGTGTACGTGGGCATCCGCTACGACCAGGACGTCGGCCCCATCGCGAAGGACCGCTACTATTCCGACGACCTGCCGGAGCCGCGCATGCCGCAGGGCCCCGACCCGACCATCGGCGGGGACCCGCAGGACCCGGATAACCCCAATTACATCTTCCTCGAGACCGTGCGCGTGGACGACCCGCGCTACCAGGACGGTGCGTGCACGCTCGACACGGTGGCGGTCAACGGCTTCAGCCTGGTCGACGACGACGGCGACCTCGGCCTGACGCCGGGCGCCTCCTCGATCGTCCTGCTCGGCCACACCGTCGACCCGACGGGGACCAAGGCGCCGCGCCGGCTCGGGTTCCACTCCTACGCGTTCTACAGCCCCGGGGTCCCGTACGTGCAAGGCGGCGTGCCGACCAACGACCAGGAGCGCTTCGAGGTCATGGCCAACGGCGGCGCCGCCGGGGACAGGCACATCGACCCGGTGACCGGCCTGATCAACGTCGAGCCCCCGGACGCCGGCGAGATCGGCGACTACAGCGGGCTCGCCTCGGTCGGCCCGTTCCTCGACTTCCAGCCGGGCGAGAAGGTCACCATGTCCTGGTGCCTGGCGGTCCAGGAGGCCGACTACACGGCCCCCCGCGACGAGATCCGCAGGCGCTACATCAAGTGCATCGAGAACGCCATCGAGGCGGTGAAGACCTACCGCGGCGCCTACGAGAGCCGCCAGGACATCCCGGTGCCGGGACCGACCGACTTCGGCCGCGAGGCCTGCTACCTCAAGCTCCCCACCGGGCCCACCGAGTTCGCCGACTGCCACGACGACTCGGTGAACGCCACGCGGACGCTCAAGGAGCGCGAGTGCACCTGGTTCGACCTCGACTGCAATTACTGCAGCGGCGTGCCCGGCCTGGTGCTCAAGCGCTGGGCGGCCTCGGCGCCGCCGCCCAATCCGCAGCTGGAGCTGGCGGCGGCGAACCTGCAGGTGCAGCTGTCGTGGGACAACCGCAGCGAGTACACGCCGGACCCGGCCAAGGCCACCTTCGACTTCGCGGGCTACAAGATCTGGAAGGCGGCCAACTGGACGCGCCCGGTGGGCTCGACGGGGCCGGGGGACGAGCTGTGGGCGCTGCTGGCCACGTACTACGCCTACGACCCGCGCATCAACCCGCTGCGCCTCAAGACCGAGGACGGCCGCGACAGCACGGTGACCGTGCCGCTGCTGCTGAACCGGGAGACGGGCAGGATCATCTATCCCACGGATCCCGGCGAGGTGCCGTGCCTGCCGGCGGGCGAGGGCGTCTGCGACACCGCGTTCGCCAAGAAGCTGACCTTCACCGCCACCGGCCGCGACACCACCCTGGAGCGCTTCCCGGTGGTCAAGTACCCGATCGGCCGCTACCGCTTCGCCGACGGCGCCGTGCTCAACGGGTTCACCTACTTCTACTCGGTGACCGCGTTCGACTCCACGGGCCGCGGCCGGGGGGTCGCCAAGCTGGAGGGCCGCCAGGCGGCGGTGGAATCCGACGGCGTGGTGCCGCAGTCGGCCTATGTCGCGGCGGCCAACGGCGGCAACCCGTACGTCGTGCCGAACCCGTATCGCGGGCGGGCGGAGTGGGACCTGACCCCCAACGCCACCGACCCGACGGGCACGCACGTGGACTTCTTCAACCTGCCGGCGGACTGGAAGCGGCTGCGCATCTACACGGTGAGCGGCGATCTGGTGCAGGAGATCGAGCCGGGGGACGTGCAGACCAACAACCGGCCGCAGCGCGAGACTGCGGACGACGGCGAGGCGTCCTGGAACCTGGTGTCGCGCAACGGCCAGGACATCGTGAGCGGCATCTATATCTTCAGCGTGGACTCCCCGAGCCAGGGCATCAAGCGCGGGAAGTTCATCGTCATCCGGTGAGCGTGGGGCGACTGACGTCGCAGCCGAAGGCAGGAGGAGCCAACGTGAAACGAGCATGGGTAGCGGTCCTGGCGGGATGCCTCGTCCTGGTCGCCGACGCGCGCGCCGCGGAGATCTTCGAGAAGGTCGGGACGTTCGACGGCCAGTTCTTGAAGATCGGGATCGGGGCCCGCGCCGCCGGCATGGGCGGCGCCTTCGTGGCCATCGCCGACGACGCCAGCGCCGTGTTCTGGAACCCGGCGGGCCTGGCGCGGCTCGACCCCGACCGGACGGAGGTGATGGGCAACGTGGCCTTCTGGCCGGCCGGCCTGACCTTCAGCCAGGGGACCGTGGTCTTCCACGTCAAGGGCTTGCCGGGGGCGGTGTCGCTGAACGCGCGGTCGCTGACCATGGATGACGAGCCCGAGCGCACGTCGTTTCGGCCGGACGGCACGGGCCTGTTCTTCGACGCGGGCTACACGGCTTTCGGGCTGACCTACGCGCGGTCGCTGACCGACAAGTTCAGCCTCGGCCTCAACGTCAACCTGGTGCAGATGGGCCTGGCCGAGTACAAGGAGCAGACGGTCACCTTCGACCTCGGCACGCTCTACGAGGTCGGCACGCTCGGGATGCGCATCGGCATGGGGATCCAGAACATCGGCTCGCAGGTGCAATTCATCGAGCGGGAAGGCCGGGTCCCGGCGGTGTTCCGCGTCGGCGCGTCGTTCCAGCTCATGGAGACGCCCGAGCACCACCTGGTGGGAGCTTTCGAGTTCTCGCACCCGCCGGACAACGCCGAGCGCGCCAATATCGGGGCCGAGTACGGGTTCCGCGACTTCATCTTCCTGCGCGGCGGGTACAACTTCAACTACGACGCCGAGGGTCTGGCGGGCGGCATGGGGCTGCGCTTCCCGGTGAGCACGCTGCACACGGTGGCCAACGTCGACTATGCCTACACGGACATGATGGACCTCGGCGCGGCGCATCGCGTCTCGCTGCGCGTGCGCTTCTAGCGGCGCGGCGGGGCCCCGGCCGGACGGGTCGGGACAGACGGCAGGACGGGCGGCGGGCGGCTGCGGGAGGGCGCCCGCCGCGCTGTTTCGGGGATCGGGGGTGGCGCGGCGCTGGGCCGCGGCCGCCTCCGGGGCCCGCGGCTCTCCCGCGGAGGTGGCCCCGTGCCCATCCATCGCGCTCCCGCGCGCCCCGGCGGCCGCCGGCGGCGCAGCCCCCGGGCGGCCGCCGCGGCGCTCGTGCTGGCCGCCGTGGCGGCCCTCGCCGCCGTGGCCGCCGCGAAGCTCGACCCCGACGACGCGCGCCGTCTCCCCTGGCTGAGCCAGGGCGGCCTGGTCTTCTACCTCGACGCGGCTTCCTTCCCGGGCGACTCCGGCGGCGCGGGGCGCACGGAATTCTACGTGCGCATCCCGGGCAGCGAGCTGGCGTACCGCGACACGGCGGCGGCGGACTCGGCCCCGGGCACCGCCGAGGTGCGCTACGCGCTGCGCATCAAGGACGCGCGCGGGCGCGTGGTCCACGAAGAGGCCCGCGCGGCGCGGATCCCGGCGCGGGCGATCGGCGCCGAGGGTTTCAGCCTCGGCCACGTGCTGCTGCTCAGCGCGGCGCTGGCGCCCGGGTGGCACGCGGCGCGCGTCACGCTCGAGGACCTGCGGACGCAGCGTCCGGGGCTCGCCTACGTCGGGCGCGACATCCACAGGGAGGGCAAGGCCGAGGGCGTCTTCTTCGTGCCGCCGGTGGGCGGCGGCCCGGTCGCCGTCAGCGAACTCGAACCCGCGGCGAGCATCCGGGCAGCGGGCCCGGCGAGCCTGTTCACGCGCGGGGCGGCCGAGGTCCTGCCGAACGCCAGCCGCGCGTACGGCCTCTATCAGCCGACCCTGCGCGCCTACTACGAGGTCGTGCTCCCGCCCGGCGGCGCGGCCCTGCCCGTGACCGCGAGCGTGCGGGACGCGGCCGGCCGCGTCGTGCTCGAGGCGGAGCCGGATTCGCTGGTGGGGGCGGGGCCGCTGTGGGGGCAGGTGGCGTTCGACGTGAGCACGCTGGCGGCGGGGGCGTACGACCTGGGCCTCACCTTCGGCACCGGCGCGGCGGCCGTGATGCGCTCCCTGCGCGTGAGCGTGGCGTGGCGGCCGGAAACCTGGCGCGGCGACCCGCGACAACTCCGGGACGAGATCGGTTTCCTGCTCGACGACCCCAATCTGGAGGAGCGCTTCGCTCTCTTGACGCCGGGCGAGCAGGAGGCTTACCTCGACCGCTACTGGGCGGCCCGCGACCCCGACCCGGGCACCGCCGACAACGAGCCGCGCCGCACCTTCGAGGAGCGCGTCGCCCACGCCAACGCCCACTTCGGCACCGCCGGCATGGTCAAGGGCATGCTCTCCGACCGGGGGCGCATCTACGTCCGCTACGGAGAGCCGGACGAGATCCGCCGGGAGGTCATGCCGACGCAAGGGCTGCAGGTCGAGGATATCGCCCGCTCGGTGGCCAGCGAGGAAGGCTACAACTCGGCGGTGCGGCTGCGCGGCCGCGGCGGCGGCGGCGACATGCGCTCCTTCGAGATCTGGTACTACGACCGGCTCCTGCACCCCGACACGGAGCAGCGCGAGGGCTCGGGGCCCCGGCGCCCGATGAAGCAGACCTTCGTGTTCGTGGATGAGGAGGGCTACGGCGACTACGTCCTGCGCTACTTCAACGAGTAGGGACCGGCCTCCGTCGGGGGCGCGGAGGCCGGCGGCCTTCCGGCCCGGAGACCCCGGCGGCTCCGGCTGCGGGGCGCGTCCGCTCCCTTGACCGCCGGCCCCGGCCTGCCTACATTGTGGCCTGACTCCGAAGCCGAGCCTCGCTGAAAACGTTTCCATCGACGCTGGGAGCTGCAAGCATGCGGGTCGGGATCCTGACCGGGGGAGGGGACTGCCCGGGGTCGAACGCCGTCGTGCAGGCCTTCGTCATCCGCGGGACCGCACACTACGGGTTCGAGGTCCTGGGCATTCTGGACGGCTGGCGGGGGCGCGTCGAGAACCGCTCGCGTCTCCTGGCGCCGCCCGGCGTGGCCGATCCGGTCCACACCGGCGGTACCTGCCTCGGCACCTCGCGGACCGACCCCTACCGGGATCCGCAGGGCCTGGAGCGGCTGCGCGAGACCTGGCGGCGTGCGCCTCGGCGGCGTCGCACCACCGCGCATGGTGGTCGAGGTGATGGGCCGCCACGCCCGAAGGCTACAGCCTGATCGTCGTGGCCGAGGGCATCGCGCTGCCGGATTCGGGTTTGATCCCGGCCGCGGCGGGCAAGGACGCGTTCGGACGTCGGCTCGCGCCGTGCGGCACCGGGGGGTGTCGGTGCCGCTGGCGGAGGGCGTGGCCGCGCTCAAGACGGTGGACCGCGAGCTTCACGATCTGATGCAGGCGATGGAAACCTGAGTCCCGGGCCTGCCGTCCGGCGGGCCGCGGCACACGGAAGGGAGACCCGATGGCGATCAAAGTGGGGATCAACGGCTTCGGCCGCATGGGACGCCTGGTCGTCCGCGCGGCTCGCCAGCGCGGCATGTCGGACATCGACTTCGTGGCGGTGAACGACCTCACCGACGCCAAGACCCTGGCGCACCTCTTCAAGTACGACTCGGTGCACGGCGTCTGGGACCAGCCGGCGGCTGCCGATGGCGACACGCTCATTCTCGGCAAGGACACCATGAGGGTCCTCAAGGAGACCGACCCGGCCAAGCTGCCGTGGAAGGAGCTCGGCGCCGACATCGTCCTCGAGTGCACCGGCCGGTTCACCGACCGCGAGACCGCCAAGGCGCACCTCGCCGCCGGGGCGCGCGTGGTGTGCGTGTCGGCCCCGGCCAAGGGCGCCGACTGCACCTTCGTCTTCGGGGTCAACGAGGGGGCCTACCGGAAGGGCGAGCACCAGGTGGTCTCCATCGGCTCGTGCACGACCAACTGCCTGGCCCCGGCCATGAAGGTGCTCCACGACCGCTTCGGCATCGTGCGCGGCTTCATGACCACCATCCACGCCTACACCAACGACCAGCGCATCCTCGACACGCCCCACAAGGACCTGCGCCGGGCGCGCGCCGCGGCCGTGTCCATGATCCCGACGAGCACCGGCGCGGCCAAGGCCATCGGCCTGGTGCTGCCGGATCTGGAGGGCAAGCTCGACGGCGTCGCCATCCGCGTGCCGACCCCGGACGGCTCGCTCATAGACGTCGTCTGCGAGTTGCGGAAGGAGACGACCAAGGACGAGGTCAACGCCGCGTTCCAGGCGGCCGCCGACGGCCCCATGAAGGGCATCCTGCAGTACTGCACCGACCCGATCGTGTCGTGCGACATCGTCGGCAACCCGCACTCCTCGATCGTGGACGCCGGCCTCACCAACGCGAAGGGCAACCTGGTCAAGGTCTTCAGCTGGTACGACAACGAGTGGGGCTTCGTGAACCGGCTGGCGGACGCGCTCCGCGTCCTGTAAGCCGAGTCGGCGTCTTCCCGCCGCGCGCCCCGGGCGACCGGGCCGCGCCGGCGCCGGGCCGCTGCCGGCCCGAGGAGGGTTTCGAGCCATGGGCGCCTTCGACAAGGCGACGATCCGCGACCTGGACGCGGCCGGCAAGCGCGTGCTCGTCCGGGTGGACTTCAACGTGCCGCTGGGCCCCGACGGCGAGGTGTCGGACGACACCCGCATCGTGGCCGCGCTGCCCACCATCCGCTACCTGCTCGAGAAGGGCGCGGCGGTGGTGCTGATGTCCCACCTCGGGCGGCCGAAGAAGAAGGACCCGAGCGCTTCGCTGGCGCCGGTGGCGCGCCGGCTGTCGCGCCTGCTGCGCGATGAGGTGACGCTGGCGCCCGACGTCGTCGGCCCGGAAGTGACCCGGCTGGCGGAGGCGCTGCCCCGGGGCAAAGTGCTGCTGCTCGAGAACCTGCGTTTCTACCCCGGCGAGGAGGCCAACGACGCCGAGTTCGCCGGGCAACTGGCGGCGCTGGGGCAGGCGTACGTCAACGACGCCTTCGGCACCGCCCACCGGGCGCACGCCTCCACCGAGGGGGTGCCGGCACGCCTCAAGCCGGCCGTGGCCGGGTTCCTCATGCAGAAGGAGCTCGACGCCCTCGGCTCGGTCCTGGGGACCCCGGCGCGGCCTTTCGTGGCGGTGCTCGGCGGGGCGAAGATCTCCGGCAAGATCGACGTGCTGGAGAACCTGCTGCCGAAGATCGACCGCCTCCTCGTCGGTGGCGGCATGATGTTCACCTTCGTCAAGGCGCGCGGCGGCGCGATCGGCAAGTCGCTCCTCGAGGCGGACCGCGTCGAGATGGCGAAGAGCTTCCTGGCCAAGGCCGCCGAGCGCGGCGTCGAGGTCCTCGTCGCTCCGGACTGCCGCGTCGCGGATTCGCCCAAGGGCGGCGCCGTGCAGGTGGTGAGCGCCGACCGGGTGCCGGAGGACAAGCTGGGCGTGGACATCGGGCCGGAGGCGGAGAAGCTCTTCCGCGACCGCGTCCTGGACGCGGGCACGGTGGTGTGGAACGGCCCCATGGGCATCTTCGAAGTGCCGGAGTTCGCGTCCGGCACCCTGGCCATGGCGCACGCCCTGGCCGAGGCCACCAAGCGGGGCGCCAAGACGGTCATCGGCGGCGGGGACTCCGCGGCCGCCGTGGCGGCGGCCGGGGTCGAGACCCAGGTGACGCACGTGTCGACCGGCGGCGGCGCCTCGCTCGAGTTCCTCGAGGGCCGGGTGCTGCCGGGCGTGGCGGCGCTCGACCGGCGCGCCGGCGGCGGCGCGTGAGCGCGCCGGGGAGCGGTCCCAGGCGCGCGCCGCTGGTCGTCGGCAACTGGAAGATGAACAAGACGAACCCCGAGGCGGTGGCGCTGGTGCGCGAGCTGCTGCCGGCGCTCCTGCCGACCCCGCCGTGCGAGGTCGTGCTGTGCCCTCCGATCACCGCGCTCACCGAGGTGTCGCTGCTGCTCGCCGGCACGCCCGTGCGCCTGGGCGCGCAGAACCTGCACTGGGAGGCGGGCGGGGCGTTCACCGGCGAGGTGTCGGGGGCCATGCTGCGCTCGGCGGGGTGCGCCTTCGCCATCGTCGGCCACTCCGAGAGGCGCCACCTCTTCGGCGAGACCGACGAGACGGTGGCGCGCAAGGCCGGAGCCGCGCTGGCAGCCGGGCTCGCCGTCGTCGTCTGCGTGGGCGAGACGCTCGCGGAGCGGGAGAGCGGTGCGACGGAGGCCGTGGTGGACCGGCAGTTGCGCGCCGCCGTGCTCGAGCTGCCGGGCGATGCCCTGGCGCGGACGGTGGTGGCCTACGAGCCGGTGTGGGCGATCGGCACGGGGCGCACGGCCACACCGGCGCAGGCGCAGGCGGTGCACGCCCACCTGCGCGGCCGGCTCGCGGAGCGCTTCGGCGCGCCGGGGTCCGGGGTCCGGATCCTGTACGGCGGGAGCGTGACGGCCGAGAACGCCGGCTCGCTGCTGGCCGAGGCGGACGTGGATGGCGCGCTGGTGGGAGGGGCCTCCCTGGCGGCCGCGGGCTTCGCGGCCATCGTCCGGGCGGCGGGGGTCCGGGGGGCGCGTTGACGGCCCCCCCGGACCCCTGGTAGCTTGACGGTTCCGGCGGCCGTCGTGGCCGCCCGAATCTTGAGGGGATTCCTGGGATGACCGCAGTCCTTCTCGTCCTTCATGTCGTCATCAGCGCCGTCCTGGTCACGGTCGTGCTTCTCCAAGCGGGGCGCGGCGGCGGCCTGTCCGGGGCCTTCGGCGCCGGCGGCGGCGGACAGGCGCTCTTCGGCGGTCGCGGGGCCGCGACCTTCCTCAACAAGGCCACCGTGGTCCTCGGCGGCCTCTTCTTCGTGACCTCGCTGGCGCTGGCCATCCTGTCGGCCCGCGGCACGGCGACGAGCCGCAGCCTCATCCAGGAGGAGGCGGGCCGGGCGCGCCCGGCGGCGGGGACCACGTTGCCCGCGGATCGCGGGGCGCTCCCCAGCGGCGGCACGCAGACCGGCGGCGGCACGCCCGCGCAGGGCGGCGCCCCGGCAAGCGGGGGCCGGACGCAGCCCGCCCAGGGACAGCCGGCGCAGACCCCGCCGGCGCAGACCCCGCCGGCGCCGTCCGGGAAGTAAGGGAGCGGGCCCGGGCGGCCGGGGACAAGTGGGGGCTGCGCCCGCCCTCGCGCGCCGCTGGGGAAGGTTGCGCTGCAGCCGGTCGTGCGACAGAATGCTGTTCGAGTGCCCGGGTGGTGGAACCTGGTAGACACGTACGTTTGAGGGGCGTATGGGTATATCCCGTGCGAGTTCAAATCTCGCCCCGGGCACCACTTTTCCTCCCCGCGCCGCCCGTCGCGGCGCCCGCCTCGACCTGCTGACCCGATTTGCGTCTCTCCTGACATCGACTTGTCGGCCGCTCGTCCTTTCCGGGCGTCCAACACTGAGGTGTCCCGGCGCGGGGCGGCACACGGCTGCGAAGGCCGGCGTCCCGCGCGCCGTTGTGAACCCTCGAAAGGAGCGATCCGACCGATGCAACGCCGCCGCTTTGCCGCCCTCGCAGCCCCGCTCGCCCTCGGCCTCGGCCTCGCCGCTCCCGTCTCGCCGGTGGCGGCGCAGGAGAAGGTCGCGGCGGTGTCGCCCGCCGGCACCTACGAGCTCGATGCCGCGCACTCGGGCGTCGGCTTCAAGGTCCGCCACCTCTTCACCAAGGTGCCGGGCCGGTTCTCCACGTTCAGCGGCGCGATCCAGTTCGATCCCGCCAAGCCGGCGGCCACGCGGGTCACGGTCGAGATCGACGCGGCCTCGATCAACACCGACAACGCCAAGCGCGACGGTCACCTGAAGAGCCCGGACTTCTTCGACGCCGAGAAGTTCCCCAAGATCACGTTCAAGAGCACCGCGGTGAAGCTCGTGGACGCCACGCGCGCGACCATGACAGGGGATCTCACCATGCGTGGGGTCACCAAGCCGGTGACGCTGGACGTGGAGCTGCTGGGGCAGGGGCCGAATGGGCGCGGGGGCATGGTCGCCGGCTTCGCGGCGACGGGCAAGCTCAACCGCACGGACTACGGCGTGGCGTGGAACCGCGCCCTGGAGGGCGGCGGCTCGCTGCTCGGTGACGACGTCGAGCTGACCTTCTCCATCGAGGCCGTGAAGCCGGGGCCGGAGGCCGCGGCGAAGTAGGGCCGATCGCCGGTCCGCTGCCCGCCCCTGCGCCTATCGACATTACGGCCGCCGTGGCCCTTGGGGGGCCGCGGCGGCCGTTCTATCGGGGTCCGCCACAAGACCGGGTCGGCGGCTGTCGGAGCCGCCGCGCGGTCTACAGCAGCGGCCGGATGTCCTCCTCGAAGACCTCGAGATCGCGGTAGCCGACGTACTTCTTCACGACGCGGCCCTCGCGGTCGAGCAGGAAGGTCGTGGGCAGCGCGCCGACGCCGCCGTAGCGGCCAGCCGTGTACTGATCGCCGATGACGATAGGATACCGGATGTCCTGCTTCTGCACGAAGGGCCGCACCACCTCGGCGCCCGTCTCGTCCAGCGCCACGCCCAGCACCACGAAGCCCTGCCCGCCGTACTTCTCGGTCAGCTTCTTGAAGTGCGGCACTTCCATGCGGCACGGGCCGCACCACGTGGCCCAGAAGTCCAGCAGCACCACCTTGCCGCGGAAATCGCTCAGCCGCACCGGCGTTCCCTCCAGGTCGGGCAGCGTGAATCCGGGGGCCAGGTTGCTGTCGGCCGCCGCGACCGCGCCGGAGGCTCCCGCCGTGGTGCGCGGGGCCGGTGTCTCGCGACAGGAGGCGAGGGCGAAGGCGGCCAAGGCGACGGCGCCGCAGGCGAGCAGTCCGCGGACGAGGAGAGAGGCACTGCTAGAGCTGAGTGACGGCATGCGCGCTCCTTGGGACGCGGGGCCCGGCGTCCGGTGGGGTCCGGCCCCGATTCATGGGTTTCTGTATAGCACGGATCGGGTCCGGGTGCCGTCCGCTCGTTGTCAAGACGCGCCCCCGTGACGCCCGGGCCTAACCGTCTATCAGGTCGATATTTGACCCGCTTCCGCGCGGTGTGCTAGCGTGCTTCAGAAGGATCCGCCAAGGTATGCCCGGTCGCCCTCCGGTCCCCGTCGCAGGGCTCGCGGGCGCCGGCCCGGGGAGTAGACCCCGCGCACAAGGAGAGTGTCCGCTTGATGCCCCTCGCGTTTCTCTCGTCCGTGCTCCTGGCCGCCGACGCGCGCACCAGCGTGCTGGCCCTCATCCTGCAGGCCGGTGTCTTCGCCAAGGGTGTCCTGGCGCTGCTCTTCGTCATGTCGGTGGTCTGCTGGGCCATCATGTGGGGCCGCTGGCGGCTGCTGCGCGGCGTGACCCGCGCCGACGAGGCCTTTGCGCGCGCTTTCCGCGCCCGCCGGGGCCTGGCCGAGGTGCGCCTGACGGCGGCGCAGCATCCCGACTCGGTGCTCGGGCGGCTGGCCGTCACCGGCCTGGGCGTGCTCTCCGAGCGCGGCCGCGAGGCGGCGCACGCCGACGCCGGCGGGCTCGAGCTGGCCACGCGCGCCATGCAGCGCGCCCGCGTGCACGAGATGGAGATCCTCGAGCGCAACCTGGCCTTCCTCGCCACCACCGGCAGCGTCTCCCCGTTCCTCGGCCTCATGGGCACGGTGTGGGGCGTAATGACGGCGTTCCTCAACATCGGCGTGCAGGGCTCGGCGAGCCTCATCGTGGTCGCGCCCGGGATCGCCGAAGCCCTCATCGCCACGCTCGCCGGCCTGGCCGCGGCCATCCCGGCGACCGTCGGCTACAACCACTTCGTCTCGCGCGTGCGCTCCATCGACAACCTGGCCGCCGCCTTCATCACCGAGTTCGCCGACGTGGCGGCGCGCGAGCCCCACGCCGAGGAGAGCCACGCGCGCGGGGCGCCGGAAGCGGCGCGCCAGGAAGTCGGGGCCTGAGATGCCGACGCCGCTGCCGACCGGGGACCTGCAGCGCCGCCCCATGTCGGAGATCAACATCATCCCGCTGGTGGATGTGGTGCTGGTCCTGCTCATCATCTTCATGGTCACCGCGCCGCTCATGCAGGGCGGCATGGACCTCGAGCTGCCGAAGGCGTCCTCGACCGGCCTCGACCTCACCGAGGGGCTGGTGCTCGACGTGCTCGCCGACGGCACCCTGCGCATCGGCAAGGACGTCGTGGCCGCCGAGGAGGTGGACGCCGTCCTGTCCCAGGCCGGCGCGGCCTCCCGCCCGGTCTTCGTGCGCGCCGACCAGCGCGTGTCGTACGGCACCGTGGCGCGGCTCCTGGGCCGCGTGCGCGAGGCGGGCGTGGCGAGCGTCGGCCTGGTGACCGAGCCGGACGAGCGCTCCCGCCGGCGGAGATGACGCGGTGACCTGGAAGGACGTCGCCGGATCGACCGCCGCCCACGCCGTGGTCTTCCTGGTGCTCTTCCTGGCGCAACCGTTGGGGCGGGCGTCGGGGATCCCCTCGACGATCCGCGTCAACCTGGTGAACCTGCCGCGCGGGCCGGTCGGGCAGCAGCTGGCCGCGCCCGAGCCGGACGAGGGCCCCAAGGCCCAGTGGAAGCCGGAGGCCACGCCCAACCGGCCGCGCGACAAAGCGGTGAGGATCGAGAAGGGCGCGGCCAAGAAGCCGGCGCTGCCGACCGGGGCCGAGAACATGATCGGCTCGGCGACGGTGGGGGGCACCGGGCTGTCGGCCGACGTGGGGGTGGACGACGCCGACTTCGAATTCACCTACTATCTCATCGCGCTGCGCAACCGCATCGGCCAGAACTGGTCGGCGCCGGCGGGCATCGTGACCTCCGGCAAGCCGGTGCGGGCCGTCGTCTACTTCCGCGTGCAGCGCAACGGCGCGGTGAGCGACCCCAAGCTCGAAGAGAGCTCGAGCTTCGCCTTCTTCGACCAGTCGGCGCTGCGCGCCATCCTCATCTCGAACCCGCTGCCGCCCTTGCCGCTGGGCTTCGGCGGCAGCACGCTGGGGGTGCACTTTGCCTTCGAGTACGCCGGGCGCTAGGGGACGGCGCGCCCTCGCGGCGCCGGGGAGCCGGACCGGCCTGTGCCTGGCGGCCCTGGTCGGGCTGCTGGTGGCGGCGGCCGCCCCGGCGGCGGCGCCGCAGGACGAGGTGCGCATCGGCATCCGCACCCAGCGCTCGCGCGCCATCCGCATCCTCCAGGAGGGGTTCCGGGCCGAGGGCGAGGCGACGGCGCGCGCCAACTCCGCCAGCGCGGACCAGATCCTCTACAACGACCTCGACCTCTCGGGCCTGTTCTCGATCACCCGCGGCTGGTCGAAGGAGGAGCGGCCGTTCGACGTGCAGGCGGTGATCGAGGGGCGGGTGGCGGTGCGCGGCGCGCGGGTCACGGTCACCGGCGAGATCAAGGACTTCCCGGCCCGGCGCCTGATCGGCAAGACCGAGTACCAGGGGGCGCTCGGCAATCTGCGCGCCCTCGTGCACCGCGTCGCCGACGACGTCGTCTACCAGCTCACCGGCGAGCGCGGGATCGCCGAGACGCAGATCGCGTTCGTGGCCGGCGGGGACAAGGGGCGCGACCTGTACGCCTGCGACTACGACGGCTACCGGCCGCGCCGCCTGACGCAGGGCGGGCTGGCGCTGTCGCCGGCGTGGGCGCCCAACGGGGCCCGCCTGGCCTTCTCGTGGCTGGGAACCAGGGGCTGGTCGCTGTTCGCCGTGTCGGCGGCGGGGGGCAAGGTGGAGACGCTGCACTCCGGCGGGCTCAACATCTCGCCCGCCTATTCGCCGGACGGCACGCAGGTGGCGTTCTCCTCGTCCTTCGAGGGCAACTCGGAGATCTACGCCCTGCCGGCCGGCGGCGGGACGCCGCGGCGCCTGACCAAGAACCGCGCCATCGACACCTCGCCCACCTGGTCGCCGAGCGGCACACAGATCGCCTTCACCTCGGACCGCGGCGGCTCGGCGCAGGTCTACATCATGGACGCCGACGGCGGCAACGTGCGCCGGCTCCTCTATTCGTTCTCGTACACCGACTCGCCGGACTGGTCCCCCAAGGGCGACCGCATCGCCTTCGTGGTCCGCGCCGGCGGGGGGTTCGACATCTACGTCAGCGACGTGGAGGGCCGGGACCCGCGGTTGCTCGTCACGGGCGGGGCCAACGAGAACCCCCACTGGTCGCCCGACGGGCGGCAGATCGTGTTTTCCAGCAATCGGGAGGGTGGCCGGGGTATCTTCGTCACCGATGCCGAAGGCCTCCGCATCCGCAGACTGTCCGTTCCGGGACCCGAGGCGAAGACGCCCGCGTGGTCCCCGCGCCCCGCGCCGGCCGCCACGGCCGCGGGGCTGCGCTAGCCCCGCGCACCCTCGCGGGACCCGACTCCTTTGGCGGCAGGGAGGATGATTCCATGACTGCATACTCGAGGCTGCGCCTGCTTGGGCTGGTTGCGCTAGCGGCGGCGCTCGCGGTGAGCGGCTGCTCGAAGAAGCAGGCCGCGCCCCCGCCGGCCGCCGCACCCCCGCCCGCCGAGCAGCCCGCGACCCCGCCGCCGGCCGAGACGCCCAGCGAAGTCCCGCCGGTCGAGCCGGTGCCGACGGCAATCACCTGGCAAGACGCCTACTTCGACTTCGACAGCGCCGACCTGCGCGACGAGGCCAGGGCGGCGCTCGACGGCGACGCCCGCCTGCTGCGCGACCACCCGGAGGCGCGCCTCGTCATCGAAGGCCACTGCGACGAGCGCGGCACGGCGGAGTACAACCTGGCGCTGGGCGAGAAGCGGGCCGGCGCGGCGCGGGATTACCTGGTGGCCGCCGGCATCGATGGCGGGCGCATCGAGATCGTCTCGTTCGGCAAGGAGCGCCCGTTCGACCCCGGCCACGACGAGGCGGCCTGGGCACAGAACCGGCGCGCCCACATCGTGACCAAGTAGGAGGCATCCTCCGGCCGGCGGCCGGCGGGGCGTGGCCCCTCCGGCCGGCTTGCCTGGCGCTCTCCAGCGACGAGGGAACATGACGGACCCCAGGAATACCGATCGATCGGCGGCGTCGCACCGCCTGGCGGCGGGCCCGGCCCGCGCCGCTCTGCTGGCTCTGCTGCTGCTGCTGCCGCTGGCCAGCGGGGGTTGCTACACGCGGCGCATGGCCCGCATGGAGGGTACGCTCGACACCCTGCGCTGGCAGGTGGACTCGCTCCACCAGGACCAGGGCACGGCGTGGCGGCAGGTCGAGCGTGACTTGCAGGAGCAGCGCGACCTGCTGCTGTCGCTCAAGGCGGGCACCAACGTCGCCTCCAATGAACTCGTGGACCGCATCGAGGAACTGTCGGCGAAGCTCGACGACACGGTGGACCGTGTCTCCCGGGTGTCGGGCAGCCCCTCGCGCGCGATCCCGGCGCCGACCCCGCAGGACACGGCGCGGGCCGCGGCGGCCGGAGGGCTGGAGGCGGAGGACCTCTACGAGCAGGGGGCGCGGGACTTCACGCAGGGGCGCTTCGAGATGGCCCTGGGCGGTTTCCGCTCGCTGCTCGCCGCGTACCCTGACCACGAGCTGGCGGACAACGCCCTCTACGGGGTCGGGGAGTCGTACTACGCCTTGGCCCGCTACGACAGCGCCGGCACGGCCTATCGCGAGGTGGAGAGCCGCTACCCGCGGGGCGACCGCTTGCCGGCGGCGCTCTACAAGCTCGGCATGGTCAACCAGAAGCTCGGCGACAAAGCGGAGGCCAAGAAGGTCTTCACGCGCCTGCGCGAGAAGTTCCCGCGCTCCGGCGAGGCGAAGCTGGCCGAAGAGCGGCTGCGCGAACTGGACCGCTCCTAGGAGCGGAGGCGGGACTTGACGCGGATCGGGCGCCGGGGTGCGGGCGCGGCGGCGGGGCGGTGTCGGCGGCCGGGCCCGCGGCAGGCCCTGAGCCGGGGCGCGGCCGCTCAGGCCGCCGCCTGGGACGCCAACGCGAGCGCGTGGAGCGAGTTCCTGCGCCACGGCGACCGGCACCGCGAGGGGCTGCTCGACGCGGCGATGCTGGCGGCCCTGCGCCCGCTGCGCGGGGCCGCGATCCTCGACGCCGGCTGCGGCGAGGGCCGCTTCGTTCGGTCTCTGTCGGCGGCCGGGGCGGCGCGCGTACTGGGCGTGGACGTTTCGGAGCGCCTGATCTCCGAAGCGCGGCGGCGCGGCCGCGCTCTGCCGGCGGCCGTGCGCGCGCGCCTGGGCTACGAGACCGGCGACGCCGCCCGGCTGCCTCGCCACCGCGATGCCTCGTTCGACGCGGTCGTCTCCTACCTGAGCCTCATGCACTTCGCCGACCCGGGCGCCGCGCTGGCCGAGTGGGCGCGCCTGCTGGCGCCCGGCGGTCGGCTGGTGGCCGTCCTGCCGCACCCGTTCACCCAGGCGCCCGGGGCGCACTGGCTGGCGGAGCTGCCGCCGGTGATGCGCGGCGCCGTGCCCAGCCTGACATCGCTGGCCGTGGGGGAGTACTTCGAGCGGGCTCGCGTGCGCTTCCGGTTCGGCCCGGGTTTCCCGGCCGCGACCGTGAACCTGCACCGCCCGCTGGCCGAGTGGAGCGGCCTGCTGGCCGCGGCCGGTTTCGTCGTCGAGCGGCTCTGGGAGCCGCGCCCGAGCGCCGCGCAGGCGCGCCGCGACCCGGCGTGGGAGCCGTACCGGCGCGTGCCGTACTTCCTCCTGTGGCGGGCGCGGCGGGCGGCGCAAGGCCGGGCCCGCTAGCCGGTCTCGCGGCGGCGCCGGGGTGTGCGGCGCGCGCTGCCGAGCGGCTCCCGCCTCTGCTAGACTGCCCCCGCGGGCGGCGAGGGCGCGCCCGAGTGGAGGCTTCGCGTGTCACGCGTGTCCGCCGGCGACCTGGATCGAGTGCTACAGCAGTACGTCCGGCCGCAGAGCTTTCCCATGGCCGTGGGCTTCGCCGCGCCGGGGGCCGAGGCCCCGCCCAAGCTCAAGCGGCCGCACCGCGACCTCGGCATCCGCGTGGCCGTCTGCCAGAGCTTCGCGTTCGCCCGCCGCTACGGTTGGGGGCTGGCCGTCGGCCGCGAGGACCTTTCCTGCCCGCTCGCCCACGTGGCCTTCGGCTTCTCCCCGTCGCTGCCTTTCTATGAGGCCGGCAACCTGTGCGTCGAGATGTACACGCGCGACGCCGAGGCCGGCGCGCGTAGCGAGGCGGCGGTGCCGAGGTTTCCGCTCGGAGGCCGCGGGCTCCTGCTCGTGGCGCCGCTGGGGCGCGCCGCCTACGAGCCCGAGGTCGTCGTGTTCTACGGCAACGGAGCCCAGGTCATGCGCCTGGTGGCGGCCGCGCTCTACGAGCGCGGCGGCCAGCTGACCTCGCGCCACGCGGCGCGCATCGACTGCGCCGAGCTGGTGATCCGCACCCTGCAGACCGGCGAGCCGCAGGTGGTGCTGCCCTGCTACGGCGACCGCGTCTTCGGCCAGACCGGCGACGACGAGATGGCCTTCGCCTGGCCGCACTCCCGGTCGGCGGAGATCGTGGAGGGCCTGGAAGGCACGCACCGCGGCGGGGTGCGCTATCCGGTGCCCTCCTTCCTGCGCTACACGGGGGAATTCCCGGAGAAATACGCGGAGCTCGCCCGCCAGTGGGACGCGACGGACCCGAGAGAGGCCGCACCATGAGCTATCCGAGGACCGCGGACGTCGTCGTCGTCGGCGCCGGCTGCATCGGCGCCAGCATCGCCTTCCATCTCGCCCGGCGGGGCGCCAAGGTCGTCGTCTTCGAGCGCGAGAAGATGCCGGGCATCGGCTCCACCGGCCACTGCGCCGGCGGCGTGCGCCAGCAGTTCTCCGCGCGAGTGAACGTCGAGATCTCGAAGGCGTCGGTGCGCGCCCTGGAGCGCTTCCCGGACGAGGTGGGCGCCGAGGCCGGCTTCGACCAGTGCGGCTATCTCTTCTGCCTGGCCGACCCGGCGATGTGGGAGGACTTCCAGCGGCAGCTGGCGCTCTGGCAGTCGCTGGACGTCCCGGCCCGGGCCCTGACCCCCGGGGAGGCCAGGGAGCGGGTGCCCGAGCTCTGCGCGGACGACCTGCTGGGCTGCACGTTCTGCCCCACCGACGGCATCGCCGACCCGCACCTGGTGACGCAGGGCTACGTGGCGGCGGCGCGCCGCCACGGGGCCGAGTTCGTCCTCGACACCGCGGTCACCGGCGTGCGCGTCGAAGGGGGCGCGGTGCGCGGGGTGGTCACGGCGGCGGGGGAGACCGCCACGCGGCACCTGGTCAACGGGGCCGGTCCCTACGCCGCCGAGGTCGGGCGGCTGGCCGGCGTCGAGGTCCCGGTCGTGCCGGTGCGCCGCCAGATCTTCACCACCCAGCCGCTGCCGTGGCTCGACAGCCGCTTCCCGATGGTCGTGGACATGCGCACCGGCGTGTACATGCACCGCGAGTCGGGCGGCATGCTGGTCGGCCTCGCCGACAAGAACGAGCCGCCGTCGTTCAACACCAACATCGATTTCGAGTTCCGCGATCAGGTCTTCCTGCTCGCCATGGAGCGCGTGCCGCGTCTGGAAGAGGCGGAGTACCGCGCCGGCTGGGGCGGCCTCTACGAGGTGACGCCCGACCACAACTCGATCCTCGGCCCGGTGCCGGGAGTGGCCGGTTTCCACCTCGCCAACGGCTTCAGCGGCCACGGCTTCATGCACGCTCCCGCGGTGGGCGAGATCATCGCCGGCTTCATCCTCGACGGTCGCAGCCCCATCGACGTCTCGCCGCTCTCCATCGCGCGCTTCCGCGGCTCGCCGCTGCACGCCGAGTCCAATGTCATCTGAAGCGCGGGTCCCGGCCGCGGAGGAGCGCGGCGGCACAGCCGCCTTCCCCGGGCGCGTGCGCGCCCACCCCACGGCGTTCGTGGCCCCGGGCGCGGTGGTGGTCGGCGACGTGCAGTTGGGGGAGCGCACGAGCGTCTGGTTCGGGGCGGTGCTGCGCGGCGACCTGGCGCCCATCGCGGTGGGGGACGAATCGAACGTGCAGGACAACGCCGTCTTCCACGTCGACGAGGGGTATCCGGCAGTCGTCGGGCGCGGCGTGGTCGTCGGCCACGGCGCCATCGTGCATGGCGCCACCGTCGAGGACGGCTGCCTGATCGGCATGGGGGCGATCGTGCTCACCGGCGCCCACATCGGCGAGGGCTC
>Ga0315286_10000883_pt1 | contig 26277 bp, 17 predicted proteins | sample YL17G10_0_MG_FD_205038 | JGI IMG/M metagenome (GOLD analysis project Ga0315286, IMG submission 205038) | Sediment microbial communities from Yellowstone Lake, YNP, Wyoming, USA - YL17G10_0 | ecosystem: Environmental > Aquatic > Freshwater > Lake > Sediment | place: USA: Wyoming | collected... | reverse complement strand
GGGGCGTGCCCATCCCGGCCTTCAAGTGCAAGACCTGCGGCACGCCGTACGCCGACGCCCGCGTCTGCCGGCACGTCGCCGGCATCTTCGCCGCCGAAGGCTCCAACGCCTGGTTCGTCCGCGACGCGGCCGCGCTCGTCCCGCCGGGCGCCGCCTGCCCCGCCTGCGGCGGAAAAGAGTTCGACAAGGAATTCAACATCCTCGACGTCTGGTTCGAATCTGGCGCCTCGCAGAACGTCCTCGAGAGGGAGAGCGGCCACGCTTGGCCCGCCGACGTCTACATCGAGGGCCACGACCAGCACCGCGGCTGGTTCAACAGCTCCCTCATCATCGGCGTCGGGGCCAAGGGCGGCAGTCCGTTCCGGACCTGCATCACCCACGGCTTCATTCTTGACGAACAGGGGAGGGCGATGTCGAAGTCCCTGGGCAACGTCATCGACCCCGGCGAGGTCATCAAGAGGAGCGGCGCCGAGATCGTCCGGCTCTGGGCGGCCATGCTCAATTACAAGGAGGACGCCCGCTTCGGAACGGAGATCGAGCAGAGGCTCGTCGAGGCCTACCGCAAGCTCCGCAACACCTGGCGCTTCCTCCTCGGGAACGTCTACGACTTCGAACCGGGACGCGACACGGTCGCCGAGGCGAACCTCCTCGACCTCGACCGCTGGATCCTCCTCCGCTTCGATGAGGTCCGCGCCCGGGTCATCAAGGCCTACGAAGATTACGAGTTCCACCCCATCCTCCATGCCGTCCTCGACTTCTTTACGGTCGACCTGAGCGCCTTCTACCTCGACGTGGTCAAGGACCGGGCCTACTGCTCGGGCAAGGGCTCGCTCGAGAGGCGTTCGGCGCAAACGGCCATGTTCACGATCCTCCGCGACAGCCTGCTCCTCATGGCCCCCATCCTGTCGTTCACGGCGGACGAGGCCTGGGCCTACGTCCCCACTTTCGCCGGCAAGGACGATTCCGTCCACCTGGGCGAGTTCCCCAAGGCCGAGGATTGGCTCGGGGCCCGGGGCGCCGCGTTCGTCGCCGACATGGAGAGGCTCCTTGGCTTCCGCGAGAAGGTCCTCAAGGAGCTGGAGAAAGCCCGCGAGGCCAAGCTCATCGGCAATTCGCTCGAGTCCTCGGTCACCCTCAAGGCACCGGCCGCCGACGCCGCCTTCCTCGAGGCCCGTAAGGACGATCTGGCCACGCTCTTCATCGTCTCCGCGGTCGCGGTCGAGAAAGGCGCCGGCGACGACCTCGTCATCGAAGTCACGAAGGCCACCGGCTGGAAATGCGAGCGTTGCTGGAACTTCTCGACCCACGTCGGCACGAGCCCGGACTATCCGACTTTCTGCGCCCGTTGCGAAAAGGTCGTCAAGGCGTCCCGCGCATGAAGAAAAACGGCCCGTATTTCCTTATCATGATCGCGCTGGTCGCCCTGGACCAGGCGACAAAACACATCATCGCCCGGACCGTCGACCTCTACGAATCGGTCCCGGTTATCCCCGGGTTTTTCAATATCACCCGCATTCACAACAAGGGCGCGATCTTCGGGACCTTCTCCCAGGCGAACAACAAGCTCGTCTTTGCGCTCTTAACCGCGGCCTCGCTCGCCGCGCTAGCCCTTGTCGTCTACTACTTCTTCAAGACGCCGGCCGGCGATAAGCTCATGAAGGTCGCGCTGACGCTGATCGCGGCCGGGGCCCTCGGCAACCAGTTCGACCGCCTCATCCGCGGCCACGTCATCGACTTCCTCGACTTTTATGTCGGCAAGGCCCACTGGCCATTTTTCAACGCGGCGGATTCGTGCATCACCATCGGCGCCTGCCTGATGCTGGTCATCCTGTTCAGGAGAAAACCCGAATGTTCCCCATCCTCGTGAAGATCGGCCCCCTGACCATCCACACCTACGGCTTCACGATGGCCGTCGGCGTCGCCTTCGGCCTCTGGTTCATCTACGCACAGGCGAAAAAAGCCGGCCTCGACGCCAACCGCATCATGGACGCGGCATTTTACACCATCATCGTCTCGCTCATCGGCGCCAAGCTCATCCTGTTCATCAGCAACATCTCGTACTACGTCGCCTATCCTAGGGAGCTCTTCGCGCTGGCCCGGTCGGGCGGCGTCTTCCAGGGCGGGCTGACCTTCGGAGTCATCTACGCTTTCTGGTATTTCCGGCGCAAGAAGATCCCGACCTGGCCGACGGCCGATCTTATCGCGCCGGCCCTGGCCCTGGGCCACGGCTTCGGCCGGCTGGGCTGTTTCAGCGCCGGCTGCTGCTACGGTAGCGAGTGCTCACTGCCGTGGGCGGCGGTCTTCAAGAACGAGTACGCCGCCAACCTGACGGGCGTCCACCTCAACACGCCACTCCATCCCGTCCAGCTCTACGAGGCCATCCTCAATTTCCTCAATTTCGGTATCCTCACGATCATCCTGAAAAATAAGAAGTTCGACGGCCAGGTCTTTGCCTTCTATTTCATCAACTACTCGGTCATCCGGTTCTTCACGGAGTACTTCCGCGGCGACCACTCGGAGAAGATCTATTTCATCCGCGGCGCCACGCTCTTTTCCAGCCTGTCCTACCCGCAGTTTTTCTGCGTCCTCAGCCTCATCGGCGGGATCGTGTTGGCCGTCGTTCTGAAGCGGCGCAAAATTGCCTAAAGCTGATTTCGTCGTCACCCCCGACGCGGGCGGCGGGGGAAGGCTCGACGTCTTCCTCGCCGACAAACTCCCTGGCCTGAGCCGGGCCCAGGTCCAAAAAGTCATCGGCGGGGGAGGGGTGCGCGTCGGCTCTTTCGCTAGGAAGGCGGGTTACAAGCTCAAGACGGGCGACCGCGTCGCCGTCGAATATGAGGTCCCGCCCCCGGAAGAGGGACTCCGGCCCGAGAATATCCCGCTCAAGGTCATCTACCAGGACGCCGACATCATCGTCATCGACAAGCCGCCGGGCCTCGTTGTCCACCCGGGCGCGGCCCATCCTTCGGGGACGCTTGCAAACGCCTTGATCCACCATTTCCCGGAAGTGGCGCTCATCGGCTGCGAGGAGCGGCCGGGCATCGTCCACCGGTTGGACAAGGACACCTCGGGCGTCATGGTCGTAGCCAGGACCCCGAGGGCCTTCGAATCACTCGTCGGGCAGTTCGAGAAGCGTGTCGTCTGGAAAACTTACATCGGCCTAGCCTGGGGACGGGTTTCAGCGGCCGAGGGCAAGTTCAGCTGGCCCCTCGGCCGGCATCCGAAAGAAGGGCAAAAAATCTCGGTTCACACTCGCAGCCCCAAGAAAGCCGAGACCTTCTTCCAGGTCCAGCGGACCTTTGCCGACACGACGCTCCTCGAGATCCGACCCGTGACCGGACGGACCCACCAGATCCGGGTCCACATGGCCACGGCCGGCCACCCCATCGTCGGCGACCCCATCTACGGGCGCAAGAAGGAGCCCCGGGAGTTCCCTCGAATTTTCCTCCACGCGCAGACGCTGTCCTTCATCCACCCGGGGACCGGCGAGCGCCTGACCTTCGCCTCGCCCCTGCCGCCAGATTTAGAGGCGGTCATCAAGCGGGAACTCGCGCTCTCCACGTGATAATGGAGGATTTGCGAACGGGTCCGCTTAGGGGCGTCGGGGTATCATCTCCGTACGCGCGGTGATTTCTAACGCTTTCCCGGTCCGGATCCGATGGGAGCGGCAGGGAGCGGACTCTTGGGAGCGACCGATAAAAGCATGCCGTAGCAGCTCGGAGGCATGCTTTTAGGAAATATCTGAAGAAAGGGGACACGTACCTTAGAGACATGTCCCCCAATATCACCGCAGCGAACGAAGACGATGCCCGAGGCCCCCAGCGGCCACCGGAAAGGGGACACGTCCCGCTTCTCTCGAAGCGGTGCATGTCCGCAATTAAGGCTTGAGGAAAAATCGGAATTTGGGTAGAATAGCCTTTCTGCTTTTCCGAGAATCTCAGGAGGCTCGAGGATGAAAGACTACGCCGTCGATAAGATCCGGAATATCGCCCTGGTCGGGCACGGCTCTTCGGGGAAGACGACGCTCGCGGCCGCATTCCTGTTCGATACGGGAGCGACGGGACGCCTGACCAAGGTCGACAAGGGAAATACCGTCACGGACTACGACCCCGACGAGATCGAGCGGAAGATCTCGATCAACGCCGCCGTTTGCTTCTGTGAATGGAAGGACCACAAGGTCAATATCGTCGACACTCCCGGCTACAGCAACTTCCTCTGGGATACTAAGGCTTCCCTCCGTGCCGTGGACGCGGCGACGGTGGTCGTCTGCGGCGTGGCCGGCGTCGAAGTCGGCACGGAAAAAGTCTGGGGCATGCTCGAGGAGCACCGCCTGCCCCGGACGATCGTCATCAATAAGCTCGACCGCGAGAATTCGAACTTCGGCCGGGCTTTGGAGGCCGTCCAGCAGTTCTTCGGCCGCCAAGCGATCCCCGTCCAGCTGCCGATCGGCGAGGAGAAGAACTTCAGCGGCGTCGTCGACGTCATCGCCGGCAAAGCTTACCTCTTCGAGAAGGATGAAAGCGGCAAGTTCAAGGAAACCGCGGTGCCCGCCGACATGCTGGCCGACGTCGAGAAGCGGCGGCGCGAGCTCATCGAGATGGTCGCCGAGAGCGACGAGAAGCTCATGGAGAAATACCTCGAGCAGGGCGAGCTCTCGCCCGACGAGTTCAGCGACGGCCTGAAGCGGGCCATCCTCGGCCGGCAGATCTTTCCCGTCTATGCGGCGTCGGGGCTCACCAATACCGGCGCCCAGCTCCTCCTCGACGGCATGATCGGCTATCTGCCGTCGCCGGTCGAACGGGAAGCCGTCATGGCCACGGTCAAGGGAAGCGAGCAGGCGGTCCAGCCGTCCCCGGACGCGCCGTTCGCGGCCCTCGTCTTCAAGACCATCTCCGACCCCTATACCGGCCGGATCTCCCTGATGAGGATCTTCTCGGGCCGGATGAACCCGGACGGGAATGTCGCCAACGTGACCCGCGACACCGACGAGAAGTTCGTCGGGCTGTTCTTTCTCCAGGGTAAAGAGCAGATTTCCGCGGGCCAGGCCAAGGCGGGGGACATCGCCGCCACGGCCAAGCTCAAAGTCACTTCGACCGGTGATTCGCTGTGCGCCAAGGGCGCCGGGATCGCCTTCGCGCCGATTTCATTCCCCGAACCGTCCATCTCGTTCGCCATAGAGCCCAAGACCCGGGCCGACGAGGACCGGATCTCCCAGGCGACGCACCGGATCATCGAGGAAGACCCGACGGTCCGGTTCGATCGCGACCCGGATACGGCCCAGCTTCTCATCTCCGGAAACGGCGAGCTCCACGTCCGGATCATCGCCGAACGGCTCAGGAAGCGCTACAACGTCGACGTCGACCTCAAGCCGCCGAAAATTTCCTACAAGGAGACGATCAAAGGCAAGGCCGACGTCCAGGGCCGGCACAAGAAGCAGACCGGCGGCCGCGGCCAGTTCGGCGACGTTTGGATCAAGATGGAGCCGCTCGCCCGCGGCAAGGATTTCGAGTTCGAGGACAAAGTTTTCGGCGGCTCCATCCCGCGCAACTTCATCCCGTCCGTCGAGAAGGGCATCCTCGAGGCGCGGAAGAAAGGCGTCCTGGCCGGCTACCCGGCCGTGGACTTCAAGGTCATCCTCTACGACGGGTCCTACCACGACGTCGATTCCTCGGACATCGCCTTCAAGATCGCCGCCACCAAGGCCTACAAGAAGGCCATGAAAGAGGCCAAGCCAACGATCCTCGAGCCCGTCATGAGCGTCGAGATCTACACGCCCGAAGTCTACATGGGCGACATCATGGGCAACCTCAACGGCCGCCGCGGCAAGGTTCAGGGGATGGAGCAGAAAGGGATGTCGCGCGTCCTCAAGGCCCAGGTGCCGATGTCGGAAATGCTCGACTTCGAGCCCACGCTGACCTCGATCACCGGCGGACGCGGCTCCTACCTGATGGAATTCTCCCACTACGAGGAAGCGCCCGCTCTCGTCCAGCAGAAGATCATCGCCGACGCCGTCAGGGAAGGCCGGGTCAAGCCCGAAGAAGAGGACTAAAACCGGGTGTTCCTGCGGCGGCTGACGATCGCTCTGGCCGTCCTGTGGGCCCTCACCGAGATATTCATCAATATTAGGCAGGCTCGGTCGGTCCGAGTCAAAAACCGGAAGGACCGCGGCAGCCTGTTGCTCATCTATGTGGCGATCACCGCCGGGTTCTATCTGGGGGTCCCCTTGAGCTCGGGCCTTCGGGGCCGGATCGCCTTCGCCTATCCCTTCCTCGAGGTCGGCGGTTTGGTCCTCATGGCCGCCGGATTCACCGTCCGCTTGGCAGCGGCGAGGTCCCTCAAGGGGCAGTTCACTCATTTCGTGACCGTCCAGGCCGAAGACAAGCTCGTCCGTACGGGCCTTTATCGCTCGATCCGGCATCCGGCTTACGCCGGCGAGCTCATGACCCTCCTCGGCATCGGGCTGGCCCTGGGGAATTGGTTGTCGGTTCTCGCGCTATTCGGGATTCCTATCCTGGCTCTCCTCTACAGGATCGCGGTCGAAGAAAAGACCCTGCTCGAGCACTACGGCGAGGAATACCGGGAGTACCGGGAGCGGACTAAGCGGCTCATCCCCGGGATTTACTAAGAGGACCGGATCGGGCCCGGGCTTTCCCGGGGTTTCTCCTTGACGAAAAGGAGCAGCAGGGCGGCTGTGCCCGTCAATCCCAACGAAAGATAGAAGGGCACCCGTCTGCCCGCCTTGTCCCACAGGAAGCCGGCGAGAACTGAAGCCGGCAGGGCGCATAATCCGATGACCATCTGGAAGGCGCCGAGGACGCTAGCCCGGAAGGGCTGGGGCGCGAGCTCGGCGACGATCGTCTTCTGGACAGGTTCGAGCGCGGCCTTGTGGACGCCGAAGAGGACGAAGAGCGCGGCGATGAAGGCCAGGCCGGTGCCGAGGACCGCGCCGGCGCAGACGGCCGCCCAGGCGGCGAAAGCTATCATCAGCACGGGCTTCCGGCCGATCCTGTCGGAAAGTCGTCCGAAGGGGTATGAAAGCAAGGCGGCGGTGGCTGAAAAAACAAGGAAGAGGACGGGTATGAAGCCCGCCTTGAAACCTGAAAACTTGGCGTAGAGGAGAAGGAAGGAATAGGTGAAGGCGCCCAGGGCAAAGACGGCGTTGAGGATGATATAGAGAGCGAGGTTCCTGTCGATGTCCTTGAACGCGAAGCCCTTGAATAGGCGTGATCTGGGCGGTCCTGCCTCCTTGATGTTCCGCAAGATAAGAACAACGCCGATGATCGAGGGGATGGCGGCCAGGGCGAAGAGGAGTCGGAAGCCGAGAACATCGAATAGGGCGATGGAGATGAGGATGCCGACGACCGACCCGGCGTAGTCCATAGTCCGGAGCAGGCCGAAATGGCGGCCGCGGTTCTGATCGGTCGAGATGTCGGCGAGTATGGCGTCGCGCGGCGCGCCTCGGATCTTACCGGCCCGGTCGAGGACGCGGAAGGGGATGAGGTGCTGCCACGCGGATGAAGCGGCGTAGCCGAGCCGCGACAGGCCGCCGCACAAGTATCCGGTCCAAATAAAGACTTTCCGCTTGTGGATCCTATCCGAATAATAGCCGGCGATGGCCTGGGATAGCGAGACGACGGCCTCTCCCAGGCCGTCGAGGAAGCCGAGCGCGGCCATGTTGGCTTTGAGGACTTGGGTGACGAAGAGCGGCCAGATGGGGTTGATGATATCCGAGCCCATATCGTTGAGGAACGAGGCGATGGCGAACGTCCGGAGGGTCTTCTTCGTCTCGCTATTCGTATCGGCGGCTTCTTCGTTCATAGGCATCTCCCGGACCTCAGGTCAACGATTGTAGCGCTTTCAACGGAAAAATTCACGGTGGAAAATTCGGGACACGACCCTTTCCTCCGGAAAAGGGATCGTGTCCCATGAATTTTCCGGTCCCCAGGATTTTCCGCGCGTTGACTCGCCGATGGGCCGCGGCTATGATACGGGGGAAATCCCCGAACGGAGGACGCCATGACCCCGATCAAGCGCGGTATCCCGTGTATCGCCGTCGCCGTATCTCTTCTGACCGTGGCCTTTGCCCAAGCTCGGCCGCAAACCCAGGCGCCCGCGGCCCAGGTCCAGGCTCCGGCCCCGGCCGCCGACAAGCCCGACCCGACGCTGACGCTCAAGATCGGCAATCCCAAGCTCAAGGACAAGACCATGGAGGTCGGCCCCGGCGCCGTCCTCTCCGGTGAAACGGGCGCGGCCATCGATTTCGAGCGCATGATCAGGGACATGATGACGAGCCGCATCGTCCACGTCGGCGAGACCCACGACTCGATGCCCATGCACGAGCTCCAGTTCCAGGTCATCCGGGCTCTCTATGCCCGGGACAAGCACTTGGCCGTCGGCTTGGAGATGCTGCCAGTGACCGTCCAGGAATCGCTCAACAAGTGGACCGCGGGCGTCCTGACCAAGGACGAGTTCATCCGCGAGATCCGCTGGTACGTTAACTGGAACTTCAACTTCGGCTATTACGAAAAAATATTCGACTTCGCCCGGGAACACCGCCTCCCGATCTACGCCCTGAACATCCCGCGCGAGATCATCACCAAGATCCGGATGCGGGGCTGGGACGCTTTGAGCGAAGAGGAAAAGGCCCTCATCCCGGGGACCCCGGACGTCACCAACCAGGACCACAGGACGCTCATCCGGACGGTCTTCGAGTCCTCCGACATCCCCCACGCGATGAAGGGGCCGGGACTCGACTCGGTTTTCGAAGGGCTCTATAGGGCCCAATCGACCTGGGACGAAGTCATGGGGGCAAACGCCGTGAAAGGCGTCGAGAGCGAGGGGCGGCGGGTCGTCGTCTGCGTCGGTTCCGGCCATCTCCTCTACAACCTCGGCCTCAACCGCCGGGCTTTCGAAAAGTCGAAAATGCCGTTCAAGACCGTCATCGCCGTGGCCATCCCGTCCGGGAAGAAGAGTTTGACGGTCTCGCGGGCGATCGGCGACTACGTCTTCGGCCTGCCGGAGGAGGAGAAACCGGCTTTCCCGACGATCGGCCTCGGCTTCAAGAAAGTCGATAATCTGGAAAACCTCGTCGTCGATCCGAAGCCGACCGACGGCGTCGCCGGCCGCTCCGATTTCGAGAAGGGGGACATCATCCTCTCGGCCGACGGAAAAGCCTATACGGACATCAACGAGATCCGGATGGCGCTGGCCAAGCTCAAATGCGGCGACGAGGTCAAGTTCAAGATCCTGCGCGCCGGCCAGGTCAAAGACGTCTCGCTCAAGTGCGAGAAAAAAACGCCGGATTGAACCGAGCCGCCGTTACGGAAGCCTTCGAATAAGCTCCAGGATCTCGGCCGACGGCCGGGCCGCCCGGCCGAGGAGCTCGCGCGCCTTGAGCCGGTCCTCCTTCCTGCCCAGTTTTTCGAGGATGAGCCCGCCGAAGTAGCCATGCGGCAGGGATTCGTCCCAATAGGTCAAAGTGTAATTCCTGATGGCTTGGCGCAGGGCCGCCGCCTTCTCTTTCTCACCCATTCTGTCGAGCGCGAGCGCGATGAGGGTGTCCTGCATGCGGGTATCGGGGTGGAAGGGAGCGCCGGTGCCGAGCCTTTCCGGATAGAGCTTGGACTTCTCGAGGGCTTCGACGGCCTCCGGCCAGGCCGCTTTCTGCATGGCCGAGATGCCGATCCCGACATGGGCCCGGACATAAAGGCCATAGATGTCGCTTGCGCCTTCGTAGGGCAGGGCCGCGACCGCGTCAAGGACGGCGGCGGCTTCGGCCGGCTGTCCGACGGCTAACAGGGTCTCGGCGAGATCGATCTGGAGCGGGACTTCCGCCGGGAAATCGGCCGTCGCCAGCCTGGCCGCGGCCAGGGCCTCGGCTTTCTGCCCTTGGCGAAGATGATAAGCGACAAGGATGTGCCGGGCCCGCCAACTCCCGGCATCGAGTTCGACGGCCTTCTTATAGTCGGCGGCGGCCCGGACAGGAGCGTCTCTCTCGAAGAAGGCGCCCCGGGCGATGTAGAAGGGGGCGAAGTCGGCGTTCTCGCACATCTCGAAAAGGTCCCGCGTCTCCTCCAGACGGCCCTTGCCCCAAAGGATGAGGGCGAGATAATACTTGGGCTTCCAGTCGGCCGGCCGGGCCGCCATGGCCCAGGAGAACACGGCGATCTCCTCCTCGCGGAAGGGGAAGACGAGGTTGGGAGACAGGGCGGAGGCCCTTTCGAGCCAGGCAGCGCTTTCGGAAGGGGAGGCGTCGCGGAGAAGGTAAGCCAGCGTATAGAGGATGGTCGGATGGCCGGGAGCGGCAAGGAGAACGGCTGTTGCGTCGTCGACGAGACCGAGGCGGACATAGAACGCGGCCATCTCGAGCCAGGTTTCGTGGGGCAGTTCGCTCCGAATGAGGCCCCGGCAGGCCTCGAGATCTTTCGGGTTCCGGCCGAGGAGGTAGCGCTCGAATCGGGCCAGGTGGTCGAGGGGATCGAGGTCGAGGAGACGCGTCAGAACACCGCCCGCCTCGGCCTTCCGGCCGGCCAGACGATGGGCCGCGGCCAGAACCTCGAGGGCGTTGACGCTCCGGGCGTCTGTCTCGAGGGCCTTGAGGGCATAATCCTCTGCCCGCCCATAATCTTTTTCAAGGACGGCGATCTCGGCCGACTGGACTTGGGCCACGGACTTGAATTGGGCCGAGCGGGCCGCCCAGCCCAGTGTTTCCTTGGCGTCGACGAGCCGGCCCAGCCGGCGGGTGGCGACGCTGTAGACATAATTTGCTTCCGCGTCGTACATCGAAACCGAAAGCGCTCGGCCGGCGTAATCCAGGGCCCGTGCCGGCTCGCCACGGCGGGTGGTGATCTCGGCGGCGCGGGACAGGGCTCGGACGTGGAGCGGTTCGGCGTCGATCGCGGCCAGGTATTTTTCCAGGGCTTCGGCCAGGCGCCGTTCTCGCTCGAGGCCGCGTCCCTGGAGGTAGAGGCTCTCGGCCGAGCCTCCGGAGGGCGAGCTGAAGCGGAGTGGCCGTTCGATGTCGTCGGCCTTCGGAGAGCTCTCGTACACGAGCTTGTCGCCGAGCCGGATTTCGATGGCGGCATCGGCTAAGGCGCCGGCGAGCGCAACGTCTTTTTTCCAGATCTGCTCGGGCTGGAGGACGAGGCGTTCGCGGAAGACTTCCTGGCCGGCGGCCTTGACGGTGAATTCGTCGTTTAACGGGCGGAGTGGAAAGAGGCCCAGGGCGAGGGTGTCGCCCGAGCGGGCGGCGCTCAGGACGGCGTGGGGCGAGGCCTTGGCCATCGGCCCGATGCCGCGGTAGGGGAACCAGAGCTCCTGCCAGCGGTCGGCCGTGCCCGGCGGAAAGTCGCCGTGGTCGGACTGGTTGAGGAGACGGCCGGCCTGGGGCTCGGTGTATTGCCCGTCCTTGTCGGTCAGGAGGTCGACCCAGATCTCGCCCGATCGTGACAGGTCCCAGATCCAGACCTTGCGGCCGGGCATGTCCTCGTAGCGCGACCAGTGGCCGAAGCCGGCGTCGGTCTTCTCATACCAGCCGCCGTAGAAGTCCTCGTATTCGCCGACCGTGAAATAGCTCTTGGAGCCGGGGAAGGCGTTGTTCCGATAGAAGGAGAGGTCGCGGCCCTTGCGGTCGACGGGCCAGGGCTCGAGCGGGACGGAATAGTCGTGGCCGATGGACCACTGACCGGGGAAGATATATTTCAGATCCTCGGCCGTCTTCACAGCGGCGCAGGACCAGGCATAGTAGGACTGGCTGAACGGCGTCGGGTTGACCCAGAGGGCGTTGGTCTCGAAGACGGCGCCGTCCTTCGGCAAGGTGATGGTGACGCTCCAGCGGGTCCGGGAGGGCAGGTCCATCGTCCCGACGATACAACTGGCGCTGCCGTCGGGGTTTTGCCGGAGAAAGTAGTCGACGGGGGTCGCAGTCGACGGGGCGTGGCCGACGACGCCGAAGTTGAATTCGATGCCTCCCGAGGTCCACGGCCCGCGCAGGGCGATCTGGCGGAACTTCAAGACGTGGTTCCAGTAGAGGAATTCCCGTCCGGTCGCCTTTTCGGAGGCTCCCCAAACCTTGCCGCCCGCCTGGGGCAGGACGGCCACTTCGATGTAGGGGTTCTTCAAACGGACGACCGTCCAGGATTTCTCGATGGGCTCGGCCGTGAACCGGTCGAAGACGAAATAGGGATAGAGCCTTGCGCCCTGACCCCCCATCGAAGTGCGGGCGAAGATCGGGACCGGGTCCGGGTCGGAGAAGGGATAGGTCCGGATGGCCTCGGTTTTTTCCTCGACCCGGGCGCCTCCGGATGAGGAGGTGACACGGCAGGCCGTCCCGGCGATGAGGGCCGCCGCCAAACCCGCGGCGGTGATGAGGGCGGAAAAAGTGGTTTTCTTCGATCCGGTTGGGGGCATGGGAGGACTCCTTCGTTGCATCTCGTGTTTCGTGTTCCCCCTTAATATCCGGACGCCCGCGATTTGTCAATCGCCTTCCCGGAAGAACCCTTGGGACACAATCCCTTTTCAAAGGAAAAGGGTTATGTCCCCGGTTCTTCCCGGCGATTTGTCAACGCCAATCGATAAAGGATCATCACCGGGCTTAAGGGAAGTCCGACATGAGGCGGCGATGGATATAGCCCTGACGACCCCCGTAGCGGAGGGGGACCCGCCGGGACTGGTTCCCGGGGGGCCGGGGGGCAAGGGGCTATATCCTTCGCAAAGCCGAGTGGAGGACTTACCTGAATGAGGGGATGGCGCCTATATATTTATGCGGATGGGCAGGATGACCGTCGTGATCCCTTTCCAACGAAGCTCCTGCTGGATGGCGAAGGCGGTTTCGTTGTGGAGGATCCGGTTGACGATGCCGGGCCGGTGGAAAACGGTCTGCCCGGCGAAGACGGTAGATTTGGGGAATTCGAGGGCGACGGATTGGCAGAGGGCCGAGGCCGTTTCGACGACGTCGATCCCCATGTCGTGGCGCGACTCGGCCGGGAAGCCGAGACGCCGAGCTTGGTCGACATATTTATTGAGGGCCTCGCAGGTCGAACCATCAAGGCAGGAAACAGCGTCGGACCCCTTGAAAGCGCCGGCGTCGACCTCGGCCACGGAGACGAAGACGAAGTTCTTGTAGAGGCCGGGAAAGCCGCGGATGATGGACAGGAACGTGTGGACGCCGAAACCGTTGTAGCCGCTGACGAGCTGGATGGCCGTCATGTCCTTCGGGTCGGCCGGGTCCGTGTTGTATTCGCCCTTGTGGGGGATGGCCACGAGCATGTCGTCGAGCTCGCGCACGCCCTTGCGGACTCTGTTGTAATGGCCCTTGATGAGATAGCAGAGCATGATCACGACCGAGGTGATGACGAGGGTCAGCCAGCCGCCGCGGCTGAATTTTTCGAGAATCGTGACGATGAGGATGGTCAGGCACACCGTCAAGCCGACAAGGTGGACCGGAAGGTGTTTTTTCCACGTGGGGTCCTTGCGGCGATTCTTGATGAAGAACCGGGACATGCCCAGCTGGGACAGGGAGAAGGTCAGGAAGACGTTGATCGAATACATGACCACAAGCGTCGAGATCCGGCCGCGGGAATAGAGGAGGAGAAGGATGGCCGAGCCGCCCATGACAAGGACGCCGTTCTGCATGGTCAGACGGCTGGACAGCGAGGCGAAACGGTGCGGAAACCAGTAGTCGACGGCCATGTTGGCCATGACCCGCGGCCCGTCGACGAATCCCGTCTGGGCGGCGACGAGGAGAAGGGCGCCCTCGGAAAAGATCGTGATCAGGGCCAGGACGCCGCCGAAGCTCCAGCCGCCGAAGACCTGGCCGGCGAGCACGGCGTTGAGGGTCTTGCCGGCGACCGGGCTGACGCCGAGGAAGAGGTAGCAGACGAGGATGCCGCCGGCCGTCAGGGCCAGGGAGACGGAGAGATAGACCATTGTTCTCTTGCCGTTATGGACGCGGGGTTCGCGCATGATCTGGAGGCCGTTCGAGACGGCTTCGATGCCCGTGAACGTTCCGCCGCCCATGGAGAAGGCCCGTAGGAAGAGGAGGGCCATGCCGCCGAGGCCGAGCGTGACCAGCCCGCCCTGGAACCCGGTGCGGACGTCAGAAGCCACGGCACCGATCTCGGGGATGTGCTTGAGGATGCCGTAGCCGATGAGCAGGACGTGGGTCAGGACGAAGACGATGAAGATCGGCGCGAGCATGGTCACCGATTCCTTGATGCCGCGCAGGTTGATGACGACGAGGAAGAGGATGGCCAGGATCTCGAACGGCGTCTTGAACGACTGGAAGGAAGCCGGGAAGAAGCTGAAGACGGCTTCCCCGCAGGCCACGATGGACACGGTGATGGTCAGCATGTAGTCGACGAGAAGGGCGCTGCCCGAAAGGACCCCGGCCTTCTCCCCGAGCGTGTGGGTGGCGACCACGTAGCCGCCGCCGCCCGACGGGAAGTATTCGATCATCCGAGAATAGGCGTAGGAAATGATGAAAACGGTCAGGGCCGTGGCCACGGCCAGGGCCAGCGCCAGATAAGTGTGCTTGCCCAGGACCTTGAAGGCCTCCTCGGGACCGTAGGAGGCCGAGGAAAGACCGTCGGCCCCGAGGCCAATCCAGGCCAGGATCGGGATCAAGGCCAGTTTATGGAAGATGGACGGGTCCTTGAGGTCGCGGGGCTTGCCGACCAACGTCCGCCTGATCTTGTCCCCGATCGTGCCGTTTTCTTCGTTCATGTTATGACTTTGGTTGGAATTTCATCGTTTATCAGGGATGGTGTCTGATAGTGGTTTTCGGTCGGGGGATATTATAGGCCGTGCGAGCGAAAAAAGAAACAGGGACCGCTCAAGGGGGAAAAAAGCCGGGGGCGGCAGAGCCTGCCCCCGGCCGGAATTCCTTTCTTTAGTGAGCGAGCGCCTAGAGCTTCGTCTCTTCGACGGTCTTCTGGACGACGCCGACGGTCTTCAGGAGCATGGCCTTCTCTTCGTCGTTGAGTTTGATCTCGAAGATCTTCTCCATGCCCTTGGCGCTGACGAGGCAAGGCACGCCGATGAACAGGCCCTTGACGCCGTATTCCCCATCGCAGAGGGCGGCGCAGGGAAGGACGCGGCGCTTGTCCTTGAGATAGGACTCGGCGATGATGATGGCGCTCCAAGCCGGGCTGAAGAACGCCGACCCCTTGCCGAAGAGCTTGACGATCTCGGTCCCGGCTTCGCGGGTCCGGGTGGCCAGCTTGTCGATCTGTTCCTTGGTAGCGATCTCCGTGAGGGGCACGCCGCCGACCGTGGTCAGGCGGGGCAGAGGTACCATGTCGGGGCCGTGGCCGCCGAGAACCGTCCCGGCGACGTCTGACACGGACACGCCCAGCTCCATGGCCACGAAGGCGCGCCAGCGGGCCGTGTCCAGGGTCCCGGCCATGCCGATGACCTGGTGCCGCGGGAAGCCGGTGAGCTTGGAGAAGGCGTAGACCATGGCGTCGAGCGGGTTGGTGACGATGATGCAGAACGCCTTGGGCGCGTGCTCTTTGACGCCCGCTGCGACCGCTTTGATGATCTCCAGGTTGACGGCCAGGAGGTCTTCGCGGGTCATGCCGGCCTGGCGGGGCTTGCCTGCTGTGACGATGACGACGTCGGCGCCGGCGATGTCCTTGTAGTTGGACGTGCCGGAGATCTCGGCGTCGTAGTTGCCGTGGGGGGCCATTTCCATGAGGTCGAGGGCCTTGCCCTTAGCTGGGTTCTCGAGTTCGGGGATGTCGAGGATGACGATGTCCCCGAGTTCTTTCTGGGCCGCGAGCATGGCCAGGATCTGGCCGATCTGTCCGCCGCCGACGAGTGCGATCTTCTTGCGCATGTCAGTCTCCTTATAGGGATTGTTTTAGACAAAAAAACTTGGACTAAATTTTATCTGTATTCCCGGACAATTGCAACTAGATTTTCAGCTGCTGTCCCTTAGATATAACGCTGCCCGGGCAGCGTCGGCTTTGACAAACCGCGCCAAAAAATCTATATCTAGGGGGCGCCGCATCGGCGCAAAAAACGCATACCAGGAGACGCGCCATGTTGGATTACTATTTCGAGCAGAAGAAAGAAAGGGCCAAGCTCGGTTTGCCGCCGCTCGCCTTGACGCCGGCGGAAGTCGAAAAAGTCTGCCGGAACCTCGAAAAGCCCGACCCGGGTCAGGCCGGCCTTCTCCGCGGCCTCCTCGAAAACCGTGTCTCGCCGGGGGTCGATCCTTCAGCCAAGGTCAAGGCCACTTGGCTGGCCTCGGTGGCCAAGGGCAAGGTCGTGTCTCCGGCCGTTTCGCGCGGCGACGCCGTCCGGATGCTGGGGACGATGCTCGGCGGCTACAACGTCGAGCCCCTGGTCGCCGCGCTCTCCGACAAAGACATCGCCCCGGCCGCCGCCGAGGCTCTGAAGAGGATCGTCCTTGTCTACGGCCATCTCGAGACGATCGTCGAGCTCGCCGTGACAAATCCCTGGGCCGCAGCCGTCCTGGAATCCTGGGCGAAAGGGGAGTGGTTCCTGTCCCGCCCTGAATTCCCGGCGAAGCTCGTCCTCAAGGTCTTCAAGGTCGACGGCGAGATCAACACCGACGACTTCTCTCCGGCCGGCCACGCGCCGACCCGGCCCGATATCCCCCTTCATGCCCAGTCGATGGGCCAGACCCGTTTCCCTGGCGGGAACGATGTCATCAAGAAGTTCCGCGAGGAGGGCCACGGCGTGGCCTTTGTCGGCGACGTCGTCGGCACGGGTTCGAGCCGCAAGTCCGCCTGTAACTCCGTGATATGGCACGTCGGGGAGGACATCCCCTTCGTCCCCAACAAGAGGCGGGCCGGCGTCATCATCGGCGGCCTGATCGCCCCGATCTTCTTCAACACGGCCGAGGACTCCGGCGGCCTGCCCCTAGTCGCCGACGTGACCCGAATGAAAACGGGGGACGTCATTACCCTCGACTTCATGGCCGGGGTCATCCTCGGCGCCGCCGGCGAAGAGATCTCGAAGCTCGAGACCAAGCCCCCCACCCTCAAGGACGAATTCCGGGCCGGCGGCCGCCTAACCCTTATCATCGGCCGCCAGCTCACGGCCAAGGCCCGTCAAGCGCTCGGGCTCGGCGAAGCGGAATTCTTCACCGCCGTCGAGAATCCCAAGCCCAAGCCGAAGCAAGGCTACACGCTGGCCCAGAAGATTGTCGGCCGGGCCTGCGGCGTCGCCGGCATCCTGCCGGGCACCGCCTGCGAGCCGCGCATGACCACGGTCGGCTCCCAGGACACGACCGGGCCAATGACCGCCGATGAGCTCAAGGAACTGGCCTGCCTCGAATTCCAGGCCGACCTCTTCATGCAGTCGTTCTGCCACACGGCCGCCTATCCGAAGCCGACCGACGCCAAGATGCATATGACCCTCCCCCCCTTCATGGTCGCCCGCAAGGGCGTCTCCCTCAAGCCCGGCGACGGGGTCATCCATTCCTGGCTGAACCGGCTCATCCTGCCCGACACCGTGGGCACGGGCGGCGACTCCCACACGCGCTTCCCCATCGGCATCAGCTTCCCGGCCGGCTCGGGGCTCGTCGCCTTCGCCGGGGCGCTCGGCTTCATGCCTCTCGACATGCCGGAATCCGTCCTCGTCCGGTTCACGGGGAAGATGAACCCGGGCATCACCCGGCGCGACGCCGTCAACGCCATCCCGTACTTCGCCGTCAAGAAAGGACTGCTGACGGTCGAAAAGAAGAATAAAAAGAACATCTTCAACGGCTGCGTCCTGGAAATGGAGGGACTCGAGGACCTGACCGTGGACCAGGCCTACGAGCTGACCGACGCCTCAGCGGAGCGGTCGGCCGCAGCCGCCGTGATCTCCCTCAAGGAGGAGCGCGTCGCCGAATACCTCAAGAGCGACATCGCCCTCATGGAGAAGATGATCGAGGAAGGCTACGAGAGCGCCGATACGCTCCGCAAGAGGAGCGCCGCCTGCCGCGAATGGCTGAAGAACCCCGTCCTCCTCAAGAGGGACGCGCACTCCGAATACAAGGCCGTCCTCGAGATCGACCTGGCGGACATCACAGAGCCCCTGGTCGCCTGCCCCAACGACCCCGACGACGTCAGGCCGCTCTCGGCCATCGCCGGCGACCCGGTCCAGGAGGTCTTCATCGGCTCGTGCATGACCAACATCGGGCAGTTCCGCGCCGCCGGCCGCATCCTCGACAAGGCCGGAATTCCCCCGGCCAGGGTCTGGATCACGCCGCCGACCAAGATGGACGCCGCCCAGCTCATGCGCGAAGGGTATTACGCCATCTTCGCCGCTCTCGGCGGCCGGATCGAAATGCCCGGCTGTTCGCTGTGCATGGGCAACCAGGCCCGGGTCGGCGCGGGGACGACCGTCTTCGCCACGTCGACCCGGAATTTCGACCACCGGCTGGGCGATAATACCCGCGTCTATCTGGGCTCGGCGGAGCTCGCGGCCCTGACCGCCCTTAAGGGTAAGATCCCCAAGGTCGATGACTACATGGCCGTCATGAGAGAAAAAGTCCTGCCCAAGGCCGACGAGATCTACCGCACCCTCGAATTCCACAAGATGGGCGACTTCAGCCTGGGATACGTCCGATGATCCGGCTCGACGGCCGCAAGGTTCTGGTGACAGGCGGGTCGCGGGGCATCGGCCGGGCGACGGCGCTCCTCTTCGCCCAGGCGGGCGCCGACGTCGCCTTGAACTATGTCAGCAACCAAAAGGCGGCCGAGGAGGTATTAGAGAGCGTGGAAAAGCTCGGCCGCCGGTGTCTCGTCTACAAGGCGGAGATCGCTTCTCGGGCCGACGTGGACAGGATGGTCGGAGACGTCCTGGCCAAATGGGGGGAGCTCGACACCCTGGTCAACAACGCCGGGGTCTGGACCTATCTCGAGATGGGCCGGATGGACGAGGCCGTCTACCACGAAACGATCGGCATCAACGTCGACGGGGTATTCTACGCCATCAACGCCGTCGTCCCGGCCATGAAAGAGCACGGGCGGGGCTCGATCATCAACGTCACCTCCACGGCCGGCGTCAGGGGAGAGGCGTTCCATTCCCATTACGCGGCGAGCAAGGGTGCCCTCCATGCCCTGACCAAGTCCCTGGCCGTCGAGCTGGCCCCGTTCGGCATCCGGGTCAACGCCGTGGCCCCGGGCTGGGTGGACACGGACATGAGCGCTCCCTCCTTCAGCGAGCCCGGTTTCAAGGAAAAGGTCCGCCAGACCATCCCCCTGAAGCGGATCCCCCCGGCCGAAGACATTGCGGGGCCGATCCTGTTTCTGGCCTCGGACCTGGCTCGGCATGTCACTGGAGAGATCCTGGATGTCAACGGCGGGTCCGTCCTCTGCGGTGGGTAACCCGTTGCCCTGAGGAGAGACATCCTCCCTGACTGTATTTGGGCTAGCCAAACGGGGGGAGGGTAATTTACCCTTAAAAGGGCTTGACACTTTTTGTGCTCATGTGGTAAAAAGAAAAAGACAATGGCTAAAAATCACCTGTCTGTCATCTTCGTCCCGCACACGAAAACCAGCACCCGAACCCTATCTTTTTCCCAGCGGGCCCTGAAGATCCTGGCCGTGGCCGGCGCGGTACTCGGCTTGGCCTTCGCGGCCATGTTCGTCGATTACGTCCGCATGAGCCTCATCCGCGGCAAATACAAGGCCCTCCGGGCGGAAACGGCCGAGCAGAAAACGACGATCGCCAACTACGAGAAATCCATCGGCGAGCTCCAGGCGACCATCGCTCACTTCGAAAGCTATACCAAGAAGCTCAACGTCATGGCCGGGCTGAAGTCGCCCGACGTCCTGACCGCCCCGGCCGGCATCGGCGGCGGCGACCCGGGGAAGGACGAGGAACCCGAGCCCGAACAGGCGCCCGCTCCGAGCGGCCCCCAGACGCTTTCTCAGGGGATGATCCAGAACCTGAGCCAGAAGGCCTCGAGCATCGAGAGCAACCTCAACAGCCTGCTCAATTTCTTCGAGAGCGACAGCCTCCGCCTGGCTTCGACGCCGTCGATCGTGCCAACCGTGGGCTGGCTGGCCTCGGTGTACGGCCACAGGAACGATCCCTTCACGGGGGAGTGGACGATGCACTTTGGGGTCGACATCTCGACCAACGTCGGCAACCCCATCATGGCCACGGCCGACGGTATCGTCATCAAAGTCCAGACGGACAAGTACCTCGGGAAGAACGTCACCATCAGCCACGGCAACGGCTTCACGACCGTCTATGGCCACATGAGCAACTTTGCCGTGAAGGCGGGGCAAAAGGTGAAAAGGCGGGACATCATCGGCTACATCGGCCAGACGGGGAAGTCCGTCGGCCCCCACGTCCATTACGAAGTCTGGCGGGACGGCAAGCGCGTCGATCCCAAGTTTTATCTCCTCGAAGAATAGCCGGCCGCCGGCTGCCACTCACCCCAAGGAATCGTCGGGGTCGACCCTTGTCCCCAGGGAAAAGACATGGGCCGCCATCGGGCCTTTGCCCTCCGGCTGGAGTTCCTCGACGAGGAAAGCCGTTTCGCCGCCGCAGGCGACCGTGATCCCGGCTTTCCCGACGGCGATAATTCTCCCCGGTTCGCCCGCAGCTTGCATCGCTTCGAGGGAGCGGCCGCAAAGGACATTAAGCCTCTTGCCCCGGAAAAAGGTGTAAGCGCCGGGCCTGTCGGCCAGGGAGCGGACCCTTCGGTCCACGGCCGGGGCTGTGTCCCCCCAGCGAATCCGGCCGTCTTCTTTCTTTATCTTGGGGGCCAGGGAGGCCAGGCCGTGGTCCTGGACGGTGCGGCTGGCGCCGTCGATGTGTTCGATCGTCTCGAGCAGGAGTGACGCGCCCAGTCCGGCCAGCCGTTCTTCGAGTTCCCGAGCCGTTTCGCGCGGCCCGACGGGAACACGCGTCACGGCCAGGATGTCGCCCTCGTCCATTCGGTCGTCGAGCTCGATGATGGTCACCCCGGATTCCGCGTCGCCGTTGAGGATCGTCCATTGGACGGGGGCCGCCCCGCGATATTTCGGGAGGAGAGAGAAGTGAACGTTGAGAGAGCGATGCCGGGGAAAGGCATGGATGGCGTTCGGGATGATCTGGCCGTAAGCGACGACGACGTTGAGGTCGGGGGCGGCCGTCCGGACCCATTCGAGGGCCGATCCGTCCGTCCGGATCTTCGCCGGCTCGATCACAGGGATTCCCTGCTCGACGGCGAAAGCCTTGACGGCCGACGGCTGGAGCTTCCGGCCGCGGCCCGCGGGTTTGTCGGGCTGAGTGACGACGAGATCGACTTCATGCCCCGCCCCGAGGAGGGCGCGGAGGGAAGGGAGGGCCGCCGCCGGGCTCCCGAAAAAGACGATCTTCATGTTATTTTGAGGGCCGCCGCGTCTTTTTTTAATTTTTTCCGGATGAACTTCCTCTTCAAGGGAGAGAGCTTCTCGACGAAGAGGATCCCGTCGAGATGGTCGACCTCGTGGCAGAGGACACGGGCCAGCAGGTCTTCGGCGTCGACTTCAACCGGCTGTCCCTCGAGGTCGAGGCCGCTGACGGTCACCCGGTAGGGCCGGGCGACTTTTTCGCGGATGTCCGGGACCGACAAACAGCCTTCCTCGCAGGTAACCTTGCCTTCTTTCCTGACGATCTCCGGGTTGACGAGGACGATCAGGTCGTCCTTGTTCTCGCCGACCGAGAGGTCGACGACGATCAGGCGCTTGCTGACGCCGACTTGAGGCGCGGCCAGCCCGATGCCAGGTGCGGCGTGGACGGTTTCGATCATATCCCCGGCGAGGCGGACGATGTCCTCGTCGACGCGCTCCACGGGCTCCGCCTTCTTGACGAGGGTCGGGTGCCCGATGATGAGAATTTCGCGGACGGCCATGGTTTCCCTTCCGCCTTCATTTTACCCGAAAAAGGCCCGTACTGGCAAAATCCATATTTTTTTTATGCCGCCACGGCGATGGTCTATCTTAATGAGAGCCGCGGGGATGCCCGGCAGGAATCCACGTCGCGCAGGGGTGCTATGTGGTGATGCCGAGCGCAATCAACTCAGGAGATGGGAAAGACATAAGCCACCCGGGCTGTGACGGGGACCATCCAGAGCCCCCGTAGCGGAGGGGGACCCGTCGCTTAGGCGACGGGGGAACCGCCGGGACTGGTTCCCGGGGGCCGGGGGAACTGGGTGGTCCCCGTCGCCGCGAAAACGGGTGGCTTATGTAGCCACAAGTAGCAACCCGAACGACACTGAGTGGATCCCTGCCTGCTTTCCCCTCGACCTCCTTTTCTAGATGACAGCCGAAGGCGGCGCCGGTTCGTCGGCGGCGCCGGCGTTCTTGAGCGGCACCTTGATGAGATAAAGCCCGATGAGGACGAGCACGGCCAGGCCGCCTATGTAGAGGTCGACCACGCCGAAGTACTTGCCGCTCTTGAAGAGCGCCGGGATGTCGAAATGGATGATGTTCTGGAGGAAGAAGAACTTCCAGGCGGCCCGGAGCAGGCCGGTCAGCGCCTCTCCGGCGATAAGCCCGGCCGCGAGCAGGATGCCAACGTTGGTCGCCCGGGCGATCTGCGCGGCGTTGAATTTCCTCTTGGCCATGGACTTGTCGACGATGCCCTTGATCATGCCGCCGACGAAGATGGCGAAGGTCGTCTCGAGTGGCAGGTACATGCCGACGGCGACGAGCATCGGCGACCTGACCTGGACGAGGATCAGGGCGAAGCCCATGAGCATGCCGACGATGACGAGCGGCCAGGCCATCTCCCCCCCGATGATGCCCTGGGACAGGGCGGCCATGAGGCCGGCCTGGGGCGCGGGCAGGTCCTTGCTGCCGAAGGTGAAGGCGCCGTGGAGGAGCATCAGCGGGAAGTACATGACCAGGGAAGCGACAAGGATTCCGAGGATGTTGCCGGCCTGCATCTTCCAGGGCGTGCCGCCGAGGATGTGACCGACCTTGAGGTCCTGGAGCATCTCGCCGGCCACGGCCGAGGAGACGCAGACGACGGCGGCGACGCCGAGGACGGCCGCGACGCCGCTCGTCCCGGTGGCCCCGACGAGAACCATGAGCAGGGCGGCGATGATCAGCGTCGACAGGGTCAGGCCGGAGATGGGGTTGTTGGACGAGCCGATCGTCCCGACGAGGTTGCCCGAGACCGCGGCGAAGAAGAAGCCGGCGATGGCCATGACGATGGCGGCCACGACGGCCGAGCCGAGGGACTTGGAGAAGGTGTTGTAGACGAAGACCATCAGGACGAAGGTCAGGCCCATGAGGATGAGGACGAGCTTCATGTTCAGGTCCTTTTCGAGCCTCGAGACGACTTCGCCCTGTCCGGCCGCCTTCTTCACGTCGCCGATCGACCTCTTGAAGCCGGCGGCCAGGTTCTTCCGCATCCGGTAGAGCGTGTAGCCGGCGCCGACGAGCATGCCGCCGACGGCGATCGGCCGGATGATGAACTTCCAGACGTTGGTGACCATGTCGACCCAGCTGACGTCGGCCGCGGCGACGCCCGGTCCGTAGAACGTGCCGATGAGCTGCGGTCCGAGGAAGAACATCAGCAGGGGCGCGAACAGCCCCCAGGCCAGGACGCCGCCGGCGAAGTTGAGGGCGGCCAGGCGCGGCCCGATGATGTAACCGACGCCGATGTAGGCGGGGAAGATGCCCGGCCCGGAGACGGCCACAGTGCCGCCGGCGCCGATCTTGGCCGCGTCACTCGCCGCGCCCAGCCGGACGAAGCTCGTCCCGAGCTTGCCGACGCGGATGATGAAGTCCTTGCTGGCGGCGAAGACCTGGATGACGCCGAGGGAGTAGAGGAGCGCACCCAGCCCCATGGCCTGGAAAAGGAACTTCGAGCCCTGGCTGCCCTTCTGCCCGGCCTTGTGGATCTCGGCCGCGGCGACCGACTCGGGGAAGACGAGGTCGGGGTCGGTGACCATGACCCGGCGGAGGAAGGTGACGAACATGATGCCAAGGAGGCCGCCGACGAACATCAGGGCCACCGACTTGATGTAGGCATCGAACGTGTTGAAATTCGTCCAGGCGCCGGAGATGATGAAGGCGGGGATGGTGAAGATGGCCCCGGCGGCGATCGACTCTCCGATCGAGCCGACGGTGCGGGCGATGTTCTCCTCGAGGATCGAGCCCTTCATGATCCGCAGGACGGCCATGCCGATGACCGCGGCCGGATAGGTGGCCGCGATCGTCATGCCGGCCCTCAGGCCGAGGTAGGCATTGGCCGCGCCGAGGATGACCGTCATGATGAGGCCGATGAGGATGGCCCGGAGGGTGAACTCCCGCTGGTCCGTTTTTTCAGGGACGTAGGATTGATGACTCATCGCGAGCTCCTTTCCGAAGTTTCCTAATGTATATTTGAAGTCAGGAATCAAAGTCAAGCCCGGCCAGAGGCCCGTCTGCGGCGGCCGGAGGTTCTTCGATTTGCTTCGGGCGGAGAAATATGTTAAAAAGGACATCGTTGAGGAGAGAGGCAAGATGAGCATTGTCAGCTGGTTGAAAGAAAGATTTTTTTGCGACCTGGCCATCGACTTGGGGACGGCCAACACCCTGGTCTTCCTCAAGGGCAAGGGTATCATTGTCCAGGAACCCTCGATCGTCGTCGTCAACAAGTTGACGGGCAAGGTCGAAGCCGTCGGTTCGCGGGCGAAAGAAATGCTCGGCAAGACGCCGACGAGCGTCATGGCCATCAAACCCATGCGTGACGGCGTCATCGCCGACTTCGAGATCGCCGAGAAAATGCTCGACCACTTCATCAAGAAGGCCATGGGCAACCACGGTTTCCTGCTCCGGCCGAGGATTGTCATCGGCATCCCGACCGGGATCACCCAGGTCGAGCGCCGGGCCGTCAAGGACGTGGCCATGCGGGCCAAGGCTTCAGAGGTCTACCTCATCGAACAGCCCATGTCGGCCGCGATCGGGGCGGGCCTTCCCATCTCCGAGCCGACCGGGAACATGATCGTCGACATCGGCGGCGGCACGACCGACATCGCCGTCATCTCCCTCGACGGGATCGTCTTCAACCACAGTATCCGCGTCGCCGGCAACGAGATGGACGATGCCGTCATCCACTACTTGAAGAAAAAGTACAACCTGCTCATCGGAGAGCGGACGGCCGAGATCGTCAAGATGCAGATCGGCTCGGCCTACCCCCTCGACGAGCCGATGACCATGGAGATCAAGGGCCGGGACCTGAGAGAGGGGATCCCGAGGACCATCGTCGTCGACGACCAGGAGATTCGCGAGGCCATCGAGGAGACCGTGGCCGCTATCGTCAACGCCGTCCGCATCGCCCTGGAGCGGACGCCGCCCGAACTCTCGGCGGATATCATCGACCGGGGCATCATCCTGACCGGCGGCGGGGCGCTCCTCAAGAATCTGGACAAGAGGATCCGCGAAGAAACCCAGCTGCCCGTGTTCATCACCGAAGACCCCCTAACGACCGTCGTCCTCGGGGCCGGCAAGATGCTCGACGACCTGGACCTGCTGAAGAAGATCTCGCTCATCTGAGGTCAGGGCCGCGGCGGCTCGAGAGGTTCCATGCCCATCTGGGAAAAACGACGAAGCGCCCTCCTCTTGGCCGGGCTCGCGGCCTTCCACATTCTCCTCATTTCCATACAGATCCCGCGCGGGGCGGAGAAGTCGCTGTTCGAGAAGTCAATCTTCTTCCTCTTCTCGCCCGTTCAGAGAGCCGTCACCGGCGCCGCTCGCGGAGTCGGGTCCCTGTGGACGAACTACTTCGACCTGCGCGGCGTACGGGGCGAGAACCAGAAGCTCAAAAAGGAGAATTTCTTCCTCAACCAGGACGTCCGTTTCCTCGAAGACCGGCTCCAATTCTTCCGGTCGGAGGCCCAGGTCCGGGAGAGACTGGCCGCCTTCAAGGAGACGATCATCCCGGCCCGGGTCATCGGGGCCGACAGCGCCAACCCCTACCAAACGGTCATCATCGACAAAGGCAGCCTCGACGGGATCTCCAAAGACATGGCCGTATGCGACCGTTTAGGCAACCTCGTCGGGCGGACGATCGAGCCGGTGAGCTTTAAGGAGACGATGGTCCAGCTCATCACCGACAAGGGCAGCAGCGTCAGCGTCATCTCGGCGGTCTCCCGGTTGACGGGTTCCTTGACGGGCCGGTCGGACGATACCTGCGAGCTTCGCTACGTTTTGGCCAGCGCCAGCGGGGGGCAACCAGGAGAGGAGCTCCTGACAACCGGCTATGACAAGATCTGCCCGGCCGGCCTGCGTGTAGGCGGCATCCTAACTCTCGAGAAGGACGAGTTCACGCCGATCTTCCTTAAGATCACCGTCG